>Ga0194047_10000849_pt1 | contig 19460 bp, 15 predicted proteins | sample JunL225m_MetaG_2_FD_160070 | JGI IMG/M metagenome (GOLD analysis project Ga0194047, IMG submission 160070) | Anoxic zone freshwater microbial communities from boreal shield lake in IISD Experimental Lakes Area, Ontario, Canada - Jun2016-L221-5m | ecosystem: Environmental > Aquatic > Freshwater... | reverse complement strand
CTTTTACCTATGGCAGAAGTTATCTTAATGCCCCGTTTAAGCGATACCATGACCGAAGGGGTGGTGGCTGCATGGCATAAAAAAGTGGGGGATACCGTTAAAAAAGGCGATTTATTGGCCGAAATTGAAACGGACAAAGCAACGATGGAATTAGAAAGCTATCAAGATGGCATCTTATTACATATAGGTACACCTAGAGGAGGAAAATTACAAGTAAACGATTTATTGGCCATTTTTGGAAAAGCAGGAGAAGATGTTTCCGCTTTGATTGCTCAAAATACAAATGGAGCTGCGGCAGCTGCGCCAGTTACTGAATCAATTCCGGTTGCTGTTGAAACGGCTCCATCTGCTGTTGCGCCAATTACAGATGCAAGTGCCATGGAAGAAGTGGTATTGATGCCACGTCTAAGTGATACCATGACCGAAGGCGTGATTGCAGGTTGGCATAAAAAAGTAGGAGACAAAGTGGCGAAAGGAGAAGTGTTGGCAGATATTGAAACAGATAAAGCCACTATGGAATTGGAATCTTATAAAGATGGAATTTTATTGTATCAAGGCGCACAGGCTGGAGAAAAAATATTGGTCAATCAATTGTTATGTATCATTGGTCAACCTGGTTTAGATATTGATGGTATTGTAAAATCTATCAAAGCACCCGTTACTGCAGAAGCGCCAAAAGCTGCTGCGGTGCCTGCAACTACAACAGTTGCAGATCTAGGACCAAGTGCAGCACCATTATCAGCAAATACACAAGTAGTGAATGAGGGAAGAATATTTGCATCGCCTTTGGCAAAGAAAATTGCCAAAGACAAGGGCATCGATTTAAAATATGTGAAGGGCAGTGGAGAGCATGGTAGAATTACTAGAACTGATTTAGAAAATTTCACACCAGCATCTAAGAATACTGCAACAGGAAAAACAAATACCACCAGAAGTAATTTTGTAGGTCAAGTAAGTTTTGTAGATACACCGGTTTCTCAAATGCGTAAAACCATTGCAAGACGTTTAAGTGAAAGTTTGTTCACCGCACCGCATTTTTACTTAACCATGAAGATTAACATGGATGCGACGATTGCAGCAAGAACAGTAGTAAATGAAACAGCGCCAGTTAAAATTAGCTTCAACGATTTTATTGTTAAAGCGGTGGCACTTTCTTTGAAACAACATCCTAAAGTAAACAGCAGTTGGTTGGGTGATGTGATTCGTGAAAACCATCATGTGAATATTGGTATTGCTGTAGCAGTAGACGAAGGTTTATTGGTTCCTGTACTTCGTTTTGCTGATGGCCTTTCTTTGGATGAGATAAGTGTTTCAGTTAAAGAGTTTGCTAAAAAAGCAAAAGATAAAAAATTACAACCTTCAGATTGGGAAGGAAGTACCTTCACCATTTCTAATTTAGGTATGTTTGGTATAGATCAATTCACGGCCATCATCAATCCACCGGATGCTTGTATTTTAGCAGTAGGTGGTATTGCACAAGAGCCTGTAGTAAAAAATGGTCAAATTGTACCTGGCAATGTGATGAATGTAACTTTAAGCTGTGACCATAGAGTGGTAGATGGTGCAACAGGGTCTGCCTTCTTACAAACCTTAAAAGCAAATTTAGAAGAACCTATAAGAATGTTCGTGTAATTTATTGGAGCTTTATGAAATATAAGCTCCAATAAATTCTTCTCTAATGATATTAAAAAAACCTCCTCGAGAAATCGAGGAGGTTTTTTTTGTGAGGTTATTCTTTTAAGTCTTAATATAAAATAAGACTTAAATTCAAAAACTAATCTACATCACATCCAATGGGTGCACCTGGTGCAATAGTAGTAGGCTTAGGAAGCACAATGTCTTTTGGATTTTTAATTCTTTCCAAAGCATAGGTAAACTGCGCTTTATGTGCAATATCTGTTTTTGCTAAAGCTTCTAATTTTGATTTCAATTGTACAATTCGATCATTGCAAATACTTCTTACTTCATAATTGGCATCCGTGCTTTGCGCTAGACCCAATAACCAAGTGAGGGTTAGTTGTTGTGTTTGCAATTGAATGCTGCCTTCTAACCCTGAAGGTATTTTAGTATACCATGTTTTTTCTAAAATAGCATCCAATACTTGGTCCCAACCAAGTGTATTGGCTCTGGCTTTGTTTTGTACTAGTCTATTGGCTCTTTCCACATTGAATAAAAAGCCCAATTCAAAATCAGCCAAGGCTTCTGCAGCAGCCAATGCATCAAAGCTCATGCCTGTTCTTTTTTCAAACAATTCACCTACACCATAATACATAGGAGGACGTGGCGGAATCAGCGCTAAAATTCTTTCTGGTATTGCCAAAGTATTAGCAGACAAACAGCTTACGGCAGCATTCAATGCTCTTTGTTGAATTGCATTGGATAAAATAGTAGGTTTGATTTGACTTGCATCACCACGAACACTATAATTATAATTGATGCCACCAATTAACTTTGTTGTAGCCTCGTATTGATAACGATGATAATTGTATAAAGGAACCAATACATCTTCTAATTTTGCCAATGGGGTACCATTACTGATAGCCGATTCGCCAAATTGTTCTAATCCTTTTTTTCTAACAGCAATGACTTGTTCTAAACCTGAAACTGCATCAGATTGATTGTCCCATAAATGTGCGTAGGGATGAAATCCACTTGCAGCTCTTGCATCTGCATCCGCAATAAACAATAAACCATTTTTAGAATTCTCTGCCAACATATTGTCTAAAGCTGCAGATTCAACATTGGCGCTTACTTTGCCAAAATCTTGGTAGCCATACAATACGGCACGCTTGTCCCAAGCGCCAATTTCACTGGTATAAGCTTTAGAAAAATCTACCTCCCCTTTTTCATTCACATAAATATTAGGATGGGGGTAGTCCATTACCGAGGCACGATCATTGTAACTGGATGCATAATTGTGTTGTAATCCAATGGTATGGCCCACTTCGTGTGCAGCCAATTGTCTTAACCTTTGCAAAGCAGCGGTCCTCATTTTATCTGTCACAGGTTTGCCATCGATGAAAGGAGAAAGTAAAGCGGTGAATATTAAATAATCTTGACGTACACGTAAAGAACCTAAGGTAACTTGACCTTTGATGATTTCACCTGTTCTTGGATCAGAAATAGTCGCGCCATAACTCCAACCACGTGTAGACCTGTGTACCCAATTGATCATATTGTACCTAATATCCATGGGGTCGGCCGAATCTGGAAGCACTTGTACTTGAAAAGCATTTTTATAACCTGCTGCTTCAAAAGCTTGATTCCACCATCTTGCTCCATCCAATAATGCAGATCGAATGGGTTCCGGAGTGCCATTATCTAAATAATAAACAATTGGTTTTACAGGTTCACTTAGTACAGCAGTTGGATCTTTTTTGAAAAGTCGATGTCTATTGATTACCATTTTTTGAATGGGTTCGCTGATATCACTTCCATAATCAAAATAACTTGTACCAAAGTAGCCACTTCTGATATCATATTTCCTGGGCGTATAATTATTGTCTGGAAGTTCTACAAAACTATGATGCATTCTTACAGTGAGTGCTTCTGTAGATGGTGCAATACTTTGAATCAATCTTCCAGCATCACCTCCGCCTACAAAAGTAAGGGTGGCTTCAAATTCTGAATTCTTTGGAAAATTTTTAGTGTTGTTCATGTACATCGCAGATCTGCCTTCGTTCAAAGTATAGGTACCTTGTTTCATTCTTCTTATTCTATCGGCTACACCATGTGCATCTCTTAAAAAGAAAGAAGTAGCATCTATTAAAATGGTATTGGCTTCTTCTGCTTCTACAGTAAAACTAAAAAGTATAGATTGTGCGAAAGATTCATTTACTGCTTTCTGTTCTCTTGGGTCATTGGTTACAGCTCTGTATTCATAATTAGGTTGGGTAAGCAATACTTTTTTACCAACTCTTTGAAAATACACAATTCTAGAATTTCCAATTTGACCTCGGTCAAGGCCGATATCATTGGATCCTAGGCCTGCAGGTAAAGAGTTCACATACAAAAAAGGAACATTTAATTTATCAACAGAGATAAATATTTTTCCTTGATTTGCATCCCACCAATAATTAAAATAGCCTTTGTGCAATTCCATTGTCTTTGTTTTTTCCGCAATGGGGCTATTTTGTGCTTGTACAATCAAAGGGAAACATAAAAGCATTAAAATGATACGCATTTTTGTAATTTTAATTTAAAATAAAAAAAATCCCGTCTAACCCGAATAAACGGAATCGAAACGGGATTTATAAAATTCAATGAGCTAACTATGCTGTTGGCGTAGTAGTTGGTTCAGTAAAAAGCGTTGCTGCTACTACTGCAACTGCAGGAGCGGCGACTGGCGCTACTACTTTTTTCTTTGCTACCGCTTTCTTTTTAGGAGCAGCTTTTTTTGCTACTACTTTTTTCTTTGCTACGACTTTCTTTTTAGGAGCAGCTTTTTTTGCTACTACTTTTTTCTTTGCTACGACTTTCTTTTTAGGTGCAGCTTTTTTTGCTGCAACTTTTTTCTTTGCTACCGCTTTCTTTTTAGGAGCAGCTTTTTTTGCTACTACTTTTTTCTTAGGGGCTGCTTTTTTAACTGCCGCTTTCTTTTTTGCAACAACTTTCTTTTTAGGAGTTGCTTTTTTAGCAACTACCTTTTTCTTTGCTACTTTTTTCTTGCTTGCCATGAGGGTTATTTTTAAAGGGTTAATTAATTTAGAAATATAAAATTACATTGTTTTTTTGTAACTAAATTAAATGTGTTGATTTTTTATAATAGTTTTGTACCATGCAAACACCTGTTACTTTAGTAGTTGGCGCAACACCCAATCCAGAACGTTATAGTTTTTTAGCCACTGCACTTTTAGAAGAAAAAGGCTATGCCGTGTATCCATTTGGTATTAAAAAAGGGTTGATCAATACCACTGCCATTATTAATGAATGGCCCGCACCAGGAACCATCGATACCGTTACTTTGTACCTTGGTCCCAATGCACAAACGGAATACTTTGATGCCATTATTGGGCTAGCGCCTCGACGAATCATATTTAATCCGGGTACTGAAAACCCAATACTGGCTTCACTTGCAGCAGAAAATGGCATTCAAACCATAGAAGCTTGTACTTTGGTCTTGTTGAAGACGGCGCAATACTAAAAACCAATTTTTTTTCAATTGTAGTCGCTAATTTTTGAACTGACCCCAGCTAGATCTGTCTAAATTTCTATACTGAATGGCTTCGCTTAGATGATGTATCTCAATATTTTGACTTCCCTCTAAATCGGCAATACTTCTGCTTACTTTAAGAATTCGATCAAAGGCCCTTGCGCTTAGTTGAAATTTTTCCATTGCATTTTTTAACAAGGATTCTGCAGATGGTCCAATACTACAATATTTATTAAGCTGCTCCTTGTTCATTTGGGCATTGGTAAAGACCCCATTTTCTAATTCAAATCTTTGAAATTGCATTCTTCTTGCATTTTCTACCCTTTTTGCAATAATTGCTGAGGAATCGCTCAAGTTACCCCCTCTTAGTTCTTCGTAAAGCACGGGTGCCACTTCAACTTGCAAGTCAATTCTATCTAATAAAGGTCCCGATATTTTATGCATGTATTTTTGAATGCTGCTTGGACTACATTGACATTCTTTTTGGGGATGGTTGTAAAAACCACAAGGGCAGGGGTTCATGGAGGCCAATAACATAAATCTAGCTGGAAAATGGACGGTCATTTTTGCTCTTGCAATGGAAACCATGCCTTCTTCCATAGGTTGCCTTAATACTTCAAGTACGGATCTATTGAATTCCGGCAGCTCGTCTAAAAACAACACGCCGTTGTGAGCTAAAGAAATTTCACCTGGTTGAGGATAAGATCCGCCCCCAATCATGGCAATGGCTGATAAGGTATGATGAGGCTGCCTAAATGGCCTTTGCCTAAGTAATTGATTGTTTAAAACAAGCTTGCCACTCACACTATGTATTTTACTTGTTTCAAGGGCTTCTATTTTACTTAAAGGAGGTAAAATGGAAACAATACTTTTAGCCAACATGGTTTTCCCCGCACCTGGTGGCCCAATCATAATGATATTGTGTCCTCCAGCACTTGCTACTTCTAATGCTCTTTTGCAATACCATTGACCTTTCACATCTGCAAAATCGGGGATGTTTTGAGTGAATAAATTTGTTGAATTTAATTTAGACACCATTGCATGGGGATGAAAAGATTTTGAATCTATGGGGCAGGTATATAAAGGGTCTTTTAAAAATGAAATCACTTGATGAAGGTGATCAAATGCAAAAACAGGTAAATGATCCACGATGGATGCTTCTGCTTTATTTGCAGTGGGCAAAATAATACCCGCAAAACCTTCTTCCTTTGCTTGCATGGCCATTGCCAAAACACCTTTGATGGGATGTAAGCTTCCATCTAAACCTAGCTCACCCATGATTAAATAATCTTCTAAAGCACTAGCAGCTTGTAATTGTTCAGAAGCAGCCAGTATGCCAATAGCAATGGGTAAGTCAAAAGCGGCACCTGTTTTTTTTAAATCGGCTGGAGATAGATTAATCACCAATTTAGTTCTGGGCATATGGAAGCCATTGGCTTTAATGGCGCTTTCGGTTCGGTCTAAACTTTCTTTAATGGCATTATCAGGTAGGCCAACAATACAATAACCCTGACCCATACTTACGTTTACTTCAAGGGTAATGGTAATGGCGTCAATACCCAATAAGGCACTGCCTTTTATTTTAACAAGCATTTTTTTTGCTTGTAATTTAAATGAAGATGGAATGATTGGGCAAAGTATTAATACTTGATTTTATGCATCTTTTCTAAGAGGTCTAACACGCCCTCTCTTTCTAAAATCAAATAACCCAATCGGTCATGGCTAACGCCTTGTTTTAATTGGTAATGAAAAATAAGTTCTTTTTGATGTACTTCGGTTTCAAAATAACTAAACAAAATGTTCTTATATTTTTTTAACCCTTCACTAATTTCATATAAATGCGTGGAAATAATAAACAAACTATTATTTAAATTTTGCAAGCCCTCAATCACAGCAGTACTGCATTTCATCGCATCTTGAATATTGGTACCTTTAAACAGTTCATCTATCAAAACAAAATATTTTTTCCCATCTATAATTTTTTCAATCGTATTTTTTACACGGTGCACTTCGTTAAAAAAATAGCTTTCTCCTTTGACTACATTGTCTGCAATGGTTAAATTGGTAATCAATCCATCAAATAAGGAGAGGCTTAATTTTTTAGCAGGCACACCCATCCCCACATGGGCTAAATAAATAACAATACCGATGGTTTTAATAAAAGTACTCTTGCCCGCCATATTGGCGCCAGTCAAAAATAGTAGATTGCTATTTTGTGTCAAGGAAATGGCATTGTCAATAGGATTATTTACCAATGGATGAATGGCGCCTTCTACTTCAAAAAAAGAATTGGCTTCATCTAACCAATTAGGAAAAACAAATTGATATTGACTTACCGCTTCTGCCATACTGTAATAGGCGTCTAACTCATAAAAGCTATTTAGTAAATGACGCGTATTGTTTTTGTATTGATAAAAGAAAAAATAACATAGCGACAATAATTCTTGCGGGTTGTCTACTTTTGGTTTTTTGGGCAGCTGTGCTAAGCTAGGATGGCTGGTATATTTTTTAATTGCTTGTACTAAATCCTGAATGGGTTGATTTTCTTTTTCTTTTTCAAAAACGGCTACCCAGGCTTGTAAATTTTGATAAAAAACAATCAAATGCTCTAAGGAGTAACTTAGTAAAGAATAATCGGAAGCATTTAAGTACCTGTACCAATAAGCTCCAGGCAAACTAATTTGAGCAGGAATACTTTCAAAACTAGTTTCAAAAAACTTTTCAATCACTAAGGTGCTTCCATTGGTAATGCCCATGGATCGGACAAAATCAATCTCTTGAATAAATAGCGCTATGGCATTTTGTCTTTGCTCAATGGAATTGATGGAGGCTAATGGGCTGAGTATAAACTGGTCTAATTTTTCTTTGCCACCATTGGTTTTACAAAAATTAAGATGGGTAATTAAGCCATTGCTGCCTTCTGAATCAAATAGCCCAAGGTCTTGTAAGGTAATTTTATCAACTTGCATAAGACAATTTACAAATTAAGCTCTCGTAAACTGCAAACGTTGCCCTTTTTCTGCCTCATTAAAAACACCTTCATGATAAGCAAGATGACCACTTACAAAAGTACTACGCACTTGATAAGGGAAGGTCATGCCTTCTAGGGGGCTCCAGCCACAATGGTATAAAATATTTTCTTTGCTTACGGTGTAGGGTATTTCTTTTACTAATACTAAGTCGGCATGGTAACCTTCTCTAATAAATCCGCGGTCTTTTATTTGAAAACAGGTGGCTACGGCATGACTCATTTTTTCGACCATTTTTTCCATACTTAATTTACCTTCTTTTACATAATTCAACATGAGTAGCAAAGGATGTTGAACCAAAGGCAGGCCTGCATGCGCATGGGCGTATGTTTCTTGCTTTTCGGCCAAAGTATGAGGGGCATGATCGGTAGCAATCACATCCAATTGATCATTCAACAAACCTTGCCATAAGGCTGCTTTGTGTGCTGGACTTTTGATAGCAGGATTGCATTTGATTAAATTGCCTAAGCGTGCATAATCATCCGATGTAAAATGTAAATGATGTACACAAACTTCTGCTGTGATTCTTTTATCCGCCAAGGGTCTTAAATTAGAAAACAATTGTAATTCTTTTGCAGTGCTGATGTGTAAGATATGCAAGCGTGCATCAAATTTTTGTGCCAATTGAATGGCTTTGAAGGAAGATTCAAAACAAACCTCTTCGTTTCTAATGATGGGATGATCCGAAGCTTCTAGTATAGGTTTGATGGCTTCTAATGCTGCTTTATTTTTTTTAATCAAGCTTTCTTCTTCACAATGGGTAGCGATTAAAAGTTCCGCCCCGCCAAAAATCTTTTCTAAAACCAATGGGTTGTCTACTAATAAATTGCCCGTAGAAGAGCCCATAAATATTTTAATGCCACAGACCTCATTTTTTTTATCATTGGTTTTTAAAACCTCTTCCCAATTGTCTTGAGAAGTGCCCATGTAAAAGGAATAATTGGCCAAAGAGGTATTAGCACCAATTTTGTATTTATCTTCTAATAAAGTTTGTGTAAAAACAGGAGGTTGGGTATTGGGCATTTCCATAAAACTAGTTACACCCCCTGCTACAGCGGCTTTGGCCTCACTGTAGATATTGGCTTTATGTGTTAAGCCAGGTTCTCTAAAATGCACTTGATCGTCAATGACACCCGGTAGTAAAAATTGGTTTTCTCCGTTCATCTCAATAACTGCTTCTTGTGCATTTATTTGATTGGCTATTTTTTCTATGCGACCATTTTTGATCAGAACATCGCCCTGAATGGTTTTACCTTCATTAACAATATTTGTATTTTTAATTAAGTAAGTATGCATTGTTTTTAATTTTTCAAGAAGAAAGATTCTCCTTCCACATGAATGGTAAAATAAACAAAATTAGAAGTCATCTTATCTAAGCTGTTTAAAAGTATAGTGGGCGCAGCATTAGGATTGCGCATATCTCTTAGTCCATAACTAAATTTAATCTCAGGAGAGATGGTGGCATAAGGAAAATAAAAACTAATTCCCAATCCAGCTTCATAGCCAAAGTCTGCGGCGTTTAATAAATTGGGGTATGATTTTGTTTGAAGAATGCCGTTCAATGAAACGCCTTTACCTTCTTTGCTTGAAGAAAAATCATAATCATATTTCATGCCAACAAAAACGTAATGACGCATAAATTCTGGCTGCTTAAAAAAATTATATCGGTCCGATTCTAATTTTAAAGCAATGGGTAAATTAACAATCGTAGAAGCTACGTTCATTTTATATTTATCCGTTGTATTTGGAAATTCGGTAAAGTTAAAAATATCTTTGGTTCCTGATATTAGAATGTTGGGGTTCACCCTAAGTAAAAAATGGCTGTTCAGTCTTAGCGTTCCACTCAATCCCATAATGAGCGCATTATTAAAAACAGGAGAGATCCAATTGGTCTGACCTGCTGTTGGATGGATAAAAGCAGTGCCTCTTTCAAAATTCATGTAACCACTGCTAATACCAATATTCAATCCAAGCGTTATGGGTTTCTCGTCTTGATAAGGACGATTGACATCAATGGTTTGAGCCTGTATAGCAAAAACTGTGCTTAACAAAATAACCAATAATATTATTTGCTTCCGCAATAAATACTGCATATGCCTAAACTTAATTTTTGTTGAGTAACATTTTTAAATCCTGCTTCCTCTAATATAGTCAAAAAAGCAGCACCTTCTGGAAATGCGATCACACTTTCATTTAGATAAGTGTAGGCTGCTTTATTGCCCGAAAATAATTTACCAATAGTAGGGGTCACCCATTTCATATAAATAGTATATATGGGTTTGAACCAAAAGCTGGTGGGTTGAGAAAATTCTAAAATAACCAATTTGCTTTCTGGAAGCAGCACGCGATTTATTTCTTTTAATCCCAAAGTTAAATTGGCAAAATTGCGCACCCCAAAAGCCACCATGGCTCCATCAAATGTGGAAGCTTCAAAAGGAATAGCGGTACTATCTCCTAAGCTTAATTTAATTTTATGGGCAAGTCCTTTTTGCTCAATTTTAATTCTACCATATTGCATCATGCCTTCTGAAATATCAATGCCTGTAATTTCTGTTGGTTGAATTTGCTTATAAGCCATTAAAGCCATATCGGCAGTGCCGGTGGCAATATCCAATAGATGGTTTATTTTTTTATCATTCAAATAAGCAATAGCTTTTTTGCGCCAGCCTTGATCAATACCCAAACTTAAAAATCGGTTCAAGAAATCATATCTTTTAGCAATTGAATCAAACATGCTGGCAACCTGCTCTTTTTTTTCGGCATTACTTTGGCTATAGGGAACTACTTTATCGTGTGCAAATTGACTCATGCCGCAAAGATATTGAATTTGTGGTGCTTTTTGGATAGTGTAGTTCTTAACAAATACTTTTATCTTCGCAGTGCATGAAAGCACGTATATATAAGTCTACTGGTAGCTGGTATTCGGTCAAAACCGAAGCTGGACTGTTTTATCAGGCCCGCATCAAGGGGGTAATTAAGTTAGACAATATCACTTCCACCAACCCCATTGCTGTGGGTGATTGGGTCGAATATGAGATGGAAGATGAGGAAAGAGGTACGGTAATGATTGATACTATTTTAGACCGAAACAATTATGTAGCTAGGCAATCTCCCCATAATAAAAGACAGCAACATATTATCGCCTCTAATTTAGATCAATCCATTTTACTGGGCACTTTAAAATCTCCTAAAACTTCTCAAGGTTTTATAGACCGTTTTTTAATTTCTTGCGAAGCTTTTCATATTCCCGCCATTATTGTTTTTAATAAATCGGATATCTATGGTGAAAAAGAAATGCATACTTATGAGGAAATGAAAAAAATGTATGAAGCGATTGGCTATCAAGTTTTTTTAATAAGCGTGGAGAAAAAAGAGGGCTTGGATAAAATTGAAAAATTATTACAAAATAAAACCACTTTAATTAGTGGACACAGTGGAGTAGGTAAATCATCTTTAATCAATTATTTATTTCCGCATTTAGATTTAACCACCCAAGAAGTAAGTGATTGGAGTGGTAAGGGACTACACACCACTACTTTTGCGCAAATGTATGACTTGCCTGAAGGGGGCGCTGTGATTGACACGCCGGGTATGAGAGAATTAGGTTTAGTGAATTTAGAAAAAGAGGAACTGGCGCAATATTTTCCAGAGATGCGCGCCAAAATGAACGATTGTCAATTCAATAATTGCCAGCATATGAATGAACCAGGATGTGCAGTGAAAGCAGCGGTTGAAAAAGGTATTATTACCGAAGCACGCTTTTATAGTTATGTAGATTTATGGCATGGTATGGAAGGCCCAATGTATTAATTTCTCTAACTATTTTTTAGCGTCGTTGTACGCTTCAAACCAACTTGAATATTTTACATAGTTATCAGCAATTCTATTGATCTCTCCAGTAATCATGGCCTCAGATACCATTTTTACTTTTTTAGCGGGTACGCCTGCATAAATACTTCCTTCTTCTACAATAGTTCCTTCTAAAACCACTGCACCCGCAGCAATAATAGAATTAGAATGCACCACGCATCCATCCATCACAATACTACCCATGCCAATTAATACATTATCGTATATAGTACAACCATGCACCAGTGCATTATGTCCAATAGAAACATTATTGCCAATAGTGGTAGGATGTTTTAAATACGTACAATGAATTACCGCACCATCCTGCACATTTACTTTATTGCCCATTTTAATAAAATGTACATCACCTCTCAGCACTGCATTGAACCAGATAGAGCAGTCATTGCCCATAGTGACGTCACCCGCGATGGTGGCATTGGGTGCTATAAAACAATTTTCACCAAATTGTGGATCTTTCCCTTGAACAGTTAGTATGGTTGCCATAAAAATGCGACTTTTGTACTGCAATTTAATAGTTATTAGGTCCAGTATGAATAATAGACAACTCTTTTTTCAACATTTAGCGCAAACCTCCGATAAACCTATTGGTATTGAAGTGGCTTCTGCCGAAGGCATTTATATAAAGGATGTGAATGGGAAAAATTTTATAGATATGATTGCAGGTTTTAGTGTTTGCAATATTGGGCATAGTCATCCCGATGTAATTAAGGCCATTCAAGAGCAGGTTGAAAAGTACATGCATGTTATTGTGTATGGAGAATTTATACAAGCACCACAAGTGCAATATGCCAAAGCATTAACAAGTTTACTTCCAGAAAATTTACAATCGGTTTATTTCACCAGTAGTGGAGCAGAAGCAACAGAAGGGGCGATGAAACTAGCTAAGCGTGTGACGAAGAAAACAAAAATTATTTCTTTTAAAGGTGGGTATCATGGAAGTACACAAGGTGCATTAAGTGTAATGGGCGATGAATATTTTAAAACTGCATTTCGACCACTGCTTCCAGACACACTACAATTAAGATATAATCATTTCGAAGACCTTGAACATATTGATTCTACAGTTGCTTGCGTAATTGTGGAACCTGTGCAAGCAGAATCGGGCATTACGCCCGCAAGCAAAGACTGGTTAGCTGCTATTGCCCAAAAATGTAAAGAACATTGTGTGCTATTTATTTTTGATGAAATACAATCGGGCTTTGGCAGAACAGGATCTATGTTTGCTTTTGAACAATTGGAGGTGGTACCCGATATATTATTAGTAGGGAAGGCCTTGGGTGGTGGGCTACCACTAGGTGCCTTTATTAGTCATCCTAGAATAATGAGTTTACTCACTGAAAGTCCTGTACTTGGCCATATTACTACATTTGGAGGCAATCCGGTTTGCTGTGCGGCGGGTACTGCAGCCTTAAAAGTATTGCAAAATTCAGGTTGGATAAAAAAAGTGGCGGAGAAAGAAAATATTTTAGTGAAGCAAATGATTCACCCTGCTATCATAAATAGAACACATAAAGGTTTATGGATGTCATTACAATTTGAATCGGACGTACTTGCGAAAAAAATAGCTGCTACTTGTGTAGCGAATGGAATTATTACCGATTGGTTTTTGTTTGCGGAAGATCGAATTAGAATTGCACCCCCGTTATGTATAACTGTTGAGGAACTTTCTACTGCTATTGAAAAAATTAAATTAAGTATAGATCAAGCACTGGAATAAATTTGTAATTAGCAGTCACCCGTTCTGCAATATTTTCTATATAAAGCCTCGTACTTAGGAATGATGTGATGAATATCAAAAAGCTTTGCTTCTTTTAAAGCATTATGTTTAAAAGTTTTCAATTTGGCTTCATCTTGTAATAATGCAATGGCATTTTTGCTCATGCCCTCTACATCTCCAATAGGGGAAGTATAACCCGTCTCCCCATTGATATTTATTTCATTTAATCCACCTGCATCGGTACTAATGACTACAGTGCTTGCAGCCATGGCTTCTAGGGCAGCCAATCCAAAACTTTCGTATTCAGAAGGCAATAAAAATACATCGCTTACTGCTAAAATTTCTTCCATTTGTTCTTGCTTGCCTAAAAAACGCACATCTGCGTCGAGTCCATATTGTCTGGTTAAGTCTTCCGCTAGTGGACGTTCTGGACCATCACCCACCATTAATAATTTAGCAGGAAGTGCAGCATGAATATTTTTAAATATCTCCATCACATTATCGATACGCTTAATTTTTCTAAAGTTAGAAGCGTGAATAATTATTTTTTCATTATGAGGCGCAATCACTTGTCTAAAGGCAGCTACTGGTTTTTTGTTATAGCGTTGTACGTCTACAAAATTGTGAATGACTTCAATGTCTTTTTTAATATCAAAATGCTTGTAAGTTTCTTCTTTTAAATTTTCTGATACAGCCGTGATGCTATCGCTTTCATTAATGGAGAAAGTAACTACAGGTTCATAGGTTTTATCTCGACCTACTAAAGTAATATCTGTTCCGTGTAAAGTAGTAATAACAGGAACCGACCTGCCCGTTTTTTGTTTTACAATTTGTTTAGCCGTATAAGCAGCCGATGCATGTGGTATGGCATAATGTGCATGGATCAAATCTAAATCATGGTTTAGAATCACATCTACCATAGTACTTGCTAATGCTAATTCATAAGGAGGGTAGTCAAACAAAGGATAAGTAGGTACCCTTACTTCATGATAAAATATATTGGTGTGAAAACCATTTAATCTTACGGGCTGTTGGTAGGTGATAAAGTGAATTTCATGGCCTTTCTCGGCCAAGGCTTTACCTAATTCGGTAGCCAAAACACCACTTCCGCCAAAGGTAGGGTAGCAAACAATTCCGATCTTCATTTTTGTTCTATTGTGTATGCAATTTAACAACTAAATCTTTGATAAAGTTTAATTATATTTAGGAATTATTTGAACGTTAAATTTATAGCCATGCGTAAGTTGCTCATTTTAGTTTTTTGTTTGCCACTAATGTTGCAAGCACAAGTGAATCAAGACAGTATCAATATTAAAAATATGGTCAATGAAATTATGACCAATGGTAAAGCTTACGACCTATTAAGAGAGCTTACCAAAAAAATTGGTGGTCGCTTGGCTGGATCCCCTCAGCAACAAAACGCTGCAGTATGGGGCAAAAGAAATTTGGAAGCCTTGCATCCAGACAAAGTGTTTTTACAAGCTTGTAAAACGCCCAGTTGGCAAAGGGGCGGCAAAGATTTTGCTGAGATTGTCGAAATAGATGGGGTTGCTAAAAATGACAAATTGGATGTACTTGCATTAGGCAACTCTTTAGGAAGTAAAGGATTGGTAGAAGCAGAATTATTGGCTGTAGCCAATTTTGATGAACTTGAAAAAAGAAGAGACGAAGTAAAAGGCAAAATTGTTTATTTCAATAGTGAGTTTAATCCAACTCGAATCCAAACTTTTGCAGCATATGGTGAATCTGGCGTTTATAGAAGAACTGGACCTAGTCGTGCTGCTCAATATGGTGCTGTAGGGATGATGATGCATTCATTAAGTACGGCACCTGATAATGCGCCGCATACAGGTGCAATGGAATATGACGAAGCGCAACCTAAAATACCTGCAGTGGCTTTAGGACCGAATGATGCCAAAGCTTTGTATGCCTTGGCAAAAAAATCTAAAGTACGCGTGCAAATGCAAACTTATGGTTATTTTTTACCGGATGCGGATGAGAACAATGTGGTGGCTGAATTAAAAGGTACTCAATTTCCAGAGGAGATTATTACCATTGGCGGACATTTAGATAGTTGGGATGTGAATGAAGGAGCGCATGATGATGGCGCTGGTATAGTTCAAACCATGGAAGTATTAAGAGCCATGAAAGCTTTAAACTATCAACCTAAACGCACCATTCGTTTTGTTTTGTTTGCCAATGAAGAAAATGGCGACAAGGGTGGGTTGAAATATGCTGAATTGGCTAAGTTGAATAAAGAGAAACATATTTTTGCTTTAGAAAGTGATGCAGGCGGATTTACACCAAGAGCCATTGGTATTACCACATCTGCTGCACAGTTTAAAAAATTCCAGCAATGGACGGCTTTGTTAAAACCATATGGCACTGAAATTATCACTGGGGGAGGTGGCTCCGATATTGGACCTCTAACTTCTTATGACAAAACCATAATTATGGCGGGATTAATTCCTGACAGTCAACGTTATTTTGATTTGCACCATGCCAGAACAGATGTTTTTGAAAATGTAAACAAACGCGAATTACTTTTAGGCGCCGCGAATATTGCTGCTATTATTTATTTAGTAGACCAGTATGGAGTAAATCCATAGTATTTACTTTTAAGGGTAGAAAAAATATAATTTTTCGATTCGCCAAAAAAGGCTCACTCAAAATTATATTTCTTTCAAACCCTTAAAACACTTTTACTACTTATTACTCGCAAGCTCGTCGATACTTAGTATTATTTTCTACATGTTTAATTTGTAACAAATATTGTAGCAGCATAAAAAAAGCCCTTAATAAAAATTTAAGGGCTTTTTTAATTAGATAATTTTCTAAGTCAAGAAAAGTATAAATACTCTAATTCTAATCTTATTAATTTATTTAGCTTTGACTTATTAATATAAAAGATATCACCACACCTTAAAATAAATATTATGACACTGGGAATGCAAGAAATACTGTTTTTGATAATTATGTATGCCGTTTCATTTTTTATCTTTTTCTGTATAGTGAAATTTATGAATCTTTTTTTTCAAAGGGATCTAAAACTTAATTTTAAAAAATTGTTTTTATACGGGTTTCTAATACTTTTTACAATCCTAGCTGTTTATGTAATTATAAATAGTTTTGGTAGTAAACAATCGACAGGGTTTATACCAAATAAAGCTTAAAAAAATTATTGGAGTAGAAATAAAAAGCCCCCCGAAAAATCGGAGGGCTTTTTTTATTAGTTTAAGTAGAACTTATCGGCTTAAGTTCATTGAACGCTCTTTGTATAAATTTCTAAAGTAAGGATCGCGTAAGTCCTTGATAAATCTAATGGCTTCTCCAGTGCTCTTCATTTCAGGGCCTAATTCTTTATTCACGCCAGGGAATTTATCAAAACTAAATACGGGTTCTTTGATGGCGAATCCATCTAGTTTTTTCTCCATCGTAAAGTCGGTTAATTTTGCTGCACCCAACATTACTTTAGTGGCAATATTTAAATAAGGTATTTGATAAGCCTTGGCAATAAATGGAGTGGTTCTTGAAGCTCTTGGGTTGGCTTCAATTACATATACTTTATCGTCCTTGATAGCAAATTGAATATTGATGAGTCCCTTTATGTTTAAAGCGCGTGCAATTTTTTCGCTGTAAAATTCCATGGTAGCCACAATCAATGGTGTAAGGTTAAATGCTGGCAAGACCGCATTGCTATCTCCGCTATGAATACCTGCTGGTTCAATATGTTCCATCACACCCATCACATGAAAAGTTTCCCCATCAAAAATGGCATCCACTTCTGCTTCTTGGCAACGATCTAAGAAATGATCAATTAATATTTTATTACTAGGAATATGTTTTAAGATACTTACCACTGCTGTTTCTACTTCTGCATCATTAATTACAATACGCATTCTTTGACCTCCAATCACATAACTTGGCCTAACGAGTACTGGGTAACCTACTTTATTCGCCACCTCAATGGCCTCCTCTGCGCTATAGGCAGTTCCATATTCTGGGTAAGGAATATTTAATTCTTTTAACAAATCGCTAAAGCGACCTCTGTCTTCGGCAATGTCTAAACTATCAAATGAGGTACCAATAATTTTAATACCTCTTTCACTTAAGCGCTTTGCTAATTTCAAGGCGGTTTGACCTCCTAATTGCACAATAACCCCTTCAGGTTTTTCTAATTCAATAATTTCCCAAAGATGTTCCCAAAAAACAGGTTCGAAATATAATTTATCTGCCATATCAAAATCGGTAGAAACTGTTTCTGGGTTACAGTTTACCATGATGGCTTCGTATCCTGATTCTTTAACGGCTAGTAATCCATGTACACAACAATAATCAAATTCAATACCTTGTCCAATTCTATTAGGGCCACTGCCTAAAACAATAATTTTCTTCTTTTTGGTGGAGATGGATTCGTTAGAATGTAGCGTCTTGCTCATAGGTATTAAATTGGGCAAAAATACATCAGCGAAATCATTTCTACGAATTTTTATCCAAGGGTTTTCCACCAGCTTTTTACCGTACTAGGCATAGCTCCTCCCAGCGGGTGGTATAGCGTTTACTGCGCCTTTCGCTACGCATTTTCCAGTTTTTCTGAGTACCACTAGTGCCAAACTTCACTATATCGTTGCGGTAGGCGGCATTCATATTGTCTATAACATTCATAAGTTTCTTGCGTCTGGTGTCGCTAGGGGCAACAAATAAATTGGTTTGAAGGCTGTTATCGGGGACAAAGTCGCTTAAGATCACACCTGCTTTTTTATAAATCTCCCCCTGCTCAAATAAGCTTTTACCTAGGGTCACCACGGCTTTAATAATATCGGGGCTAATTTGGCTGGGGTTGTCAAGTAGGGTGAAGCCACTTACTTGCCTGCCCCTGTGGTAGTAAGACTTGTCTATATTAACAGGTGCTTTTTTGAGTAAAAAAACACTTACGCCGCAGGCCGCACTATGTTGTCTTCTTAATTTTTCAGTGGCACGGGCGGCATAGGTAGCCAGGGCTTCTTCTATTTCTTGCCAATCGCTTACTTCTCTTCCAAACATGCGGGTAGTGGCAATCATTTTTTTTTCGTTGCGAGGCGCTTGCATGCCATGTGTTTTATGTCCTTTTAATTCTCTTATTAATTTAATACCTGTAATGCCACCTAAAAAACGTTTGCCCCAACTAAGGTCTTTGATACTAAGTGCAAAGGCCGTGTGCACACCATATATTTTTAATTTTTCGCTATAGCTAAAACCAATACCCCAAATATCTTCCACTGGTGTTTCTTGTAAAGCTTTTTGTATTTTTTGAGTAGTATTTAAAATAACAATACAACCTGTTTTTATTTTATTTTTTTTAGCCAGTCGGTTCGCTACTTTACTTAATACTTTATTGGGCCCTACGCCAATAGACACAGAAATGCCTGTCCAATTTTCAATGGTGTTTTTAATATTGATACAAAAATTTTCTAAGCCTTCGGGTGGAATATGTGCTAGATCTAAGAAAGCTTCGTCTACCGAATACACTTCTACACAGCCCGGTGGCAGTAGCTGTCGCATGGTTTCCATGACGCGCCAACTAAGGTCTCCGTATAAATGATAGTTAGAAGAAAATGCGTGTACTTTATTTTTTTCAATAAGTTCTTTCGCTTGAAAATAAGGAACGGCCATAGCAATGCCTAACTGCTTCGCTTCATCGGAACGCGATACA
>Ga0194047_10000846_pt1 | contig 19505 bp, 21 predicted proteins | sample JunL225m_MetaG_2_FD_160070 | JGI IMG/M metagenome (GOLD analysis project Ga0194047, IMG submission 160070) | Anoxic zone freshwater microbial communities from boreal shield lake in IISD Experimental Lakes Area, Ontario, Canada - Jun2016-L221-5m | ecosystem: Environmental > Aquatic > Freshwater... | reverse complement strand
TCATTTGGAAGTCCCATATGAATATATTTTCTTTTTTTTGTTAGGAGCTATCTTGAAAAAATCCTCATTTGCCATATTGTTTAGTGCATTCAGTTTGATTGCGGCTTCCTCTGTCTATGCACAAATACCTGCAAAAATGTTGCCATTGGTAGCTGAAGTTGATGTAGTAACAGCATTCGTAATGGATGTAGATTTGCAAAATCGTACTATTGAGCTAAAAGATACTAGCGGCAATCTCTATCAGATGAAGGTTTCCAAACAAGTAAATGATTTAGATAAAATAAAGAAGGGTGATATATTTGTAGTAGAAAGTGCTCAGGCAATTGCGGTTGGTTTAATTGCTGCTCCAAAGGGACAAAAGCCAGGTGTATCCGGCGTACGCTCTGTAACGATCTCTGCCAAGGGTTCGGCCAAACCATTTGAAGAGGTTACAGATACTGTTTTTGCAACTATTAAAATCGACACCTTAGATTCAAAAAAACGTATCGTCACTTTTACATGGCCAAGCGGTGAGAAGCAAAGAGTCAAAGTGGATAAAAGTGTTGTTGGTCTTGAGAAGTTCAAGGCTGGTGATGACGTAATGATTGAGTTTGTTGACGATACAGTCATGACTTTTGCAGCCCCAGCCAAGGCTAAGAAGTAATTAGTAATTTCTAGCTATTTGCTAAAGAAGCCACTTGAAAAAGTGGCTTTTTAGTTTGGAGACTAGCATCTTAGGCGACAGGCTCTAGTGTGGGGCAGTTTCAACAATGAACACTCTAGGCATAGGTCGCAGGTTCGAATCGTACTGGTAGGCAAATTCTTTAATATGCCCATTTTTAGCCTTGTTTGAATACCTATGGCAGTATTAGGATTGGTTCTTACCAAGGGCGGTAAAAAATGAATATAAGCTTAGTCAGAATAGCATTAATGTCGATGTTATTTGGCCTTAGTGGAACCGGTCTCTGCCTAGCACAAGTTATGACTCCCCTGGCTTCTGAAGGCGATATTGAATTTGAAAATATCAAGCTACCCCCAAGGGATATAAGAGATATTCTTAACATCTTAAATACTACAAAACAAGATACAGTTTTAGTTGATAAAGCCAAAAAAATTCTCACAATTCCAGTGCCAGACTCAAAAGATAGTGAAACTTTAAATCATTACTACTATCGTCAAGCCACAGCTCAGCAAATTTTAGAAAATCCTACTGCAGTAGTGATGAATTTGAAAAAAGTATTGTTTGAGTATCCTAGTAAAGATATAGAACTACAAATAGACGAAAACCAGGCATATGCGAATGCTGAAAGAGAGCTTGGCAATCTATTAGTGGCACGAAAAATATATGAAGGTAATATATCTAAGCTCCCCATTGCAAGGAACGAGGGTACGATTCTTTCGCAACATAGAAATATTGCAGGGATCTGTGCCCAAATGGGAGATTTTGATTGCGTAAAATCTTCGCTTAACGAAATTGAAGTAATCATCTATCAAACAAGAGGATTCAGAAATGTGAATCCAATCCGACAAGCAAACTGGGAGGCTGGTTATGAATCTACCAGAGCAAGATTATTTGTTATGGAAAGTAACTATATTGAGGCTGAAAGAAGTTATGCAAAAGCGCTCAAACTTAACCAGCAAGTACTAGATGGGAATAAAAGTAGCGGCAAAGATGCTTTAGATATTGAGCGGCGTGTTGTTCAGGATTCAACTACAAATCAAAGTGATTTTTATTTGACTAAGATTGGTATGCAAAAAAGGATAGCCTTATCTTTTTTGAAACAAAAAAAATTAGTTGATGCTGAATACTGGGGTCGCGAAGCTTTAATTCTGTCAATTAATCGAACTGGGGTTAACTCCTCAATTACTAGTACCTGTTTAAATACGCTTGCTAGAATTATTTCTGAGCAAGGTCGTCAACCTGAAGCAGTGCTATTGGCTAATGCTGCTCTAGTTTCTGCAGAGAAGTCAACGAATTTCCCCGGCTCTGTGGTGATAGCTGAATCCCGTAGTACCCTAGCTGCAGTTCTTGTAGCCGATAAAAATTATGCTGAGGCAGATAAGGTTTATGACCAAATGGCTACCGGGCTAAATGCCAATCCTGAAATAGCTGCTCGATTTGATAAGAATAATATCGATTGGGTCTTTGCTTTGCTCAAAACTAACAAGGTAGCTCGAGCTACCCAAATGACGGATTCACTTCTAAAGCAGGCAGTAAGTCGCATGGATAAAAACTCTCCAAACCTTGCCATGAGCCGTGCTTTTTATGCCTCAGCATTACTAGCTGATGGAAAGAGTAGTTCTGCAATGGCTGAATTTAAACAGTCAATCCCCATTTTGATTGACCAAGCTCAAAACGATGCTGAAAACTCAACGGGTAGCCTCACGCAGACTCAGCGCCTAAATTTTGTCTTAAGTAATTACTTGGGACTCCTTGCTCAAATCGCTAAATCTAATCCATCGCAATCTGTCGTTGCTGCCACCGAAGCCTTCCAAATTGCAGATGTAGCGAGGGGCAGTGGGGTACAACGTGCTTTAACAGAGAGTGCAGCGCGCGCTGCCATTAGAGAACCCCAGCTGGCTTCTCTGGCGCGTCAAGAACAAGATTTGCAGCGGCGTGTAAATACCTTGTCTGATTTGTTAACGGGTCTCTTATCTGCCCCCACAAGTCAACAGCTACCTGTTGTTCAGGCTAAGATTAAAAGCGATATTAATATCTTTAAGGCTGAGCGTGACAAGATTAAAAAAGAGATCGAGAAGAAATTCCCCGAGTACGCTGAGTTAGTCGATCCTAAACCTGCGACGATTGAGCGTACCCAAAAGCTCTTGCGTCCCGATGAAGTCTTAGTTTCCTGGTATTTTTCCGACAACGTGAGTTATGTGTGGGCGATTAGTAAAGATGCTCCTGTACAGTTTGCCCAGTTACCCATTGGCAGAAGTCAGATAGCAAAAGAAGTGGCCCAACTACGTAAATCCCTAGATCCGGGTGTTTTGACAATTGATGAAATTCCGGCTTTTGATGTGGTAATTGCCAATCAACTCTATCAGCAGATCCTAGCTCCTGTAGAGTCGGCATTAAAGGGTAAAAAGGTCATGATTGCTGTACCTCACGCAGACCTCGGTCAGTTACCTTTATCTGTTCTTGTTACTAAAGCCACGACCCAACCTGTCAAAGCAGGCACTCCTTTTGCTAGCTATAAGACTGTGCCTTTTTTAACCAAAGATATTGCGATTGCACAGATTCCATCGGTGACTGCATTAACAGCCCTAAGAAGTTTGCCTGAGGGCGACCCCAACCGTAAGAGCTTTGTGGGTTTTGGTGACCCCTACTTTAGCGCCTTACAAGAAAAACAAGCAGACAAAACCATAGGGACTCAGTTAGCTACCAGAGGCATTCCCTTGTCGCTTCGTAGCGCCCCTAAAACTAGCGGCGTTAGTTCGGCTGAACTAGCACTTCTTCCTAGACTGCCGGATACAAGTCTAGAGCTTGAAGATATTGGCAAAGTCGTAGGAGCTGGGCCAGGAGATATTTTTTTACATAAGCAAGCCAGTGTGAAGCAAGTGATGTCCATGGATCTGTCTAACCGTAAGGTGGTGATGTTCTCTACCCACGGCTTAGTTCCAGGAGATCTTAATGGCTTAACTCAACCGGCTCTTGCTTTATCCTCACCTGATGTCACCGGGGATAGGGATGATGGACTTCTCACCATGGATAAAGTCATCGGCCTAAAACTAAATGCCGATTGGGTAGTTCTATCGGCTTGTAATACTGCCGCTGGTGAAGGTGCTGCCTCAGAAGCAGTATCGGGTTTAGGTAGAGCCTTTTTCTTCGCGGGCACCAGAGCTTTACTAGTGTCTAATTGGCCAGTAGACTCAGTCGCATCAAGACAGTTGATGACTGATTTATTTAAGCGCCAACAAGACAATAAGACTTTAGTTAAACCGGAAGCCCTCAGACAAGCGATGCTTGCGCAAATCGATCAAGGTGGAGTGAAAGACGGGAATACGATGAAATACAGTTATGCCCACCCCCTTTTTTGGGCGCCATTTATGGTGGTGGGGGATTGAAATATTAATTACACACACTTTAGTACCACCTGATTCCTACGATTTTAACTCAAGTAGCTTTTATTAATTGCTCCAGACAAGGCTAAAAAGCCCCTTTTTAAATGACTTTTTATTTAGAGACTAGTATCTGGGGCGACAGGCTTAAGTCTTGGGTAGTTTCAATTTAGCTATCTCAGGCTTAGATTGAGAACTATCTTTCTTGGCCTAAGTCTTGCTCTTTCTTCTTCCGGTCCTTTTCTCGCTCCTTACGTAGGTCACGCAATTGCCACCATGCAAATAGTAATACCCCTCCAAAGACCAGCACTACCTCGATCAAGATAACAGGGCCAAAGTTATTCATATCCATACCTTTCAGCGGCTAAGACAATCATGAAATGACCTTAAAAACATAGTTCTCTTCAGGGATCATTTATTCCTGTGTAATTTAAGCGCTGACTTAAAGAGCGTATAAGCTAATATAACAATACATTTACACAAGGTATAAAGTCGTTCGATAAAGTTTCTAATATTTTTGAAAAGGCTTACGCATGAATGTTAAAAATATCATTGGCTTAATTGAAAAATTATTTCTAGTCATTATTGCAATTTTTACGATTGCAGCAATGGGTCAAGAAGTAGTTTCTCTAATTGAAAGCCGTCGTGTTGAGCTAAAGGATCTTTTGCTGATGTTTATTTATGCAGAGGTGCTTGGGATGCTAGCCGCCTTTTATTCTAGCCATCGCATCCCAATAACAATACCGTTGTTCATTGCGATGACTGCCTTAAGTCGATTAATTATTCTTCAGGGCAAAGATGGAAATCCTTCAATCTTGCTCTATGAGAGCGGGGCTATCATTATGATTGCAGGAGCTTGTTGGATCATTAGTCGAGTTAATAAAGAGAAGGGGAGTGCTACTAATAATGAATAATTATGAATACTCACCGTAGTCATTATATTTGATTGGGTAGGCCATCTATTCTCCAACTGCTGGTAAACAAGCTCCTTGGGAATGCATGATTCCCAAGGATTGGCCAGATAAAGATTGTATCGCCTAGCTAAGAGGTATAGCAGTGATGTAGCCTACTGATGCACTAAACCTATTCTTATAATTTTTCTTAATAATTGGGTCGAGAACTGGTTGGACCTTTTCATGTAATTTTCCTAACCAGTCACCTGGGTGCTGTATGTTGGCGGTGATGTACATCCAGCCATTAAGGTTGTCTACAACACCTAGTCCTGTTGCTTCAGCCCCTGATGGCATCGAAGCAATGCGGCTTAGCTTTTTAGTGTCGACGTTATAAGCCCATATAAAGTTATTGACATGAGTGCTGCTGTCTTCGCCAATAAAAAGTGTTCTGAGTTTTTCTGAAAACTTTAAGTTATCAGGATTTGAAATCCTATCTGGATTAGCAAGATTTCCTAAAGAATCTTGCTCTATATCCTCGCCAACGATCAGCGCCGAGATCGTGGTCGGTACCCATTCGCTCTTTAACGGACTACCAGATTGGTCCTTTTGATTGCCTGTAAGTTTGCTAGTTACGATACCACCAGCTATTAACGGCTTGGATAGCTCAATATTACTTTGCGCATTCCAACCCTTGCCGGTCCTAGTCATTGAGTCTTGTATATTTTGCAATGCAAAGTAAGCCACTTTATCCCTAGTGTTGGCCGTTGTACCTTCCATTTTGCTAAAGCCCATGCTACCGCCCATTAAATAGGCGTAGCGGTGTGTCTCTAAGAAGGCCGCCGCCTTTTCCATTCCTGGATTAATTTTTACCCAATTAGCAACACCATCGTAGTAAATTTTAGTGAATGATGGATCGTTCGGATCGGTCTTTAAAACTGTCATGATGTCAGATGGTTTCAAGGTATTAGCCAGTTTTTTAATTTCATCGCTTGTAGCATGGCCAAGTTTGATCCAACTGAGTTTTGCTCCTGCATCTTTAGGGTCGATTGAAAAACCGTCGCCTAACTTTGCTACATATAAAGTACCAGAAGAAAGGTCTTCTTTCTTGTCTGCAATAAATAGAAACATACCGCTATTGGTATAGTCATCGCCCATTAGAACGGTTCTTCTATCAGGCATCACTTCAATCAATTCATGTGAAATTCTACCCAGGCAGTAATGCTTTACTAGTGTCCCGCTCCCATCAGCATTAACGGTTACTTCAGGTAGGTGTCCATAGTTATAAGGATTGGCACTAGTCTCATTGCCATAAAGATTTTTGCTAAAACTCTTGAACCTAGCATTTTCATAAGCAAATGGTGCATCGGGTTCGTATTCTTCACTTGATAGATGCGTATTCCAGGGAGATAAGCTAGAGCCACAGGTGATCCATAAACCTTGAGCACTTGAAGTATTTACTGGAGAGTACTTAACTAAGGAAAGCTTTCCATCCTTGGGATTTTGATTTAATGTCAAAACCGCTATTTGAGATGGCAGGGCAGCATACATCTTTTCGCCACCTTGGTTCATGTTGGTGTATTCAAATTGAACAACGGCAAATACAGTATTTCCTGAAACACCTTTTACATTCGGCTTGCTAAGTTTTAACAAGGACATGCCATCCGGACAATCAGAAAAGAACTGTCTTTCTTGTCCAGCTACTGAATTGTCCATAATAGGTCTGTTATGGATATCAACATAACCACCTGCCAATACTTTTCCGCCGCTTCCATCCGAAACCATATCGCCAGTCATAAAAAATGGCTCGTAAGCAAGCTTATAAGTTTTCTTTTGATTATTTTGAGTGGTAATCTCTAAAAATGAGCCGACCGTAATAGTGGCCATTGCTTCTGGATTATTTAAGGATGGCGCATCCATCGGGATGAATTCAGCAAACTTATAGGCGCTTTCAGTTTGAGCGGCGAATATTGATTGAGAACTTAATGCGCTTGCTATCCCCGTTGCCCCAAGGGGCAGCATTGGGGCGCCCACAATCATTTTCATCAGACTACGGCGTAGATGTAGGGGTGTATTTTTCATATTGAGTATTTAAGGAAAGGGTTATATTTCTATTTTCTGAGTCCATTATGACAAAATGAAGAAATAACCCCTATTAGCACCATTTCGCAGCTTCCAACCCAGCATAGTCTTAGGAGCTTCCCATAGAATGGCTTAATGAAATTCCCTGCCCATTTCCCCAAAATTGCATTAACTCTCTGCCTAGGAATATCTGCGTGCAGCGTAGCTAAGCTGGAGGCGCGTTTAGAGGCTGATCCCCAATGCAGACCCATTATGAATCCCAAAACTGGCGCGCTTATGCCATGCCCAGGCTCGGATAAGGCTTTTTATTTAGCTGCTGGATTAGGACCCGCTAAAAATGATCTAGAAACACCTTTAGGATTAAGCCCCAGTAAAGAAATAGATTCTAAAGACGTAACTTTAAATACAGTCGGTACTTCACTAGTCCCCAACCAGAATACAAGGATATCAACGAAAGTTGACTGCAAGTCCAAAATTCACCAAAAGACGGGTGGGACATTACCATGCCCCTCAGACTGAAGATAGTTTAATAAAGCTTGTCTATCTGACAAAGGGCTTTATGATGACCAGTCACTAGTCTCAATATCACAAATTGTACATTTCACTGAATGGAAATAACATGAAAAAAATTGGATTTTATGCCGCAATCATTTCTGCTGTTGCCATCCTCGCTTCTTGTAGCAATACTCCAAAGCTTGCTTCAGAACCGATGCCAAGATCAGGTTTTCTGCCAAACTATTCTCTCTTAGTACCTATGTATACCATTGAGGCGGATACGCGTATTTGGCGTTATCGTAAAGATGACATTAATCCAAGCATGGTTACCGGCGTGATTCTAGAGCCAATTTATCTAAATCAAAATGCAACTAAAGATGTGAGCGCCGAATCCATTGCCAAAGCAAAGGCAACTCTCCAAGCCTCCATGGTTGAATCTGTTAATGCTCGTGGCAATCTTAAAATAGTGACTCAACCAGGCCCTGGAGTTGTTCGAGTCTCCGTCGGAATTACTGGCGCTGAGAGCTCTAATGATTATTTAAAGCCATGGAACTTTACTCCTATTGGGTTAGCAGCGAATGCGGCGGCGTTTGCAGGAGGTGTAAATTCTAAGACTCCGGCATTGGTAGTGGAGAATAAAATTACTGATAGCAGGACTAATGAAATTCTTGGAATGGGCTTAGTGACTATTCAAGGAGAATCCTTCAGAACATCCTCTGGATCCGTGGACTCCTTTATCGCAATGGCACAAAAGGCAGTTCGAGTTGCCCTAGAAACTTCTGCTAATCCGATACCAACTTCAACTAAATAATGTATATGTCTATATTGAATAAGTACCTTCCTATAATTGCGATAGGATTATTTTTATCTACTGTAGTTCATGCAGATAACTCTGCGCGTAATAAAGAGATAGCTGATCGCTTTGCTAGTTGCGACAAAAATCATGACGGCAAGCTTACCAAAGAAGAGGCAAAAGGTTGCATGCCCCGCATCTATGATCACTTTAGCTTCATTGATTCTGATGGTAAAGGCTATGTTACTGTTGCCCAAATTCAAGCTTTGGCTTCAAGATAATAAATTTGAGATTATGTAAATGGCAGTAAGTTTTCCTGGCTTTGAGCAAAAGAAAATAAGCATTTCGTCAGCAGATGGTGCGATTGATATTGCATACCAAATTGGCGGATCAGGCCCACCAGTGCTTTTGTTGCACGGCTTCCCCCAAACAAAAGCGATTTGGCATCAAGTTGCACCTGCTTTGGCTCAAGACTACACGGTGATTGCCGCAGATCTTCGAGGTTACGGACAATCCTCTAAGCCCCACGGAAAGGATGATCATTCGACATATTCCAAAAGGTCTATGGCTGCAGATCAGCATGCGCTAATGAAGTCTCTTAGCTTCAATCAGTTCTTCTTGCTTGGCCATGATCGAGGTGGCAGAGTTTCGCATCGTCTTGCAGCTGACTTTCCAGACAGTGTTTCACGTTTAATGGTACTAGATATTTCTCCGACTTTGACGATGTATGAGAACACCACAATGGAATTTGCTAGGGGCTACTGGCATTGGTTTTTCTTAATCCAGCCTAAACCTGTTCCGGAAACCATGATTGGTGCAAATCCAGAGTTTTGGTTAAAGAATCACATGGGTCGTCACGCGGGTACAGGAATATTCTCAGCAGATAGGTGGGCAGAGTATCTGGCGGGTGCTAGTAATTCCGAAAGTATGCATGCCATGTGTGAGGATTACCGGGCTGCAGCCACAATTGATCTAGAACATGATCGTGCCGATAGGCAATTAGAAAAAAAACTGGAGATGCCATTAAGGGTGCTTTGGGGCGAGCATGGCCTTGTCAATAAATGTTTTGATCCCATTGAGGACTGGAAGCGGCTTGCCAATCAAGTTTCCGGAAAGTCAGTACCCTGTGGACACTACATTCCTGAAGAGCTGCCTGATCAGTTGATAGAAGAATCAAGAACCTTCTTCAAATAAAAATTACGGCGCCAATTTCGGCGCTTTTTTTCCTAATGGCGGGCAAGGCATCACTACCTCTGAATCTACTGTTAATAGCGTTTTATCTTTACCAGAGTAGTCAAGCCTAGATAAGAGATCTCTTATGAGATTTAGGTGGGTTGATTTTTTGTTGTTAGCATCGATCACTGTCCATGGTGCCAATTTTGAGCTGGTCTTTTCGAGCATTGCATTACGCGCAAGACTGTAGTCCTTCCATTTGATTTGTGCTTGCTGATCGATGGGGCTAATTTTCCATTGCTTTAATGGATCTGTTTCTCGTGACTTTAAGCGTTCGGCTTGCTCTTCTTTGTTAATATCCAAATAATATTTAATGAGCTTGATTCCGGAACCAATAATTAAGCTTTCGAACTCATTTACTGAATCCATAAATTGCTTGTATTGGGCATCCGTACAAAAACCCATCACTTTTTCAACACCTGCGCGGTTGTACCAGCTGCGGTTAAATATTGTGATTTCTCCAGAAGAGGGCAGTTCGGCAATATAGCGCTGAAAATACCATTCCCCTTCCTCGCGATCGGAAGGTTTACTTAGCGCCACAACCCGGGTCTCACGTGGACTTAGATGCTGAACAACGCTCTTAATCGTGCCATCCTTACCCGCAGTATCGCGACCCTCAAAAATGATCAAGAGACGAGACCCACTGGAGATAATTTGTCGCTGAAGTTTTACGAGCTCAATTTGTAATTGTTTAAGCTTTGCATCGTAATCATTTTCATGATTACTTTCCTGTGATTTTTTAGCCATGAATTAGTTGCTAGATGCTGGTGTTGGATTAGGTGCTGATACTACTTTTTTAGCAGAATCCTTCTTCGCTGGAGCCCTTTTTCTAACAACCTTTTTTGCCGGCGTCTTCTTGGCAGCGGTTTTCTTTACAGGTGCTTTTGGGGTGGCTTTTTTGATCTCTTTCTTCTCGAGCTTATCTAAAGCCTTGGCTAATTTATCAATTAGCTTTTCCCTATCTGTTTCAAGCTTATCAAGCTTCTTCATTAGCTCTTTAACTATTTTTCTTTGACTCATTTTTGGCTCCGAGGTTAAGAAATTGCATTGTCATGTAGATACTCTCATCCTACGAGTTCTTCTTGGCTTCATCAAGCAATTGTGACATATCAATTTGGCGGGCCTCTATCGACTCCATTGGATTGATTTAGTGAAGAACACTAAATCATTGAGGTTTGTATAAGCTCTACCGCCTGTTTAAAGCAGACGCCAATAGCTCAGAGAGGGGCCCAGCTACCAAAATAAAGATTTTTCCAGAGCCAGCTATTTTTTGAATGAAGGGAGGGGATCTACGACAGGCTTTTAAAAACATGAAGCCTACCAATTTTGGCTTAAGCTCATGGCAAGCTCAGTAATAAATATAAAAACCCTAAATAAATCAATTATTTAGGGTCTAGTGGGAACATTATTCTGGATGAAAATTGTTGCTAGCCATGAAGCTAATAGTGCGCTCAAAGCCTAAAATGCGGATATATCTCCAAGCGATATCGCGGTATTTGCTATCTAGATAGCCAATTGCGACTTCAGGATCTGTTCTCTTAGAAAGATCAATCTGCTCAATTGCACGGGCCCAACGTTTCAGTCTTGTTGACATATTTGTCACCTCCATGCACATTCAACGCATTGCAAATGGGCCGAGATGACAGGAATATCAAAATATTTAACAAAAATGCTTAAATCGAGATCACTTTATGGGGATTAAGGATATTTTGGGGGTCTAAGGCCTTCTTAATGGCCTTCATTAGGTCATGAGCAACTTCCCCCTTGTGCGCCCTTAAACCCTCTAATTTAAGCTGACCAACCCCGTGTTCAGCAGAAATCGAGCCTTTACAGCGCTCAACCTGTTCATAAACCAGCTCATGAATTGGCTTCTCATTGGCCAAATTAAATGTTTTGGAGTCAATTTCGGGAGGGGGTGCGATGTTGTAGTGGAGATTTCCATCACCTAAATGTCCAAAATTGATGATTCGAGCACCTGGATATTGAGCCCGAATAAGTCTATCGGTTTCAGTAATGAAGCTATCAAGTGCGGATAGTGGGATAGTAATGTCATGCTTTAAATTAGCTCCTTCCTCAGCCTGTGCCAATGTGATGTGTTCACGCATTTGCCAGAAAGTATTGGCTTGACTGAGATTGTTGGCAATTACGGCATCAGAAATCAGTCCAGTATCGAATGCCTCTTCAAGAATCGTTTCTAGCAGCAACTTCACATGTGCTTCGCTTTCGTGGTCTGATAGTTCAATCAAAATCGTATAAGGGGGATTTCCTTTTAAAGGATTAGCCATATGCGGGAAATGTTTTTGATTGAGTGCTAATGATTCTTCCGTCATCATCTCAAAACCCGTAAGCAATGAAGTAGCGCGTTTTTGAAACAGATTTAATAGGGCGATCGTGGAAACAATATCTTGTGTTGCCACAAGAGTGGTCCATTGAGAAATTGGCAATGGATAGAGCTTCATGACTGCGGCTGTGATAATTCCCAAAGTACCTTCTGAACCTACAAATAAATCACGCAAGTCATAGCCAGTATTGTCTTTTCGTAAACCCTTCATGCCATTCCAAACCTCTCCTTGGGCTGTAACAACCTCCAAGCCTAGGCATAGATCGCGGGTATTTCCATAGCGCAGTACATTGGTTCCGCCAGCGTTGGTGGCTAAGTTGCCTCCGATCATGCAACTACCTTCAGCACCAAGACTTAGGGGAAATAAAAATCCCTGCTCGGCTGCTTTTTCTTGGATTGATTGCAATATGCAGCCAGCCTCAAGACTAATTGTTTGATTGGCAACATCAAGCTCGCGCACTTGATTCATGCGCTTTAGGTTGATAATAATTTGCTGACCGCTTGAGTCTGGAGTAGCTCCACCGCAGAAGCCAGTGTGTCCACCTTGAGGAATGATGGCGATTCTCGAGTTAGAACAAACCTTAACAATGGCGGCTACTTCTGTAGTGTTTTCTGGTAAAAGTACTGCAAGTGCCTTACCTGTATAACGTTTTCGCCAATCGGTTAGATAGGGTGCTTTGCCTTCTTCATCGGTCAATATGTATTTGCTATCTAAAATAGCCTCAAACTGGGCAATCAAATTTGCATTCATCCTTCAGCCTGCAATTTCTTTTTAGCCTTTGCTTCTTTTTTAATTGGTTTTAAATACATCAATAAGCAGATAAAGCCTGTGGTTGCCAAAATGATTTCGAGCACCGCTAACCAAAAATTAGCACCCGTTTCTAAAATACGAACCAATCCTTCAGTCAAGTAAAGAAGAATTAACATGGAGGCCCATTGCATGGTGTAAACCTTCCCCTTCCATAGGCCAGGAATAGCAAATAGAAGGGGTAATCCTTTCAAAATTAGCCAGGATCCATTTGGTCTTAAGGGAGAGATAAACCATTCCCAACAAACACACAGTATGAATAGATCAATAAATGCAGCGGTAGCCAATATTTGGTATGGATTTTTATTAAGCAACTTCCTGAACATTTAATGTTGCCTATCTTAGGAATGCATTAGGCGCAAAGCAGTTTGTGCCAATCGTTTGCCTTGAGCTTTTGCAAGTCGCTGTTCTTCAATACTAATTGGCTCATTACCGTGAGAGCGAGCATGATGGGTAACTCCATAAGGACTCCCACCTGAATTGGTGGACATCAGATCAGACTCACTATAAGGCAAGCCTAGGATGATCATACCGTGATGCAGCAAAGGAATCATCATGGTGAGCAGCGTGGTCTCTTGGCCTCCATGCAAACTACCAGCACTTGTAAATACACAGGCTGGTTTACCAATTAAAGAACCAGCCAACCACTCAGATGAAGTGCAGTCCCAAAAGTATTTCATCGGTGCAGCCATATTTCCAAAGCGTGTTGGCGAGCCAAGCGCAAGACCGATGCATTCCTTCAAATCGGATAATTCTGCATAAGGAGCACCGTCAGAAGGCACAGGTGGTTCCGTTGCCTCTGTGACGGCAGAAATAGCGGGAACGGTTCTCAGCCGCGCATTGATGCCTGGGACGGACTCGATCCCTTCAGCGATATAGCGCGCTAGATCCCTGGTAGATCCAGAGCGGGAGTAGTACAAAACTAAAATATCGTGTTGGCTCATATGATCTCTTATGATACGGCGATGCGTCTTATTCGTAACCCCCAATTATGGCTCTCTCTTGGTAAAGAGATCTGGGACCGCAATCGTGACCAAAACTTAACGCAAATAGCGGCTAGTTTGGCATTTACAACCACCTTATCCCTGGTTCCCATGATCACCCTTGCCAGTATTTTAATTGGCTATTTGCCTAGTGTGATTCAAATTAAGAACGCTTTTCGATATTGGTTACTTGACACCTATATGCCGGGGGGAATAAATCAACAGGTATTTGTTTATTTGGATCAGTTTTCCTCAAAGGCTGCGGGTTTGACTTTTGTGGGCTTAGCAAGCTTAGTGCTAACAACAATAATGACCTTAGCCGTTATTGAAAGTGCCTTTAACCAAATTTTTAAAGTTCAGGAAACAAGGCCTTTGCGCAAAAAATTCTTAATCTATGGTGCTGCAACTATTTTGGGACCCATTCTCCTGGGTTTAGGAATTTACCTTAGCGGTATTCTATTTAGTGCATCAGAGGGGTGGATCAAAGCAGTTTCTCTAGGATTTCGATTGGTTGCTACGATTGCTCCTTTTGTTCTTTCAATAGCAGTTTATGCCGTGGTCTATAAGATTCTTCCTTATTCTAAAATTCTTTGGGCAGATGCATTTGCTGGAGCATTTTTTGCTGCATTCGCTTTTGAGTTGATGAAGTTTGGTTTTGCTATTTTTCTGACCCATACCGCCTTTTATAAGACGGTTTATGGTGCCTTTGCAATCTTTCCGCTTGCCCTGATTTGGATATATCTAACTTGGTGGATTACTCTAGCAGGGGCAGTGTTTGTATCTAATCTCCCAGGTATACGGAGTGGAGTTATTAGGGTTATTCGTTACTAAAAGAGATCTATTAATCCTTGATTCAGAGGGGCCTTAGGGATATATTGAATCCATAGCAGCATTCTTATCGGAGACCAAATGAAAGTTCGTGACATCCTGCGCGTAAAGGGCAGCACATTATTTACCGTTGCCCCTGATACTGCATTACAAACCGCAGTGCTGGTTATGAGTGAACATGATATTGGCTCCTTGGTGGTTATGACATATGACAAATTGGTTGGAATTTTGACTTTCCGTGAAGTTATTTCAGCCCTAGCAAAACATCATGGCAAATTAGATGGCTTGCAGGTTCAATCTGTAATGAATTCACAGCCATTAACTTGCAATATGGAAACCGAAATTGACGAGGTACGTCGCATGATGCTTGTTGATCATGCGCGCTATCTTCCAGTACTTGACCAAAAAATGCTCATGGGCGTTATTTCCTTTTATGACGTTGCTAAATCTGTCGTAGAGGCCCAAGACTTCGAAAATACGATGTTGAAGGCTTATATTCGAGATTGGCCGGAAGATACTGAAAAAGCACCAAGCTAAGTAGTTTTAGCCTGAAATTCTTGACAAATGACATAATGTCGATATGTCAGGAAACACCTTAGGCCTCCTTTTTACTGTCACCACTTTTGGTGAATCTCACGGCCCCGCTATTGGAGCAGTAGTTGATGGCTGCCCGCCGGGCTTGCAGCTCTCAGAGACTGATATACAAATCGACCTAGATCGCCGTAAACCGGGAACGTCGCGTCACGTGACGCAACGCAAAGAAGAAGATAGGGTAGAGATTTTATCCGGTGTATTTGAGGGTAAAACAACTGGGACACCGATAGGTCTGCTTATTCGCAATACTGATCATCGTAGCCAAGATTACGGCAATATTTTGCAAACCTTCAGGCCTGGACATGCAGACTATACCTATCATCACAAATATGGATTTCGTGATCCCCGAGGTGGTGGTCGATCCTCGGCTCGTTTGACTGCTCCAGTAGTAGCTGCTGCTGCAATAGCTAAAAAGTGGTTAAAAGAAAAGTACGGCACAGAGTTTTATGGCTACATGAGTCAGCTTGGCGATCTTGAAATTCCTTTTGAGGATCTAGCCCAGATTGAGCAAAACCCTTTTTTTGCAGCTAATGCAGAGATGATCCCCAAGCTTGAATCCTATATGGATGAGTTGCGTAAGGCAGGGGACTCCTGTGGTGCGCGAATTGAGGTTCGGGCTCGCAATGTCCCGATTGGACTTGGCGAACCACTCTTTGATAAGCTTGATTCTGATATTGCACATGCCATGATGGGTATTAATGCCGTGAAAGGTGTAGAGATCGGCGCTGGCTTTAAGTCAGTTGCACAACGTGGTAGTGAGCACGGCGATGAACTCTTTCCGAATGGTTTTGAAAGTAATAATGCTGGCGGAACGCTAGGCGGTATTAGTACGGGCCAAGATATTCGCGTATCCATTGCGATCAAGCCGACTTCAAGTATTCACAGTCCAAAACAATCTATTGATTTAGAGGGGAACTCTATTGCCATCCAAACAAAGGGTCGTCATGATCCCTGTGTTGGTATTCGCGCAACCCCAATTGCAGAGGCTATGCTTGCCCTGGTGCTGATGGACCATGTTTTACGCCACCGCGCTCAGTGTGGCGATGTTTCTCTACCGACTGCACCCATTCCAGCCTCCCGTCCTGGCTCCAAATCTGATTAGCGCCCTCCATTGAAATGACACCACTGGTTCGCTGGGCCTTCGGGTCCTTTTTCTTTTTGTACTTTGCCTATGTTGGCCTTGTTTCTCCATATGCAAGTCTATTTTTTTTAGATCGAGGCTTTACTGTCATTGAAATTGCTGTGCTAATGTCAATGTTACAAATTACTCGTATCGTTGGACCGTTTTCCTGGGGATGGCTTTCTGACTATCTATCCAACCGAATAGGAATCATTAGATTCTGCGCATGTCTTGCTGCATTAGTTTTTACGACAATTTATTTTTTGCATAGCTACATTGCCTTTTTTATTTGGATGTTTGTCTTGCACACTATCTTAAGTAGCCTAATGCCTCTTGGTGAATCTGCTACCGTTCACGCACTTTTTAAAGACAACTCCTTTGACAAGCGCTACGGTCGATTACGTCTATGGGGCTCTATTGGATTTATTTCCATGGTTCTCTTCGCAGGCGAATTATTTCAGCGTAAGGGGATTGAGTTATATCCACTGGTGGGTACATTTGTATTTATCACCCTTGCAATCGTGACCTTCTTATTGCACGAGCCAAAAATAGAGCGTCGGACATTAGTTAAGGGTGAGCTATTTACGGTTCTGTTAAATCCTGATGTTCGCTGGTTTTTACTGTCTGGATTTTTTATGCAGTTTGCCCACGCTGCGTTCTATGTTTTTTACTCACTCTATCTATCCAATCTCGGTTACGATAAATTGCAAATAGGACTCTTTTGGGCTCTAGGAGTGGCTGCTGAAGTTATCTTCTTTTATTTTCAAAGTAAAGTTTTAAGTAGATTTGATCCCGAAGTGGTTCTTCAAGCCTCATTTGGAATTGGTGTTATTCGATTTGCTTTAATGGCCTTTTTTCCATTTACATCTGTATTAATCTTTGCACAAGTCATGCATGCAGGAACATTTGCGGCCAATCACAGTGCAGCAACCAAGCTTTTACAGCAATGGTTTGCTGGACCCCTTCAGGCTAGGGGACAGGCACTGATGGCAACGGTATCCTATGGTTTTGGAGGAACCTTAGGGGGTTTATTTGCAGGTTGGATATGGGAGGCCTCACAACCTAGAGACGTTTTTGTAGTCTCCGCCTTTGCATGTGGTCTAGCGGGTATGGCAATTCAAAAACTCCGCCCTCGTCCTTATCCCGCTAGATAAAACTTCAAAAGCTTACTGAATCTTCGCCTTTGCACGCAGCTTTTGCATCATTTCAGAGAATTTTGCTTTTTGCCAATTTTGATCTGACATGATCATTTGCTTTAATTGATCTTTAATCTCATCCATGCTTGGCGCTTTTACATCACGAACATCGACTAACTTGATAGTGTGCCAGCCAAATTGAGATTTAACAGGCTTGTCTGTTATCTGACCTTTTTTCAATTGCACCATGGATTTAGTAAATTCTGGGACAAGTGCTTTATCAGATACCCAGCCTAAATCTCCACCGTTTGGAGCGGAACCAGGATCTTTGGATTTGGCTTTGGCAATTTCTTCGAAATTTCCACCAGCTTTTAATTGTGCGGTAATTGCTTTTGCATCGGACTCTTTTTCAACCAAAATATGCTCAACGTGATATTCCTTACCAGTGTATTGAGTCTTTACTGATTCATAGGCAGCTTTAAGATCAGAATCTGCAACACCTTCTTTTTCAAGGTAATCTTCAAAAACAGCAGCAATTAGCACACCCATGCGTGATTGCTCGAGTTGTTCACGTACAGATTCCTTTTGAATAACACCACGCTTATCAGCTTCCTGTAAGACAAGTTCACGTGTCACTAGCATTTCCCGCGCTTGTTCACGAACCTGTGGACTATCTGGTTGATTAGATTTTTGAACCAATTTATCAAGTTGGGCTTTGGGAATTGCTTTGCCATTCACAATTGCGGCATTCTGAGCAAAAGGGGCAGTTGAGAAGAGACAGGTACTTAAAAAGCTAATGGCGATGAGTTGTCGTTTATTAAACATGATTTTTATAAAGGTAAAGGGAAATAAGGGTGCGTGGCCTATATTAAAACATTATCATGCCCAGAATTCCTCGGGGGTGAGGGCTGAGATAGTGAGGGCATGAATTTCTTGGGGAATATGCTTATATAAGGCTGCATAAATTGCTCGATGACGTGCTAGTGAGTTTAAGCCCGTAAATTCTGGGGCAACAATAGTCACTTTGAAATGACCTCCACCAGAGGCAGCTCCAGCGTGACCAGCATGCAAATGGCTTTCATCATCAATTTGAAGGTGTTTAATAGTAAAGGCCTTACTAAGATCTTCTTCGAAAGCAGTAATTCTCTTTTGGTTCAGATTCACGTCTCTGTGTGCTCCATATGGCGGCTTAACCAAAGCCCTTGAATAATGACAAAGATCACTAAGAGGCCAGTGCTCCCGAAGAGCTTAAAGTTAACCCAAGTCTCCTCAGAATATTCAAATGCAACATAGAGATTGAGTGCGCCCATGAAAAAGAAAAAAGCAGCCCAAGCTCGATTTAATTGGTGCCAGACAGAATGAGCGCTTTTTTCCTTAAGCGTCACTTGTTTACCCATTAATACTTGAATCCAGTTTTTTTGAAAAAATTCTGAGCTTATAAAGAGAACTGATGCGAATAGCCAATATAGGGCAGTAGGTTTCAATTGAATAAAGGTTTTGTCATGCAGGAAGATGGTAAGACTACCAAAAACCAAGATCATCACTAGACTGACCCATTGCATGGCATCAATTTTGCGATGACGATAGTAAACCCAGAGAATTTGACCAATCGTTGCCACCATTGCAACAATCGTAGCGGTATAGATATCACTGAACTTGAAAGCAATGAAGAACAGGATAATAGGGAAGAGGTCGAATAAAAATTTCATGGGGCAATTATCCTGCTATTTCAAATTAGTCCTTGGTATTGGGCTGAGCATTTTCGCTGGGTTCAAAGCTGAGGGAGGCTGAATTAATACAGTAGCGTAATCCCGTAGGTTGTGGGCCATCATCAAACACATGCCCAAGATGAGCATCACAGTTAGCGCAACGAACTTCTGTCCTTTCCATTCCATGACTATTGTCACGAATCTCTTTGATAGCCTTATCCTCTTCTGGAGCGTTATAACTAGGCCAACCACAGCCGGCATCAAATTTTGTTTGAGACAGAAAAAGGGGGGTGCCGCAACAAATGCATTTATATTTTCCTTGATCCCAATGATCCCAATATTTTCCGGAAAATGGACTCTCTGTTGCCGCTTCACGAGTGACGCGATATTCCATATCACTTAAGACTGCTTTATATTCTTGATCCGTTTTTTTCATATTTATAGCCCCATAG
>Ga0194047_10000845_pt1 | contig 19517 bp, 17 predicted proteins | sample JunL225m_MetaG_2_FD_160070 | JGI IMG/M metagenome (GOLD analysis project Ga0194047, IMG submission 160070) | Anoxic zone freshwater microbial communities from boreal shield lake in IISD Experimental Lakes Area, Ontario, Canada - Jun2016-L221-5m | ecosystem: Environmental > Aquatic > Freshwater... | reverse complement strand
GCCGCTCTTTTTTTAGTAATAAAGCTGCCAAAGCCACGTATGTATATGTTTTGGCCGTTTGCTAAATTTTCTTTCACTTCCTTAAACATAGTTTCTAAAGTAACTAGTACGTCAACTTTTGGAATTCCTGTTTTGTCAGAGATTTGATTGATGAGATCAGATTTTCTCATGAAATTTAGTTTTGTGGTTCAGTATTAAAAATAAATCAATTTTTGCCTTTTTACAACTATATTCTATTATTTTTATTCATTTTGTCACATAATTATAGGGTTCTATATATATAAATATTTTATATTTAAAATATTTTCTATGCGTATTGAATCAAATTTTCTCATTTATCCTTCCCTTTTGACCTTTTTAACTCAATTTTGCCCATATGTCAAAGCCATTCACTCAATTATTGCTGAAATGGAATAAAACCAGCAATCATCGACCCATGCCTTGGAAAGGGGAGCCAGATCCATATAAAATATGGCTGAGTGAAATTATTTTACAACAAACCCGGGTGGAACAGGGTTGGGCCTATTATGAAAGATTTGTAAAAAATTATCCTACCATTTTTAAATTAGCAAAAGCCAAAGACCAAGAAGTATTTAAATTATGGGAAGGCCTAGGTTATTACAATCGCTGCAGAAATTTATTACATACAGCTCGTTTTATTGTGGATGAGTACAATGGAATTTTTCCAAATAACTATGAGGCATTGCTAGCATTAAAAGGGATTGGACCTTATACAGCAGCTGCCATTGCATCATTTGCTTTTAATTTACCTCATGCAGTTGTGGATGGAAATGTATTTAGAGTATTTTCTAGATTTTATGGAATAGCCAATGCTATTGATACCAGAGAAGGCATTCAGATTTTCAATCAAGTTGCCAATGAAAATTTAGATCCAAAAAAAGCAGGCATCTACAATCAAGCCCTGATGGATTTTGGCGCCACCGTATGTAAGCCAATGGGGCCTTTGTGTAATGATTGCATCCTGCAAAAAGAATGTGTTGCATTTAATCGCAATCAAGTGAATGTATTGCCCTTTAAAGTAAAACAGATTCAAAAGAAAAAAAGATATTTTGATTTTTTTATTTTTAATTATAAAAATAATTGGCTCCTACAAAAGCGTGGGCAGGAAGATATTTGGGCAGGCTTGTATCAATTTTATTTAGTGGAAAACAATGCATTGACGCTTGCCGATGCGGCTTATTTTAAACAAGTGCTTCAGCAGCAATTGGCTATAAAGCAAAACCAAGTAATGGCTACTGCCATTTCAGATCCAATGAAGCAACTACTTACGCATCAACACCTTACAGTAAGGTTTATTGAAGTGGCTCTAAAAAGCAAGCCAATAGCCTTTTCGAAGGCATTGTGGATCCCTAAGGCCAACTTAAATAAATATCCGTTTCCAAAGCTTATTGCGGACTATTTAAAAAAGAAGGCATAGGGGTAAAATTTTTATTTTTGTCTTTTTAAAATCGGTAACTTTCCATTTATAAATTACACATACATTGGAACCTCATTCGGGACCTCAATTGTTGGCTTCTATTAATTATTTATTGCAACTGCAAAAAGATAGCAGCTTATTCATCATAATGTGTTTGCTTTTATTTCTTTCATTTGTAATTGCTGGATCTGAAGTGGCTTTCTTTTCTCTTTCTTATAAAGACATACAGTCCATAAAAAATAAACCTTATCGTCCTTTCCAAAGAATTATTGTTTTGTTAGAAGCACCTAAGAAATTATTGACTTCTATGCTGATTGCCAATAGCTTCATCAATATTTGTATCATCTTAATTGCCAATATTATTATCGATCATTTTTTTATTTTTGATTCCAATACGTTTCCTGGTCTAGAATTTGTGGTAAAAGTTATATTGGTTACTTTGCTTTTATTATTTTTTGGAGAAATTCTACCCAAAGTATTGGCCACACAAAACAACATTCGATTTGCACAAGATTTTAGTTGGATCATTCAAGGTGTTTATTTTATTTTTTCCAAACCCAGTGCTTTTATGGTTAAGTACACCAATAGCATTGAAAAATTATTAACGCAGAAAAGAAACAACAATTCTTATAGTATGGAAGAGTTGGACCATGCCATTGAACTGACGACCTCTCCAGTACATCAAACACAAGAAAAAAATATTTTAAAAGGGATTGTAAAATTTGGTAATATTTCCGTCAAACAAATTATGAAAACCAGGCTGGATGTAGATGGGGTAGAAGAGCAGATTGATTTTAATAATTTATTGGAGCATATCAAAGAACACAATTACAGCAGGTTTCCTATTTTTAAAGAAGATTTAGATACCATCGTGGGGATGATCCATACCAAAGACATTATTCCGCATATCAATGAAGGTGCTACCTATAATTGGAAACAATTAATAAGACCTGCTTTTTTTGTACATGAACAAAAGATGGTTGAAGATTTATTGAAAGAGTTTCAATTAAAACGCATTCACTTTGCAATAGTGGTAGATGAATTTGGTGGCACCAGTGGCATCATTACTTTAGAAGATATTTTAGAAGAAATTGTGGGGGATATTAAAGATGAATTTGATGATGAAGAATCCATGATTAAAAAAATTGATGAGCATCTTTATATGGTTGAAGGCAAAACCACTATCAATGATTTTTGTAATTTTATTGACATAGCGACCAATACTTTTGACGCAGTCAAAGGAGAAAGTGATACCATGGCTGGTTTGTTTTTAGAATTGGCAGGTCACTTTCCTGCTTTGCAACAAGTAGTAAAGTATAAACAATTTAGTTTTACGGTAATGGAGATTCAAAAAAATAGAATACATAAAATTCAATTAATCATTGCACCTTTACCAACCCAAAACCCAGATTATGCATAGGTTTTTAGTGGCAATTTTACTGCTATGTTTTTTATTTTTTGAAGCTTGTAATGCGCCATTTACTTCAAAAAATAAAGGCTATGCATCCATTGCTTTTCCAATTAAAAGCTATCAAGTTTTTAAAGAACCCGGTTATCCCTATACTTTTGAATTTCCTACTTATGCGCAGATTGACAAAAATGTCAATTATTTTGGGGCCAGTAAAAAAACAGATTCTTGGATCAATATTCATTTTCCCAGTATGGGCGCAACGCTTTATGTGAGCTATTCTAAAATTAAAGCCCAACAATTGGATACCCTTATTAAAGATGCATATACTTTTGCCAATAACCACAATGCAAAAGCAAATTTTATTTCTGACTCTTTGTTTTCTAATGGGCATGGGGTAGAAGGTGTATTTTTTCATTTGGGAGGCGATGTGGCTACCAGTTATCAGTTTTTTTTAACCGATTCTACGACTCATTTTTTTAGGGGGGCGCTATATTTTGATACCACACCCAATGAGGATTCCTTGGCACCCGTCAACGATTTTTTGTATAAAGATTTGAAACATTTAGTAAATACATTTCGTTGGAAATAAAACTATCTTTGTGCTTTAAACTTAGCTATGATTATAATTGACAATGTTTTAGTAAGCGATATGGTGGTAGAGGAGCAATTTGTATGTGATTTAACAAAATGCAAAGGAGGCTGTTGTGAAGATGGAGACGCAGGCGCACCGCTGGAAAATCAAGAAAAAGAATTTATCAAGGAATATTACGATTTGGTAGAACCTTATATGACCAAGGAAGGCATCAAAGAGGTGAAACAAGTGGGTCAATTTTTATATGATCGAGAATTTGGTTGGGTCACGCCAACATTGAATGGCGAAATTTGTGCTTATGGTTTCAGAGACAAAGCAGGCATCATCAAATGTGCTTTTGAACAAGCCTATAATGACGGCAAAATTCCTTGGAAAAAACCCATCAGTTGTCATTTATTTCCCATCAAGGTTCAAAAAAGCAAGGCCGACCCCGCAATGGAATACATGAATTATGAGCCTAGAGAGGATCTTTGCAAAGCGGCCTGCTCATTGGGAGTAAAATTAAAAGTACCCGCTTATGAATTTTTAAAAGAATCCATTGTTAGAAAGTATGGGGAAACTTTCTACGAAGCATTGGAGGCTTCAGCAAAACATCTTAAGAATAAATAGTTATTTTTGACCTCATGCAAAACATCTTCGCCAAATCTTTTCTTACCAAAAGCAATGCCAAAGCGGTCGACTTAGCGCATCGAAGAAAAATTAATTTTAATATTGGCAAATACAATGCGGTGGTGCCTAAGGGAAAAGAGCAGTTTACCGATTTAGAAAGGGTAAGAGAAATGGCTAAGAACAGAAAATGGGAAGCCATAGAACATTTGGATACTTATTTAACTCAATTTGAAGAACAATTAACCAAAAGAGGTGGGCAGGTTTTATGGGCCGAAGATGCTGGACAAGCCTTGGACTTTATTGGAAAAATTTGTTCAGAAAAAAATTGCAGGTCGATTGTGAAAAGCAAAAGTATGGTGACTGAAGAAATTCATTTAAATAATTATTTGGAATCTATAGGTATCGAAAGTGTGGAAACTGATTTGGGTGAATACATTCAACAAATGGATGGTGAAGCACCTTATCATATAGTGACACCTGCCATGCATAAAAGCAAGGAGGATGTAGCTAAATTATTCAATGAGAAATTAGGTACCGATATAAATTTAACGCCCGAGGAACTGACCTTGGTAGCAAGAAAAAATTTAAGAGACAAATACGTGCAAGCAGAAATTGGAGTTACTGGTGCTAATTTTATTATTCCAGATATTGGAGGCATTGCACTTACTGAGAACGAAGGCAATGCTAGGCTTTCTGCTTCTTGGCCTAAAACACATATAGTCATTGTAGGCATTGAAAAAGTAATTCCTTCAATAGCAGATCTAGGATTGTTTTGGCCACTTTTATCTACTTTTGGAACAGGACAACAAGTAACTGTTTACAATAGTATTATCTCCGGTCCAAGACAAGCAGATGAATTGGATGGTCCTGAAGAAATGATTGTGATTTTATTGGACAACGGACGTACCGATTTATTGGCCAACGCTAAAGCCAGAGAAGCCTTATACTGCATACGTTGTGGAGCTTGCTTGAATGCTTGCCCTGTCTATAAAAATATTGGAGGACATTCCTATGACACTACCTATAGTGGTCCTATTGGTAGTGTCATCACGCCCCATTTAAGAGGCATGCACGATTACAAACATTTAAGTTATGCTTCTAGTTTGTGTGGAAACTGTACCGAGGTATGTCCAGTGCGCATCAATTTGCATGAACTTTTATTGGAAAACAGAAAAGAATCTGTAGAAGCAGGAGAAAGTAATTTTGCTGAAAATTTTGCATGGAAAATGTGGAAGCAAGCTTCTATGAGTCGTACTTTAATGAATCAAGGCAATGCTGCTATTAAAAATTGGGTAATCAATAAAATGTTCACAGGATGGAGCAATCAACGTGCCCCTTTAGAATTTCCCAAAAAGACATTTAATCAACTTTGGAAAGAAGACCATAAAAAATAATACAATTACATTCCATCTGCATCTGCGATGGCTTCTACTGGATCTTTTTGATTTTTCAAACTATTGTTTACTAAGTATACACCAATTAATGTAGAGATGGTACCAATAATACTATTTAAAGACATTTTTTCATTGAGTAATAAAGAGCCTACCCAAATAGCAACAATAGGATTGATGTAGGCGTACAAACTTGCAATGGCAGGTTTTAAATTTTTCATACTGTATATAAAAGATACAAAAGCCAATACAGACCCACCCAATACCATATAGGCCAATATGCCCCAGGTTTTAGCTGGTATCTCGTTTATTGGAATGTATTTACCTGAAAACAAAGTAATCATTCCCATGGTGAATGCACTAATGAGCATTTGCCATCCAATAGAATAATAGGCGTTCATGCTTATTTTATTTCTGGAGATGATAATAGAACCTACACTCCAGGTAATCATTGCAAATAAAGATAAGCATACACCAAGTAGGTAATGTGTACCATGCATTTGCAAGCTGTCCTTGTAAAAAATAAATAAAATACCCAATAAGCCTAAAAACAAACCCAGTAAGGTTTGTGGTGTTATTTTAATTGCTTTAAAATAATATCTTTCTATCAATACTACCGAAAGTGGATACAAGGCTGCAATCAATGCGGCCAGTCCACTGGTGATAAATTGTAAACCATAAGTAGCAATTCCATTGGAGGATACAAACATTAAAAATGCCATCGGAATCAACCAAGCAAATTGACTCTTGGTTGGGAATTTCTCTCCCATGATTAAAAAGAAGACCACATAAATGGTACCACCCATAAATTGTCGAATGCTGGCCAATTCAAAAGCAGGTAAATGCGCTATACCCATTTTACTTGCTACCCAAGTCGTTCCCCATACTATACTGGTAACGCTTAGTGCGAGGTATGCTTTCTTTTTGCTGGCCATTTATTGCTAATGTTTGAAATGTCTCAATTGTGTCATCACCATAGCCAAACCATTGGCTTGACAATATTCAATGCTGTCTTTATCTCTTACCGATCCTCCAGGTTGTATGTACGCTTCAATACCTTGTTCATGTGCTATGCTTACACAATCGTCAAATGGGAAAAATGCATCTGATGCCAAAACTGCACCTTTCAAATCAAAACTAAATTGCTTTGCTTTTTCAATGGCATGTCTTAAAGCATCTACACGACTTGTTTGTCCGCAACCCTTGCCCACCAATTGTTTATTTTTGATCAAGGCAATGGCATTGCTTTTTAAATGTTTGCATATGATATTAGCGAAAATTAGATCTTCTTTTTCTGAAGCAGTACAAGGTCTTGCGCCTACTTCTTCCCATTGGCTGTAATTTCCATGATCCAATCCTTGTTCTAGCGTTCCGTTAAGTATAGATTTTTTTTGACTTGGGTTGAATTTAACACCAGATTTTAATTCTAGCAATACTCTATTTTTCTTCGTGGTCAAAATAGCCAATGCAGCTGCATCAAAAGCAGGCGCAATCAATACTTCAAAAAATATTTCTTGAATGGCTTCCGCTGTAGCAGTATCAATTGTAGCGTTAGTCACAAGTACACCACCAAAAGCACTTTCCGGATCTCCTGCCAAAGCGGTTTGCCAGCTTTCAAATACGGTATTTCTTTGGGCTACACCACATACATTGGTGTGTTTGATGATTGCAAAACTTGTATTAGGCAATTCGCCTATCAAAGCTATAGCAGCATCTACATCCACTAAATTATTGTATGACAATTCTTTTCCATGCAATTGGGTAAACCAATTTTCCAAATGGCCATAGAAGGTAGCTACCTGGTGTGGGTTTTCGCCGTACCTCAATACTTTTCCAGGATTAAAATAATCACTGATAGCAATATCATAATGCATGACTACTTCAAATGCTTTTGCTGCAAATGCTTTTCTTTGTTCTAATTGGGTACTTCCGTTTTGTTGAATTAGAATGTCATTCAATTTTGTGTAATCATCTTTGGCTGCAATCACAACCAAGTCTCTAAAATTTTTAGCAGCAGCACGAATCATAGAAGGTCCACCAATATCTATTTTCTCGATGATTAATTTTTCTTCATCTGTTGATTTAAGGGTCTCTTCGAAAGGATATAGATCAACAATGACTAAATCTAACTCTGGAATTTTATATTGTTCCATTTCTTTAACATCTTGCTCCTCATACCTTCTTCCTAAAATACCTCCAAAAATGGATGGGTGTAATGTTTTTACCCTGCCCCCTAAAATGGAAGGATAGCCTGTTACGGTTTCTACACCGATACAAGGGATGCCCAAATCTTCTAAAAATTTTTGCGTTCCTCCTGTAGAGTAAATAGTAATGTTTTGAGCTTGTAAGGTTTTTGCGAGTGGGGCTAGACCGTCTTTGTAAAAGACCGAAATGAGTGCCGATTTAATTTTCTTTTCCATAATCAAAGGTACTATCTTCTCTATTTTTTGTACTGGCAGCTTTTCCACAAAAATTATAGAAGACTGAATAACTTTAACAGCGCGTAAATAACCATTAATCCAAGTAAGTAGACCAAGTAAAAAGCTTTTTTCTTTAGTAGCCATCTGTAGAGCAACCAAAGGGCGATATAATAGCTGACCGTCTGTATTTTATCCATATGCAGTGGGATGCTTCCGCTGATGGGCTGTGCATCTATAAAACGAATGCTGGCATTGATCCATAAAACATAATATTGTATCCATTGTCCTAATATATGGGGAAGCTGAAAGATGGGTGGACATGCCACCAATACCACTAAACTATATAGTAGTATATTACTTAATGGGACCATAATAAAATTACTAATGATGACCATGGTGGCCATCTGATGAAAATGAAACACCAAGATGGGGAAAGTGATTAATTGCGCCGAAAAACTAACACATAAATTACTCCATAAAAAAATAAGCAAAGGATTGTCCATAGGGAGCATTTTAAAAAACAAAGGATAAAATAAATGAATACCCAATACGGCAGCATAGGACAATTGCAAACCAATATTATCTATATTTTTTACATCAAATAACAATAGAATGAGCATGCCCGTAGCAATCGTATTTAATGTAACAATGCTTTGCTGCAAATATTTCCCAATAAAATAAATACTAAAAAATACACTGGCCCTAACAATAGAAGGGCTTGCATTTGCCATGAATGTATACAACCAAACACCACTTAACACAATGAATAATTCCAAGCTTAAATAAAATTTTCTTCTAGGCAAGAAATTTGTAATGCGTGTTAGGTTTTTAAAAATGATTTCTAAATGCATCCCGCTAATGGCTACAATATGAATGATACCCAATTGTGTATAGGCTTGCAAAACTGATTTATTTAAATCAGATTTTACCCCTAATAGTAAAGCCAATGAAAAGCCATTGGCTTCTTTGTCTACAATAGTTGTATTTATTTTTTGAACAACCCAGTTTCTGCAAAAATCAACCCAAGATTTTGGATAGGGTATTTGAATTAAATTCTTTTCCTGCGTGGCCATATGAATGGCAATGCCCCAGGATATTAAAATGCAATAAAAAAAGAATCCCTTTAGTAAAAATGGAATTGGCAATAGACGTATACCTAACAATAGCAATGATCCTGAAGCAATAATTGCAATTGAAAAAATTGGAGTGTTTACTGCTTTGAAAAAATGATTGCCAATCAATATTCCAAGAATAAATGATGTAGAGATAAATAAAAACGGATGTGCCGCTTTCCAATGGGCATTTGATTTTTCCACCCCACATCTTACAAAAAACTAAAATTTGATTTGTTTCGGTAACTACGCAGTTATTTACCTAAAAGAAAAATCACTAATTTTTTATGCAATGCTGGTATGTTATTTCTCCAATAAGCAATGGTAGCTGTAGTAATGATTTCATTTGGTGCTGTAATATCAACGCCAATACAAAGTCGGGTATTGGGATGACAGTTTTGCAAGATGGCTTCTAAGAGTTGATTGTTGCGATACGGGGTTTCTATAAACAGTTGGGTGCAATCTCTTTGTTGGCTGTCTGTTTCCAATGCTTGTATTTTTTTCTTTCGTTCTAGTACATCAATGGGTAAATAGCCATGAAATTGAAATAAATTTCCATTCATGCCACTTGCCATGAGTGCCAATAAGATAGAGGATGGTCCTACATAAGGCTTTACACCAGCCCCTAGTTCTTGGGCAGCAGCCACCAACAATTGGCCTGGATCGGCAATGCCTGCGCAGCCTGCTTCTGATACGATTCCAATATTTTTTCCTTGCTTTAATAATTGAGTAAAGGACTGAATTTGCTCGGCTTCTACTTTATGAATTGGATACCATATATAATTGTCTATCACCATTTCTTTCCATAGCTTTTTAAAATATCTTCTTGCTGTTTTTTCTTCTTCCACAAAAAATGCATCGCATTGTTGTATCCATTTTACGGTATCAGCAGGCAAGGCTTCGAAACCTTCTTCGTGCAGTACCATGGGCAATAAATATACTTTTCCTAATTTCATTATGCGTTGTCTTTAACTTCTAATGTATTTAATTTTGCTGCAATCAAAGCATAAAATGGAGCGGTCATCCAACCAATAATTGGAATAAAATGCAACAAGTAAAAAACCAATCCATTGCCAATGGGCAATCCTTTGTGATTGTTCACGTATGCCGCTGCCGCAATTTTATTTTTATTTTCTGAAGCCAAACTATAATCCAGCATCGCTGCACCTAAAAAATAACATTCTAACAAGATGGTAAAGATGGGTGTAAACCAACCTATGATGGGCAAAGTACAAATGATGACGATGGGAATTAAATACACAGTTTGCCAAAGTAAATTGGTCACATTTAAAAGCAAGGCCCTTGTAATTAATTTTCTATAAGCTGTAACATTAAAAATAAATGGGATATCTTTTTTAATGGCATCGATGCGTAAATGTAAGTAGGCAAAAAAAGGTGAAAATACTATTAAGAATAAATATTTGAATAAGGCAAAATAAAATAGCAATAAGGTGAACCACAACCAGAAACTTCCCATGGTTATAAAAAAGCCAAGTAAATCATTGCTAAGGGTATCCACCCAAGATTTCAATCCTGTTTTTAAAATAATGGCTTCGATAAAAAAACTAGAAGATTGACTAAAATAATTCATGCCCAATACAAATAAATAGGCATAAACCAAACCAGGAACAATCATCCATTTCCACAACTTATGTTCTAGAATAAAACGATGTGCACTAAAATAAGCGCGAATGGCTAAAATGAGTTCTTTAAGCAATGGTTTCTTTTAGAAGTAAAGATACGAACTAGTAATTTAGTTCTGTATTTTGGTGCCATAAGCCAAATCACCTGCGTCACCAAGCCCAGGAAGGATATAGCTTTTGTCATTTAAAGTGTCATCAATATCTCCACACCAAATAGGAATATTTTTACCCAAAGCGGCTTCTACTGTTTCAATACCTTTTTTGCTAGCAATGGCTACTACAATATGAATTTCTTTGGGTTGATGCTTTTGAGTAATGGCTTGAATGGTTTGCACTAAAGAAGCGCCTGTTGCCAACATGGGGTCGCTGACAATAAGAATGCGATTGTTTAATTCGGGGCAACTAAAATATTCAATACTTATTTCAAAACTTCCGTTATCATGATGTTTTCTGTAGGCAGAAATAAACGCATTATCAGCTTTATCAAAATAGTTCAGCATGCCTTGATGTAATGGTAGTCCTGCTCTTAATATAGTGGCCAATACGGGTTGTTCTGCTAAAACTTTAGAGGAATGGATGCCTAAAGGAGTAGTGGTTTGAATTGTCTTAGTAGGCATCAATTTGCTCATTTCATAAGCAGCTACTTCACCAATCCTTTCCAAATTGCGACGGAAGCGCATACGATCTCCTTGTATAGAAACGTCTCTTAATTCAGCAATCCAATTGCTCAAAAGACTGTGTTTTTCGCTTAAATGATGCACCATGAGGCAATATTTTTTTCAAATCTAAGTTTCTTGCCGACAATTTTAAAATAATTTAAAGGCAGTTCCATCAAACAAGCCTTTATCACTCAATTTTAAGTGTGGAATCACTAATAAGGCCATAAAACTTAAAGTCATGAAGGGTGAACCCAAGCGACTGCCCAAGGCTTTTGCCATATGATCAATTTGGGTATAGTCGGCTGCCACTTGGTAAGGATCTTCCACACTCATGAGTCCAGCTACAGGCAGACCCAATACTTTTATGGCATCTCCAAGCACACAACTAATGCCTCCTTGTTCTTTAATAACCGCATTGATAGCGTTCATAATTTCTTCGTCGGTTACGCCAACTGCAATAATATTATGACTGTCATGTGCAACGGTGGAAGCAATGGCACCATTTTTAAAGCCAAAATTTTTGATAAAGCCCATTTTAGGTGGAGCTGCATGGTATCTATTGTAGACTACAATTTTTAAAATGTCTTTACTTGTATCTGTATTAATTTCATTGTCAATGATAGCAAGCAGTTCCCATAAACAATTTGTAATCAATTGACCATCGATGGCCTCAATGACTGCATAGCGGCCATCTTTTTGAGGATAGTCGTTTGCTTTGATTTTTATATCCTTAATAGTGATAGCAAGCGCATTGAATTGATTGATGATTTTTTCATGAATCATTGGAATCAAAGATTTTCCTGCTTCTGCCACTTTATTTCCGTTGATATAAGTTTGTATTACTTCAAAATCAATCAAATTTTTTACCACAATAAAATTGGCTGCATCACCTACTTGAAACAAACCAGTGGGTAGTTGATAATGTTTTACTGGATTGATGCAAGCTGCTTTTAAAACGTTAAATTGGTCAATGCCTTTGGCAACGGCTCTTGCACACAAAGCATTGATGTGTCCTTCCAATAAACTATCAGGGTGTTTGTCATCGCTGCACAACATGGTATGGTTGGGATGATCGTCTAGTAATTCATACAAAGCTTCGAAATTTTTTGCAGCGCTACCTTCTCTAATTAATATTTTCATCCCATGAGATAATTTATCTAATGCTTCTTCGATAGTAAAACATTCATGATCGGTACTAATGCCTGCCTCAATATATTTTTTTGCATCTTCACCTCTTAAACCTGGTGCGTGTCCATCTACTGGCTTGCCTGCTTTATGCGCCGCTGCAATTTTTTTCATCACTTCTTCATCCTCAAATAATACGCCTGGAAAATTCATCATCTCACTTAAATAATAAATGTCCTTATTGCCTAACAAATTAGCAACAGCTTCACTTCTAATGGCAGCGCCAGCGGTTTCAAACTCAGTGGCTGGCACACAACTGGGTGCCCCAAAGAAAAAATGGAAGGGTACTTTTTTTCCATTGTCAATCATATAATGAACGCCTTCTACGCCACAAACATTCGCAATTTCATGCGGATCACTAATTGTTCCAATAGTACCGTGCGTGACTGCCAAACGCGCAAAGGAACTGGGCACAAGCATGCTACTCTCTATATGTACATGTGCATCAATAAAACCGGGTAGTAAAAAATGATTAGGGGCAACAGGTATTTTTTCTATGGCTGTGATCAGGCCATTGTCAATAGTCACTACTGCAGGATAAATATTTTTTCCTGCAATATCTACATATTGTCCTTGTATGGTAAATGAAGCGGCCATAAAAAAGTTTGGTTACAAATTAAACCAGTAATTGAACTTAAAGATAAGGGCTCTATTCTTATTTTTAAGCATTGGATCGGTATAATAATTATCGGTATACACCAAAAAGAAGTCGCTCATAGGCTTATACCTGTATTGCAAGCGGCTATTGATGTTGAAATTATTGGTTTGTGTGTTAAACTGTACAAAAGTAGTCCAGAACAGTTGGGTATTAAAGTTGTATTCCAATTTTGGTGCAATCAGAATCAAATTATTACTCCCATATTTTTTTGGCAATTCAATTTTATCTATTTCTCCATTCAAAGAGAAAGTTAAATGGGGTTGATTTCTCCAAATGAAGCCTACGCCCATACCTTTAATACTTCCATTATAATATTGTCCTAAGGTTAACATCGAATTCCAACTAAACAACTTTCTCATGTCAGACAAATACATCAAATTAAATTGGTTGTAATTATAAGTTCCTGAAGGAAGTGGAATGCCATCACCAGGTTTGGTTGGGTATAATAAATTAAGGTTTGAATTAGTAAATGTTAATTTTAAACCTGAACTGTTTCTGTATTCTGTATTTATTTTAAGTGAGTTCTCGTTTTCACTAAAGCTGTTGTCTGCATTTAATACCAGGAATTCTTCAAGTGATAATTCAATTCTTCCAATTTTTGCATTCTTAAGATATAATTTTTTGTTTAAGCTTGTATAAACATCTTTATAGCCTACTCGAATGGTGGTATCTCTTAAGGCATCGTAATTATCAAGTCTTTGGACATAGCCCATATCTGTATAATAATTTTTGCCCACATTGCCCATTTGCCCAAAAAAACGCCAATTGTTGATTGTCCTTGAAAAAGAAGCCTCATAAAATGCATCCTTATCGTTTATGGTGGGCTTTATGGATTGATGGTAACTAATATCTGCTTTTTTAGTTCCCTCGTCATTAGCTAGTGTCAAACTCATACCTGCATTTCTTCCATATTGATCCATTGGGTTATTTTTAATCTCTGAAGCAGAAATAAAATTTTCTCTATCTAAAAAATAAGTTTTGAGTAAAGACCTTTTCCAAAAACTTTTTTGAATGGTGAATGCCGAAAAGTTTTCAGGGTAGTAAGTCCCTTTGGCTCCTGTTTGAATGTCCATCATTCCAATTCTGGTAGATGAATTCAAATTGCCAGAAATTCTTGCTCCTAATAAGATAGGAATGGTATTCCCCTCTTTGTCAAGACCTATGGTTCGAGAATAAAATGGGCTGATAAAATAATTTCCTAAGTTGGAAAATAAATCACCATTCTCTAAAAAGAATGCTCTTTTTTCTGGCAAGAAAATATTGAAACGTGTTAAATTAGTTACCAGTTGATCTACTTCGACTTGTGAGAAATCAGGGTTGACTGTAACATCTAAATTTAAAGAGGAGTTTAAAGTAATTTTAGCATCAAAGCCAGCATTACCCGTATTTTGAAGCAATTTTCCATTTTCATCATCGGTAGTTGCACTTCCTGTAACATAGGGCAATATTATTTTATTTGCACTTGATTTGGGTGGAGCGCTAGGCCAATTTAAAACACCCGTATAGCCAAGATCATAGGATTTAAAAATGGGGGGCACTTTGGTCCAACAGCTGTATTCATTGCTTTGTAAATCTGCTCTTAGAAAATTAATACCCCAAAAATTTTGCATGTTATCATACCGCAAAGATTTTAAAGGAATCGAAATTTCGGCAATCCAATAACCTGCATACATTTTGGTTGCAGAATTCCATTTGGTATCCCAAGTCCAAGAAAGTTTTTCTTCGGTATTGGTCGTTAATTGATCTTCTGATTGAACGTTTTTAGAAGTCAATGCAAAAATAAAACCATTTGTTTTTTGATTTAATGGATCTAAAACAACAGCAATGCCATCAGATCCATCATACCCCACATCTCTTTTTAGACTTTTGATAATTTGTTCCTCTTTGGCATATACTTTAAAAGCGAAGTAAATATTTTTATCATCATAAGTAGTCAACACTTCTGTTTGTTGTTTTGGCGCACCTATGTCATTGGGGTATTTTTTTGTAAAGTCTTTAGCCAATACTGCAGTTTTCCAAATAGGCTCATCCAAAATCCCATCTAATACTATTGGGCTGTTAGTGGGTTGTATGTTTAACTGAAATTTTTTTTGAACCTCAGAAATATTTTGTGCATCAGTAAAATACCCCAAAAACAATAATGCTAAAAGCAAAGAAAGTTTTCGGTAGGCACTTATAAAAAAACGAAGCTGCTGGTATTGAAATTTCATTAGGGTGCAAATATCTAACATGTAATGAAAGCAGCCTTAATAAGTTGCAAAAAATTTAATAAAAAAAGGATAAACGGGCTATTCTTCTTCCAATAAATCCGGCCTGCGCTGCTTTGTTCGTAAAATGGCCTGCTCCTGACGCCAGGCTTCCACTTTTTTAGGGTCTCCATTGAGCAAAACAGGAGGTACTTCTAAACCTCTGAAATTGGCGGGTCTAGAATAGACAGGAGGGGCCAATAAATTGTCTTGAAATGAGTCGGTTAATGCAGAGGTTTCATCGTTTAATACACCTGGAATGATTCTGCCAATGGCATCCACCACCACTGCAGCGGCTAATTCACCACCACTTAAGACATAATCACCAATAGAAATTTCGCGCGTCACATACAATTCTCTGATTCTTTGATCGATGCCTTTATAATGGCCACAAATCAATAGAATTCTATTTTTTAAAGAAAGCGCATTGGCATCTTTTTGATCAAATGTTTTTCCATCAGGAGTTAAAAAAATGATCTCATCAAATTTGCCTTCTGCTTGCAAATCATCAATGGCGTTGGCTAATGGTTCACACATCATTACCATTCCTGCACCGCCTCCATATTGGTAATCATCTACCTGTCCATGTTTATTGATGGCCCAATGGCGAAGCGTGTGTAATTTTATGGTAAGTAAACCCTTTTCCTGTGCCCTCTTCATAATGCTATGCTCAAAGGGGCTGGTTAATAATTCGGGCAGTACTGTTAAAATTTCAATGGTCATGCTGCAAAGTTAATCTAATAATTCACCCAAATCGCGTCGGTCTTTTTTAGTGGGCCTTCCAATTTTGCTTAAACGTTTTCCTGTTTGGAAAGTGGCTGCTACTTGTCGCACGCGTTCTAATTCTTCAATAGGCGTAAGGTCTTCGTAGTATTTGATGGCTTCGGCATAGGCCATTCTAGATTCCAATACTTGTGTCACCCTGATGACCCAATTTTTGTGTTCTGTTCTGGCTTCGTATTCATCACCAACGACTACATTTCTTGATGCTTTTACATTTTCACCCTTCATTTTTACTCTTCCTTTATCAATGGCTTCAGTAGCTTGACTTCTTGTTTTAAAAACACGGATAGACCAAAGATATTTGTCCAACCTAATTTTTTGTTTTTCGGTTTTTACTACTGTTGGCCCCTTCATGCTTATGCTTTTTTAGCTGCAAAAAATTGATGGAAATAGGGAATGGTTTCAATGCCTTTATAAAAATTTACGATATCGTATTTTTCATTAGGGCTATGTAAATTGTCGCTGTCTAATCCAAATCCCATAAATACAATTTTCAATCCCAATTCTTTTTCAAACAAAGAACAAATTGGAATGCTTCCACCACCGCGCACCGGGATGGGCTCTTTGCCAAAAGTGGTTGCAATGGCTTTTGCAGCACTTTGGTATTCGTGAGAATCTATAGGTGTGATGTAGGGTTCCCCGCCATGGTGTTCAAATGCATGCACCGTTACATTGGCCGGTGCTATTTTTTTAAAATGCGCCAATACCATTTCTGTAATTTTTTCAGAGGATTGATTCGGAACCAATCTGCAAGATATTTTTGCAAATGCTTTGGAAGGTAAAACTGTTTTAGCACCTTCGCCAGTATAACCACCCCAGATACCATTCACTTCTAAAGTTGGTCTGATGCCTGTTCTTTCATTGGTGCTGTATCCTTTTTCACCCCAAACATTTTGAATGCCTAAATCTATTTTAAATTCTGTTTCATCAAATGGGGCTTCAGCCATTTTTTTTCTTTCCTCCGATGTGCTTTCAATGACATCATCGTAAAAACCTGGAATGGTGATGTGATTATTTTCATCATGACAAGATGCAATCATTTTTGAAAGTATGGTAATGGGATTGGCAACTGCACCACCATATACACCGCTGTGTAAATCACGATTGGGTCCAGTCACTTCTATTTCGATATAGCTTAATCCTCTAACCCCAATATCAATAGAAGGCGTATCTATGCTAATCATCGCAGTATCACTTATTAAAATAACATCTGCTTTTAATAGGTCAGTATGTGTTTTCACAAAGGTTGCAAGGTTAGGACTGCCAATTTCTTCTTCACCTTCAATGATAAATTTGATATTGGTGCAAAGTGTATTGGTTTTGGTCATTATTTCCAAAGCCTTCACGTGCATGTAAAATTGTCCCTTGTCATCACAAGCCCCTCTTGCAAAAATTTTACCATCTTTAATGGTAGGCTCAAAGGGACTGCTGTGCCATAAGTCTAAAGGATCGGCAGGTTGTACATCGTAATGTCCATATACCAATACAGTGGGGAAGCTAGGGTCCACCATTATTTCGCCATATACAATAGGATGCCCTTCTGTTTCATATATTTTGGTAGTGGGGGCACCTGCATCTTTTAAAGATTGTTCCACCGCTTTTGCACATGCGACCATATCAGCATTGTGTTCTGTTTTTGCACTAATACTTGGAATGCGCAATAAAGTTAAAAGCTCTTCTAAAAAACGTTCTTTGTTTGCAGCTTGATAAGTTTGCCAAGGGTTCATATTAATTGATTTATTTTAATTGATGTTTGGTATCTAATAATACATTTTCTAAAGTCCAGTCCAATTTTTTTACAAAAGGGGCTGTTCTTTTATCGCAATGTTGAATCGTACAAATAGGGCAGCTAAATGGCATGCAGCCATCTGTATGAATATAAAATTCGACACTGGCGCCAAATTTATTTTTTATTAATTGAGTAAATTCATCAACTGCTGCATGTGCTTCATTCACATTAAAATACCAGGGTACGGTTAAATGACAATCCACATGCATCAGTGTGCCGTATTTAATTACTCTTAAATTATGTAAATCAATCCATTTCTCATTTCTTGTTAAATTAATTTCGGCAATCACTTCTTCTAATAATACCATATCTGCTTCGTCCATAATACCTGCTAAAGATTTTCTAAGTATTTTATACCCATCATAAATCACATAAATACCTAAAGCCAATGCAATGATGGAATCAATTTTATCATTGCCCGTAATCAATAATAAGGCAATGCCAATGGCAACAGATGCCGTGGTGAAAAAATCAATTTGAAATAATTTACCCGTAGATACAATGGCTAAGGAATTGTTTTTTTTACCAATACGAATCAATTTTATTGCGATAACAATATTGATAATAGCGATAAAAGCCAACAACCATATTGCATTTCCTAAATTGTGTAAACTTACAGGATGAGTAAAGCTGTCAATGGCTTTATATATAATTAAGCAACCCACGCCAATAATTAAACTTCCTTGAAATGCGGCGGAAACAAATTCGGCTTTACCATGACCATAGGGATGGTCTTTGTCTTTGGGTTTTGCGGCTATAAACAAACTATAGGAACCTACCAATGCAGCTATAATATTTACTACGCTTTCTAAGGTATCTGATAAAACAGATAAAGAATGCGTCATCACATATGCAACAGCTTTAAGTAAAAAAACAAGAATACTTAAAACAGTTACAACATATTGAACTTTTAAATTTTGCTTAGCAATGTGCACGTAGATTATTTTTTTGTAATAGCCTCAGTGTACTTTTTTTGTACGAATTCCCAGTTCACTAAATTCCACCAAGCATTGATGTAATCGGGGCGTTTGTTTTGGTATTTTAAATAATAAGCATGTTCCCATACATCTAATCCAATAATAGGATTTCCTTTTGTTTCAGCGATGTCCATCAATGGATTGTCTTGATTGGGTGTTGAACTTACCGCTAAGCTACCATCCGATTTTACAAGTAGCCATGCCCATCCACTTCCAAATCTTGCTTTTGCTGCATCCCCAAAAGTAGTTTTAAATGCATCAAAAGAACCAAAGGTTTTAGTAATGGCTTCGGCCAATGCGCCACTAGGTGCAATGGATGGAGCTGGTTTCATCAATTGCCAAAACAATTCATGGTTATAATGTCCGCCTGCATTATTTCTCATTTTTGGAGAATAATGCGAAATATTTTTTAGTAGATCTGTTAAACCTGTTGCATTGGTATCCACTTTTTCTGCAACACAAGCATCTGCTAAATTTTTTGCATAAGCTGCAGCGTGTTTGGTATAATGAATTTCCATTGTCATGGCATCAATATTAGGTTCCAATGCAGCATAACCATAAGGCAAGGGTTGTTGCATATAATCATTTGTATTTAAAAATGAAT
>Ga0194047_10000844_pt1 | contig 19532 bp, 13 predicted proteins | sample JunL225m_MetaG_2_FD_160070 | JGI IMG/M metagenome (GOLD analysis project Ga0194047, IMG submission 160070) | Anoxic zone freshwater microbial communities from boreal shield lake in IISD Experimental Lakes Area, Ontario, Canada - Jun2016-L221-5m | ecosystem: Environmental > Aquatic > Freshwater... | reverse complement strand
TTTTGATTGGTATGCGTTAAAGACATTCTAATATTAGAACGATCTGTAGCAGAAGAAAAGCTTAAGTTATTGGTAGTTAAAACACCCGCTTCAATAAAACGCTTTAAATTATCAACACCACGCGCAACATAAGGTGTTGCTTTTCTAATACCAGTTACTGGATCAATAGGGCTATCGTACTGAGGAATCAATTGGCCATTTAAAGCAGGTCCCCAAACATCATAGTCACCATCATTTAATCCACCACCTTTACCATCACCAAAAATATACTGCGAATAGTCACCACCACCATATAGTGCTTGTGTTTTAGGTAATGCAATAAACCCTTTGTCTATTTGTGTACTAGAATTGTATTCAATAGTATAACCTTTGTCGTTTTTCTTAGCTTTTTTGGTAGTAATTAAAATCGCACCATTTTGAGCACGACTACCATAAATAGCTGTTGCAGCCAATCCTTTTAAAACAGTATAGGTTTCAATATCATCTGGGCTAAGGTTCCAAGTATCAGAAGTAACTGGAATTCCATCAACCACATACAAACTAATATTACCACCACGTAATGAAACGTTTGGCGCTGCCAACATTTCACGATTAATTGCAACGTCTAAACCAGCAACTTTACCAACTAAACCATTTACTGGGTTTGGCTCTCTTGCCTTAACAAGATCAGAACCTTTCACTTCTTGAACTGAGTAACCCAGTTTTTTAGTTTCTTTTTTTACGCCCAAGGCAGTAACAACTACATCACCTAATACGGCTGTAGTAGCAGTTAATTCAATAGTTAAACTACCAGAACCTACAACTACTTGTTTGTCTTGGTATCCAACAACAGATACTACTAATGAACTGCCTTTCGCAGCATTAATAGTAAATACACCAGTTGCATTGGTATTAACTTTTTGTTTGCCATTTTTTACTGAAACTGTAGCCCCATCAATAGGCTTTAAAGTTACTTGATCAATTACTTTTCCAGTAACAGCAGCATTTTGTGCCTGTACCTGAAAAACGAATAAGCATACTGCTAACGGTAATAGCAATACACTAAGAAAACGGTTTTTGATTTGCTTCATAAAGGATATAATTTTTAAGAGCACGAAAATATCCGGCCAATATTATCATCCTATATCCTTAATGTTAACGAAATAAAAATAAAATGTGAAGGGAATGTTAAGGAGGCTGAATTTAAAATTATTATTCAATTCCTACAATAGGCAATAATTCTAGTAAATTATCTAAAATAAAATCTGGGTTTGCCAATGCTAATTGTTCTTTGGTATGCGCACCGGTTGTGATACCAATATTAAATTTACATCCAGCATTTCTGCCTTCTTCAATATCAATTGTAGAATCTCCAACTTTAATCACTTGCTGTGCATCTGTAATATCAAATTGATGCATAGCTAACAAAATCATATCGGGCTGAGGTCGATTATTTTTTACATCAGATGCTGTTACAAGTCCACTAAAATGCTCCCCTTTCACCCAACCTAGTTTATTAATTAATGAATTTGCTGTTTGTGAATTATAGCCGGTATTCAGCACTACAAGAATTCCATTTTTTTTCAATTCAGCAAAAACTTCAGCAGTATTGTCTTGTGGAAGTATTTCCATAGTATCATATGCACTTTCTAGCAGCTTTATAAAATTTTGAAATATATTATTGGCTAATACCTCATCATTATTTCCTCCATAAACACTTAATACACTTTTTATTGCTTGTAATTTCTCTTTACCTGCACCTTCTTGTAATACTTGATTAAGAGAAAAATCAAAGCCTTTTTCATTGATTGCTTTTTGAAGCGTTTTGTACACTACATTATTTTCGTTAACTGTTGTTCCTGCCATATCAAAAACGACCATCTTTATCATATATCTGTTTTTATTTTTTTAGGATGATTTTTTATATAAATATTCCACTTTTTCCCAACCACTCTACAACTTTTTTATTACGAGAGAGTAAACTTTGATTGAGTTTATCAATAGCAAAAGAATATGACTTTTGCATTTCAATATCCTTAATAAATAAACTCTTTTTAAGAGTAAGCGTATTAATCATTACTTCTGCATCGTGCCATTGACCTATTAACTCTTGCAGCTTTTGGAAATGTGCAAAATTTGAATCTTGAATATCTTCCTTCCAATTTGCTGCGTAAATTTTTCTTTTAATTAATTTACGTATTTCATGCCATTCCTGTTCTGTACAATTTTTTGATATTTTTTTTTCAATTCTTGCATTTAGGTCAATTAAATATTGATCTATTAAAATTTTATTTGTCCCAAGAACAAAAGATTGCGCATCTTGCATCAATACACCAAAATCATATTTTATATGGTCTATTTGTATTGATAAATCATACATATTTTTTTGTAAAACACTATTTGGAAAATAATTAAACCTAAAATCTGTTAGTTCATTATTTTCTAACCACTTAACTAATAATTGAAATTCTCTTATTTCCCCCGCTATTAAAAATATTTTTTCTAGTATATTAATCTGCTTTTTGAAATTACTTTTAGGATAAATTTTACGTAAAAACTTAAGAATTGATAACAACTTTTTTAACTCTAACCTAAATTCATGCATAGAAGTTTCAGTATCATTTATTCCAAATTCATATAAATGATTCTGAACATGTTTAATTCTTTGTTCATAATAAATTTGAAACCTAGTATTCAAACCCTGCATTTCAATTGATTTGTTTTTTTTATACTAAATAAATATATCATATTTAATAACATATATTAAACTGCTAAAAAACTATTTAATCTTTTTCTTTTGTGTTTTTAATTTCCTTGATAAATGCAGCCCTAACAGGAACCGGCAAGATGGCATTATACCCCTTTATACTTTTCCAAAGCATATTATTCATTACATTGTCTGGAACTCTATCTATTTCTGAGAAATCTAATCCTTTGGCCATTGCTGCTAACCTTGTGCCACCTGGATTTACATCATTTAAATTGATATTGGAAGGAATATGCTTATACGGTGTTTTATCTGAAGTCTTACTAAAACATCGCCACATGGGTGTTGCCGATGCATCGTACTGACTCATAGGTGGAAGACCTAAAATTAATTCAATAGTTCTCAACATAGAAGAAGAGGAGTACATAGTATGATCTACAAAATGACGTTTAACATACCCTCCTGCTAAATAAGCCGTTGTTCGGTGCGCATCCACATGGTCTGGTCCATTTTGAGCATCATCTTCTGCTATAAATACAACAGTGTTTTCCCATATTGGACTTTTACTAATATGCTCTATCATCATTCCAATGGCAAGATCATTGTCTGCAACATGCGCAAATGGAGTTGGTCTACCTGCTGCCGTTCCTTCGGTATGGTCACTTAACATTCTAAAAGTCATTAAGTGAGGCAACTTGTTTTCTTTCATTAAAGAGTCAAAATCATTTTGCCAAATTCTATACCTCATAGTATCAGAATCACGCAAATCACCCGTTGGATATTTGGGCGTAAAATGATCTTTTAATACCGGTATTCTTGGTGTATTATCTGCATTTACAAACTCTCCATAAGTTCTATAGGAAACATTAAATTGATTTGCTTGATCCCAAATAAATTGTTTGTTTAAACTTGTTTTTCCAGCTGCACCTTTACCCCTGCCTCCATAACTGGTTGGCCAATTTTTTTCCATATAATCAGTTGCATAAGCGCCCATACACCAATCATGTCCATCGGCACTAACTTCTCCATCTACATAAAAATTATCTAGTAATACAAAATTATCTACCAAAGAATGATGATTGGGGGTAATTTTTCGTCCAAATAAAAGAAGGCTTGTATCGCCATTGCCTTGTGGAAAATCAGACAACACTTGATCGTAAGTACGATTCTCTTTTATGATGTAGAAAACATACTTAATTGGCGATGAATCACCAATTTTTTGTGGTATTGGATTCTTATCTTCTCCCTCAGCATATTTTATTTGCTCATTACTAAAAGGAGTATTCTTATAAACTGCCTTTGAGTATTCAGATAAAGTTTTTTCTGAAGGAATTGGAATAATTGAAAGTGTTCCCATTAATAATCCGCCCCCAATGTATTGTACTTGTTTTGGTTTTGCAGTATCTCCACCATGTAAGAGTACAGCTTGCTTAATTCCTATTGGGTTAGGACCATAAGGATTTGGTAGTGATGAAAAGCCTTTGGCATTGGCAACATATAACTTTGAACCAATAACCCTTACAACACTAGGATACCATCCTGTAGGAACAAATCCTAAGGAATGACTTGAGCCAGGATTACTAACATCAAAAACTGCCAAACAATTATTATCTGCATTAGCAATATATAATGTTTTGTTGTTATTACTTAGTGCAACAGAATTACTAGTAGCTCCACTCAATTTTGTTGGATGAACAGCAGCATTAAGGGTTTCTAGAACTTTATTTTTTTTAAGATCAATCACCGAAACTGTATTGTCATTTGCATTTGAAACATACAAGAATTTTGCATTATTAGAAATACATAAATCATTAGGGTTGTCTCCTACAAAAACGGAATCAATAATTTCATTTTTTTGTGTATCAAAAGCCACCACTTGATCTTTACCCCAAAGACTAATATATAATTTTGAATTATCTGGTGTTAATATACAAGTGTAAGCTTCTGAACCTAATGCAATTTTCTTATCAATTATATTTGTTTTCAAATCAACAATATACAGACTATTATCTTGTTTGGTTACTACATATAAAATGCTTTTTTTATCATCTAAAGCTAAACCTGTAGGTGAAATAGCCGCTGTATTTTTCTGTCTACTCCAAGAGCTACCTAATTTAATGGTGTCTGTTGTGATAAGCTTATTATTTATGATGGAATAACGAAGAATCCAGTTATTATCTCCTCCTGAAACATATAGGAATTTTTCATCGGCACTAAACACCAAACCACCCCAAGCTTTGCCGATGATTACCTTGTCTAATTCCACATCATTATTAGCATCTAATAATTGAATTGTTTGAATACTTTGCCCATTATTTGTAACAGCAGCATATCGTTTTGTTTTACTCGTAACTATGTTTAATGGTAAATCACCCAAAGGCAAACTTTTACCTACTGGCGTTAATGACCAACCATTTGGTAGTTTTACTCTATTTTTTTCAATCTCACTAATATTTTGAGAATGGATTGTTCTACTTACAAATAAAATAATTATAAAACAAAGGATTTGCTTCATGATAAATGAATTGATTTTATGATTTCTAAAATTACCTTAGATAAAACTTCATTTGTACAGCTTATTATTATTTAATTGTCAATTTTTGCAGATATGGAAATTTGAGAATATTCTTGCTTATTGTTGCGTGGTTAAAATTTAATTGACACTTGACACATTAATCATTTACAATTAGTGACCCTTGTATTTTAATCAACAAACTACTTCATCAAAAGAAATTTCTATTAATCTACCTACAAAAGCACTATAATGAAACAATTAATAACCATTACGTTTTGCTATTTAATCGTTCAGACTGGACTGGCTCAACCCCTAAAATCTATTGAATCTAAACGAATTAAACTATCTAATGGATGGAACATTACTCCAATAGGTAAAAGTTTACCATTGGGAGACCTCCCACTAAATATGGCTATTTCAAGTTCTAAAAAATATATGGCGGTTACCAATAATGGTCAAAGCACTCAATCGCTTCAATTAATTGATGTTATTAATGAAAAAATATTAGACAACATTAATATTCCAACATCTTGGCTTGGACTTAAATTTAGTGCCGATGAAAAATCATTGTATGTTTCTGGAGGCAATGAAAATCGTATTTTGAAATATAGTGTCATAAAAAATAAACTTCATTTAGCAGATAGCATTCTACTAGGTAAACCTTGGCCAAATAAAATATCCCCTACTGCACTTGAAATAGATAATAATTTAAATAAAATGTATGTTGTAACAAAAGATAACAATACACTTTATATCATTAATTTACTTACAAAGAAAATTATAAACGAAATTAAACTGCCTGCCGAGGCTTATACCTGCCTACTTTCTCCAAATAAAAAAGAATTATATATTTCATGTTGGGGATGTGAGCAATTATTAATTTTCAATACAGCAACTGGCGTAATTACTGCAAAAATACCGGTTGGAAGTAATCCTAATGATCTTTGCATTTCTCCCTCGGGTCAGTTTATTTACATAGCAAATGCAAATGATAACAGTGTTTCTGTTATTGATATAAAAAAACAAAAAGTAATTGAAACACTAAATGCTGCACTATATCCTAATTCACCTAATGGATCAACTACCAATAGTGTTGCGCTTAATAGCACTGGAAAAATATTATATATTGCCAATGCAGATAATAATTGTTTAGCTGTTTTTGACGTGAGTAAGCCTGGAAGTAGCCATGCTAAAGGATTTATACCAACAGGCTGGTATCCAACTTGTGTAAGAAGTTTGGGTAATAAAATTTATGTTTCCAACGGAAAAGGATTTACCTCATTGCCCAATCCTAATGGTCCAAACCCAATAGACAAAAAAGAACAGTTGGCTTATCAAATGGGTGATACAAGTGCATTAAAAACAGTTGAATATATTGGCGGGCTTTTTAAAGGAACTTTGAGCATCATAAATAATCCAACGGATCAACAATTAGCTGTTTATTCGCAAGTTGTTTATAATAACACGCCATACTCAAAAAACAAAGAAATATTTTCTAGTGGAGAAAAAGGCAATCCTATTCCAATGAAAGTTGGTGCAGCTTCCCCAATAAAATATGTTTTTTATATAGTCAAAGAAAACAGAACTTACGACCAAGTATTGGGTGATATGCCAGAAGGAAATGGCGATAAAAATCTTTGTCTTTTTGGCGAAAAAGTTACCCCTAATTTACACGCCTTATCAAGAGAATTTGTGTTATTAGACAATTTTTATGTAGATGGCGAAGTAAGTGCAGATGGACATAATTGGAGCTTAGGGGCATATGCCACAGATTACCTCGAAAAAACCTGGGTTACGAGTTATGGCGGAAGAGGAGGCGATTATGACGCAGAAGGAAATCGTGCCATTTGTAATAATAAAAAAGGGTTTCTTTGGGATCAGTGCAAAAGAGCAGGCGTAAGCTATAGAACTTACGGTGAGTTTGCCGATGATTATAAACCCAATATTCCTGTTTTAAAAGACCATTTTTGTCCATACTTTACTAGTTGGGATCAAAAAATCAGAGACACTACTAGGGTTGGACAATGGAAAAGAGATTTCGATTCATTGGTTGCAAAAAATGCATTACCAAAGCTTAATACTTTGCGAATTATAAATGACCATACCGAAGGCTTAAGCAAAGGAAGGCCAACCCCTTTTGCGCATGTTGCAGATAATGATCTTGCCATTGGAATGTTTATTGAATACTTAAGTAAAAGTACTGTTTGGAATGAAAGTGCCGTATTTATTTTAGAAGATGATGCACAAGACGGAGCAGACCATATAGATGCACACAGAAGTACAGCCTATGTAGCAGGAGGTTTTGTTAAAAGACATTTTGTTGACCATACCATGTATTCAACATCCTCTATGTTGCGCACAATCGAACTAATTTTAGGATTAGCTCCAATGAGTCAATATGATGCTGCAGCAGAACCAATGTGGCGTTGCTTTAGTTCAGAATTAAATTCAAAGCCATTTGTTAGTAAACCTTTGCAAGTAGATATTAACGAAAAGAATAGTGTAGAAAATGCATGGCAAAGAATGAGTGAAAAATTTGACTTTACTAAAGAAGATAAAATTAATAACCGAGATTTTAATGAAGTAATTTGGAAAGCTGTAAAAGGAGCAAATGCAGTTGTACCAGCTCCAAAAAGGTCGGGATTCTTAAAAATAAATGAGGCAGATTAAAATAATGGTTGCTAATAATAATTAACTAGCCGAACCGTTAAAACTAAAGCCACCATCAACTGCAATAGTTTGACCAGTTATATAGGAAGATTTATTCATTGCAAGAAAAGCAACAACGTTTGCAATTTCATTAGCTTGAGCAATTCTACCAAGAGGTGTATTTACAAGTACATGTTTTTCTAGGATTTTATTTTCTAGTAATTTTTCAATTCTATCGGTTTCTGTAAACCAAGGAGCAACAGCATTTACACGAATATTAAAAGGAGCCCACTCAACAGAAAGACTTTTAGTAAATTGAATAATTGCAGCTTTGCTCATTGCATAAACCGACCCTGTACCTACATGTAATATTCCTGCAATTGAACTAATATTTATAATACTAGCATTTGCATTTTTTTTAATAATTGGAAAAAGAAGTCTTGTGATATTTAAGCAAGTGAATAAATTTTGTTGAATAATGTCTGTACATTCCTCTTGTGAATATTCGAGAAATTGTTTAGGCTCATTACCTCCTACATTATTAACCAAAATATCTATTTCTGAAACATTTAATAAAATCGATGCTAGTATTTTATTATGAAACGATTTCTTTGATACATCTGCTGCTATAACACTAACTTGGTATCCTTTTTTAATCCAATAAGATTGTTTTTCTAATAACAAAATTTCATTTCTAGCTATCACAATAACATGACAACCCAACTGTAACATTTCTTCAACAATTGCAAGTCCAATACCTTTTGTTCCGCCGGTAACAACAGCAGTTTTGCCATATAAATTCCAAGACATTTTATTATTTTTTTCCTAAATATGAAACAATACTTTCAGCTATTTCTTTCTTTGATTGTTTGGGAAACTCAATAAAATCTCCCTCTTTGCCAATGATTGTAACTTCATTAAATTCCGAATTAAAACATGGATTTAAAGCATCTAGTTTATTTAAAATAATATAATCGGCATTTTTTTCTACAAGTTTTTTTTCTGCGTTCTGAATAAAATCGTTTGTTTCTAGTGCAAATCCTACCAGCACTTGGTTGTGCTGTTTTAAATTTCCTAACTCTTTAAGTATATCTATTGTTTTTATTAATGTTATAGATAATTCTGAATTTTCCTTTTTAATCTTTTCATTAGAAGTTTTTAAAGGGGTATAATCTGCAACAGCAGCATTGAGAATTAAATAATCTGCACTTGCTTGTTCTTTTATTACTGCTTCATACATTTCAAATGCAGAAGTTACATTAATAATTCGAATATTTTTATTAGGAAGATGAATGCTTACAGGGCCTGCAATTAATACCACTTCTGCACCTGCTTCGTAAAATGCATTAGCTAGTGCAAAACCCATTTTGCCTGAAGATTCATTTGATATATATCGCACGGGATCAATATACTCTTTGGTTGGTCCTGCAGTGATTAATACTTTTTTATTTAAAAATGTTGTTTTTCTGGTATCGATTTCTTGAAGAAATAAAATAATTTCTTCTGGCTCAGCCATTCTTCCTTTACCAAATATACCACTAGCTAGTGCTCCTATTTTTGGTTCAATTATTTCATATCCAAATGAGGCAAGGGTTTGTAAGTTATTTTTAGTAGCAGGATGCATTAACATATCTTCATCCATTGCAGGACAAATGATTATTTTACATTTAGCAGAGAGATAGGTAGCTAAAAAAAAATTGTCACAAATACCATTTGCCATTTTTGCCAAAGTATTGCAACTTAATGGAGCAATCAAAAAAAGATCAGCCCAATTACCTAATTCAACATGGTTTTCCCATTGATCATTTTCAACAAATTCACAATAAACTTTATGTGATGAAAAAGTTGAAAGAATAACAGGAGATATAAATTTTCTTGCCGATGGAGTTATAATCACTTTTACTTCTGCTCCCTCTTTAACCAATAATCTTAATAAGATAATCGATTTGTAAGCCGCAATACTAGCAGTGATTCCTAATAATATTTTTTTGCCACTTAACATATAGATGCAATGTTAATGAAAATATTCAATTTAATATTTATGCAAACCGTAAGTTTGCTTTTATTATGGAGACTGTTAGATCTATAGTTGAGTTGAAAGAAAAATTAAATGCGGTAAATGCTTCATGCAAAATAGCATTTGTACCAACAATGGGTGCATTACATGAAGGGCATATTAAACTACTACAATTAGCTAAATTAAATGGCGCTTTTACAATTTGCAGCATTTTTGTAAATCCTACGCAATTTAATGACCAAAATGACTACGAATTGTATCCTAGAAATTTAGAAACAGATGCAAATTTGTTAAATAAAAATAATTGTGACTTATTATTTACTCCAGATGTAGCCGAAATTTATCCTGCTAATTCTAATATACATACCTACTTATTAGGTAGTTTAGAGACTAAGTTAGAAGGCCAATACAGACCAGGACATTTCCAGGGAGTTTGCCAAGTTGTAGATAGGCTCCTTTCTTTAATAAGTCCTGATTATTTATATCTTGGCAAAAAAGATTATCAACAATGTTTGGTGATAGAAAAAATGTTACAAAATACCCTCTATTCAAAAAAAATAGAATTGGTTAAAGTAAACACTGTTAGAAGAACAGATGGATTGGCATTAAGCAGTAGAAACCTCAGACTTTCAACAAACGGGTTATCTATTGCGCATAAACTCTACGAAAGTATTCAATTAGCTGCTAACTCATTTAAAGAAGGCATTTCTTGGTCTGAAATAGAAACTTATCATAAACAAAAACTATTAACCATTGGATTTGATAAAATAGATTATTTCACTTGTTATGATGCCATTAATTTCAAACCAATTTTTGAAAAAAATAATCAACAGTCAATAATATTAGCAGCGGTTTATTTAGAAGGCATCCGGCTAATTGATAATTTAGAAATACTTTAATTGTTATTATGAATACTTCAAATAATTTTAAAAAAAATACTGTAAAATTTCTGCAACAAAAAAAAGATAACAAACAAAAAATATCTATGCTTACTGCATATGATTTTTCATTTGCTAAAATTTTTGATGCCGCAGGGATAGACATATTATTGGTTGGAGATAGTGCTGCAAATGTAATGGCAGGCTTTAATACAACAATTCCTATTACATTAGATCAAATGATTTATCATGGACAATCAGTTGTTCGAGGTACAAAGAAAGCTTTGGTTGTAGTTGATTTACCCTTTGGTAGTTACCAAATTAGTGAAGCACATGCAATGGAACAAGCCATTAAAGTATTAAAAGAAACTAATTGCGAAGCAATTAAATTAGAAGGAGGATTATCGGTAGTACCACTGATAAAAAAAATGATTGCTGCTGGAATTGCTGTAATGGGTCATGTAGGATTAACGCCACAAAGCATTCACCAAATTGGTTCATTTGGCGTACAAGCTAAAGATGATAAAAATGCAAAACAATTAATACAAGATGTATTAGAATTACAAGAAGCAGGTTGTTTTGCTATAGTAGTTGAAAAAATACCGGCAAAATTAGCTGCAGAAATTTCACAAATAACAAAAATTCCAATTATAGGCATTGGTGCAGGAGCTGAATGTGACGGACAAGTATTAGTAATGCATGACATGCTAGGTATGAACACTGAATTCAACCCAAAGTTTGTTAGAAAGTTTATAGACTTAACAAGTTTAATTACCAGTGTTACAGTCCAATACAAAGAAGCGATTGAAAAGGGCAGTTTTCCTAATGCAGATGAAGCATATTAAAATTATACCTCTCAATTATTAATGAATTTTTGTATCAATACATTGATTAAAAAAATAAAAATCAACTTATACTAAAATATTAGCACATTTAACAATAATTAATTGTTACCTTTAAGGAAATCGATTAAAATGACTAAGCTTAAAAAAACAAAAGAACCAGTAATATTAAAAAAACAAAAATATCCAGAAATTCAGTTGGCTTTAGAAAATGCAATGCTTTCATTTAAAGATATACTTGGAGAAAAAAAGTATCAAAATAGAATTAGTAAAGCAGTAAAAGTTTTAATGCACGGAATAAACAAACCTAAAGCATTAAAGGCTGCACCTATTAAAGTTGAAAACAAAAAACTACCAAAAAAAGTTAGTACCCCAAAAAAAGCTGCAGGAGGTACAAAAGCAAAAATAGCGGTTACCAAAAAAGTAACCATTAAGAAATCCATAAAAAAATAAATTAATCAAATAATAAAAATATCAGCAAATAATAAAACTCAAGAACTGTTTTAAGAATTGCGTAAACGCATTTATTTATCCATCAGTTATAATAAAAAAAAGGCTGACTCAAAATTTTGAGTCAGCCTTTTTTTTATTTATAATCTATACCAATTAAAAGGAAACTATAAAACTGTTTAACTTCTTATTTAATTTTTCTCTTAAAACTAATTAATACCCAGGATTTTGATACATCAAAACTGGATCTAATTTGTACTCATTAAAAGGTATTGGAAAGAAATAATCTTTTGTGGTACAATTTGATAAAGGAGAATTATCGTAATTAGCCTGATTCTTTGATTTAATATATGCTACCAACTCTGTTGCATTAAAGAATCTGGTTAAATCATGCCAGCGATGGTGTTCAAACGCAAGCTCTACCCTTCTTTCATGTAAAATTGCCAATTTTAAAGTTGGGTAATTTAAAGCATAATTAGCGTTCAAAAGCATCGTTGCATAGCTAGGCATTGCGGCTCTAGCACGAACCATATCTAAATATTTAATGGCATTAACATTATCTGCTAAACCCAAATAGGCTTCTGATAAATTTAAAATCACATCGGCATATCTAATTAAAATCCAGTCATTCCCACCATAACCTAGAGTGCTTGCAGTTGCACTTGCATCTCTAAACTTGGTAATATAATAACCAGCAACAGCAGGTGCATATTTTACTGAAAAAGCCAAGCGAGGATCTGTTGCTTCAAATTCATTTAATAAATCTTTTGTTAACAAGCCACCAGCACCTTGAGAAACAAATAGAGAATTAATCGTTTCTCCTTTTGCTTGATTGTTTTTTGCTAATGAAGAAGAATACGTTGCATCACCTTGTTTGTAAACTATTTGAAAAATAATCTCTGCATTTGTTGATTTTTTATTCACATCAAATACATCAGCAAAAGGAATGTCAGATAAATTTGTAAATGTTTTTTGATTAAAGCAAGCCAACAAATAATTCTTTGCATTTGTAAAATTATCTGTTGCAGTAGTGCCCCCTAAACTAGTTGCCATTGTTAAATATACTTGACCCAAAACAGCATTAATTGCTTGTAAAGAAACGCGGCCTTTTGTTGCTGCTGGTTGAACAATTGGTAATCCACCATTTAAAGCATCTTTCAAATCTGCTATAATTTGCGCATACACCACTTCTCTTTTTGCTCTAAAAGTCAATGCAGTAGCTTTTTCTGTTGAAGTCAGTCTTTCTGTTACCAAAGGCACATCACCAAACTCTCTCACTAAATTAAAATACATATATGCTCTAATAAACTTCATTTCGGCTATATATTGTGTTTTAGTTAAGCTACTAGCAAATGGAATTTTATCAATTACTGATAAAATAATATTAGCCCTAGAAATAGGCGTATATAAAGCAGTCCAATGACTTTGTAAATAGCTATTGCTTGCTACTAAAGAGAATGCAGTAAACTGAAATGGCTCTCCATTGTTTGACTGATTGTCTGTAGTATTAACATCATCTGCTCTATCATCAGTCCATAATTGCGCGCCTTCTCCAACACAGTTAGAACTTCTTAGTGCTTGATAAACACCATAAACACCCGTGGCAATATCCGTTTCTGTTTGATATCCATTGTCAACCGAAACTCCATTTGGATTTGTTTGGTCTAAAAAGGTTTTGCTACAACTGCTAATACTTACTATCAGAACAATTGCTATTATTGGTAAAAATATATTACGCATAAAATTATTTTTATAAATAGAATGTTATTAAAACTGAATTTTAATTCCTGTATTAAATGAACGAGCCAATGGATACTTACCATAATCAACACCCGGTGTAAGATTGTTTCCATTATTGAAATCAACTTCTGGATTGTAGCCTAAGTATTTGGTAATTGTAAATGCATTGTCAATAGAAGTGTACCATCTAACTCCAGTTACACCTAATTTCTTTACAGATATTAAAGAAGTAAGATTGATGCCAAAACTAATATTTGTACATCTAAAGAATGATCCATCTTGTAAATAGTAGTTAGACAATCTTGTACTATTACTCTGAGAACCTCCACGTGAAGATCGATACTCTATACCATTACCTGGTTGCGCAGCACTACGGTATCGTTGGTCAATAATAGCATATTGGTTACCTGAACCTTCCATATTTCTAATATAATAATCTTGGCCATCAATAATTTTATTTCCTTGAGAACCATTAAATGATGCACTAATATCAAATATTTTATAATTAGCATTAAAGCCAAAACCGAAAGTGTATTTAGGAAAAGCTGTACCTATAACATCTTTATCAGCATCTGTAATTAAGCCATCTCCATTTGTATCTTTAAAATACAAATCACCTGGGTTTAAAGGAGTAGTTGAATAAGTTGAAATAGGGAAACCTAGTAGTTTATATCCAGCTGGAAATTTGTTTCCATTAAGTTTGTACACTGCTAAATCTGCATTCACATTTGCCATGTCTGATTGTTGAACCATGCCTGCAACTTGCAAACCATAAAAAGAACCTACAGGACTTCCTTCTCTAGTAACGTGTGTGATATAACTTCTTTCTGCACCATTAATTTGAATTTCGCTTGCACCTCCCAAACTAACTACATTGTTTTTATTAGAAGTAATATTTCCACTAACATTAAAATTAAAATCTTTTGAACGGATTACTTTAATGTCTAACTGTAAATCAAAACCATTATTCTGAATATTGGAGTTTCTTAAATTGGTTAAAATAGAAGTAGCACCAGATAAAGCAGAAATACTTTGATTGTATAATAAATTGTACGATTTACTTCTGTAATAATTTAAAATCACAGATAACCTATTATCAAGCATACTAGCATCTAATCCAAAATTATATTGAGCAGTTGATTCCCAACCAAGTTTGGCATCTGTAATACCTCCTGCCCATGTTGCATTATATACAGTACTACCAACCACCTGACCACCAGATCCGGTTAAGCCTTGCTCGTATCTATAATTACCAATATTATTATTTCCTGTTAAGCCCCAGCTTGCTCTTAATTTTAAAACAGAGTTTGCACCTAACCAACTTTTATAAAATGATTCGTTTGAAACTGTCCATCCTGCAGATACAGAACCAAATTGTCCCCAACGATTTTCAGGACCAAAACGTGAAGACGCATCTAAACGAATGGAACCAGTTAAAAAATAACGGCTATTATAACTATACACTGCTCTTCCTAAATAAGATAATAACGTAGTTGTTGATTTACCAGATCCACCTACTTTATAAAAATCTCCTAGCACTGAACCACCACTAGTAATTTCTGGTATTAAATCATTGGTATAATTTTTTGCACCAACTGCAACTATATCAGTATTGGTTTCTTGAGCACTATATCCAACTAAACCATCAATACGATGTTTACCTAGTTGTTTTTTATAGTTCAATGTAAACTCTCCTAATATGTCTTGAGAAATTAAATTTTGTGCAGATGAATTTGCTGCTAATATAGACTGCGAAGAACCTGCAGGGTTTATACCATTACTTAAACTAGTTGGATAATAGTACTCGTATTTTTCATTATACGTTTCGCCACCAACATTAAATTTTGCAGATAAATCTTGGCTTAATTGGTACGTTGCATTGGCATTGTATGTTGCTCTAGTTCCTTTACGAGTAATGTTTACGCGCTGAGCCAATGCTAATGGATTTTCAATACCTTGAAATGAATATGCAAATCCATCAGTTTGAGCACCTGCTCCTTTATCGGCAAGTATTAAACTTCCATCAGCATTAAATGCTGGAAAAATAGGCATATAAACTAAAGCTCCCAAAATTGGTCCTTGGTTAAAACGACCTTCTTGAACTTCTCTATTAGCATTATTAGTAATAAAAATGCTTGAAGAAACTTTCATTTTTTTCGAAACCTCAGCATCAATATTGGCCCTTAAATTTATTCTTCTTTGGTAAGTACTATTTAAAATACCTGGTTGATCTAAATATCCTCCACTAATTAAATATCTTGTTGATTCGTTACCACCTGAAAAAGACAAATTATGTCTTTGAACTAGAGCAGATTGGTATAAAACATCTTGCCAATCGGTATTGTATTTAGGTTGAATTTTGGCTTGAGTAGGAAAGTCATATAAATCCTTTAAAATACAAACAGAACATCCTGTAGCAGTTTGTCCTGCTTTTACAATACGAGTTGCATTATCGTCGGAGAAATAACTATCATTCCATGTAATTCCTTTTGAAATTAAAATGTCTTTGTAGTTATTATTTCTACCATCAACAAACAAATCAGCAAACTGAGTAGCATCTAACATTTTAACTTTATTGGCTAATTGTTGACTACTTAATTGATAATCGTATGTGAAACTACCTTTACCAGCTTTACCTCTTTTAGTAGTAATTAAAACAACACCGGCAGAAGCTCTAGAGCCGTAAATAGCTGCAGATGCAGCATCTTTTAATATTTCTACTGATTCAATATCTTCAGGATTAATAAAAATATCGTTTCCTGAAGTGGCCGGATTATATCCATTTGTTGCATTACCTCCATTACCTTGGCCTTGACTTGTATTACCACCAATAGCATATCCATCAATTACATACAATGGTTCAGAACTTGCATTAATTGAACCAATACCACGAACCCTAATTTTAGCACCAGAATAAGGTGCACCGCTAACTTGCGCTACTTGAACACCTGCAACTTTACCAACTAAAGCTTGACTAAGTGTTGAAGAAGAAAGATTCAGTTCAGATGCTTTAACACTAGAAATAGATCCTGTTAAATCTGATTTACGTAATCTTTGATACCCAATTGTTACTTCTTCTAATTGCTTAACATCTTCTTTAAGCTTTATTATTAAATTGGTTGCATTCGCAGCAATTTCTTGCGACAAATAACCAATAGATGAAATTACCAAAACTGAATTTTCATTTACCTCTAAACTAAAATGACCTTTGGCATCTGTTACTGTTCCTTTTTTTGCATTTTTCAATGACACACTTGCACCCACTAAAGGACGATTATTTTCATCAGTTACAGTTCCTGAAACTTTAATTGATCCTGTATTTATAGGGTTGTAAATTGCTGCATTTACAAAGTTTTCATTCGTTGAAAAAATACAAACTGCTAAAAAAATGCAAAGCGCTTGTGCGAATACACTTAACTTTTTTGTTAAGCTACGCAGTAGTTTTTTTTGTTGCATAAAGTTGTTAAATTTTGGTTTATTAGGATTTTTAATGAACTACTTAATTAAAAGCTTATTTACATTATTCACTCGAGAAGACGTAACCGCAACTCCAGCATTTAATGAATTATTTAAAAACGCAAATCCTTCTAATTCATCATTGCGTTCATTTATATCAATTACTTTAATTACAGATTCTTTGCCTGATAATATTGATTTCTCTAAATCAACATAAGTAAATCGCCACTTTCTACCTTCTATTTGATTTTGTATAAGCACCAAAATGCCTTTATCTGCTATCCAAAAAAGATTCTGTACCCAAGGAGAACAACTGAATTTTTTATACAAAACACCTTTAGCAGAAGTCCTTTGGGTGGTTTTTAATATTGAAGGATCATATAATCTAACTTCGTTTGATTTATTGCCATAATCTGCAGTAGCCACAAACCATTTGTTTTGGTATTGTACGTATTCTGGTCTTGTGCCTTGAATGCAAGTATCATCATCAATTGTATTCAATAAATTGCCATCTAATTTACCGCTGTGCTGTAGCCCTTTCCAATCAATGCAATAAATCACGGCTTTCCATTTAGTCCCCTCTTTATTTAATCTAATACTATTGCCAATAAAAACTGGTAATGACGGTTGATAAGCAATTCCTGTAGGATGATTTATAATATCTGAATCGTTAAGTGTTAGCCTCATTTCTTTATTAACATACACCAAACTGTCCCCCATCACTTTGTATTCTCTTATCATACCAACCTCTCTATCTCCGTATAAGAAAATCCGATTGTTTTGAATTGAAACACCTTGGCATGCACCTAATGAATCAATGGTTTGTGAACGTTCAATTTTCATACTTTCAATTGAATTGAAAGAAGTGAAAAAAGATATAATACCAACTGATATAAAAACAAGTGTCTTCATTATTAAGGATCTATTGGTTCGTTAGGATTAATATGCAAGGCTTCTATTAAAGGATAAAACTCTAATGCAGTTTCTGATATTCGATTACCATTTTTATAAGGAGCTAAATTCAGTTCTTTCATACACCTTGGAATCATATTGGCAATCATAAAACTTTGCCCTTTAGTGGTACATGTTATGGCTGCTTTGCTAAAAGGCATACCGTATCTAAAAATCAATCTAGCCGTATTCCTCATATTAGTGGTAGTATGTCTCGCATGAGGGTCTATTATAATGGCACTTGCTGGTATTCCTAATTTTTCAATTAAATATTTTTTTTGTTCTGTTGCTTCACAAAAAGGTGTTTTATATGGGTGAACCTTACCACCAGAACTAACTATAAAAGGAGCCAGTCCTTGTTTGTACAATATTGCTGCTAGTTTGCAACGCAATCTTCCTTCTGCGCTTAATGCTTGTTTTGGATCATCTGGCCCGGCGCCAGGAATTAAAATGACAGAATATTTATAATTATTCCAGTTGATGGTTTTTATTTTATCAACTGCTAATTTATTTTCACCATTTTCCATTGGTTCAAAATCAGCAGCTTGCTCTCTTTCATTCATTTCTAAAAAATGTAGCGCAGCATTAAGTTTAGTAGTAAAGAATAATTTATTAGATGAATTTTCTAATAACAAAACTGATGCTGAATTATATAAAAAGCCCATATAATTAGCTGCATATTTTGATGGATTTAAAGGGTCTTTTGTATTAAAACCAATAGAATCAATTAATGGATAATTTGGTTTATCTCCACCACCATATACACTTACACAATAATTAATTCCTTTAGAATCTTGTTCCCAAGCTTTTCGTAGTAAATCTTTAGCATTAAAATCCTTAAAGAGTATATAACATCCCGATGGAATTAAATGATTTTGAACTAATTTACCTAATGCATTATTTGGCTGGTAAAGCTCTAAAAGTCTATCCCCTATTGATTTTATATCAGTTTCCGAAAAAATAAAATTATTCAACAAGCAAGTGCCGTTTCTACCACAATTAATTAAAGAGCTACCTAAAGTATCGGCATATTTTTTTGTGATTTGAGATAAAACTAAATCGCTTTCTAGTAATTTTTTTACTTCTGGCAGTTCAGTAAACAATGTTAGTAAGTAATAATTTTTTGACTGAAGAAATCTTTTGCCATTTAATAATTTATAATTAGCACTTGGCATATTCATTTGAGCATAGGAATTGCCAAATAAACTCATTAATAAAAAAATGATTCCAATGACTAATTTTTGTTTAGAATAATTGAACATTGTAAATAATATTTTTGCAAAAAAAACTGCTTTTTAGCATAAAATGTTTACCACTCTTAATAGGTAATATTAAAATAGCAATTGAT
>Ga0194047_10000843_pt1 | contig 19548 bp, 24 predicted proteins | sample JunL225m_MetaG_2_FD_160070 | JGI IMG/M metagenome (GOLD analysis project Ga0194047, IMG submission 160070) | Anoxic zone freshwater microbial communities from boreal shield lake in IISD Experimental Lakes Area, Ontario, Canada - Jun2016-L221-5m | ecosystem: Environmental > Aquatic > Freshwater... | reverse complement strand
CGATATCTATGTTAAAGGTGGTGATTACGAAATAGACACCTTGGCAGAAACCAAAGCTGTCAAGAGTTGGGGTGGTAAGGCTGTGGCCATTCCCTTTATATATGAGCGCTCAACAACCAGCCTATTGGGAAAAATTCGTTCTTAAAGCTGGTGTAGTAACCATGCCCATGTGCCCCGAAGCACTAAACCTTCAGTAGCCTCGATAGCCAAAGAATTAAGAACCCCAGATTTTGTAATCTCATTAGCTAATATTTTGGCGTTACCACCATCGAGCCAAATTTTTTCTACGGGAAGGTTCATTTGCTTTGCGACTTCAGTGGCTAAGATGATGGCGCCGATTTGTGCAGCATCACAGCCTCCAATAATCGCATCGTTTGTATTGATCGCAAAACCAAATTGAATGTCTTTACGCTGCGCCAATGGCAGTTGAGCGGTTTTACTTTGTAAGCCCTCTTGCATCAGGCTAAGACCTGGCAGAATCCAGCCGCCGTAATGCATGCCATTAGCTCCCAGTAGATCAATGGTCGTAGCTGTACCTGCGTTAATGATCAGACTATTGGTATTAGAGAGGGCGCGTGCGCCGATAACTGCAGCCCATCGATCAGCCCCTAATGTTTCAGGGTTCTGATACAGCGTACGCATCCCAACATATTGGCTATCACCAGTAAGTTGCTGCCATAGGAGATCATTCCATTGCGGGAAAAGAGATTGAATATTGCTAATGGCTTGTGGGCCGGCGACACAGGTAAAAGCAATCGCATCTGGTTTTGGTAAGGTTTTGGCGATGTAGTCTGCAATTTCTGTTCGTGCTTCGGCAGATTGCAAGGCATTGCTCGTGATAGATCCAGAATAAGCCCATAATTTTTTTTGACGATCGGATGGATGTTGAGAAGATTCAACAGCAGCCCATTTGAGACGGGTATTGCCTACATCAAATAGTAGATAGAGACTCATGCTTGAACTCTCAAGGAAACATCGCCCGCGTGAATGGTGATGATTTGATTATCTTGCTGCAATAGTAATGCACCATTGCAGTTTATGCCTTTGGCCACGCCATGAATCGGCTCTTGATTAATTCCAGAAATGCAAACCTTTTGATCCCTGAAAGCAGCCCAATGCTCCCATTGATTTTGGCATTCACCAAAGCCTTGGTGATTAAAAAGATCAAGATAATGCTCTAAAGATTCAATTAATTTGAGCCATAAAAATTCCACATCAGGAAGGGATGTTGTTTGAGGGATGAGTTGATCAAGAGAGCCAACTTGCTGCATTGTTTGATTAGCCAGACCAACTTCAAATTCTTTGGCATTGCGTAAGTTGATGCCAATACCAATAATCATCCAGGTAGGATCGTTAGGTTTGGCTTGACCACCTTCAATCAGAATACCGCCCAGCTTGGCGTTATTGAGTAGTAAGTCGTTAGGCCACTTTAGGCGCAAACCGGATTGGTGAAGTGCATTCTCATCAATATTGCATGCTTTAGCTATTCCAGAAATGACTGCTAGACCAGCCAATAAGCTTAGTCCGCTCAATTCTGCAGGACTTCTTTGGAATGGGTAGGCTAAAGAAAAGCTCATGGAATCATTTGGTCTAGCAAGCCACGAACGACCAGCCCTGCCTTTACCAGCAGTTTGATGGTGGGCAATACGAGCTACAGGATCAATGAGTTCACCAGCTCGCCAGCGAGCCAGGAGATCATCATTGGTAGATTTCGTTGTGGCAACACGTTCAAGGATGCAATTGGCAGTCATTTGGCCATTGTAGAAAGGTCTGACCTAGAATTGTGGAATGCATCCGGAAGAACAGCGCCCACGAAAATTGATTTTGCCGTTACAGGCCATGCCCTTGGCTAGAGCTCTTGGCTTGAGTTATGCCCTTCTGATTGTCTATGTCAGCCTTAATCCCTTTGATTTTGACTTTAGTAATGGGGTATCTGCCTGGGCATGGTTAGATGCCCCCGCCCCGCGTTTTATTACCCTCTTTGATGTTTTGGTCAATATATTGGCCTATATCCCTTTTGGGTTCTTGATCGTATTTGCTGCCTTTCCGCGATGGCGTAACTTTGTGGCACTGGGTATTGCATTTGCTTTGAGTGGTTTTTTGGCATTTAGTGTCGAGACTTTGCAAGCTTGGTTACCAACCAGAATCCCGAGCCAGATGGACTGGTGGGCAAACGTATTCGGGGGTCTCTTAGGCGGCCTCTTGGCGATTCCTCTAGGTCCCCAATGGCTTTCAGGGAGTGCCATTCATCGTCGTTTTGATCAGTGGTTTGGATTGAATTGGGCTGCATGCGCTCTATTCATCCTATTTCCCTGGTCACAAATTTATCCACAAAGTTCTTGGCTAGGGACTGGGGTGTGGGGACATGCCATTTTTGGCTCGATTGATTGGGGCACTTTTGTCATGAACTATGTGGCGCAGGAAACCGTCATTACCGCGCTGTGTTGGCTTGGGGTTGCACTCTTGCTTTCTCTAGGCATGAGAACGAAGGCGCCCCAATGGCGCATTCTGAACGGGCTCTTGTGTTTTACCGTACTAATTAAAACCCTTTTTACTGCACTTCAATTTGGCAGTGAACTAGGCTTTCTTTGGTTAACTGCAGGTGCATTTTGGGGAATGGTATTGGCAAGTGTGCTATTGAGATGGGCTCTTAGCCTAAGACAGGGCACCAAGTTTTGGTTGGCCTTATCTTGTTTGGTCTGCGCCACTATTGCAATCAACGTATTGCCTGATAATCCATATTTCATTCTGACTTTGAGGCATTGGTATCAGGGACGCTTATTGCATTTTAATGAGCTTATGCAGTGGGTATCCGTAATATGGTTGCCATTAGCATTAATCTGGATGATTCGTAGTGCTCTTGAAGTCAAACCAAAACCTTGATAAATATAATTTTTCTATGAGCTTTTCACACCACTTATTTTTTTGTTTAAACCAGCGCAAAAATGGCGAAGATTGTTGCGACCGGCACAACGCATTTGCTTTATTTGAGTATGCAAAAAGCAGGGTAAAAGAACTTGGTTTATCTGGCCCTGGAAAAATTCGCGTCAATAAAGCAGGTTGCTTGGACCGCTGTGCTGATGGTCCTGTGATGGTGGTATACCCAGAAGGAGTTTGGTATACCTTTATAGATACCGAAGATGTAGAAGAAATTATTCAATCTCACTTAATTCAAGGCCTCCCTGTTAAGCGCTTGCAGTTAGCTTAGTAATAGTTGAAAGATTTTTTCCATGAATAGTCGTACCAAAGTAATTCATATTGAGGGCATCGTTGGCCAGATAGAGATGTCTATCGATCTTCCAGACGAATTAAAAAGCGATCCCACCTTTGCAATTCGTGGTCTAGCCTTAGTGGCACATCCCCATCCATTAATGGGGGGCACCATGGATAACAAAGTTGCTCAAACGATGGCACGCGCTTTTAATCAACTAGGTTATGTCAGTGTTCGTCCAAACTTTCGCGGTGTAGGTGGAACTGCGGGAGTGCATGATGATGGTGTTGGCGAGCTTGATGATTTATTACACGTGACCGATTGGATGCGGACTCCTTCAAGTTGGAGTCAACTTGAAGCTACCGCCCATCAAGCCTGGACAGCGAGTGCGAACACCTTGCCATTAGTGATTTCTGGATTTTCTTTTGGTAGCTTTGTTGGCAGTCATCTAGTGCAAAAGCTTGCTGAACTTGGGCGTCCCGCCGAGCGATTAGTGATGGTAGGTAGCGCTGCAGGAAAGTGGAACTTGACTACCGTACCTGCGGATACTGTCGTGATCCACGGTGAAGTCGATGAGACAATTCCTTTAATTGATGTACTGGATTGGGCGCGTCCTCAAGAGCTGACAGTGCAGGTAGTTCCTGGAGCAGATCATTTTTTCCACCGCAGGTTGCATTGCATTCGTAACATTATTACTGGCGCTTGGTTAGGCGTGCCAGATCACCGACGTTCTTAAAAAAGGTCTTTAAAAACGCTATGACCGAAGAAAAATCCCTCATTGAATATCCATCTCAGTTTCCTATCAAGGTAATGGGAAAGGCTAACCCAGAATACTTGCCAGCAATCATTCATATTGCAAAACAGTTTGATCCCACTTTTGATGAAAGTAAGGTTGAACAACGACCATCAAAAGATGGCAATTACTTGGGCATTACTTTGCCGATCACAGCCACGAGTCGTGAGCAATTAGATGAGTTATATCGCACCCTCTCTACACATCCTTTAGTTAGTGTTGTTCTTTGATGAAAAGCATATGCCATTCCTCATAAAGCATCTTGGCTTGGCTGATTACGTATCAACTTATGAGGCAATGCGTACTTTTACTAAAGAGCGTGATGTCAATACCCCCGATGAGATTTGGGTTCTGCAGCACCCTCCAGTATTCACTTTAGGTCTTGCTGGCGATGCCGGAAATTTACATTCCCCGAGCCAAGATATTCCACTGGTTCAGGTAGATCGGGGCGGTGAAATTACGTATCACGGCCCAGGTCAAATTGTGGTTTACCTTCTACTCGATCTCAAGCGCCTAGGAATATTTGTAAAAGAGCTAGTGTCACGCATCGAACAGGCACTGATTGATACGCTGGCTGATTACGGCATACAGGCGCAAAGACAGAAAGGGGCTCCCGGAATTTATATTGCTCAGCAAGCAAGCATTTCCGAAGAATGGTTTGGTGCTAAGGTAGCAGCGCTAGGCCTCAAAGTCTCTAAAAGCTGTTCTTATCATGGGCTGGCATTGAATGTTGCAACTGATTTGGATGCATTTAGCCGCATACACCCTTGTGGCCATGAGGGTTTAAGGACGGTAGATATGCAAACCCTTGGGATCAAGGACAATATAGAGACTATAAGCAAAAAGCTTTTGGAGCATTTACAAAAGCAACTGATGTCAACATGACCATAAATAAGACCCATACCGAACAGCCAAACGAGCTTCGCCAAGACCTTAATTACGATGCGACTCGTAAGCAAAAGTCGAGCGAAAAAACGGCTCGCATTCCCATTAAAATCGTTCCGCTAGCAGAGGTTCTCAAAAAACCTGATTGGATTCGCGTCAAAGCGGCTTCTGGCAATTCACGTTTTGCAGAAATCAAAAAGATTTTGCGTGAAAACGAATTGGTTACTGTTTGTGAAGAAGCAAGCTGCCCAAATATTGGCGAATGTTTTGGTAAGGGCACCGCTACTTTTATGATCATGGGCGATAAATGTACCCGTCGCTGTCCATTTTGTGATGTCGGTCACGGTAGACCAGATCCTTTAGATACCAGGGAGCCTACCAACTTAGCTCGAACCATTGCAGCACTGAAATTAAATTATGTCGTAATTACTAGTGTGGATCGTGATGACCTTCGTGATGGTGGTGCTATGCATTATGTCGATTGCATTTCTCAATCTCGCACTGCATCACCTAATACGCGTATCGAGGTTTTGGTGCCTGATTTTCGTGGGCGCTTAGATAAGGCTCTTGATATATTTTCTGAGCATGCACCTCTTGGCTTGCCCGACGTGATGAATCACAATCTGGAAACAGTGCCACGTTTATATAAGCAAGCACGACCTGGGGCTGACTATGGGCATTCATTGAAGTTATTAAAAGACTTTAAGGAACGCTTTCCACACATTCCAACTAAGAGTGGCTTGATGGTAGGTCTTGGTGAAACGGATGAAGAGATCTTAGAGGTCATGCGTGACATGCGTGAGCACAATATTGATATGCTCACCATCGGCCAATATCTTGCTCCCTCTGGTCATCACTTGCCTGTTAAGCGTTATGTTCATCCTGATGTTTTCAAACGTTTCGAAGAAGAGGCATATGCCATGGGCTTCTCCCATGCGGCAATAGGGGCGATGGTGCGCTCTAGCTATCATGCAGATCAGCAAGCATATGGCGCTGGCCTTTTATAACCAGACTCTAAAAAGTTGCTGTATTTGTATTGCGGCAGCATTCTTTTTAGTTGCCTGCAGTCCTAAATTAGATTGGCGTGTTGTTCAATCTCCACAGGAAAGATACACCGCATTATTTCCCGGTAAGCCAGACAAAATTCAAAGACGTGTGGCATATCAAGATCAAGCGTTATTGCAATCTCTTGAGGCGCTCAAAATTGATGATGATATTTATTCCATTAGCGCTACCCAAATTCCTGCTGGCCAATCTGCATTGCTACCAGTATTGATGGCGCAATTACAAGATAATGTATTGGCTAGGGCAAAATCACTGGATGGAGAAGTGATTGTTGAGGATGTACTTTATCAAACTGCTGCCAAACAAAAGCAAGCGAGTAAAGAATATTGGATCCAATTTAAGTCAAAGGGCACAGACGAACAATGGATGCGGGTTCGGTGGATTACCCGCGTGGCCCCAGATGGCAGTATTTGGATTTATCAAGTCTCGGTATTACATGCAAAGGCAATACCGAGCGATGCAAAAACTTTTCTATCGAAAGACGATTACTCGGGCTTTTTTGATGAGTTCTATCCCGAATAAAACTTAAAAAATTATTGGGATTTTTCTAGGGCAGCCAGTTTAGCTTCAAGAGCTTCTAATTTTTCTCGGGTCTTTGCCAAAACCTTGGATTGCAATTCAAACTCTTCTCGTGTAACCAGATCCATTTTTTGAAATCCCTGGTTCATCATGGCGCGCACATTTTTTTCAATCTCTTGTGCTGGTGAGTTTCGAATAGCATCCCCCACTTTGCTTTGCATATCGCTAGCAATGCGTTGAAATTGCTCGAGGATTTCGCCTGGTTTTTGCATGATCGGGTTTCGCAGTTCTGTCTAAAGTTGCATAAAAGATACATCTCATATTTTATGTTGAGCGTGAAAAAAGGTGTCAAACCCCCCAAAACCCCTTAAAAAGCACTGATATTCACATTTCTGGAGCAATTTAATGCCCCATTTAGGTGCATCTGCCTCAATAAGGTGAATCAGCAGGAAATCGCTTGTCACGGAAGCTTCATGATCGCTCCATGCAGTCGGTATTTATCCATTTTTTTTATCAATAAGTGAGGAGTTACACGTGAAGACACTACATAAAACAGCAATCTCTGCAGCAGCAGTCGCATTGCTAGCTGGTATGGCCAGCACAGCTGCATTTGCAGCTGATACCCCAGAGAACCCAGAAGAAGCGGGCAACCCTATTACTGCTAACGTTACGGTGGTGAGTGATTATCGCTATCGTGGTATTTCTCAAACAAACTTTAAGCCTGCAATTCAAGGTGGTTTTGATTACGCTCATGAGAGTGGTTTCTACATCGGTAACTGGAACAGCAACATTAGCTGGATTTCAGATGCAGCAAGTCAAGGCGGCGCCAATAATGTTTCCGCTCCAATCGAGATGGACTTCTATGCTGGTTTTAAGAAAGAGTTGATCGGCGAAGGTTTTGCGTCTGACCTCGGAGTGCTACAGTACTACTATCCAACTACTGGATTGCCAAGTAGTGCAACTAATCCAAATACAACCGAGATCTATGCAGCTCAAAACTACACCTTTGGTCCTGTGACTGGTTTTATTAAGTTCTCATATTCAGTTACAAATACATTCGGTTTTGCAAACTCTAGCGGTTCTTACTATCCAGATTTAACAGCGAACTATGACACTGGTATTTGGGGCTTAGCTGTTAATGCTCACGTAGGTTATCAAAAGATTGCTGGTCAAAATGTTGTTGCTGGTGTTCCAACAGCAAGCTATACAGACTGGAAAGTTGGCTTGACTAAAGACTTTGGCGGCGGCTTATCTTTAGCGGCAGCTTACATTGGTACGAATGCAGCGAAGAGCGGCAGCACATATGCTTATCAGAGTCCATCAGGCAAAAACTTGGGCGGCTCTACAGGCATCGTTTCACTCACAAAAACTTTCTAATTTCCACCTCTGAACGGAGAAACACATGAAATTAATTACCGCAATCATCAAGCCATTCAAGCTTGACGAAGTGCGCGAAGCTCTCTCGGAAGTGGGAGTTTCGGGCATTACCGTCACTGAAGTTAAAGGCTTTGGTCGTCAAAAAGGTCACACTGAGTTGTATCGCGGTGCTGAGTATGTTGTCGACTTCTTACCTAAAGTAAAAATTGAAGCTGCTGTTGAAGATGGCATCTTGGAGCGTGCGATTGAAGCAATTGAAAAATCTGCACGTACTGGCAAGATTGGCGATGGCAAGATTTTTGTCTCACCAGTTGAGCACGTCATTCGTATTCGTACCGGTGAAACCGGTGCGTCAGCACTTTAAAGAAAGGCTTAAAGTGTTAACTTGGATGAAAAAACTCCTTGCTGGTAGTGCGGTAGCTTTGGCTATCGGCGCTACTGGTGTTATGGCGACTTCAACAGCTTTTGCTGAAGAGGCTAAGCCTGCAGTTGCTGCGGCTGTTGCTGCAGTTGCTGCTGCTCCAGCTTTGGTCCCTAACAAAGCGGATACCGCTTGGATGATGGTATGTACAGCTTTAGTGTTATTAATGACACTTCCTGGCCTAGCATTGTTCTATGGCGGCCTAACACGTAGCAAAAATATCTTGTCAATCTGCATGCAATGCTTCATGGTCTTCTCCTTGATTACAGTGCTTTGGGCTATCTATGGCTATAGCTTTGCCTTCACGGAGGGTGGGCCATTCATTGGTGGACTTGATCGATTGTTCTTGGCGGGCATGACTCCAGATTCAGTTGCGGCAACCTTTAGTAAAGGTGTTGTTATCCCTGAGTATGTATTTATGGCTTTCCAAGCAGTGTTTGCAACGATTACATGCTGCTTGATCATCGGTTCATTTGCTGAGCGCGCTAAGTTCTCTGCAATTTTAGTGTTCATGATTATCTGGTTCACATTCAGCTACGTGCCAATCGCTCACATGGTTTGGTTCTGGCCTGGTCCTGATGACATCAAAGATGCTGCATCCCTCGAGGCGATTACTGCTCGTGCTGGTTGGTTATGGCAAAAAGGTGTTCTCGACTTTGCTGGTGGTACTGTTGTGCATATCAATGCTGCGATCGCTGGTTTGGTTGGTTCATACGTTATCGGTAAGCGTGTTGGTTACGGTAAAGAAGCTATGAAGCCACATAACTTGGTTTATGTAATGGCTGGCGCAGCTCTCTTGTGGTTTGGCTGGTTTGGTTTCAATGCTGGATCAGCTCTTGAGGCTAATGGTAGCGCTGCATTGGCATTCGTGAACACTTATTTAGCTACTGCTGCTGCTGTATTGGGTTGGTCAGTTGCTGAGTGGGTTCTCAAAGGTAAACCATCTATGTTGGGCGCTGCTTCTGGTTGCGTAGCAGGTTTGGTTGCGATTACTCCTGCAGCTGGTTTTGTTGGCCCAATGGGTGCACTCATCATCGGCGTCTTTGCTGGTGTAGTTTGCCTGTGGGGTGTCACTGGTCTTAAGAAAATTCTGGGTTCAGATGACAGCTTAGACGTATTCGGTGTGCATGGTGTTGGTGGTATCTCTGGCGCCTTGTTGACTGGGGTATTTGCTGATCCAGCCCTCGGCGGAACTGGTATTTGGGACTATGTTGCAAACGCTGCAGCCGCCGATTACTCGATTGCTAGCCAATTATGGATCCAGGCTCAAGGCGTTCTAACTACTTTGATCTGGTCTGGCGTAGTTTCATTCATTGCCTTCAAATTGATCGATATGGTGATTGGTTTGCGCGTTAAGGAAGATGAAGAGCGCGAAGGCTTGGATATCAGCTCTCATGGCGAAGCTGCATACGAGTCTTAATTAGTCTATTTACCCCTCACCCGGCAGCTTACGAGTTGCCTGGTTTTAAGCGCGGGATCCTAGGATCCCGCGTCTTTCTTTTAATAATCTTACAATGGTGGGATGGTTCCACATCTTATTACTGCCCTTAGCGGCCCTTTGCTCGAATTAGAGTCAAAGGTACTAGAAGCTACCCCAACAATTGAGCGCTGGTTTAGGTTGGAGTGGCAAGAGCACACGCCACCCTTTTATTGTTCAGTTGATCTCCGAAACTCTGGCTTTAAATTGGCCCCAGTTGACACCAATTTATTTCCTGGCGGATTCAACAATTTATCTCCCCAAATGCTGCCTTTGGCTGTTCAGGCAGCGATGGCTGCGATCGAGAAGATCTGTCCCGAAGCTAAAAACTTATTGCTCATACCCGAGCGTCATACTCGCAATACTTTTTACTTACAAAATATTGCCCGCTTATCTTCGATCTTGCGTCAGGCAGGCCTGAATGTCAGACTAGGCACTTTCTCTGAAGAAATTAAAAAGCCAACATGGATTGAGTTACCCGATGGTAATCGGCTATTGATGGAGCCTTTGTCCCGCCTAGGACTCAAGAAGCAACGCTTGGGCTTAAAAGATTTTGATCCTTGCTCTATTTTGTTGAATAACGATTTATCAGCTGGCATTCCTCCAATTTTGGAAAATATTCATGAGCAATATTTATTGCCAGGATTGCATGCAGGCTGGCATATGCGCCGTAAATCGAATCACTTTGCTGCTTATGATGAAGTTGCTAAGAAGTTTGCAAAGGTGGTAGATATTGATCCGTGGATGATTAATCCTTATTTTTCAAGCTGCTCTAATGTGAACTTCCATGAACGCAAAGGCGAGGAAGAGCTTCAGATTGCGGTTGAGCAAGTCTTGAAAAAGACAGCCAAGAAATATCGTGAATATGGCATTAAAGAAAAGCCTTATGTGGTTGTGAAAGCTGACGCTGGTACCTATGGTATGGGTGTGATGGTGGTCAACGACCCTTCACAGGTAAAGGACCTGAACCGCAAAGACCGCAATAAGATGAGTGTAGTTAAAGAAGGTCTTGAGGTTAGTGATGTCTTAATTCAGGAGGGTGTTTATACCTTCGAAAAAGTCAATGAGGCGGTAGCAGAGCCCGTGGTTTATATGATTGATCGTTATGTCATTGGTGGCTTCTATCGAGTACATACTGATCGTGGGCCTGATGAGAATCTTAATGCTCCAGGTATGCACTTTGTACCTTTGGCCTTTGAGCAAAATTCAATGCCAGACATGAGTGCTAAGCCGGGTAGTGCAGCTCCCAATCGTTTCTATTTGTATGGTGTCATTGCACGTTTAGCATTACTGGCTGCATCCTTAGAGTTAGAACGCACCGATCCTAACGCTGAACCCGCCTAATCTAAAGCATATCAATTAATAGGTTTTCATGGATTTTTTATTCATTGCCGATCCACTGGAATCATTCAAGATTCAAAAAGATTCCACCTTAGCAATGATGCGCGTTGCCCAAGAGGCAGGGCATCATTTGTGGTTTTGTCAGAGCCGTAATTTATTGTGGAAAGACGGTGCAGTTGTCGCAGATTGTCAATCTTTAGTTGTTAAGCCAAGTTCACACTCATGGTTTGAGCTGGGGGACATCGAGAGCCGAGCATTAAATAAGTTTGCTGCGGTGATGATGCGTACTGACCCACCGTTTGACATTGAGTATCTCAATAGCACTTGGTTGCTCTCCGCTGCTGTCCGCCAAGGCGCTAAAGTATTTAATCATCCAGCTGCGGTACGTGATCATTCTGAAAAAATCTCTATCACGGAGTTTCCCGAGTTGATACCGCCTACTTTGATTACCCGTGAATTAAGTACAGTTGAAAAATTTCATGAAACCCATCGTGACATCGTCATCAAACCCTTGGATGGTATGGGTGGAATGGGCGTATTTAGAGTGGGTCCAGATGGCTTGAACTTAGCCAGTATTGTTGAAACTTTGGGTGAAAATGGCGCTAGAACACTGATGGCGCAACGTTTTGTACCGGAGATTACCAAGGGCGACAAACGTGTCTTATTAATTGGGGGAGAAGTTGTACCCTATGCCTTAGCTCGAATTCCACAGGGTAGTGAAATTAGGGGAAATTTGGCTGCTGGTGGTAAAGGGGTTGCGATGCCTTTAAGTGATACCGAAAAGAGAATCGCGCAATATCTTGCTCCAATATTGTATGAACGAGGTTTATTTTTAGTTGGGCTAGATTTGATTGGTGGGTATCTTACTGAAATCAATGTTACTAGTCCTACTTGTTTTGTTGAAATTACCGAACAAAGCGGATTTGATGTTTCGCAATTTTGGCTAACCAATCTTGAGAAGGCGTTGTCATAAGATGGCAGGAATCGTCATAGTTGCTCACACCCCTGTTGCGACTGCAATGTTGGGTTTTGCAGAGCATGCTTTTGGTGTTGTCCCTGAGCGGGTGAGAGCCGTAGATATTCCTCCGTATGAGGATATTAAAGTAAGTTATGACCGCGTACTTGAGGCTGCTAGAGGTGTTAATCGGGGTAATGGACTATTAATTTTGACTGATGTTATGGGCGCGACACCTGCAAACGTAGCCTCAAAATTGGATGCGCCTGATCTCAGCACTGAATTGGGTAATGTAGTTGTACTGGCTGGATTAAATTTACCCATGTTGATGCGTTGTATTACCCATCGTGGCGATTCGCTCGAAGAGCTGGCTCATAAAGCGCTGCAAGGTGGACACCATGGGATCTTACGCCTTGGTGTCAAAATAAACGAAGAAGACTAAGGCAAAATATGCCGATTGCTGAAATAGAAATTATTAATAAGCTGGGTTTACATGCCCGTGCATCAGCCAAACTCTCCCAATTGGCGGCCCAATTTCCTTGTGAAATACTGTTGTCACGCAATGGGCGTCAAATAAACGCGAAGAGCATTATGGGCGTGATGATGCTTGCTGCCGGTATTGGTAGCAAGGTCACACTTGAGACGGTTGGCGATCAGGCAGATGAAGCAATGGCCGCCCTAACTGAGTTAATTAATAACCGTTTCGGTGAAGGCGAGTAGGAATGACTTTTTCTTTGCACGGAACTCCGGTATCGAAAGGCATTGCCATTGGCAAGGCGGTACTGATTTCGCGTGCAGCTTTAGAGGTCAGTCATTATTTAGTTGAGCCTGGAAAAGAAGAGGCAGAGGCACAGAAGTTATTGGATGCTTTTGATCAAGTTCGTCGGGAGCTTGAGCAGCTTCGACTTGGTTTGCCAAAAGACGCGCCTCAAGAGATGGCTGCCTTTTTGGATGTGCATGGCATGATTTTGGCTGACCCTGCTTTAGCTGAAAAGCCGATGAAATTGATTCGTACGCAGCGCATGAATGCTGCATGGGCATTAACTACAGAATTAAATGATTTGCTAGAGCAATTTTCTGAAATCGAAGATCTCTATCTTAAAGAGCGGTCCAATGATATTCGTCAAGTCGCAGAGAGAGTCATTAAAGCTTTAAATGCACAAAAGAAGGACGTCTTAGAAGACGTAGCACTATTATCTCCAAGCGATATTGGAGTGGAGTCTATTGTTGTTGCCCATGATATTTCTCCGCACGATATGCTGCGCTTCAAAGATCATGCCTTCACGGGATTTGTGACTGATTTAGGTGGTAAGACATCTCATACTGCTATTGTGGCGCGTAGCATGGAAATTCCTGCTCTTGTAGGTGTTCGCCACGCCAGTGAAATGATTCGACATGGTGACTGGTTGGTTTTGGATGGAGAGCGCGGTGTTGTCATCGTGGCCCCAGACGATCAATTACTTGCTGAGTACCGCAAGCTCCAAACCCAAGGTTTAAAAGAGGCGCGTAAACTTCAGCAGTTAAAGCATTCTCGGACAGCGACTGCTGATAATGTCGAGATTGAATTATTTGCCAATATCGAGTTACCAGAAGATGCGGTTCAAGCGCTAGCCCTTGGCGCCGTGGGTGTAGGTTTATTTCGTTCTGAATTTTTATTCATGGATCGCAATCAAGCGATGCCAGATGAAGACCAACAGTATCGGGAATACCGCCGAGTAGTTGATTTAATGCATGGTCTTCCCGTTAATATCAGAACGATTGACGTTGGTGCTGATAAGGCGCTTGGTGCTGGCGGGGATATTTCGCAGACGGGTACTTCCCCTTTAGGTTTGAGAGCCATTCGTTGGTCGCTGACAGAGCCAGAAATTTTCTTGACTCAGCTAAGAGCGATTTTGCGTGCATCAGCACATGGCCAAGCAAGGATCATGATTCCTATGTTGGCGCATGCCAAAGAAATTGATGAGACCTTTCGCTTAATCGAAAAAGCAAAACAGCAGTTGCATCAGCGTGGTCAAGCCTTTAATCCCAAAATTCAGGTGGGAGCTATGATTGAGATTCCAGCTGCGGCTTTGGTACTGCCTTTGTTTATTAATCGCTTTGATTTTCTATCGATTGGCACAAATGATTTAATTCAGTACACCTTGGCGATTGATCGTGCAGATCATGCGGTTGCTCATCTCTATGATCCTTTACATCCAGCGATTTTGTATCTATTAGATAGCATTATTAGTCAGGCCAATCGTGCTAATGTACCGATTGCAGTCTGCGGTGAAATGGCTGGTGATCCCGGATTAACTAAGCTCTTGCTTGCTTTGGGTTTAACGGATTTTTCTATGCACTTTAGCCAGATCTTATTGGTAAAGCGTGAAATCTTAAAAGCAAATGTAGGCTTGTTAAAGGCACGTATTTCTAGAGTACTAAAAGCCTATGAACCAGAGGCTCAAGCAAAAGCCTTGGAGCGCTTACTCTCTTAATTGATTAAGAAGATTTTCCGCAGACCGTACAGTCGGGGTTGCGCGCTATATGAATTTCATCTATCTGAGTATTGCGCCCATTCCAAAGTAGCATGCGGCCTATTAGAGGTTCGCCAAAGCCAATCAGTAGTTGCAGCGCTTGAGCGGCTTGCATTGCACCAATAATGCCTACTAGTGGAGAAAAGATGCCCATACTGGCGCAATTCACCTCTTCAAAGGATTCATCTGGAGAAAAGATGCAGGCGTAGCATGGTGATGCGCCGTTTTTCGGATCGAAGACACTAATTTGTCCATCAAATCGTAAAGCAGATCCCGATACCAATGGTGTTTGATGTATTACACAACTTGCGTTAATTAAATGGCGGGTTGAAAAATTATCAGTGCAATCTAATACGACATCGACGCTAGGCAAAAGTTCACCTAGGAGTGCTGCCGTGGCTTTGGTTTCTATGGTTTCTATTTGGATACCAGAATTTAGGCTTTGCAAAAATTGTTTGCCGGAAGCAACTTTGCTTTTGCCTACCCTATCTTCGGTGTGCATGATTTGACGCTGCAGATTCGTAAGCTCTACACAGTCATGATCAATTAAGGTGATGTGCCCAACGCCAGCAGCAGCTAAGTAAGGGGCAGCAGCACTCCCTAAGCCACCCGCTCCTATGACTAGGATGTGTGATTGCAAAAGCTTTTCTTGTCCTGCTACATCAATCTCTTCAAGAAGTAAGTGCCTAGAGTAGCGGAGTAACTGCTCGTCATTCATGTGCAGGTTCAAGAACTATTGGGTCTTACTCAAGCTTGGAGGAAGACCGTATCACCGGCTGACCATTAATAAAGGCAACTGCTTGAGTTAGCATGAAGTCATCGGCACTGCCCAGCTCAGTTGGCTTCTTGTTCTTTTCTTTCTCTTTTTCCTCAGGGGTCTTCTTAGCATTTTTTTCTTCAATGCGTTGCAATTCCTCAAGGCGACGTTGCTCACGATCTTTAATCAGCTTATCCTCGGCTGATTGTTTATTGCGTAAGTGCTTCTCGCTATCAATCTCGCGTGTAATGAGCACGTCATCTGGATCGCCATCTTTATTTTGATCTACCGGGATATCGGGCTTAACACCATAAGCTTGAATCGATTTACCGCTTGGCGTGTAGTAATAAGCGGTGGTGATTTTCAAGGCAGAATCATTAGTGAGGGGGCGCACGGTTTGAACTGAGCCCTTACCAAAGGTAGTTTTGCCAATAATGGTTGCTCGTTTGTAATCTTGTAAAGCGCCCGCAACAATCTCAGAGGCAGATGCTGAGTAGGCATTGACCAGTACCACCATTGGTAATTTTTTAAACATTGCGGGCACTCCAGCCAGGGGATCTCCGGGCTCATTCAAGCGATACATTGCTGGCGTTGCATTAAATACTTGCTTGGAATCTGGAGCTTGACCTTTCGTACTAACAATGACTGAGTCAGATGGCAGGAAGGCTGCTGCCACTCCTACTGCACCTTGCAAGAGGCCACCACCATTATTTCTGAGATCCAAAATGATGCCTTTTAACTTAGGATCTTGGTTCGCAATCTCAGTGAGTTTTTTAGCAAGATCGGGAACAGTGCGTTCTTGAAAGCTCGTTACACGAACCCAGGCGATATCGTTATCCAGAATTTTGGTTTTAACCGACTGTACTTTAATTTCTGCACGTGTGATGGTAACGGGAAAGCTGCGCTCTTCACTTTTCCGAAATACCGTCAAGGTGATTTTGGTACCAGGCGCACCACGCATAGTACGCACTGCTTTATCCAGAGACATGCCACGCACAGGTTTGTCATCTAAGCGAGTGATGAGGTCGCCTGCTTGTAAGCCAGCACGCGCAGCAGGACTATCTTCAATCGGATTGAGAACTTTAACAACGCCATCTTCAGAGGTGATTTCAATTCCCAGACCAGCAAATTTTCCAGAGGTCTGTTCTTGCATTTCAGAGAAATCTTTTTTATCCAAGTAAGTGGAGTGAGGATCCAAACTACTTACCATGCCTTTAACGGCATCTGTTAGGAGTTGTTTATCTTCAATGGGTTCTACGTATTCACGTTTAATCTGCGCAAACACATTAGACAGAGTCCGTAGCTCATCGAGTGGTAGCGTAGAACCCTGTTGGGCTGTAGCAGATAATTGAATGGTGGCTGCAACGCCGGCAATTAAGCCTACGGCAATCAGGGCAAAGCTCTTGAAAAATTGACGCATAGTTTTTATTGCCTAGTCCAAATAGAAATGTTGAATGGGTTTAAGGTTGTCATCTAATTCATAAACAAGTGGTGCGCCGTTAGGAATGTTAACTTCCATAATGGCTTGGTCTGACATTTGATCCAAATACTTAATCAAAGAACGAATGCTATTACCATGTGCAACCAATAGAACCCGTTTATTGGCTTTCAGTGCTGGAGCAATAGATTCATTCCAAAGTGGTAGAACGCGCTGGACATTATCCTTAAGACATTCGCCAAGAGGAACATCATTCGCGGTCAACTTAGAATAGCGAGAGTCCTTTTGTGGGTTACGTTCATCGTGTGCTTCTAATAATGGTGGACGCACATCATAAGAGCGGCGCCATATAAGGACTTGCTCATCACCATACTGTTTTGCAGTTTCCGCTTTATTTAAGCCGGTCAGGGCGCCGTAATGACGCTCATTTAATCTCCAGCTATGAACCACTGGAATCCACATGAGATCCATGGCTTCTTGAACATGCCAAAGTGTGCGAATAGCACGTTTTAACACGGAGGTATAAGCAATATCGAACTCGTAGCCTGCTTTTCGAAGGCTCTCTCCTGCAGCAATGGCCTGCTGAGCACCCTTTGGGGTTAAGTCGACATCTGCCCAGCCAGTGAAGCGGTTTTCAAGGTTCCAGGTGGATTCGCCATGACGAATAAGGACAAGTTGTTTCATAGAGACATTCTATAATCCGGTGATGAACTTTCTTACGCAAATTGATAATTTAGCGCTTATTGCCCTTTTGGCTGTTTCAGGCATAGCACTTTTCTTACCCACATTATCTACGCTTATTGGCGGGAAAGGCTTGTCGCCTACCGAAGCCACTATTTGGATCAATCGACGGAAGGCAGCCGTATTGGATCTTCGCCCTGTTGATGCGTTCAAAGCGGGCCATTTGCCTGGGGCAAAGCATCTTGATGCTGCCGGCATTACTGTTGGAATTGAAAAGCTAAAGATAGATCGTAAAAATCCAGTGGTACTGGTTTGTGAAACCGGTACGCAGTCCCGCAAGGCTTTAGCAGAAGTTCAAAAATTGGGCTTTGCAGAGGTTGGCGCCCTAGATGGTGGAGTTCAAGCCTGGAAGGCCGCCGCACTTCCATTAATTAAATAGGAATAGTGATGCCATTAGTAACCATGTATAGCACTCAGGTTTGCCCATATTGTGTGATGGCTGAAAAGTTGCTGCTCAAAAAAGGCGTAGCAAATTTAGAAAAAATTTTGATTGATCGCGATCCTGCGCAACGTGAATTAATGATGACTAGAACAGGACGTCGTACTGTCCCACAAATTTATATTGGTGAGACGCATGTTGGTGGCTATGATGAATTAGTAGCCTTAGATCGCGCTGGAAATTTAGACCCGCTTTTGGCTCAATAGACATATAAAAGAAAGTTAGCAATGACTGAACAATCCTCTGCACCCCAAGCGGGAAACGATCACTCGAATGAGCCTGGATTTAGGATTCAGAGAATTTACCTCAAGGATTTGTCATTAGAGCAGCCCAATGCTCCTCAAATTCTGATGATTGCTTCTGAGCCACAAATACAAGTGGAAATTGATATTGCCGTTGCGCCCTTAAGTGAAGGTATTTTTGAAGTTGCTTTAAGCGCCACCATTACTGCAAAAGTAGAGGCTAAAGTGTTGTTCTTAATTGAGGCTAAGCAAGCCGGTATTTTTGAATTCAGTAATATTCCAGCTGAGCAAATTGATCCAATGCTAGGTATTGCTTGCCCTACGATTTTGTATCCTTATCTTCGTTCTAATGTCGCTGATATCATTAGCCGTGCAGGCTTCCAGCCAATCCATTTGAACGAGATTAATTTCCATGGCATGTATGAGCATCGCATAATGCAAGCTCAACAGGCGGCCGCCGAGGAAAGCAAGGGCGCTGTTTCTAACTGAGTCTGAGACAGGCACAGATCATGAAAGTGACGCTGCTCGGTGCTGGAGCCTGGGGAACGGCGATGGCTGCTCAAGCAGCACGCTACCTGCCAGACGATGATGTTTGTCTATGGACTCGGAACGCTACTCAATTAGCGCAAATGCAATCAAGTGGCAGCAATCAAACCTACTTACCCACTATCCAACTACCCAAAGGTTTGCAATTAGAGACGGATTTCTCTCGTGCAATAAAGAGGCTCTCAACAAAAGATTTATTGGTAGTGGCTACGCCAATGTCTGGTCTTTCAGAAACCATTGCAAAGGCCCTACAAGAAGCAGATCATCCGCTCAATATTATTTGGTTGTGCAAAGGCTTAGAACCTCAAACTGCTTTTTTACCCCATCAAGTTGTAGAGCGTGAAAATAAATTACACAGCCATGGCTTAAGCCATTCCTTCGGTGCTTTATCTGGACCTAGCTTTGCACGTGAAGTTGCTGCAGGAATGCCTTGCGCATTAACTGTTGCCAGTTCTTCTCAAGGTTTATGCGCCATTGTTCAAGCTGCTTTTCATCACGGCAATATGCGGATTTATTCAAGCGATGATTTGATCGGCGTGGAATTGGGCGGCGCCGTAAAGAATGTTTTAGCTATTGCAGCTGGCATTGGAGATGGTCTGGACTTGGGTTTGAATGCACGTGCTGCAGTGTTAACCCGTGGTCTGGCTGAGATGATGCGTTTAGTCAAAGCTGCCGGGGGACGATCTGAAACCTGTATGGGTTTAACAGGCGTAGGCGACTTAGTTTTGACGGCCACAGGCGATCTTTCTCGTAACCGTCGTGTAGGCCTTGAGCTTGCTGCTGGTAAGCCCTTGCCAGAAATATTAAGTGGTTTGGGCCATGTGGCAG
>Ga0194047_10000842_pt1 | contig 19550 bp, 19 predicted proteins | sample JunL225m_MetaG_2_FD_160070 | JGI IMG/M metagenome (GOLD analysis project Ga0194047, IMG submission 160070) | Anoxic zone freshwater microbial communities from boreal shield lake in IISD Experimental Lakes Area, Ontario, Canada - Jun2016-L221-5m | ecosystem: Environmental > Aquatic > Freshwater... | reverse complement strand
TAGCTTCTAAGAAGCTGGGTGCGGCAACGCTTGGCGAGTTATCGCACTTATCTTGTTAAGTTCGCCAGACTTCGCCACCGCATCACTCGCACCACATCGTTCTAACCAATTAGCTAGCAATAAGTATCCACTTTCAGTGAGAACTGATTCTGGGTGGAACTGAACACCTTCAAGTGGTGCTGTCTTGTGGCGCATCCCCATAATGAGATCACCGGTTCGTGCAGTGACTTCAAATACGTCTGGCAACGTGGCATCTTGCACCACCAGTGAGTGATATCTGCCCGCGACCATTGGATTGGGCGCACCAGCAAAAACGCCAGTGTTGTTATGAGTGACAAGTGAAGACCTGCCGTGAACGAGTTCAGGAGCAGAGGAAACAATGCCTCCGAAAGCTTGTGCAAGAGCTTGATGCCCTAAACACACACCAAATAATTGGAGATTCTTCTCTGCACAGTACTTAATGATTTCAATACAGTTACCTGCGTCACTGGGGTGGCCTGGTCCAGGTGAAATAAGTACTCCATCGAGGTTCATTGCTTCAAGGTCAGCTGCTGACACTTCATCGTTTCTAAGTACTTGGACGTTCGCCCCTAGTTCGCCCAGATACTGGACAATGTTGTACACGAAAGAGTCGTAATTATCGACAACAAGGATGGAAGGGCTCTTCGCCATGCATTCATCCTAGATGCCCTTAGAACTTAAGTATTCTTTCAAGATGGCGACAACTGAACTGGGCGATTTCTTAGCCATAGCAAATGACTTCAACGTCATACCTCTTTACGCCACGCTGCAACTTGACCGCGAAACCCCGGTATCGCTGTACCAACGATTTGCCAACAGTCGTTCAATCTTTTTGCTCGAAAGCGCTGCACTTGGCAAAGACACAGGGCGCTACTCGTTCATTGGTCTTGACCGAAAATGGCGTGTGACAACGATCAACGGAAAAACTGTCGTCACCGGAGCTGAGATCTCAAACGCTTCGGAACGCGGACCTCTTGAAGTCCTGCGAGAACTTATGTCTCGTTACAAAACGCACATCCCAACCGACCTACCTTCATTCTTTGGCGGTGCGGTTGGCTTCGTAACGTATGACTACGTTCGCCGTCTCGAGCGCTTGCCTCGCAAGGATGTTGAGGGCATGTGGCCAGACATTGACTTCTCATTCCCTGGGGCAGTGCTCATCTGTGATCACTTACGTCACTCGACAACGGTGGTTGTGAACGCACTCATTGAAGATGGAGTCACACCAGAAGATGCATTCAACCAAGCGACTGCTCAACTGCACGAGATCATTGAAGTACTTGTTGGACTATCGCCTGCCAATGACCCAGACACCGAGCGACTAGTTGCTACGGCGCCAAGTGCACGTGCGGCCATTGACATCAAAGCGCTCGCGGCGAGCTTCTCAAACTTCACCAAGGAGCAGTACTGCAGCGTCGTGGAGCGAGCAAAGAAATACATTTACGCCGGTGATGTTTTTCAAGTTGTTCCGAGTCAACAGTTCAAGAGACCAACAAACGTTGACCCACTAACGCTGTACCGAGTTCTTAGGTCTCTTAACCCATCGCCGTACATGTATTTGCTGGACACCGGAGATAGCCAAATCGTTGGTGCATCACCCGAGATGTTGGTGCGTGTCCACGAGGGTCAAGTAATCACGCACCCGATCGCTGGCACTCGCCCACGAGGCGTTGATGAGAAGCAAGACCTCGAAATTGAAAAAGAAATGCTCAATGATGAGAAAGAAATATCAGAACACGTGATGCTGGTGGACCTCGGAAGAAACGACATTGGGCGTGTTGCGGCTCCAGGAACTGTAAAGGTTGACCGACTCGCACACGTAGAACGTTTCTCGCATTTAATGCATCTTGTCTCACAGGTCAGTGGGCAACTGGCTGATGGCAAAGATGCTTTCGATGCATTTAATGCAACCTTCCCCGCTGGAACACTCACCGGAGCGCCAAAAGTTAGGGCAATGGAGCTAATCGATGAATTCGAGCCAGTACACCGTGGTCCATATGGTGGAGCGCTTGGTTACTTCTCGCTGAATGGTGAAGCCGACTTCGCAATCACCATCCGAACACTTTCACTTCGAAATGGAACTGCGACAGTCCAAGCAGGTGGAGGCGTTGTCGCTGATTCAGTACCAGAGCTTGAATATCAAGAATGCATCAACAAAGCATCGGCTCCATTGCTGGCTTTAGAAATTACTGACCCCAGTAAAAAGAACGCTTAGTTCTCTTTCTTTTCTTGAGGGCGCTTACTCGGTCGCTTCTTGCCCTCACCAAAAGATTCGCTTCGCATCCAGATGTAGAAGCCGGCGTAGAGGGAGCTAATGATCACCATCACAGCGAATGTAAGTAAGAAATTCATTAGTGGGCCGTACAGGACTTGAACCTGTGACCCCTTCCATGTCAAGGAAGTGCGCTACCAGACTGCGCTAACGGCCCCTAAGGGTTCAACCTTACCAGTTTGGCTCTTTGACCCTAACTAGCAAGAAGTGACGAAATTCGCTCAGACCATTCATAGAACTCTGGCGACACTGACGTCACATTGAATTCAAGTTGATTCGGCCTTGCCCGTTTGGTCTGCTTTAACAACACTTCAATAGTTGCTCGCGCATCACCTAAGGCATGGTGCCCACCTGGTTCGATTCCATAGTGCTTGCAGAGAAACTCAAGACCTCTCCTTGGTCGAGCACTGAAATCTCTATCAATCGTTCGGTCAAACTCAATGACATCAATAATCGATAGCTTCGAAATGTCTAAATCCTCGTCAATGAGATTTCGAGCATTAATCGATTCAAAGGTTTTAGACAGCATCGCGAGATCAAATCTGACTACATTCGCTCCAACAATTGCTGCGCCGAAATTGTTGAATTCTCTAAGAATTGTTACAGCCCGAGCAAGCCCAGCAGAAACAGATTCGTAGACAATTTCATCGTTCTTCTTCAGAAGAATTGATTCAATAGATAGGCCATGAACCCTCATCGCAGGTTCGGCGATTGGCCTGTCTGGAATCACATAGAAATGCTCAGACCAGATTGGCTGACCATCAAAGTAAGCAATGAAGCCATACGAGATTGCTCGTTCGCTATTTACGTCGAGTCCTGTGGTCTCGGTGTCGAAGCCCAATAGAAGTCTGGGTAGCTTCAAATTGTTATTGCTCACAGGGATACCTTTGCAGCCTGCTGTGACACCTCGCCACAGCAGTGCTACAAAAATAACCTATTTCACTGGAGGCGGCGTCCGGATTCGAACCGGAGTACGGGGCTTTGCAGGCCCCTGCCTAACCGCTCGGCCACGCCGCCAGAAGGATTAATCCTAGTTGGTCAAGCACATGGCTAGAAGCGAGGTTAAGGAAGTATCTTTCGCCTCAGTGGTTTTCGGTCTGAATTACAAACCTTCGTGAGTAATCTTTAAGTGTGATTAAGCACAAGAGACTTCTCGCCCTTCCAGTAGTCCTCATGCTTTCAATGGCTCCACTTGCATCGAACGCAGATGGCGCACAAATTCCGGTTCAGGTCAGTGCCCAGCCTTCAGCATCTCTCAATCAATCAATGCCCCTTGTTCGAATAACTGTGAACCAGCAAATTGACATCAAAGACCTTCCAGCTCTAGCGATCTCTCATTCACTTCAGATGAAATGGGTGCAAATTTCGACACTTCGCTTCGATGCGTATGCAGCTACAACAGTCCTACCCAATGTTTCGTACACCATTCAGATTCCAACGTCATTTGCGTGCAACGCAACCTGCAGCGTTGCTTCGAGCTATCCAAAGACAATCGTTTCGGGTGTTGACATTATCTGGGAAGAACAACTACTCGCCCAACTCGGCTACCTACCTGTTGGCTTTGTCCCTGCGGGGTCATCGAAGTCAACAACTTCAGTAATTGTGCGCTCCACAACTACAACGACGACGAGTTCAACAACTACCTCCGGTGCAGTCCAGAGCACCACAACAACAACGACAATTCCGGCAACCACAACAACTGTTCGCACACCAACAACAACCTTTGTGATGCCAAAAGTCAGTTTGAAGATGACGACGCCAATAGTCGATAAGACCCCTGGAACATTTACGTGGCTTTACCCCTCTCTTCCACAATCATTGAGCGCTCAGTGGGTTCCTGGGGTTGCGAATCAAATTCTAAAAGGGGCAGTGATGAGTTTTCAGGACGTTCATGGGCTGCCAACAACTGGAATAACAACTTTCGCTACCTGGAATGCGCTACTTCTGGCGGCAAAGAAATCTCAGTACAGCCCTCGCCCATACAACTATGTAGACGTTGCACAGAATCTCGGCAAATCTGCTCCCCAGCTACTCACGCTGTACATAAGTGGAGTTCCAAGTTTTCGCACACTCGCGAATGCAGGAATAACCGCTGCACCAAGCGATCCAGGAACCTACCCTGTCTATCTTCGCTACGCCACGACAACAATGTCGGGCACGAATCCTGATGGAACCAAGTATTACGACCCTGGCATTCCTTGGGTCTCTTATTACAACGGCGGTGAAGGTCTTCACGGATTTATTCGCTCATCCTATGGTTCACGACAAAGCCTCGGGTGTATTGAGCTTCCGTTCAGCTCAGCTGGCACGATTTGGCCGCACACTCCTATTGGAACCCTCGTTACTGTTCGGGTTTAGCGAGAGGCCCCTGCGAGGCACTGCCACGCTGACGTTCGATCTCAATTCCGTCTTCACTTAACTCTGAAGCCGTTCCTAACGCAGACTTTCCAAATTTTTCACGCACATCGTCAATTACGTCTCTGAGTGCTTCGTATCCGATCTGTCGGTCTCTCGTTGCTTCAATTGTTTGCTGGCGCACATCAACAGCAGTTTCAATTCCGAACGTAAGTTGCATGTCATTTCTTGATCTTGGAAGAAATGAAGATAGGTGGATTCCGAGCAATCTGATTGCGAATGGGTATTCCATTGATTCAAGAAGCGCCTTGGCAATTAGGAAGATGGCTCGTTCATCATCAATCCCGAAACTGATTGTCTGCGATCTGCCAATTGATGAAAAGTCATCGAACCGGACGCTAACCGACACCGTTCGCGCCACCCAGCCTTTGGCCCTGATGGCCCTAGAGAGAATTGCTGAGTGACTTTTGGCTTCATCGAGTAATTCATCGATTCCTCGTAGGGATTTTATGAATGTCTCATCGTGACCAATTGACTTGGTCACGTGGTCAGATACAACTTCACGTTCGTCTTCGCCGCTGGCGTAGTTGACAAGAGTTCCTGCCATCCATGGTCCAACATGGCGAGCAAGAAGCGATTCTTCGAACTTATCTATATCTCGCACCCAGCGAATTCCAATGCGCTCCAACTTCGCGGTTGTGGCAGGTCCAACTCCCCAAAGTGCAGACACAGGTAGCTCGCTCAACCACAGTTTTTCCATTTCAGGAGATACCCACACGACACCGGGACCGTCGACGAGCTTGCCATCTACAACAGTTGGCTTTGATTTCTTGGATGCGAGTTTTGCGAAGAGTTTGTTGCGCCCAAGTCCCACACCACAAAGCAACCCGAGTTCGTCATTTATTCTTCGACGCAGTTCATGCCCTGCGGCGATTGGCTGCACATTGAGCCTTCGGAGACTTCTAAGGTCCGCAAAAACTTCATCAAGACCGAGTGGTTCAAACTCTGGCGTTAGGTCCATGATGATGTCGTGAAAATCTTGAGAATATGCTTCGTAGCGATCAAACCTTCCCGGCAAAATAACAAGGTTCGGACACATGCGTTTTGCAATAACCATCGGCATTGCGCTCTTCACGCCAAAACGTCGTGCTTCGTAGCTTGCGCTTGCTACGGCCCCACGCTCACCGGGCCCACCAACAACCACTGGTTTGCCCCTCAGCGAAGGATCATCAAGAATCTCTACTGATGCGAAGAACGCATCCAGGTCAATGTGAAGTATTGGTGCCTCGTCAACCGAGGGGGAATCAGAATGCGAGTTCAATGCAGCGAAAGGCCTCACCAAAGGCCACTCCCACTGGACGGCCCGCTTGTTCAGCACGACCGTAAACAACATCACGGATGTCGTCAACGTCACCAGACAGCTGCGAGGCATGGGCCATGACAGCTTTTAGTTTTGCGTCAATGGTTGATGAAACATCAAAAACAACATCTGGCTCATGAGTTCCGCTTAAAAGAATCTGTCCAACTTGATGAGCTGGTCCTTCCTTCGGAAAATAGAGTGGCATCGCCGCCGCAGGAGCGACTGCATCCAACAGCGCCCATCCGGTTTCACGGTGGTCTCGGTGATTTACGTAGACACCACCAAAGAATGTGGCTGTGGGATCTGGGCCCAAGACAACTTCCGGACAGTGCTTTCTAACCAGACCAACCAGGGTTTTGCGAAGTTTTTCGTCATTGGTTACATCTCCGTCAGAGAGCCCAAGTTCGGTCACGGTTGCTGCGCCAAGGAGATCTGCTGCCTGCTTCAGCTCGGAGCTTCTGACCCCTGCAACTGCCGTTGCATCTGCAGATGGAGAATGTGAACCCTTTGATCCGTCGCAAACAACTACAAGATGAACCTGACATCCTTCACTCGCCCACTGAGCAAGGATTCCACCAGCAGCGACGTCTGCATCATCAGGATGCGCATAAATGGCCATGGCCGATTTCGGCTGAAGTCGCATAGCGCGCATTTTTATCCCCGATGTTTTGGTGCGGTTGTCTTAACGAGGTTTCCGATCTCACGAGCGAAATCTTCGGTGCCTTCGAAACCTTTGTACACCGATGCGAAGCGAACATAAGCAACATCGTCAACCGACCTCAGCGCTTCAAGTGTTGCAAGTCCAACTTCTTCACTTGTGGCGTCACGGTTAAGAAGCCTCATTGATTCTTCAACTGAGATAACTAAGCCTTCTAAGACCTCTTCGTCAACCGGACGGTTCTTGCAAGCCGCTCTCACACCCTGCAGGATTTTGATCCGGTCGAACGGCTCACGTTCTCCAGAACGCTTGACCACGAACAGACTCATTTCTTCAATTCGCTCAAATGTCGTGTAGCGCTGATTGCATGCAGAGCATTCTCGACGGCGTCGAATGGCTACGCCGTCTTCGGCGAGTCTTGAATCAACAACGCGGTCGTCATCGGCCGCACAGAATGGACAGCGCATGTATTCACGATACACCTATTTGCCTAATTTTTTAGGGAATAAGGATGTGTTCACCCGGAATGACAACGCTGCTTCCGAGTTGCGCAACAAGCACGTTCTTTGCATTCTGTGGATTCACAGGATTAACCATCTCTGAAATCGATGAGAGTGTGTCACCAGGTTGCACTACATAGACCATTCCAGATGCAAGTTCAGCGCTGCTAGCAATGTCAGTCGACAAACCAGTTCCCGTAACACCACCGAATGCTGCACCAGGCATTGCCAAGATGATTAGCGCTCCAGCGAGGACTAGACCTGCGTAGAGCCGGTTTTTGCGCTTACGGCGAAGCTCGCGAGCTTCACGGCGAGCAGCAAGTGGGACACCCGTACGAAAGCTCTGAGGGGTGTTTTGAGCGGTTACGAGACGCAGGTAGGGCGCTGTCTCTTCGCGAGTAAGTACTTCGAATTCTTCAATCTGTATTGCAGCCATTTCCGACACTCCTTGTTATACGAACACTTGTTCGATAACTATAAAGCGAACAGACGTTCGTATGCAAGTGAAATTTTAGAAATTTATAATTTACCTCGTCAAAGGGTATTTAGGCAGACTCACCGAGGTAGACAGCACGAACACGTGGGTCATCTAGGAGGTTCGAAGCCTGGTCGCTGAAGGCAATTCGACCGTTCTCCATAACGTAGCCACGGTCAGCGACTCGTAGAGCCTGGGCCGCATTCTGCTCCACGACGAATACGGTTGTGCCCGCATCACGGATTTCACCAATGATCTTGAAAATGTTCTGAATGATCTTTGGGGCTAGTCCCATTGACGGCTCATCAAGTAGGAGAAGTCGGGGGTTGCTCATCAGTGCACGACCGATTGCGAGCATCTGCTGCTCTCCACCTGAAAGATTTCCACCTAGCTGCTTCTTACGATCTTTCAAAATTGGAAACATTGAATACATACGCTCAATGTCATCGTTATACGAGTCAGTGCGACTGTATGCACCCATTTCGAGATTCTCTTCAACGGTCATCTGAGGAAAAATTCGGCGTCCTTCAGGAACGTGACTGATACCAAGCTTGGTGAATTCATGGGCACTCACCTTCGTGATGTCATTTCCTTCGAAAATAACTTCACCCTCTTGAGCAGACCGAATTCCAGAAAGCATACGTAATGTTGTGCTCTTTCCAGCTCCGTTGGCACCAAGCAAAGTTACAATTTCACCTTTATTTACCTCAAGGGAAATTCCGTGGAGCGCAGTGATGAGTCCGTAACGAACTACAGCGTTCTTAACTTCAAGCATTGTCAGTCTCCTCTTCTGAGGCGGTACCAAGGTAAGCATCAATAACATTTTGGTTTGAACGAATTTGCTCTGGAGTTCCTTCAGCGATGACACTTCCAAAGTTAAGAACATAGAGACGCTCAGCAAGAGACATAACTAGTTTCATGTCGTGCTCAATCAGCAGAATCGACACTCCCATTTCGTCTCGCACCTTACGAATAAGGATGGCAAGATCGTTCTTCTCCGATGGATTTGTTCCAGCGGCAGGTTCGTCGAGAAGTAGAACTTCAGGATTTGTAGCTAGGCCGCGAGCAATTTCGAGTCGACGACGTTCACCATATGAAAGTGCTGAAGCAACCACATTTGCACGATCTTTAAGTCCAACAAATTCCAGGAGCGACCAAGTGTGCTCATCTGATGTGTGTTCGTCTCTTCGTGTTGCGGGGCCCCTGAACATAGCTCCCAGGACACCAATTCCCTTGTGGGATTCGGCACCAATTTTTACGTTCTCGAATGTCGTCAGAGCATTGAACATTCTCGATGCCTGAAAGGTACGTGCAATTCCAGAGTCAGAAACCGTAAATGGCTTCTTTCCAATAATTGAAAGTTGCGGCTTGTCTTTTGGATTGAAAAGAATTGTTCCCTCTTGTGGCTGGTAGACACCAGTCAATGAGTTGAACAACGAAGTCTTTCCAGCACCATTTGGTCCAATGACAGCAAGGATCTCGCCTCTTTTTTGGAACATCGAAACATTAGACAATGAAACAACCCCACCAAATCGAAGGCTTACATCTTTCACTTCAAATAAGTTCTCCATGATTACTCCTGACCGCTTGCTGCAGATGCGTGCGCACGGCTTCTACGGCGTGAAGGAATCATTCCTGCTGGCCTGAAGATCATCATGATTACTAACAATGCACCGATGTAGATGTAAAGGTCTTGAGGCTGGTAGCCAGCTGGTGGATTGTGAATGAGATACATGGTGATTGTTTGAATCACCACTGCACCAAAAACAACACCAGTGATCGATCCCATTCCACCGAAAATTACAAGCACGAGCACGTTGATCGAAAGTCCGAGCGTAAAGGTCGCTGGAGTCACATAGTTCGATTGAGCTGCAGTCATTACGCCAGCGAATCCAGCACTCGCGGCACCAATTGCGAACGCCAGCACTTTGTACTTCAGAGGATTAATTCCTACAGATTCTGCAGCAACTTCGTCTTCACGAATTGCAGTCCATGCACGACCAACACGTGAGTGCTCAAGCAGGGAGAACGCGATCATAAATATTCCGACGAAAACAATCGTCAGGTAGTAGTACGGAACGGGTGGAATGCCCCACACGTAGTTCACGGGACCAACATGGATTGCAAAGTGCGGAACTTGACCTGTACCCATTGCTCCACCGGTAACTCCATTGAGGTTGTTAGCGAAGACAGTAATAATTTCTCCGAAACCAAGGGTCACGATTGCCAGGTAGTCGCCTCGAAGTCTCAAAGTTGGAATTCCCAAGATAATTCCTGAGATCATTGCAAGTGCAATAGCTATTGGAATTGCATAGAACGTGTTCAAGTGGATGCCAAAGAGTGCTGGAAGCGGAAGTGCACCGGTACACCAAGCAGTTGCGTACGCACCAACGGCGTAGAAAGCAACGAATCCGAGGTCTAGTAGTCCTGCGAAACCAGTTACTACGTTCAGCCCGAGAGCTAGCAGCACGAACACAGCGATTTGAGAAACCATCGCGTTCTGCCAAAAAGCATCCTTGATCAGTGTCGGTAGAAGAACAACAAGGATAACTAAAGCAATAAAAAAGATAATTCGGAATGTCTTGTTTGCTGAGACTGAACGTTGAGCTTCAAGAACTTTTCCAACAACGTTTTGCTTTGTTCTCACCAAGTAAACAATGAGCGAAGCAAGAATTCCGTAAACGAAAAATACAATCCAGCGAGAAGTCGTAAATAGTCCCAGCAACGATGTGGGGTCAGTGAGCGAACCCTTAAATCCATCGAATTGGTGCGTTGGATTGCCTGGAGGTCCAGTCATAATCGCGGCAAGTTCACTCAGGATAAAAAGTGCACCGACAAACTTCAGCGTTTTCTTAGTTAGCAAAGTTTTCATTACGCGTCCCTACCAAGTCGCTCTCCAAGAATTCCTGTTGGTCTAAACATCAGAACAAGAATCAAGATTGCGAATGCCACAACGTCAATGTATGCAGGATTTACAAACGAAACAGAGAGGCTCTCAACAATTCCGAGAATTAAACCACCGAGAACAGCACCGCGGAGGTTTCCAATTCCACCGAGTACAGCTGCCGTAAATGCCTTAAGAGCAGGTGTGAATCCCATGGAGTAAAGAACACCGAAATTCATGGCGTAAAGGAAACCGGCAACTCCACCGAGGAACCCTCCGAGAAGGAACGTAACTGCGATTGTCTTGTCAATGTTGACACCCATTAGAGATGCAGTTTCAGAGTCTTGTGCAACGGCGCGAATTCCACGTCCTAATTTTGTGGCGCTAACAATACGGTCAAGAGCCAAGAACATTAGAACTGAAACAATCAAAATAATTATTGTGTACATCTGGATAGGTGCACCGAAGATGGTGAACACAGCATGGTCGGTGTAAGGCTGAACCATTGATTGACCAATGCGACCAAATTCTTTGGCTGCAATGTTGATTAAGAAGTAGGACGCACCAATTGCACTGATCAAATATGCAATCTTTGGTGCACCGCGTTTGCGAAGAGGTCGGTATGCAACGCGCTCAAGAACCACGGCGCTCAAGCTTCCGGCGATTCCTCCAGCGAGAATTCCGAGAATAACGAAAAATACAGACGAGAGCCCAGATGGTGTTGAAGAACCGATGCCGTATTTCAGAACGAAGAAACCTGAGAATCCACCGATCATGAAGATTTCAGAGTGTGCGAAGTTGATTAGTCGCAGAACACCATAAACCATGGTGTAGCCAATTGCGACCATTGCATAAATGATGCCTGAACCTATTCCACCAAAAAATAGTGCCCAGAATTCACCACGGAATGACTCGAAATGAGATGAAAAGTAGTGAAAAAAGCCTGACAAAAATGCCCCTTGTAATGATTTGTGTGTAAAGCATTAAGAGTGCACCAGAGCCGAGGCCCTGGTGCACTCTTAATTTACTTCAATTGCTTAGTAGCAAGTCTTCTTTGTTGGCAAGTCCTTACCAGTGATCTGGTAGATGGCAATGTTGCCCTTACCAGTTCCAACAAGGTTTCCGTTCGCCTGGAATGCAATCTTTCCAGTTACGCCGTCAAACTTGTTCGCGTGCAAGTAGGCAGAAATTGCGCTACGTGTTTGCGTAATTGTGTTGGTACCAAGAGCAGTAACACCAATTGACTTAAGTGCTGCAACGATGATGTTTCCAGCGTCATATGCCTGTGCGTCATAGAGAGCAGACTCTGGAGCAATTCCAGACAATGCTTCGTATGCTGCAGCAGTTGCACCAGTTAGGTTTCCAGTTGAACCGCAGTTAGCAGCACTTAGCCAAGCGCCCTTTGCAGCAGAAACTGGGTTTACCTGAGTCATCAATGCAGCATCGTATGAACCGTCTGCTGACATAACAATTCCCTTGTATCCAGCCTTGCTTAGCGCAGGAAGAAGGTTTGCGTAGTCACAAGCGTATCCACCGTAGAAAACGGCATCTGGCTTAGCGTTCTTGATTTTTGTAGCGGCTGCAGCGAACTGAGCAACTGAAGCCTGAGCTGAACAGCTGGTTGACTGTGGCAATGTAGTTGTAACTACCTTTGCTTTTGCCTTCTTAGCTACGTCAGCAACAACCTTTGCAATTCCTGCACCGTAGAAAGTTGCGTCGTCAATAACAGTGATTGACTTAGCCTTCTTAACGTTGAGAAGGAAGTTAGCGTCAGCTGTACCCTGAACATCGTCACCGTAAACCATACGGAAGAAGTTGTTAGCGCCAGTTGTTGCAAGTCCTACTGCTGTTGCAGATGGAGTAACAATTGGCATCTTTGCAGCTTCGTATGTTGGCTGTGCGGCGTGTGTCGCACCAGAGAATGCAGGTCCGACAACAGCAACAAGGTTAGGAACTGCTACTGCAGCTGCTGCCTGGGCTGGTGAAAGTGTTCCTGATCCTTGGTCGTCAAACTGCTTTACTTCCAATGTGAATGGCAAGTTGTTTGCGTTCCACTGGTTAACAGCAAGCTGCAAACCGTAAACTTCATTCAAGCCATATTGGTTAGCTGGGCCAGTAAGTGGACCTTCATATCCGATTACATACACTGGCTTTGTAGCTGCACCTGCTGAAGCAAAACCGGCAACCGGCACTGCAACAAGCAAAAGTGCGCCAGTTGCCAATGCTGCAACTGTCTTATTCAAACGATTCTTCAAGATCGTTCTCCTAACTTTCATTTAGTTCCTGCCTGCATTACCGAATGGTCACATTTGTGACACTCAGAACACACCGACATGGATTTAATTTGACCAATTTGGCCATGTGGAATCGTACATCACAGAGAGTTCACAGAAAAATCGGAAAAGTACTTAAAAACATGGGTATTTAGTCATACGAACAGGTGTTTGATTTTCATCTGCATCTGCGATAACCTACGAACATCTGTTCGTCCTAGGAGGACCCATGGCTGAAGTTTTAACCCCAGTTCGTCGACAAATACTCGAATACATCGCAACATGCCAGCGAGAGCGCAACTTCCCGCCGACTATTCGCGAGATCGGGACTCATGTGAGCTTGGCTCCCGCTACCGTTCACACCCACATCAACGTCCTTAAAGAGGGAGGCTTTCTTGTTAGCAACCCTCAGCAGCCGCGAACATTGATTGTTCGACTCGATGCTGAGAACCCAATGCCCGACCAGCACATCCGTCACATTCCCTTCGTAGGTGACGTAGCTGCTGGTACCGGAGTCCTCGCTGCAGAGAACACGCATGAGCTCATGTCGATTCCAGAACAGTTTGCCGGTCGTGGTGACAGCTTCGTATTGCAAGTTCGTGGAGAGTCAATGATTGATGCTGGAATTCTTCCTGGTGACTTCATTGTTGTGCAGCGCCAAGTAACAGCCGACAAAGGCGAAATCGTTGTTGCAGGAATCCCTGGAGACGAAGCAACAGTAAAGCGTTATTTCCCTCAAGGAGCACGAACAGTTCTTAAGCCAGAAAACAGCACAATGGAGCCAATGGAATTTGACTCTAAGGAAGTTGCAATTTTCGGTCGTGTTATTTCAGTACTTCGTAATTACTAATTACTAAGCCACTGATCTAAAACGCGAGCGTATTCATCTAGCTCATTTAGCGTGACGAATTCGTCACTGCGATGTGCGAGAAGTGGATCACCTGCACCGAAGTTGGTTGCTGGAATACCTAGTTCAGCGAACGTTGCAACATCAGTCCATCCAAGCTTTCCTCTAACTGGAACACCTGTTTTCGAAACAAGAGAAATCAATCGCGCATTTGTTAACGATGGCGCAGCACTGGGAGCGGCGTCAATAATCTGAATAGTGTCTCCATCTTCAATAGAAGATCCGAGGAGTTCCTTGATTGCAGCAAGCGCTTGATCAGCATTCCTGTCTGGAGCGAACCTGTGATTCACGGTGATTGCAGCGGTGTCAGGAACAACATTTGGTGAGATGCCACCATTCATTGCCACAACCTGCATTTGTTCTACATACGTGGCACCATCAATTGACACTTCACGAGGCGTGAATGCAGCAATCTTCGAAATCACTTCTCCTGCGCGGTGAACCGCATTGCGGCCAGTAAAAGGTCGAGCGGTGTGAGCGCGAGCACCCTTTAATTCAATTTCAACACGCAGGCTCCCCTGACACCCTGCTTCAACGCCACCGTCAGATGGCTCGCCAAGGATGGCAACATCAGCTTTTAATAGCTCAGGGTTAGCAGCGAGTACCTCATGCAGTCCTGACTCACTGCGAGCAATCTCCTCTTTGGCGTAGAAAACCCATGTGATTTCAGTTGAGCGCGGCTTGCTTGACATTGCGAGCTCCAACATCACCGCAATGGAGCCCTTCATGTCACAAGATCCAACGCCGTGCAGAACATCACCAACAATTTTTGCCTCGCTGGCATCGCCAGGAACCGTGTCAATGTGGCCAGCTACAAGCACGCGCTCAGACAGTGATCCAGTAGTTCGAGCGACAACATTGTCGGCAATTCGCGATACTTCAAGAGCTGAATTTGTTGAGAGCAGCTTCTCAATGTGGGATGCAAGTGCGCCTTCGTTACGACTGACTGACGAAATTGCCACTAGGGCAAGGGTGTCGTCTAATCGACTCACGTTGCTACACCATGGTCGCGAAGAATGTCATTAAGAGCAGCCTTGTTGTGACGCTCACCTTCGCTCATTCGCTTAATGATGAGTACACAAGGTAGGTAGAACTCTCCACCTGGGTACTCACGCTTGCGGTTTGCGCTCACTGCGACGCAGTAGTCAGGCACATAACCTCTGGAAACTTCTTCACCAGTCTGTGCGTCGATTACGGGAATAGATGGGTTGAGAATGGTGCCAGCACCAAGCACTGAACCCTTGCCTACTCGTGCACCTTCAACAACCATGCAGCGACTTCCAATAAAAGCGTCATCTTCAATAACGACTGGTACAGCGTTTGCAGGTTCTAGAACTCCACCAATTCCAACGCCACCAGCGAGGTGAACGTTTGAGCCAATTTGTGCACAACTTCCCACTGTTGCCCACGTGTCAACCATCGTGCCAGGGCCAACCCATGCTCCAATGTTTACGTAACTCGGCATCAGGATTACCCCTGGGCTCAGAAAGCTTCCGCGGCGTGCTGACGCACCTGGAACAACACGAACCCCACGGCGTTCGTAATCAGTCTTTAATTCGAGCTTGTCGAGAAATTCAAATGGGCCCACTTCGGCCTTTTCAAGACCGCGAAGACGGAACAGAAGCAGAATGGCCTTCTTGACCCATTCGTTAACAACGACTTCATTTTTGTCATTGATCTCAGCAACGCGAAGTTGACCATCATCAAGCTTGGCAATGACTAGTTCAACATCCCTTCGTGCTTCAAGGTTTTGCGGAGTCATATCTCCGATTTGGCTGTACCACTTTTCGATGTTGGATTCGAGCGAACTCATTTCTCCATCGTACTTGTGAAGGTCTTAACCTTTTGACAACCTTTCTGCCGCAAGGGCCAAACGCTCATCGGGCTGAACAACGGCAACTCGAGCAAATGCTGCTCCACTTTCGCCGTAAAGATCACCAGGTCCAACAATGAGTCCCGACGTTTCTGCCAGCAACGCAGCAAGTTCCCATCCGTCCATGCCATCTTTTGAGCACCATAGGTAGAACGATCCCTCAGGAACGGGTGCTGCCACGCCAAAGGCTTCAAGAGCCTCAGACATCATTTCGAGTCTTGAGAGGTAAACCTTTTTCTGAACTTCAACGTGAGCATCGTCACGGTACGCAGCTGCAACCGCTGACTGAACTGGACCAGCAACCATGAAGCCAGCGTGCTGGCGAACAGAGCGAAGGAATGAAACAACGTCGGCATCGCCGGCGTAGAAACCTGCGCGGACACCAGCGAGGTTAGATCGCTTTGAAATTGAATGAACGGCAATGACTCCCTTGTCGCCATGTTCAAGGATTGTGCGTGGCTTTCCTAGCCACGTGAACTCTGCGTAACACTCATCGCTCGCTACAAGGACATTGTTTGCTCGTCCCCACGTGGCTACTGCTTCGAGGTCGTCTAGAAAGCCAGTCGGATTAGACGGTGAGTTAGACCACAGCACTAGAGCACGAGAAATGTCCGATGGGTTGATTGATCCGAGATCAAGTTTTCCATTCACCATTGCAACCGGGACAGAGCGAAGTCCCGCGAGCGTTGCTCCCATGGCATAGGTCGGATAACTGATTGCTGGGTAGAGAACCGTGTCACGTTCTGGGGAGCGAAGGTGGAGATAACCAGCCAGCGTGCCAACGAATTCTTTTGTCCCTATGCACGCAGCCAAATTGTCAATTGAAACTTCAACATTGAATCGACGCTTCATCCACTCAGCGGCCGCACTGCGAAAATCTGGTGAGCCAGCTGAAGTTGGATATCCGCGTGCACCAGTTGCTCGCGCCAGTTCGTCAATTGCGCCTTGGAATGGTGGATCAATTGGTGTTCCAATGGAGCAATCTATTGGCCCACCTTCGAAGCGTTCAGCCGACTTCTTTAAAACGTCGAGGCGGTCGTAGGGATATGGTGGCGGGCTAAAACTCATGACGACACCCTCCATTCAGCGAATCTGGACGCTCCTACTGTGTCCAAAACTACATGGATAACCACCGCTTCATCGGTAATGGTCATATCAATGACTTCACCTTCACGGTGTGCCATGGCAAGTAGATCTCCTCGATCGAGTGGGAGATGCAGCGTCATGACACGGTCTTCTGAGCGAAGTCGGTCAGCAATTGTGGCAATTACTTCATCGAGGTTTTCACTGGTGTTGGCCGATACCCAGACACTCCCCTCATAAAGAGCGGAGAGTCGTTTCGCCTGGGCATCAGAGACATCAGCTTTATTGAAAACAAGAAGTTCAGGAACGTGATCAGCTTCAATTTCTTTTAACACTTCACGAACAGCACCAATCTGGAGTTCTGCGTCATCAGACGCACCGTCAACAACATGCACCAGGAGGTCCGCTTGCTGCACCGACTTGAGAGTACTCATGAACGCTTGGATGAGTCCGTGAGGAAGATTCGAAATGAAGCCAACTGTGTCGGTAAAGAGGACGGTTTCTCCACCCGGCAATTGGCGCTGGCGAGTACGGGGATCAAGTGTTGCAAAAAGTCTGTCTTCGGCAACTACGTCTGCGTCGGTGAGGACATTAAGCATTGAAGATTTTCCAGCATTGGTGTAACCAACGAGCGTTACTTCGCGGTGACGTCCTCGGTCTCTTCCTTGACGCTGGACGTCTCTGGTGCGGTCAATTTGTTTCAGCTCGCGACCAATTGCGTGAATACGGTGGATGAGGCGGCGGCGGTCAACTTCGAGTTGCGTTTCTCCAGGACCTCTCGTTCCAATTCCACCCGCCTGCTGAGAAAGAGATCCGCTGTCTCTACGTAGTCGAGGAAGCCGGTACTGAAGGAGCGCGAGTTCTACTTGGGCCTTACCTTCAGGTGTGCGTGCGTTCTGAGCAAAGATGTCAAGAATCACGGCCGTCCGGTCGATTGCGGTGCGACCAAGGATCTTTTCCAGGTTTCGCTGCTGTGCCGGAGAGAGATTGTGCTCAAACACAACGGTGTCAGAGTCAACCGCAAGACAGATTTCACGAAGTTCCTGTACTTTTCCAGAACCAAGGAATGTGGCCGGATCTGGAGAATCACGGCGTTGCACAATTCGTGCGACAACATCTGCTCCTGCGGTATCTACCAGCAGCGCAAGTTCATCTAGCTGTCTCTCTAATTCTTCAGACGTCACTCCGGGGAAAAGAACCCCTACTAAAACAATGCGCTCTCGAAACGTGCGATCGATAAGCGTGGTTGGAATGTACGTCAAGCTTCGAGCCACTCCACATTGCCAATGAACTGCACCGGACCACTTAGGACTGCATTCGATCCATTCAACTGGACTCGGAGGTCTCCTCCAGGGTTTGAAATGACAACGTCAGCATCACACTTACCGAGACTGTGCGCAACGGCCGCCGAAGCACATGTGCCTGTTCCACACGCTTGAGTCCAACCAACGCCGCGCTCAATTACTCGAAGAGACATGTGCTTTGCATCAATGAAGCGAATGAATTCAACATTTGCTCCACCAAGTTTGGCAGCTAGATCTGCGGCGAGTGATTCCCTCTCAGAATCAGACCATGCATCATTATCTTGAACTACGACGTGTGGATTGCCAACGTTCGCAACTCCGAGTGTTCCAGGTAGCGCATTTTCCAACACAACCTCGCCCATGTCCACGCTGCCGGTTCCTGTGTCACCATTCATGCTGAGCGTGACAGTTTTGATTCCAGCCTGAGTTGAAACTTTGAGTTCATTCCACGTCGCGTGTGTTGAACGGTGCACAGCTGCCACAAGACAGCGGATCCCATTGCCAGACATCTCAGCTATCGAGCCATCTGCGTTGAAGAGAACCATCGAAACCTCGGAGCCCACTTCAGCGAGGAGTAATCCATCTGCGCCTATGCCAGTGTTTCGATTGCAAATTTCCTTAGCTCGCTCTGGATTCCACCACTTTGCGGTGCCTTGTTCAATGACGTCAACAATGAAATCATTGCCTGCACCATGCCACTTTTGGAGAGAACGTAAAGCCATTGCTTCTAGTCTCGCACGAACCCATCGGGAGTTGTTAACACCTCGCGAAGCCGTTTTGCAGCGTCCTTGGAATCACTAAACCACTCAATTCGTGGGTCACGGTAGAACCATGAGCGTTGGCGACGTGCGAGTCTGCGCGACTGGGTGATTGCATCAACAATGCACTCTTCGAGTGGTTCGCCTTGTTCTATGTGGCGAAGCAACTCACGGTAGCCAACTGCCTGACGAGCAGTTCGAGACATTCCAGCGGGGCTGCTCGCCAGTTTCTGAACTTCCTCTAATAGACCCTGTTCCATCCACATTCGAAAGCGTTCTTCGATTCGAGCACTCAGTAGTTCAACTTCAGGGCTAAGTCCTACTTGCACAACTCGCACAGGACCGTAGTCACGAAGCCCAGAACCGAATGAAGAGAACGGCTTTCCACTTCCAAGTGTCACCTCGAGAGCTCTTGTGATCCTTCGCTCATTATTCGATTCCATTCGACTCGCCGCTATTGGATCAAGTTCTTGAAGTTGCTTATACAGAACATCCAGTTCGGTTTTTGCTCGCTCATCGAGTTCAGCACGAACGGATGGAAACTGACCTGGAATTTCTAGATTGTCTAGAACAGCTCGGCCGTAAAGTCCGGTACCACCGACATAAAGCACTGCTCCACCGAGGTTTCGCACCATGTCAGATGAATCACGTGCTTCAGATTGAAACTGAGCAACATTGAATTCTTCATTGGGCTCAATCAGGTCAATCAAGTGATACGGGACTTCTTTCTGCTCCTGTTTAGAAGGCTTAGCTGTTCCAATGTCCATGCCCTTATAGACAGTCATTGCATCCACACAGAGAATTTCGACGTCGCCCCTCTCGAGGGC
>Ga0194047_10000838_pt1 | contig 19569 bp, 13 predicted proteins | sample JunL225m_MetaG_2_FD_160070 | JGI IMG/M metagenome (GOLD analysis project Ga0194047, IMG submission 160070) | Anoxic zone freshwater microbial communities from boreal shield lake in IISD Experimental Lakes Area, Ontario, Canada - Jun2016-L221-5m | ecosystem: Environmental > Aquatic > Freshwater... | reverse complement strand
TCTAAAAGCGTACTGTAATCTTTAATAAAATGATAACAACTCATTGTTTTGAAACCTAAAATATTGACGTATTTTGCCGAACATAAAAGTGGTTGTCTTCATGAGATTTATTTATTTATTTTTATTATACATATGTTTTCCGGTTTTAGCATTTGCTCAAAATACCGGAATCATATCAGGTACCATTAAAGATAAAAAAGATAACAGTGAATTGATTGGTGTAAATGTTATTATTAAAGGCACTTCACTAGGTGCAGCCAGCGATATTAAGGGGAATTATATTATAAAAAATATCAGACCCGGAGAGTATACAATTGAAGTGAGTTATATCGGTTACCAAAAGACACAAATTACAGGAGTGAAAATTAAATCCGGAGAAAATAAAATATTGGATGTTAATCTCTCGGTAACAAATTTTGCAATTGATCAGGAAGTTGTTGTAATCGGAAAAAAACCTTTGATCGATATTGAAAGCTCAAAATCTTCAAGTTCTATTTCACAGGAAAATATTGAGTTGCAACCCTCACGTCAAATTCAAAAAATTGTAAATACTCAACCCGGAGTAATTCAATCTCCGGCAGGATTATCAATTCGAGGTGGACGAACTTATGAAACCGGAATGTTGATAGATGGAGTTAAAGTAACAGACCCACTTGCAGGTACCGGTTTTGGATTAGATATTGGGTCGAATGCAATAAGTGATATTGAAATTACTACGGGTGGAATTGGTGCTGAAATTGGCGATGCAACTTCTGGTGTCATTAATACTAAAACCAGAAGTGGAAGTGATAAATTAAATATTGCAGCAAGTTATAAGAGAGATAATTTTGGATTTAACAGCACCAATCAATCATGCTGGAATAGTCAGGTTGCCGAGTTAAATATTGGTGGCCCTATTGCAGGAAAATATTTACAAAAACGATTACGATTTTACGTAGCTGTACGCACATCTTTTACAGATGAATTTTATAAAAATCCGGCAAATCAAGTGATGTCATCATTGTATTCTCAAAATGGAGGAACAACATGGTCGCCATATCAGGATAACAGATGGAGTGCATTTACGAAATTCAATTATTCTTTTAAAAATGGAGGATTACTCACTGTTTCTGGAATGAGATCAATCACCATTAATCAGGATGTAAATATGTTGAGAATTTTCGGAAACGATCTTCCTTGGTCACCCGGTTATCAATATAATTTTTCGAAACAAATGGATAAGGCAAATACTTATACAAGTGATTCGTATTTGGCAATGATCGATTGGAAAAAATCTGTGAACAAACGGTTCTCATATAACGTAACATTCTCTCGTTTTTTTGTACGTTTAAGAGCAGATGCAAATGGAGAACCATGGAGACCACAAACAGTGGATCATGAGTTTTCGCCAAATTCAATTGTGCTTTATCCGGCAACATATTTTAATCCGGGGTCAGCAGTTTCGTATGTAAATCCAGCATCGGGGTTTTATAATAACGGAGGAATTGCAACACTTTGGCATGACCACTATTTTGAAGAGTATACTCTTAAAGCACAAGGAAATCTTGTTTCCAAAAACACGTTCAATACATTAAGTTTTGGTATGGAAGCAAAATTCCAGCAGATGCAATGGATCGATATTCAAAGCCCTTGGATTGGTGCTCCAATTCCTCTTGCAAACGGGCAAACTTCACAGTCATTTCGTCTAGGACAACAAAGTGATGTATGGAAAGTGGACCCGCAACGAGGAGGTTTTTTTGTTACAGATAAAGTTCGATTTAAAGGTTTGATAGCAAGTGTTGGAGGACGTTTTGAATATTGGGCTCCGGGAAAATTTATTGATGATGCTATTAACGATCCACGCTCTCCAATTGTGAACTCTATCAGACAAGATTATTTAGATCATTCTGTAAAAATTGGAGACCTGAGATATAAATTTCGTTTCCTTCCAAAAATAGCAGCATCATTTCCTATTCGTGAAAATCAGGTGCTTTATTTTAACTATGGACATACTACAATATTACCGCATCCTTCTTATGTTTATCCTGGGTTAAATCCGGTTTATCAAGATCGATCAACTATTGCAAATCTTGGAAACCCAAATTTAAATCCTGAAGTAGATATCAGTTATGAATTTGGTTTAAAAACAGAGATCACTTCAAATGATGTATTAACTTTTTCAGCATATTTTAAAGATAAATATGATTTTATTACCTCAGTGCAAATGCTTGTAAAAGATGTTACAGGACGTGAAGTTACAAGAACTGTTCGCATCAATTCAGATTATGCTCGAACACGTGGAATTGAAATTGGATACATCAAACGAATTGGAAACTGGTATACGGGTCAGGCTATATACACTTATATGGTTAGTACCGGACAAAGTGCAAGCGCAAATCAAAACCTAAAACAATTACTTGCAACCGGTGCTGTTGAAGATACCAAAGAATATTATTTGCCATGGGATTGCCCTCATGATTTTAAATCAAATCACACTTTTAAAATTGCAAATAAAAATGGATTACTTGGACAAAAATGGTTGAATAATATGAGTTTGTATTTTGAAACTGTTTTAAGAAGTGGTTTAAGATACACCCCATATATTTTTGACCACAATGATCCTTCAACTGGAAGACCAATTTATGTTGTTGACCCTGTTGCCGACCATCAATGGAGTATGTTGGGACAATATTGGTTTTGGTCGGATGTTACATTTACAAAATGGTGGAATGTAAAGCGTATGAAAGTGTCGTTTTTGGTGCAAATCACGAACTTATTTAATAACCAAAATTCATCAATCATCAACCCTGTTACAGGTAAAGCCTATCAAAATGGGGATAATGTTCCCGATACATGGGTTGATCCAAGATTTCTTGACCCTCGCCTTGGTACTAGCGGTCCGCCACCTTCAAACCCTGCCAGATATTTAGAGCAACGACATATAATGATTGGCGGTGCTTTGAGGTTTTAAAGTTTGTTTTTCAACAATTGATTTTGGATGTTTTTAAGTTGTGCAAAACAATTAACTATTTATTCATCGTAGATGTATTAATTATTAGTTAAAGTGTCTTAATATCGCATCATTAAATAAAAAAAAATATGAAAAAAATAATTTACTTTTTAACAGCATTATGTTTAACGGTAGCTTCAGTGAATGCACAGATGCTTTTGAATGAGAGATTCAATTATGGATCTACAACTGATACTTTAACTAATACTTCAATTGGTGGGACATTATGGAAAAGACATAGTGGTACTGGAGGTCCTATTGGATATTTAACGTCATCTTTAACTTATACAGGTTATGCTTCAAGTGGAACCGGTGGTTCAGTACAATTATTTAACTCAACTGCCAGCAGAGAAGATGCTAATGCAGTAATTAATACTACTACATCAGGTTCTTTATATGTTTCTTTTTTATTGAATGTAACAGCAAGTGGAGGAACTGTAGGGGATTACTTTTTTCATGTAAATGATTCTCAAGGTAATACTATTTCCGGAAATTTTAGAGGAAAGTTATGGATAAAAGATGGTAGTAGTGCAGGTACTTTTGTTCTTGGTTTAACAAAAGGTGCAGCTGTTTCTAGTGCTGTTTTTTCATCGAACTATAACCTTAATACTACATATTTAGTAGTAACGAAATATGTATTTAATACAGCTACAGCTGCCGATGACAGTGTTTATGCATGGGTGTTTGCAAGTGGTATCCCTACAACAGAACCTGCAGGACAACTTGTAGCCACAGATATTACATCATCAGACCTTTCGAAAGTAAGATCTGTATGTTTAAGACAAGGGTCTGCTGGGGTTGATTCTGTTATTGTTGATGGAATTCGTGTTTCAACTTTATGGGCAAATACACCGCTACCAGTTCAATTCACTTCATTCAACGCTGCTAAATCAAATAATACAGTTGTATTAAATTGGGCTACTGCAAGTGAAATGAACAACGATCGTTTCGAAATTGAAAAGAGTTCAGATAACAAAAACTTTGTAACAATTGGAGATGTAAAAGGTGCAGGAAACAGCAGTTTAACTTTGAACTATACATTTACAGATATGAATTTGTTAAACGGAACTTCGTATTACCGTTTAAAACAAATTGATTTGGATGGAAATACTAGTTTTTCAAAAACATTGATAGTAACAAATACTGTTGCGAAAAACATTAGTACAATGTTGCCAAATCCTTTCAGCAACGAATTAAACATCCATGTAAATTCTTCAGTTAATACTCCTGCAACAATTGAGTTAATCGATATGCTTGGTAAAGTTCACTACTCAGGTGTTGAATTATTATCATCAGGAGACAATAAAATTAATATCAATACTCAACAATTAAATAATGGAATTTATTTTGTTAGAGTAAATATTAACGGAGAGGTAACTACACAAAAAATTATTAAGAGATAATTTCTTTCAATATCATTTTCGATATTCCTTAAAAAACTTCGCAGCTAAAAACTGCGAAGTTTTTTTATTTAGATTTTCACCACATTTTAATCTTAATTTTTTAAAAAATTATTGTTCATTTGTTTCAATAATCATTAAAAATTTGAAAATGAAAACTATACAATTTTTACTCGCCTTTGTTTTGTTGAGTTTAGTGAGCAAATCTCAACAACTATTTACAGAAAATTTTAGCTACACATCCACGCAGGCATTAACTGCTAATAACTGGACACAGCTTGGAACTACAGCAACAAATCCTATCAACGTTACAAGTTCAGGGTTGAGTTATGGAGGTTATGTTTTATCAAATATTGGTAATGCAGCAGCACTTAATTCTTCAGGGCAAATTGTTTACCGCGATGGATTAAATAACTTAAGCAGTGGTTCTGTTTATACCTCATTTTTAATTAATGTTTCAACTGCTCAAATTTCCGGAGATTATTTCTTTTCATTGCTAGCACAAGGGTCAACGAGTATCAATACATCTTTTAATCGCATATTTATTAAATCGGCAAGTAGCGGATATTATAAACTTGGAATATCAAAACTTGCTGATGCTCCAGTTTATGGAAATGATAGTTTTGCAATTGGAACAACAGTAAGAATTGTAACAAAATATTCTTTCGTTTCGGGTTCAAATAATGATTCGTGTGTAGTATGGGGATTTAGCAGTGGAATACCTTCAACCGAACCTTCTACATCAAGTGCAATTGCAAATGGAAGCGCATTTCCAGATGCTTCAGCCCTCGGTCGTTATGTGCTCAGACAAGGAACAAGCACTCCATCTTTGGTGATAGATGGAATAAGATCTGCAACAAACTGGATTGACCTTAACACTGCAACAAATAATTTACCTCCATTTGTTTCAGCTCCAACTTTTGGCGCTACTTCAACAAATGCCGCAACAATAGGATGGACTGCTCCTTCATCTTATAACAGCACAACAATGAAAACGTTGGTTTTTATTAAACCGGTCTCTTCAATTTCAATTGGAACGCCTAACGTTTCATCAAATTATTATTCAGCTAATACAGATTTTTCATTGGCAACATCATCTTACCAAAATGATGCAAATGCAAAATGTGTATTTAATGGAGATACAAATTTTGTTTCGGTAACCGGCCTTAATCAAGGCACAAATTATTTTGTATTGATATACATTGTTCGAAATTCAGACAGTGTTTATTCTACACCTGCGTCAATAAATGGAGCTACCCCATCAACAGCTCCAGGAATATTAACTTATATGGCATTCATATCAACAGGTCAAAATTCTGCATCAATAAATTGGATTAAGCCAGCTGGATATAATAATTCTTCCAATTCGATGGTAATTTATGTGAAACCATTTTCATCTATTACTGCAGGAACACCAAATGCAAATCCAAGTACCATTAATGCAAATTCAAATTTTATCGGAAATGGAACAAGATACCAGAACGACACATTTGCTCATTGCGTTTTTAAAGGGGATACAAATTTTGTAAATATTACAGGTCTTGCCGCGGCAACAACCTATTATGTTTTAGCTTATGCTATTAATGATGCTGATTCAAATTACTCTTTACCTGTAACAACAAACGGTACAACAAATGCTCCTTCACCAACAGCAGTAACAGGACTTACATTCACAGCAAGCGGTTCAACAACAGCAAATATTTCATGGGTAAAAAATATCAATTATAGCAATTCATTATTTACTACAATTGTGTTTGTGAAACAGAGTCCACCTGGAATTACAACAGGAACTCCCAACGCAAATCCAAATATTTATAATGCAAATACCTTGTTCCCGAATGGAACATCTTATCAATTTGATGGATTGGCACATTGTGTTTTTAAAGGTGATACGAATGTTGTTTCAATCACCGGATTAACTGCAGGAACTAATTACTCTGTGCTTGTTTATGTTGTTCGCGATTCAGACTCATTATATTCAACTGCTTCAAATGCAACAGGAGCATCAGGTGCTGCTCCACCAAATTCGGTTACAAATGCAACTTTTACTGCTTTGTCTTCCACGCAAGCATCAATAGCATGGACTGCACCGGTAGGGTTTCCTGGAACAACAAATATTTTAGTATTTGTAAAACAAGGTTCTGTAATTAATTTGGGAACACCAACACGTGCTGCTAGTTTTTATACTGCTAATCCTTTATCGCCATTTGGAACAGCGTTTCAAAATGATGCAGCAGCAGGATGTGTATATAGAGCAGCCAACCCAGCAAATGTTACCATCAGAGGGTTAAACATTACAGCTCCATATTATATAGTTATTTATGTTGTTAGAACTACAGATTCTTCCTATTCAACACCTGTTGTAATAACAGGAACAACACAGCCTGCAGGTGATGTAACAGGTTTAACATTTGGTGGAACAGGAACAACATCGGCAACAATATCATGGACAAAACCAACGGGATATGCGAATGCTTCGTATACTACTTTGGTTTTTGTAAAACAAAGTTTAGCAATTACAAATTCAACTACACCAACATTTTCGCCAATTAGATATTCTGCTGACCCTTCTTTTGCAGGAAGCGGAAGTAATCAGTTTCAAAATGACGGATCTGCTTGGTGTGTGTTTAAAGGTGATACAAATTTTGTAAATGTTACTTCGCTTAATAATATAGCTCCATATTATGTTTTAGTTTATGTTGTTAGAGATGGTGATTCTAGTTATTCACCATTAGGAGCAACTACAAATGGAAGTGTACTTTTATCTCCACCACCTACACCAACTGATGTTAGTGGTATTGCTGTTTCAGGGCTTTCATCAACTTCTATTCATATTTCATGGACAAAACCTACAGTGTATATTCCAGCTTCCTATACAACGATGGTTTTTGTTAAACAGGGTGTTGCAGTTTCAGCTGGAACTCCAACCAAACCAGTAACCTATTATGTTGCGAATACTATTTATGGTTTAGGAAACGGATATCAAAATGATGCAACTGCAAGATGTGTATTTAAAGGGGATACCAATTTTGTTAATGTTACAGGTTTAAATAATACCGCACCATATTACATTCTTGTATACATCATCAGAGATATTGATTCTACTTACTCGCCACTTGGTGCCACAGGAACAGGAAGTACTTTAGCGCCACCGCCACCGCCACCTAGTATTACATTAGCAAATTTTGTGGGTATTACTACAACTGTTGCCAAAGTAGCTTGGTTAAAACCAACCGGCTATGATAATGGAACAATGACCACTTTAATATTTATTAAACAAGGTGCAGCAATTACTGCAGGAACACCTACAAGAACTGTTTCATATTATACGGCTAATCCTGCATCACCTTTTGGAACAACCTATCAAAATGATGCTTCTGCAAGATGTGTATTTAAAGGTGATACAGATTTTGTGTATCTCACAAACCTTTCGAATCTGTTACCTTACCAGATTTTAATTTATGTAGTGAATGATGCAGACTCAGCGTATTCAATAACTGGAGGAACTGCATCAGGAAGACCATTAACCACCAATCCTGCTCCACCTATAGATGTAACAAATGTGTTATTTACCGGCATCACCACAACAGGTGGGTTAATTACATGGAATAGGCCAACTTTGTATGACAAAAAATTATGGACAACTTTGGTATATGTTAAGCAAGCCTCAGCAGTTACTGCAGGAACTCCAACAAGTTCAATCAATACGATTAATGCAAATGGGTTTTTAGGATTAGGTTCAACTTATCAAAATGATGCTTCAGCTTTTTGTGTATTTAAAGGCGATACCAATTTTGTAAATATTGGGAACATTTCAAATGGATCGATTTATTATGTTTTGATTTATATTGTTACAGATTATGATTCGATTTATTCAGCTCCGGGAGCAACAACTTCAGGTAGCTCATTGCCAACTCCACCACTTCCAACCTATTATACGATTAGTCAAATTAATCATATCAATGTAATCACTGGAGTTCCTGATTCGATAAATGCCAGAGCAGGTTTAAGAGGTGTAGTTTATGGTTTTAATTTACGACCACCAGGAGTAGAATTTTTATTAAGAGATCAAACTGGAGGAATAACGGTATCAAGTGCTACTAGTAATTTTGGATATACTGTTGCCGAGGGAGATAGCGTTGAAGTTCGTGGCACTATATCTTCAGCCAGAGGCTTGCTTCAAATCACTGCCCTTGATACTTTAAAATTATTAGGTAATGGAAAACAAATTAATACTCCGATTTTGGTATCTCATTTAGACGAAACTTCTGAGAATAATTTAGTAAAGGTAAACGTGATAAAATTTGTTACGCCTCCTTCCGGCAATGTTTGGCCTTCAAATACAACAATTAATTGTGTGAGAATTGGTTCTACAGATAGCATTGCAATTCGTATCCCATCAAGCTCTTCTTTGGTTGGGCAACCTATTCCATCAACATCTGCATTTACAATAACCGGAATGGGAAGTCAGATTAGTAAAAGTACCTCAGCACCATTTTCATTTGATGGCTACATACTCATTCCACGAGGTGCATCAGATATAATTCCCGTTGATGTGTTTTCAAAATATAATTTAATATCACCTGTTAGTAGCTCATCAATTCTTGTTCAAGATACAACGGCAGTAAACAAATTCTCATGGAGTCGTTGCAATTTAAATATAGGAACAGACGTAGTAAAATATACTTTCCAGTTTGATACGATTACCGGTAATTTTAGTAATCCAAAAATTGTATCACTCACCGGAAATTCAGGAACTGATACAAGTTTTATTATTACCAATGCACAATTTGTAAATTTAGTTGGAATGAAATATACTCCTTTTATTGGCAAGTGGCGTGTGGTTGCTTCGGCAAGTTCGGTATCTCCAATAGTTAGGAATTCAGACAGCACTAATTTTATCAATATTACTATTGGAGCATTTGCCGGTATACATGAATCAACTCAAGTTGCAGGAATCTCAGTTTATCCAAATCCAAGTAACGGAATAATCAATATTCTTTCAGACAAAATCATTCAAAACATTGTAGTAATTGATATGACAGGAAGAGTTATTAAAACAGATGATATACAAAACACAAAACTCAGTATTGATGGTTCGGAATGGAAAAAAGGTGTTTACTTTTTGAAAATAAATACAGAAAACGGACAGTTGGTGAAACGTATTTTAATGCAATAATTATTCATGATTGTTATAAAAAGAGGTGCACTATTGTTGCACCTTTTTTGTTTCTTTCCATAAATATTTTGCAGGCATAAAACGATAGGTAATTCCGGTAGTGATCAGATTTTGAGAACCTATTTGTTGACCATTCATGTATTGATATAATGGAAAATCGGATAGTGCAAAAACAGTAAAAGATTTATAACTGTAATTAATTTGTGGTACGAATGAAATTTTTCTGCTTCCTGTGGCTGGAGGATCTACACTCATTAATGAAGGAGTTGCATAAGGAACGAGTTGTAAAACATCAATCCATTCGCCTTTTACTTGTAAGGTAATTCCAAGTTTTTTGAAAAAAGTTTTCCCTGCAAATAATCCTATGCTGGCATAATCTCCAAACTTTTCTCCTAACGAATTCCATCCTTTTTTTACATACAATCCATTTGCGAAAACTCTGAATTTTGCGTGCTTATATTCTCTGAAAATAAATCCATATAAAATAATATCGTAAGCTCCGGTTGTGAGTTGAACTGTTGGAGGTAAAATGGTACTTATTTTTAGTGGAATAGTCGGGTCGTTAAATGAAACGATGGAATCATAATGTTTTCCCAAAGGAATTTTTAAACCAAGCCCTAAAGTAATTTCAGTGTGTTTATCTTCATCGGTTTTATCATATACATCATATCTTGGAAAAATAATGAGATCAGATATTCCGGAAGTCTTCTTTGTATTGTCAATTATACTTGGATCATTTGGATGCAATCCCACAAGTGTTTTATCAAAAAAATACCCACCCTCAATCGACAAGGTTAATTTTTCGGTGATGCCATAACCCAGTCTTAAATAAAGGTAATTGCTGCTTAAACTTTTGATGAGAGAAGTAGTGTCTTTATCTCCCGAAAAAAATTTATTTGAATTTGAGTATTGATAATTTGCTCCCAATTCAACCTGACCTTTTTGTAAAACGCCAAGAGATGCTCCTCCTGCAATGGGGCTTCCGCTTCCACCTGAGCAGCAACCTTGCGAAAAAGAGTAGTGGTAGTTTAATAAGATTAATGTGATTACTGCAAAAGTATGCTTGATACTGCTGATCATGATATTAATGAGAAACAGTAAATCTGATTATTTGAGAAGCATCACCTGAGCTTAGTTTTAAAAAATATATTCCGTTGCTTAACTGATCGAAGTTATATTGTGAATCATGTTTTCCGGATGATTGTCTTTCGGAAATAATATTTGCAATCTTTGATCCTAGCATGTTGTAAAGATCAATCTTAACTTCCGAAGTTTGACTGAGGAAATAAGTTAAACTTAATTTATCATTTACAGGATTAGGGAAAATGCTTAACTGGAAATTTCTTTTTTGTTCTTCATTTACTCCTGAAACAGCAATTGCCTGATTAATTGCAGCGGTAAAATTTGCTGCATTGAGAGCTCCATCCTGTCTGAAAGATACCGCATGGTTTGCTCCACTAAAAATCATAATAGTTGGCATGCTCGGTGAGTAGTATGAAGAATTATAAACAGCAGGATCTGAAAATTTAACAACGTTGTTTAAACTATAAGTATTTGCCCAAGTTGACAATGATGAACAACTATTATTTGCATCAACTAAATAGAAAAACACTTTACCAGGATTTGTAGTTGCGTAACCTTTTACAATTGTATTAGCCGAAACAGTTGGTGCGATACATGATGAGCATGGATGAACAAGTGATACCACAATTATTTTCCCGGCATTAAGTTCCGAAAATAAGTTGTGGGAAGTTCCATTACAATCGTTTGCTGTAAAATCAGCGGCAGTAGTTTGAGCTAAAAGGCAAGCGACACTAGTAAGTATAATTGTTATCAGGAGTATAATTTTTTTCATGTTGATTTTGTAAAAATCTGAAATTCAAATATAATCAGTTCCATTTGTAAATCAATATGACAAGAATATTGAAAACTTATTTCGTAGTTTTTGCCCGCTTATATTGACAACATTTTGGAAGGTTATGATATGCATCATCAGTTGCCTGGATATCATCAGAATCATACCCGGCATCGGCAATTTTTTGTTTGATTTGAATAAGTGATAACTTGTCGGAATCAAATGTTACAGTAAGCATTTTGGTGCTTTCGCTCCAACTTTTCTTTACAATACCATCTTTTTTTTTCAATGCTCCTTCAATTCTATCTTGGCACATTTCGCAATTTCCGTATACTTTAAATATTTCTGTTTTTGCAGATATTGTTTGAGCCTTCAAATTGGTTGTCCCAAAAACAAAACAGATAATGATAATAAAGGATGATATACTTAATGGTTTTTTCATAATATTTTTAATTTACCATTTTTTCCATAGCATGTTTATTGTCCATGCCAAGATTAGAGTCGGTATCTAAAAAACGATAATAAATTTTATCCAGATCATCGCTATCTAAGATTGATAAAGCCATTTGAAAAACCTCGTCATCTTCAACTGCAATATGGTTTAATAATTCATGATTATATTTTTCAAATTTTTTAAATGACTCATCAAATTCTCCGGCATTATTTAATGATTCGATATCTGCGAGCATTTCTCTAAAATCTGAATGGTTATCCAGCATCTCCTGAATAACTCCATCACCAAGATGTTCTTTTTTCTTTCCCATTTCAGGAAACAAAATATTTTCTTCTTTTTGATGATGAAATTTATCAGCATAATTTCTAAAAAAGTCGATATAATTTTTCAATTCTGACTTATAATTTTCAGGATTTTCAAGTATCATATTTTTTAAACCTAGCACATTGCTAAGAGCCTTTTTAATAACTTGATGTTCTTGGTAAAGCAATTCTACAGGGTTAGACATTTTTATTTAGTTTAATATCTCCCAGGTTTTATCACCTGACAGGATTTTGTTCAAAGATAACTTTCCTTTTTTGTTTTTGATATGTTGAATTTGTTCAGCCATTCCTTCTTCATATATCGGACGATCTTCAGAATAAATCACACCAAATGGTCGTGGGAAATGTGTATCATTAAACATGGTATCAAAGAAGCGTGAAATGAGGTTTGCTTTTGTCTTATCTTTTTCATCATGAATCCAAAGATCATTTGCAGAAACACCACTTGTATTTAAGTCAACAATAAATGGTTTTAATCCGTCAAGCATGATTCCTTTTTCATTGTTGTTACCAAACAATAAAGGCATTCCATGTTCAAGTAATATTGCTTCTTCTTTTTTTGTTTCCTTATCCGAATAAGCAAAAAATGCTGCATCATTAAACACAGGGCAATTTTGATAAACTTCAACAAAAGAAGTTCCTTTATGAGCGTGTGCGCGTTTTAAAATTGCCTGCATATGTTTAGGGTCGCGATCAAGTGTACGTGCAACAAAAGAAGCTTTCGCACCTAATGCAAGTTCACTTGGATTAAAAGGTTCTTCAATTGATCCGTAAGGTGAAGTTTTTGTTACTTTCCCTTTTTCGGATGTAGGTGAATATTGTCCTTTTGTTAAACTATAAATTTGATTATTGAACAACAGGTAATTGATGTCGAAATTTTTTCTCATCAAATGAATGAAGTGATTTCCTCCAATTGAAAGTGAATCTCCATCACCGGAAACAACCCAAACACTTAGATCGGGATTCGCAGCTTTTACTCCTGAAGCAATTGCTCCCGCACGTCCGTGAATACTATGCATTCCGTAGGTATCCATATAATACGAGAATCGAGATGAACATCCAATTCCCGAAATGAAAACAAAATTTTCTTTTGCTATTCCAAGATCAGGAAAAACAGTTTGCACTTGTTTAAGGATAGAATAATCTCCGCAACCCGGGCACCATTTTACTTCCATCTCAGAAGCAAAATCCTTCGCAACATAATTTATACTTTTATCAATAGTTTGCGTATCCATTTTTATGAATTAAGTAATGCTATAATTTTATTTTTCAATTCAGTTGTTGTAAAAGGCAGTCCTTGAACTTTTGAAAATCCAACAGCAGGCAAAAGATATTTTGCACGAATAAGTTGAAGGAGTTGTCCGCTGTTCATTTCCGGAATTAATATTTTGTCAAATCCCGACAATAACTCACCAAGATTTTTAGGAAAAGGATTAATATAGTGAAGGTGAACATGAGCAACATCAAAGCCTTCCTCAATTAATTCAAGCACAGCAGTTTTTATCGCACCAGAAGTTGAACCCCATCCGAGGACAACAAGTTTTGCTTTTTCTTTTCCGCTGTCAACTTTTAATAGAGGTATATCATTTTCGATTTTCTTGATTTTTTCGGCACGAAGATTTATCATCAGTTCGTGATTTAATGGATCATAAGAAACGTTTCCTGTTTCATTCTGTTTTTCCAATCCTCCAATGCGATGTTCAAGTCCTTTTGTTCCTGGTTTAATCCAAGGGCGAACTAAATTTTCATTTCGTTTATAAGGAAGGATAGTATCATTTTCTCCATTTGGTTTATCTAGAAAATTGACTTTGATCTCACTTAAATTATCTTCAGTTGGAAAACGCCAAGGTTCAGAGCCATTAGCAATATAGCCATCTGTTAAAAGGATAACAGGGGTCATATGTTCAACAGCAATTCGGCAAGCTTCGTATGCCGAATTAAAACAATCAGATGGAGAAGAAGCAGCAATAACCGGCAGAGGTGATTCTCCATGTCGGCCATGCATTGCCATTAATAAGTCGGCTTGTTCTGTTTTTGTTGGCAATCCTGTTGATGGACCACCTCGTTGAACATTTACAATCACTAATGGAATTTCAAGCATTGTTGCTAATCCAATAGCTTCAGTTTTAAGTGCAAGTCCGGGTCCTGAGGTTGTAGTAACAGCTAAATTCCCAACATATGATGCACCAATAGCTGAGCAAACTCCGGCTATTTCATCTTCAGCTTGAAGGGTTTTAACATTGTTACCTTTATACTTTGCAAGCTCATGTAAAATATCTGTTGCAGGAGTTATCGGATACGAACCTAAAAACAAAGGCAATCCTGATTTCTCGGAAGCAGCAATCAAACCAATGGCTGTTGCATGATTTCCTGTAATACTACGGTAAACACCGGCTTGAAGTTTTGCAGGAGCAACTTTAAATTGTGTATTAAATATTTCTGTATTTTCTCCGTAATTCCATCCAGCTTTTAACGTTAAAATATTTGCGTTAGCGATTTCAGGTTTCTTAGAAAATTTTTCTTCAATAAAATGGAGGGTATGATCTAAAGGTTTTTCAAATAGCCAGAAAAGTAAACCAAGAACGAACATGTTTTTTGAACGTTCAATTTCTTTCATCCCCAATCCGGTTTCTTTCAAACATTCTTTTGTGTGCTTAGTTACATCAACTTTGTAAAGGATGTAATTTTCCAACGAATCGTCTTCAAGTGGATCGGCACCATCTGGGTAATGTGCAAGGTTTAGGTTTTTTTTATCAAATCCTGCAGTATTGGCAATGATGATTCCGCCTCGTTTCAAGCGAGGAAGATCAACTTTTAATGCAGCAGCATTCATCGCAATGATCACATCATATTCATCACCTGGAGTAAATATTTCTCTGCTTCCAAAATGTACTTGAAAGCCGGAAACACCTGCCACCGTTCCTATTGGGGCACGTATTTCAGATGGATAATCAGGAAACGTGCTGAGGTCGTTACCGAACAATGCCGCAGTATCAGAAAACTGCATTCCTGTTAATTGCATTCCATCACCCGAATCACCCGAAAAGCGAACAACTATTCTGTCAACTTCTTTTTCCTGAGTGGTTTTTTCTACTCCTTTTTCTGCTGAAATCATTTTGAAAATATTATGCGTGCAATAAATCTTTTTTTGCTTTCAATTCATCTTTTGATTCTACATGATCCGGATCAGGAACACAGCAATCAACAGGACAAACAGAAGCGCATTGAGGCTCTTCATGAAAACCTTCACATTCGGTACACTTATCAGAAACGATATAATAAAAATCTTCTGAAACAGGAGTTTGTGCATCATCAGCACCGGCTGTTAAACCACTCTTTCCGGTAAAGTTTCCTTTGATTGTTGTTCCATCAGAATATCTCCATTCAGCTGCACCTTCGTAGATTGCATTGTTAGGACATTCAGGTTCACATGCACCGCAATTGATACATTCATCAGTGATTTTAATAGCCATAATTTTTAAGTATTATTTGATTTGAAATTAGAAAATTTTGATAAAAATCAGGATGTAAAAAAACTGCAAAAACACTAACTATTCTATGACAGAAGTCAGGAATTTTAGAATGACAATTAGTACAAAGTTTTGAAAAGAAAATTGAGAAAAAGGGAGGCTAAACAATGACTCTTAAAACGATTGATTGTTTAAAGGATACCTTTCCATATTACGATACCCAACTTGTATGTTGCTATCGTTAAATAGTATTGCCAAGAAAAGAGGATGAAATGATAACTACTTCACAAAAACAGTTTGTTCTCTATCAGGTCCTACAGAAATTACATTCACATCCAACCCAATTTGAGAAGAGACATACTTCATGTATTCTTTAAAAGTTTGGGGAAGTTTTTCGTAATCTTTTATTACTGAAAGATCTTCGCTCCATCCTTTAAATGATTTATATTGAGGGGTGATTTTTGCATCAGCAACATTGAATGGAATCTCGTTAGTGAGTTTTCCTTCAATTTCATATTCATCACAAACAAGTACTTCTTCAAATCCGCTTAGCACATCACTTTTTGTACATATCAGATCTGTAACACCGTTAAGCATTAAAGCATATTTTAAACTTGGAAGATCAAGCCAACCGGTTCTTCTAGGTCTGCCTGTTGTTGCACCAAATTCAAATCCTAATTTACGTAATTTTTCTCCTGTTTCATTTTCCTGTTCGGTAGGAAATGGTCCACTTCCCACGCGAGTACAATATGCTTTGAAAATTCCATAAACCTTATTGATCTTACTAGGCGAAACTCCTAGTCCACTGCACACTCCACCAGTTATTGTATTAGATGAAGTTACAAATGGGTATGAACCAAAATCAATGTCTAATAAAGTTCCTTGTGCTCCTTCTGCTAATATTTTTTTTCCTTTACTTAACAAATCATGAATAAAATATTCGGAGTTGATAATCTGAAATTGTTTGATGAATTCAATTGCTTCAAAAAATGCAGGCTCGTGTTCGCTTAAATCATATTTAAAATTAAAACGATCGAGCAACATTTTATGATTTGCTACAGCTGCATCATATTTAGCCTTAAAATTTGGAGCTAATATATCGCCAATGCGCAATCCACTTCTGCCAATTTTATCTTGATAAGTTGGACTGATTCCACGTAATGTTGAACCAATTTTATGCTCACCTTTATTGGCTTCACTTGCAGCATCAACCAAACGGTGTGTTGGCAAAATTAAATGTGCTTTTTGTGAGATGTATAAATTCTTTTTAGGGTCAGCGCCAGAAGCAATAATTTTTTCGATTTCTTTTTTCAAAGTAACCGGATCTATAACCACACCGTTGCCAATAATATTGATACAATTTTGATGAAAAATACCTGAGGGTATTGTGTTCAACACATGCTTCTGACCATTAAACTCAAGTGTATGACCTGCATTCGGGCCTCCTTGAAACCTTGCAACCGCATCATATTGAGGAGTAAGTACATCAACTATTTTTCCTTTACCTTCATCTCCCCATTGGAGACCGAGTACTACATCTATCATTTTGTTATTAGTTATTAGTTATTGGGTTATTAGTTATTGAGTTCTTTCATATGTTTAATCACTTCACCTCTTTTTCGCAAGCGATACATTTTCCATTTGCATCAAGTTTTGGATCACCAAACAAATGTAACGAGTGATGCGTAATTTCAAAATGTAATAGTTCGCCCATCATGTTTTTTATTTGCTGAATGCGAGGGTCACAAAATTCAAGAACTTTATTACACTTATTGCAGATCAAGTGATCGTGTTGCTTGTTTCCCAGTCCGGCTTCGTATTTTGTGATGTTTTCGCCAAACTGATGTTTAGTTACTAGGCCACATTCTACTAACAAGTCAAGCGTGTTATATACCGTTGCTCTGCTCACACGATAATTATTATTTTTCATGTGAAGAAACAAACTTTCTGCATCGAAATGCTTTTTATCTAAGTAAATCTCATCTAGAATAGCGAATCTTTCAGGCGTTTTCCTGTGATTCATTTTTTCCAGATAAGCAATAAAATTTCTTTTTACTTCCTGACGGTTATCTTCGACTTGTTTAACTGTGTGCATATAGTTTTGCTGAAAATAAAGTAGCAAAATAACAGGAATAAACTGTTATAAAAAATGAAATGTTTGACTGAAATACTAAGAGTTAAATGAGGTTTTGTGAATTAGTAAAAATGTTTTCTAATATTTCTAGCTCTTCCAATACCACTCTTCAGTTTTGATAGTGGTTTCTTTTTGATTCCAATATTCTTTAGTAACAACCTGACCGGTTGCAATTTTTAATTCACGGTTAAATAACGCATTTATAGGGCTAAATGAAACATCTGTTACGCCAACAGTAAATGATGTTGGTGCAACTGGTGCTGGAGTTTCTGCTGGAGTTTCACCCTCTGCAACAACAGGTTTTGCAGCAACTTTTGCAGGAGGACTAGGCACAACTACAACAGTATATTTATTAAATTCCAGTAGAGATTTTAAAAAATCTACTCTTTCTGTTGAACAGTTTTTTTCAACGATGGCACATTTAATTTCGCCAAGATCTTCAAATGTATGTGTTGAATTTAATGCCATTTATTTAGTTATTGGTTGCTGGTTATTAAGTTATTGGTCAACGATAAATTGATAAACGTTAACAGTCAACTTTATTTACATGAGTGAATTAATATAATCATATAACACACTTGCGAATCCTGTTAAAATAATTCCTGCCATGCAAATTATCAAAGATGCTTTTGTAAAAATGTTTCCTTCAACTTTTTCTATCGGCTCATTATTTTCGTCAACAAAAATTGCTTTTACCACACGCAAATAATAATAAAGTGAAACCACCATATTCAAAACTGCAATGATGATGAGCACATAATTTCCTTTGCTTGCTCCGGCAGTTACCAAAAACATTTTCCCAAAGAAGCCTGCTGTTGGAGGGATTCCCGCTAATGAAAATAATGCGATGGTAATTATCCAGCTAAGTGTTTTATTGTTTTTATAAAATGCTTTATAGTCGCTAATGTTTTCTTTTTCTGTTTGAGCAGATACCAAAGCAATTACTCCAAACGCACCAAGATTAGAGAAAACATACACAATCAAAAAGTAAATACTTGCAGTAACGCCCATATGTGTTCCAGAAGAAATCCCAAGTAAAATAAATCCTACTTGTGAGATGGAAGAGAATGCAAGAAAGCGTTTGATATTATTTTGTCGTATGGCAAAAAGATTTCCAATTGTAATAGTAAGCACGATTGTTAGAAACAACATATTGTACCATACATTTTGTGCGTTTACGAATAATGGATTTAAAATAGAAATGAAAACAAAAACCATTGCAGCTTTTGATATCACTGATAAATATGCTGTAACCGGAACAGGTGCGCCTTCATAAACATCTGCTGTCCATAAGTGAAATGGAACGGCTGAAAGTTTAAAAGCAAATCCTGTGAACACAAAAATCAACGACATAATTTGCAATGAACCGCCTGTAATTAATTGAGGCAATTCTGCAAAATTCAAAGTTCCTGTTGTTCCATAAAGCATCGAAATACCGAACAACATCATACAAGATGCAAATGCTGATGACAAGATCATTTTTACAGCAGCTTCTGAAGATTTTATTTTTTCGAGATCAAAATTTACGATTGCTGCTAACGGTATTGAAGCCAATTCTAAACCAAGATAGAACATTAAAAAATTACCGCTCGAAACCATAAAGAACATGCCTAGCAAAGTAGTAAGCAGTAAAATATAAAATTCGATTACATGCTTGTGGTTTTTAATCCATTCGAAAGCTTGAAGAGAAATAATGAGTGTTCCGAAATTCAGAATATTTTTTTCTAATGATAAAAGATCGGTTGTGTGATACATCCCATTAAAA
>Ga0194047_10000837_pt1 | contig 19571 bp, 17 predicted proteins | sample JunL225m_MetaG_2_FD_160070 | JGI IMG/M metagenome (GOLD analysis project Ga0194047, IMG submission 160070) | Anoxic zone freshwater microbial communities from boreal shield lake in IISD Experimental Lakes Area, Ontario, Canada - Jun2016-L221-5m | ecosystem: Environmental > Aquatic > Freshwater... | reverse complement strand
ATCTAGTGTTTAATTGCATAAGTTATTAATTGTATTTCTCAGCTGTGCGCCTTTGACTTCTCGCTTGCGCCAAACAAAAGGAGAGGCTGTTTCATTATGCCGGGTAACGAAGGCCTCGATCGACTGCACTAACTGATCAGTACTTGAAAAACTGGCACCAGAAAGAGTTTTGCGGCCAAGTATTCCGAACCATATTTCCACTTGATTAAGCCAACTGGCAGAGGTTGGTGTAAAGTGAAAGTGGACATTGGGATGCTGTGTCAACCACTCCTCATTTTTCTTGTGGGTGCAGTAGTTGTCGAGGATGACGTGAATATCTTTGCCGTCAGGAACAGTTGCCACGATCTCGTCCATGAATGTCTGAAAGTCTGGTCGCTTCTTCGTTACGGTCGTTTTTGATTGAACCGTACCGGTGGCCACATCAAGCGCTGCAAACAGATTAATGGTTCCATGTCGCTTGTAGGTACTTTTGAGGCCCCGTACAATTTTGCCACTACTTGTCTGAACGTAGCCGGTTGCCCGTTCTAATGCTTGGATAGATGGTTTTTCATCAACACAGACCACCAAAGCTTTTTCCGGGGGAGCCAGGTACAAGCCGATTATGTCAGCAGACTTGACCGCAAATTCAGGGTCTGTGCTGACGCACCATGAACGGTGACGCCGCAGTTGGATACCTTCTTTGCGTAGCATACGCCAGACAGCATCATCGGAGACCTTCAGTGCTTGAGCAAGTGAACCGCCATCCCATGTTGCCAAGCCTGCTGGCGGAGGTTCTTCCAGTTTGGCAATAATGCGCCGTTTCAGTTCTGCTGCTGGATATGTAGGTGGCTTGCCAGAACGCTCCTTGTCGTGCAAGCCGACAAGACCTTCAGCAGCGAAGCGCTTGCGCCAGACACCAACAGTCCCTGGTTGAGTTTTATGCTCAACAGCGATTACATCGTTTTGCTTGCCGGAGAGGCAGGCCAGTATGATCTTGGCTCTCTCAACTAAACGGGTTTCCTCGGTACGACTTCTGCTGAGCCGTTCAAGTTCTTGTTTGACCTTCGGCTCGCATTTGAGCGCTACGGCAACTCTCGGCATATGCACCTCCATCAATAGTGGGATGGAGGCATTATATAATACTATTCAATAATATTGCAACTAAACACTAGGTATTGATCCATCTAAAGGAACCGGGCAACTCCGTTGGCTTTCGCGTCTTTATTTCTTCGACAAACATCAGATGCTGAAGGTAATGATTGAGAGCAAGATTGATTCTCTACTCGACGGAATTATGAACGTAGCCAAAACAGAGCGACTGGGACTTCATTTAGAACCGGCAAGACTGCGGGTAGTGGTACTGGCTTCAACCGCTGGCGGCACCGGTTCAGGTGCTTTTATCGACATGGGCTATTTGGCAAAGTGGTTGGCCAAGAATTACATCTTGGGTCCCAAGGTTGACCTTTGTCTGATTCTTCCGGGCTGCTTTTCCGGAGTTGGCAGGACTGGCCCCGAAGCCAACACGTATGCAGCACTTATGGAACTGGAGACCTGCATGGGCCAGGGGAATCCGTTTGTCAAGGGGTGGAGGAGAGAAGGTGATTATCTGGGTTTGCCGCAGACGCCATATGATGATATTTTTCTCATCGATAACAAAAACTTGACACAGAAAAGAACAGCTAAAACTACTGAAATCTATGACATGGTTGCTGACAATCTTTTCGAAGATTTCGTTTCTTCAGACTTTTCCCACCATAAAAGCACCATCAGAGTATGTCATACCCAATATAAAGTTGGCTCATTTACCCTGCCAGTTGATTCCTGGAAGTACGGCTCAATGACGTTGAAGTACTCCAAGGCGTATTCCACTTTCGGTCAGTCGGTCATCGAAACTCAATTAGGACAGCTACAGGACGAGTTTGCATATGAACAGGTCACCGGAAAACCACTCATCAAAATACTTGAAGAAATGGACTCCTCTGAGCGTAGAGCTCTTTTTCAGAACTGCCTAGAAAATGCCATGCCATGGTTAGATGCGAATATTTCATTGATTCTTGGTAAAAATACGAACCAATATACCTGTATTGTTGGTGTGGATGGCGCCAAATTCTTTGAACAAAAATTTGGTGAAGAATTCAAGTCTGCAATTCCTTCCCGTACAGGATTACTCCCCAAACATATCAGCTTTTACGAATCGGGTATTCTTGGCAAGTTAACCTGTTATGTTGAACTGAGCGGGTTACCGCTAACTGCATTGATTCAGTTGCCAAAATGGAGGGAGAGTTACGAAGAGGAAAACAAGAGATTTCCGGTCCACATACATAAGGACAGGTCGCTCTTCGTCCATCCGCTGGCACCGACTTCAGCAATACTGGATCGTCTGGCTGAGCACTTCAAGCTTTTCATCCAAGGGATAGTACTCGGTGTATTGAAGCAACGATTGAACGATTCAGGGGATCTGGACTATTGTCTTACCGTTTCGGGTGAAGAGCTTTCAATCGGCAATGAGAGGTTAATGCGACTGAATGGGATGGTGAATGAAGTTCAAAATATTATGCAGAGTAAAGTAGCCTATGTGATTGAACAGTTCAAAACGCCTGCCCAACATGGCGGCTTGATCGCCTTATATGATTTCTATGCACAATGTGTTTATCCTCCTGCCATTGTACGAGATGAGTGCGGAAGAGATGTCTCGCAAGAAAGTTTTGCACATGTCATGTGTTGTAAATTGGGAGAAAAAGCACAAAAAACGCTGAAAGAGAAGTATCCGGATGAAGAGACTGACCTGGTTGTCCGTCTAAAAGGTAAGGACTTTCCAGAAACATTCGAGCCGCTGGATATCTGGACCGATGAAATTAAAGGTTCGGAGACCGATGTCTATGCGTACGAAGTGGGTAAGGCGCACAGACCGAAACGGGTCATGAAAACAGAATTTTTCCAGGTTGGCTGGCTTGAAAACCGTTTCAAAATTCGTGTCGAAAAGCAAGAAGAGTCGATACAAGATTATGTGCCTCCACAAGAGAGCGGTAGCCGGGGCAATTTCTGTTCATCATGCGGTGAGCAAGTGAATGGTAGTCCAAAGTTCTGTCCGCATTGCGGCAATCAGATGAAGTCCGGAAAAAAATGTTCCGGTTGCGGTTGCGCAATTGAGGGAAACCCAAAGTTTTGTCCCGAGTGCGGAGCCAAACAGGGTGGCGGGTTGCAATGCAGTGGATGCGGCTGCTCGATTGAGGGCAATCCTAAATTCTGTCTAGAGTGTGGCCAATCTTTTCATGTAGGGGCCTTATTCAGTGTGATTCCTCCTCAATTTCCATTGGGAGGGGAACAGAACAATCCATTAAAAAAAAGGGTGGAGCCAATACGCACAGAGAGAGTTTATTATGTGAAATCACAACATGACAAAACGGTTCTTGTCGCAATGAATGTAGAGATTGTTGGTAAATATATCAAATGGTTCGATTGCACTAAACAGAGAGTTATGCAAATTGATAAAATATTGCAAGATGATGATAGTCTGTTCACTTTTCAGAGAGATGATGCAAATCATGGTTTTGAGTATAGCTTTATAAAAATGACTCTTTCTGTCTACAATGAACATGTCAAAAATGAATTGATATCTCCCGAAGAATTTACTGACGAAGCAACAATGACTGAAAGTTTTCAATTAACAGTAAGATCTGCATGGTAAATTAGCATTCTTATTTATACAAATTAATCATTATTCCGAAGTATAAAACTTTTTACAAAAGGATAGATGTTCATAACTATAAACGCCTATGCCTGAGCTATCGTACCCCATATCATGCCGATCATGCGGCAAACAGCTCTATGGGCCTACACTATATTGCCCTTATTGTGCAGCACCTCATATTGTCGCCCCGACTGTGGCGCCAGCGGCAACTACTGAAACCATAATACAAGAAATTGCGGACAATGTTGTAATACCGCGCAATGAAAGTATCGCAATACAGCAGCCTGTCTCAAAGCAGGATGAGATTCCAGTTGCTGTAAGCTCACCTGGAAAGACTCATAAGCAAGAACAAATCAGTGAGCCGATCACAGAGAAAATAGTCATAACTGCAAATGATGATTCTGCTCAGCCTGTTGTCCATCCTGCAAAGTCTTCAAGCAAATTGAGATGGATAGTTGTTACCGCAATGGTAGCTGGAATTGCTGGCTATTTTTATTCGCACCAAAAGAGTACTACCTCAGTGGCGCCATCTGCTCCGGTCACCAGTATAAGTAAGCCTAAAAAGTTGAGTAGAAAGGTTGGACCATCTAAATCGGAACAGCAGTCACCTCAAATATCCTTGACTCCAAGTTTCGATTGCAGAAAAGCCTCTACAAGTTCCGAACGTCTCATCTGTTCAAATGATGAGCTATGCAAAGCTGATGTACAGTTAGCTAAGCTTTACAGGGCAGCTCGCAAAAGTGCAATTGACAAGGAATCTCTCAAAAAAGAACAAATTTCATGGCTGAAGAACCAGCGTGATGTTTGTTTAGACTTGGAATCTATGCTGCAAGTTTATAAGGATCGCATTGCGCAGGTTTCCAATTATTAAGGATTTCTTGATGTGGAAAGAACCACAAGCGTCGTTTAGGGCGCGAGGCTTTTCCGTAAATACCGTTAAATTAGCATCATATGTAATGCTGATCATTTTTATGCTTACCATGTCAACTATGGTGGAAGCATCTGAATCCAACTCAAGTGTTGTGCTGATTGATCCCGGCCATTCACCGAGATCACCAGGCGCAACCAGTTGTACTGGGATAGCAGAGTACCTTTACAATAATAATCTTGCTGACACTGTCGTTGCTACATTAAAACAACATCATGTTTCGGTAATTACAACTCGTCAAAATAAAGAAAATATTTCTTTATCAGACCGGGCACTAGCAGCAAAGGGCAAAAAACTTTTACTTTCACTTCATCATGACTCAGTTCAGCCTCAGTTTGTGAATTGGAGCAATAAAGGAAAACCATCCTCTGCGAAAGCACAGGGATACTCAATATTTATTTCACGCAAGAACGCTTTTTATCCTCAATCACGTACTTATGCCCGTAAACTTGGTACAGCACTGCTTCGAAGGGGGTTGATTCCCACACTTCACCATGCCGAAAAAATAGCAGGAGAGAATCGTCAGTTGATTGACTCTAAACGTGGCATATACATTTTTGATAATCTTTATGTTCTCAGCAAGTCAGATGCTCCGGCAGTCTTACTTGAAGCTGCTGTAATTGTAAATCCAAAGGATGAGGTCCAGGCATCGTCAAAAGCTTACCGCAAGCGAATAGCTGACGCTATTTTAGAGATGATGGTGTCAACGAACACGAAGATTGTGAAGGGGCATTATCGCTAATGGTTAAGTCTATCGTACACCATGTATAAAGGCGGATTTGTCGGATGGGAGTAAACCCCACACTCTTTATTGCCCTAGGCGGCACAGGGGCAGAGATTGCCCTCCGGTTGCGTCGGCGCATACTCTCGCATGCATGGGGAAACGCCGATAACCGGGTAACGCTTGACAGTCTGGATCAATTCCCTCTGGCTCAGTTCATCTATTATGACCTTGATCGAGGTTCAAAAGATGTTAGGAAAAACTCAGATCACTTGACAGACTCAGTGGCTTTCTGGGAGTCAGAAAGAATCACTCAGTCAAATTACTATCTTGACCCTTATTATTACCCTGAACAATCCTGTCATCGCAACCCTCACATAGACTCATGGTTACCTGTAAAACCTGAATGGATCAAAGAGTGGATTAACATAGCTGAAGAACGCGCCAACAATCACTCGTCCACTGTTCAACCGCGCTTCTTTTCGAGGATGGTCTTTTTCAATGAATATCGTCGCTTAATGCACATGATTCAAGATAAGTTGAATTCTCTTCTTGTAGGTGTTTCCAACAGGGCCTCACTTAATCGTATTGGCCTTGACACGGAGGCAGAAAATATCCGGGTGGTAGTGTTTGCTTCAACAGCTGGAGGCGCTGGTTCAGGTGCCTTTATCGACATGGGCTACCTTGCCAAGCAACTTGTGAAAAGAGCTACAGTGGGAAACAGTATGGTGGATCTCCTGCTCATGCTTCCCGGCGGTTACAGTGGCCACGACAAAACCAGATGTGAAGCCAATACTTACGCTGCCTTGATGGAACTTGAAACATGCATGATGCCTGGGCCGGGTTTCGTCAAGGGTTGGAACCTAGATGAGTTCGCGGAGTTGTCAGCCAAACCCTACGATAATGTTTTTCTGATCGATACCATTAACATGGCGGAAAAGACTGCCGAAGTTACGGATTGTTTCGACATGGTGGCTGACAACTTGTTCGCAGACTTCTGTTCATCAGAATTTTCCTCACAGAAAAGGTCCATATCAGTCAATCAGCTCCAGCATACAATTCGCCCGTTTACTCTACCCGTCAACGCCGAGAAATTCGGAAACTTGAAAATGAACTACTTGAAGGCATACTCCAGCATTGGAATGGCTGTTATCGATACTGGCTTGGAGTACCTGCGGCACGAGATTGCCCGTGAGCAGGTCGGAGAGATGTTGAAGGTTTTTTTTGGAGTGTCATCCGATCTAAGCAGCAGCCGAGAAATCACTTCACCTACATCGGACGATGGCTTCGATATACTCAGGGAACAAGCCTGTTGCGGCAAGGAAAATTTCATACTCGCCTACCATTTCGTATTTGATGATGCACCCTTTCAAGAAGGTGTTGAAATTTGTATTTTACAGTTGATTGGTACTTTGCTTTATGACAATGACAATCAATCATTGCTTAGCCTGATACGCAATCGCAAAAATAGCAAAATTAATGAAATTCTTGATTTAAGCGATAAAGACCTGCAACTTCAGAAAGTTGCAGATTTGCTCACAGATGTTGGCGGCGGATTGGGGGCGTCGGATAGCATTGCTTTCACTCTAGCAAGTGTTTGCGAAGAGAAAATAAAACTTCGTCGTAAAATGATCTTCCAGAAAATAGTTGACAAGAATTCGGGGCTGTTCAAAACACTTTGGGCAACGGTGGGAAATAAGGATAAGGGCGGCTTCAATTACACCTTTCAGCTTATAAATCGAATCAAGGATTGTATCAAGAATGATTCAACCGGGCTGTTACGTGATATTGATATCGCTCAGCGATGGTTCGCAGGGTTGCGTGAGAAATTACACAATGGAGAGTTGCAGGTTCTCAGAGAACGTTTTCTCCAATCCAAAGAGGGGTTGTTATTATTCAAACATCGTAGGGAGATTCTTGCTGAAGGGTTATTGCAGCAGATGGGAGAAGCAATTTGTTGGTATGCAGAGGCGCGTCTCTATGAGGTAGCCTGCAAGGAAGCTGCATGGCTGCTACAGGAGATCTCCTCTTGGTTAGGTGAGTATCAAGGTCTGGACGAGCAGACCAATAGGAAGTGCTGGTCTGAAAATGGTTTTGCAGGCAAGCTTGCCTACTATGAAAAGCTCGTGCTTGATATCATCTCTGGTGTGAACGAAAAAACAGTCCGAGTTGATGACAGAACCAAATCCGGGCACCCGAAGGTTCATTTGGTAAAGACCTCGACTGCGGAATTGGAGGATGCGCAAAATCTGTCCTCTGGGTTGGCCATGGAGATGGCGCAGAGTGTTTTTGATAATCTGGGTGGGTCAAGAGATATCCTGGAAAGACTGATGAATAATCAGTCCAGTGCAGAAATAATTGGGCAGTTGCACAATCTTGCACTTAGCAGACTACCGGTTATGGGAAGCGGCGATGAAAACCCGCTTCTTAAAGCACTTGAGGCGTTGGATTCTACGGTCCGCAGAGATATTTTTCAGAACTGCCTGGAATCGGCCATGCCGTGGATAGATGCCCATACGGAAGGACAATGGACTGTCAATCCTTCTCAGTATGTTTGCCTGGTGGGCGTTGATGGCGCGCATCTATTTGCCCAACGATTTGGTGAAGAATTCAAGTCTGCAATCCCTTCCCGTACAGGATTAACCCCCAAACATATCAGTTTTTACGAATCTGGTATTCTTGGCAAGTTAACCTGTTATGTTGAACTGAGCGGGTTACCGCTAACTGCATTGATTCAGTTGCCAAATTGGAGGGAGAGTTACGAAGAGGAAAACAAGAGATTTCCGGTCCACATACATAAGGACAGGTCGCTCTTCGTCCACCCTTTGGCGCCGACTGCTGCAACCTTGGACCGTCTAGCTGAGCATTTCAAGATCTTCATTCAAGGCATCGTACTCGGTGTATTGAAGCTACGACGGAACAATTCGGGAAATCTGGATTATTGTCTTGCCGTTTCAGGTGAGGATATGAGTGTCGGCAATGAGCGTTTGATTCGACTGGATGGCGTGGTGAGTGAAGTTCAGGAAATGATACTGAATAAAGTAGCCAATGTGCTTAATCAGTTCAAGGCGCCCGCCCAACATGCCTGCTTGGTAGTTTTATACGATTTCTACGCGCAATGTGTTTATCCACCTGCCATTGTACGAAATCACAGCGGAATGGAATCCTTGCAAGAAAGTTTTCCTCATGTGATGTGCCGCAAATTGAGAGACGAAGCACAAAAATCGTTGGAAGAGAAGTATTCGGATGAGGATACGGACATGATTGTCCGTCTAATTGGTAAAGACGTCCTCCAAGATACACTCGACCTCTGGACCGATGAAATAGAAGGTTCAGATAGCGATGTATATGAGTTTGAGGTTGGCAGGGCACATAAACCAAAGCGACAACTGAAACGCGAATTCTATAATCCGGGATGGTTGGAAAGACAGACCGATATATCAGCAAGTAATTCTGATGATAAATTCTGTTCTGCTTGCAGTGAGCAACTGGAAGGCACACCTAAATTCTGTCCGAATTGTGGCGTTCGGCAAAATGTCTATGCTGCTAGCCCTCCGCACATAAACGCCGATGTCTGAGCTATCGTACCCAATATCATGTAAATCTTGTGGCAAGCAGCTCTATGGGCCGGTGGCCTATTGCCCTTATTGTGCAATACTGTGTGCGGTGGCCCCGGCTAAGGAAGCAGCTGTAGAATTGCCGACAGTTGCGCAAGTAACTGAAGACACGGTCGTAACACCTAGACCTGAGAGCATTTCCGTGCAACAGCCTCCCTTGGTGCAAGCTGAAACTCCACTTGAAAGCCCACCTGAAGGATCACGAAAAATTGCTCCAGAAGTAAAGGCACCAGAACAAAGAATTGAGCCACCAAAGCCCGGTGGAGATCGTAAATCTTTGCCTCCATCAAAATGGAAATGGATCGCTGTTGCTGTTGTATTGGTTGTTGGCATTGTCGGTTATCTTGTTTTTCACAATAAGAGCGGCTCTTCGCAAGATTCTCTTGCCTCTAAGCAATCGTCCACCCCGACAACACAAGCTTTGGGAAAAAAAGAATCTGCTCGGATTGTCGCTCAGGATGCATTGCGAATTGGCACTGGCTTGTCGCTGACTATCAGTAAGCTGCCTAAGTTGGATAAGATGCTGAAAGCTGCCAAACAACTGGGCGATATCTCGCCTCGATACCAGGAGCAGATAACTTCTGCTGAAAGCATGGTCAGTTCTGCCCGAACTGATCGGGATAAGAGCCTGATGGCCTACATTGGGAAGGTAGTCGAATTGGGTCGTTATTCGCCGGATCAGGTATCCTATGCAGTGGGTGTGATTCAGAGTGGGGATGTATCCTCTCGCGAAAAGATTGTCGTTGAATTGCTTGCAAAGCATGTAAATTCTTCTCGTAATAATTCTAAAGCAGATGCAAAAAAGCTACTTTCAGAATTTAATTTGCGATTTTGCGATTTTGTTGATTGAGATCATAATCAACTTGGGAAAGAGGCTGTTATGAAACGTCATTTACTAAGATTAATTGCCTCAGGTGTCGTCCTGAGCATGTTCACAGGGTGTGCAACTACTGACGGAGGCCGAACCAGGGCAGAAGGCACCGGATTTGGTGCTCTGCTTGGAGCGGCTCTTGGTGCCGGTGCCGGAGCCTTAATCGGTGGTAAGAACGGTGCGCTAATAGGTGCGGGAGTGGGCACTGCTGTGGGTGCCGGAGCTGGCTACGTTGCGGGAGATGCTGTTGCAGAGCGTAAGGAGGAATATGTTAAGACTGAGGACGAACTGGATGGAAAAATAACCGTAGTTGCTCAATATAACAGCGACCTGAATGTGTTTAACGATCAAACAGCAACTCGTATCACTGAACTGAAAAAGGAAGTTTCTGAACTCAATTCTAAGAAACTGACAAAAACAGCAAAAAAAGAGGAACAAAGGAAAAAACGAGATGAAATAAATGCTTTAATCCACGAAGCAGACCAACAAAAAATCACTATGAAAAATGAAGTAATTGCTCTGGACAAGTATATGAAAAGCCTGAACCAGGAACAGGAGCAAGACAGAGCAAAAATGGCAAAACTTAGTCAGGAAGTTACCTTGCTTAAAAAGGGTATCGCGATGCTTGACACTCAGAATGTGCAAATGGCTAAGATCGTTAAATCGCTTTCTGTGAGGAAATAATTGTGAATTGTAAATTTATTATTTTTGTCCTGTTAGCTGTAACTTCGACAGCTTCGGCCGCTTCAGACAACCCCCGGGAGGGAGGTTTTTTTGGCGGCCTGTCTGGTATCAACTCTGGTGCCTATGATGCTCGTGTTCAACAGCGAAAAGATGAATTAAGTCGTCAGGAAACAATTAACCAGGATTTGAAGGAAAAACAAAACGTTCTGGATAAAGAGGCAAAAGCTGCTGAGATTGAGCTGGCAGAGGAACAACAACGTGTGAACGATTTGGATGAGGATTTGGCCAGTCTGGAGTCTGATGTTAACGAGTTGAGCGCGAAGTCTGCCAAACAAAAAACTGAACTTACCGATCTTAAACGTAAAATTAAGGATAAGAGGCGGCGAATGAAGTCCCTGCAATCCGAATTAAAAGCATTGGAACGGGCTGGTGGAAATATTGTAAACTCTGATCGTTACAGGGTTCTTCAGCAGGAGCGGAACCGTCTCGCGGATGAGTACAAAAAGCTGCTTGAATATTCTCAAACCCTTTTTAATGTCGCAAAATAATTTTGGACTGTATTCAATGTCATGGACCATATCATCAATATTAACCATAATTAGCCTGACGCTCATTGCTACATCGGTTCATGCGACACCTCCTATAGATGAAATACGTACATTAATAACCAACAAAGCTTTGCGCCCCCAGTCGAATGAGGCGCTGTCAACACTGACCATAAAGAATCTGGATACAAGTTTACTGGCGATGGATCAGTATGCTCGTTATGTCCCATCCTCTGTGCTATTGAGCAATTCCGACAGCTCTGTGCATCTTGGCATTGAGGTTTTTGTGTACAAATCCCGGTTATGGATTCGCTCGGACCCAAACGGTCCGGCGTTTCAGGCCGGGATTCCCGAAATCGGCGAATTGCAGTCTATTAACGGTAAAAAGGTCAACGGAGATGATCTCGATCGGATTTCAGCCCAGTTAGATAAGGCAGTGAGAGTGGATCAAGTGACTCTGTCGGTTGCCAGTCGTCCGGGTGGCAAGGCAAAAGCCTACCGAGTTAAGCCTGCTGCATTTCAGCTGTCTTCAATCACATGGCGCCGCATACGTGCTGATATTGTTATGCATATCAGTGAGTTTGTTTCTCATGAAACCGCCCCTGGACTTTCTGCCAGGTATGCGGCGTTGGTTCGGCTAGGGAACCGAGTTGTACTCGATCTGCGTGGTTGCGCTGGGGGAGATTTGTACGAGGCACTGGAAATTGCGGGTATGTTTGTTCCTGCTGGGCGTCCCATGGCCAGTACGTATGACCGCTCCGGAATTGTGCAGACATATAGATCACCATCGGGACGTAAGCTGATTGCCCCCGTCTGGGTGCTCATAGACCAGCGTACCGCAAGTGCCGCTGAGATTCTTGCAGGCATATTACAATACCATAAACTCGCTCGTGTGGTTGGAGAGCGAAGTTATGGCAAATGTGTGTCTCAGACGTTAATCCCCCTTTCAGACGGCGGCGGGCTCTGGTTAACCACCTTGGGAATCAAATTTCCTGATACTACATCATGCGCTGGAACCGGGATCAGCCCCGATATTTCATACCCGGATATTTCTGTAAGCAAGATATCCGATGTTACAAAAAAATTAACAACTGGCAAACCTTGAACTGCAAGCAAATATATAACCCAAGTGAAAAGATATTGGACTGATGACAGGAGGAGATATCTGATGATAAAGCGAATAACACTGATTTTGTTTGTGATTGTAATGGCGACGGTTCAATTAACATTAACCGCTTGCGACACTGCTCAAAGTCGGGCAAAAAGAATTGTCTCGTTACGTTCAGAGCGCAAACAGATGCTGGACAAGCTCTATCAGGAATACGGTGGTTCAGAACTGTCGCAGTCAGTCAAATCAGGACTGCAAAATGATAAAGCTTCAGGTGGTGGTGCCGAAAACCAGATAGTTCAGGGTCTTGCCAACTTAGCACAAGGTGCTGACCGGTCACTATTCGAGCAAAGTATACGAACTGTTGGCAGCGGTGAAAACCTGATTGCAATAACTGATAAATCGAAGCAGTTCTTTTCACGACGCGATGTTTTGACTAAAGCCAAAAAGATATGTGAAATAGATATAGAATTGGAACAGCTGGAGAAAAAAGGCAACTAATGAAGTAAATGATGGCTTAAATCAAACAGGGTTGGTGGTTGCACTTATGAATTTCCTGTCAAAATGTCGATGTTGTAACAAGGAAAGATTTGGTTCTGTCAAATATTGCCCTTTCTGTGGAACGGAAGAATCGACCTCACGCACTTCCAGCGGTATTGGTATTGCATCACCGCGTCCAGTCGAGACTGTTATTTCAGCAGCCAGTGAACCTGAAATCGAAAAAGTTATTAAGCCTCCTGTCGAGCATTTTACAATTTCAGTAAATTCCGGTGAGCATGGGCATATTTCGCCAGCAACAGTCGAGTTAGCAAAAGATACAGAAAAAAACTTTGAAATTCATCCGGATGCCGGCTACGTCATTAATGACGTAAAAGTAGACGGACGATCTAAGGGCGCTATAACAACCTATAATTTCAAAGATGTAAGAGCAAATCATACCATAGAAGCATCCTTTAGTTTACTGCAGTACGTTATTGAATACAAAATAGGCGATAATAAATCCGAGAAAATAAATGTTGATTATGGATCTAATAAAACCTTCGAGATAACATCAAAAAAAGGGTGGAAAATTGCAGATGTTTTGGTGGATGGAGTTTCACAGGGTACAATTACTGCGTACACGTTCAATAATATCTCTTCTGATCATATAATTGAAGCTAAGTCTCAACCGGAGGAAAAAGATGCGCGAGTTGGGTTTCGCCCATCAACCTTTTTTGCTAGATTTGCAGTTTTTGCCGGCGTGATTTGGTTGATATATTATTTGTTTTCTGGATCAAATAAAGTAAACGTTGATTTTGCACAAATTAATCTGACAAGTAAGCCAACCGGGGCCTCGGTATCTATCGATGGGACTAATTTGGGCAAAACTCCATTGAATTACCAAATTAAAACTGGAAAACATGATATTACTTTAACAAAGTCAGGGTATCTTCAAAAATCTGTTTCTGTCACGCTTTCAAAAAATGAAAACAAAAAAATTAAACTGTCTCTTTCAAGGGAAAACTCGGCAAAAGATAACCTTGTAAAAACAAATAATAATTCTATCAGTTCAGGAAATGCATCTGATGAGGCATTACAATCAGATATCAATCAGGGCATAGAACTCTTTAACAACCAAGAGTACGATTCAGCCATAAATAAGTTTAATTCAATATTACAAGGACATCCTAATAACAAACAGGCTCGCGAGTATCTTAATAAATCAAAGGCTGCTCAACAGGAAGTTTTGAATAACTGGAAAAATGATTTAAATAAACAATAAGGATGTGCATATATGGAAAAGAAATACACTAAAATAGAAATTTATTTTGAAACGTTTCTTTTTAATTTCCGTTTTATTACTTTGATAGCTGTTATTGGTTCTCTGGTTTCTTCTCTGGTAATGTTCATTAAAGGGGCATTGCAAACAATTACTGGAATAATTTTCTTTTGTGAGGAGTTGTCAAACTTCCCTGGGGATAAGCATCAAAATGAAGCGCTTGTTCCGATGCTCATCTCTGCGGTCGATAAATATCTATTCGCAACAGTATTGCTGATTTTTAGTATGGGGCTTTATGAGCTTTTCATCAGTAAAATCGACCCGGCTAGCAGGACTGAAGACACACGGCCTAACTGGTTGCAGATAGAAAGCCTTGATGATCTTAAAGGGTCGTTAGGTAAAGTTATATTGATGATTTTAATAGTATTATTTTTTGAAAAATCATTAGGCGTTGAATATAAAACCGCGCTGGATTTATTGTTTTTAGCTCTGGGTATCATATTTGTGTCGTTAGCATTATTTTTGACTCACATGAATCATAAGAAAACTTCGCACTGAAATCATTATGTTTTGAGGGAGGGATAGCTTGATATCCATTATCAAACGTATATCTGTATGTATCATGATGTTTTTTGCTCTATTTGCAATGATCTCATGTGATAGTGCTAAAACCCGCGCCAAGAAGATTGTTGCTTTGCGTTTTGAACGTAAGCAATTATTAGATAAGCTATTTCAGCAATATGGCGGTTCTGAAGTGGCACAAGCTCTCAACGCTAATATTCAGAGTGGGACAACTTCCGAAAATAGCACAGGCAGTCAGCTTGTCCAAGGGCTCGCGAATATTACTCAAAATGTTGATCTCACCGTATTTGAAGAAGGCATACGCACTATAGGAAAAGGTGAGAACCTATTGATGCTGACTGATAAAGCCAAACGTTTTTTTTCGAGGGATGACGTCAAGAAAAGTGCCAGAAAGATTTGTGAGATTGATTTGGAATTGGATCAATTAGAGGGTGTTAAGGAGTAGAAATTATGGTTATAAAAATTATTATTACCATATTTATTATTTCTTTATTCGCGAATACATGCCTTGCCGCAACTAAGGCCAACTCTTTAACTAACCAAAAATATAGTGATATTGAGCGAAAAGATCATAAAAGAGATAATGAAACTAAGGCAAAACAATTATCAAGAAATATGAAAGTTTATAGATATGCCGAGCGCAAAAAAGACCTGCTTAAAGATGTAAAGCCTAAAGAACATATGACTTCTCATGTTGATCGTGGAAGACCAATCTCCGGCGCTACAGCAAAAAACAGATATGGTTTATCATATAAGCCACGTTATCGCGAGACAGTCAACGTTGAGAAAGGTACTATGGCAAAGAAAACAAAAGTTGTGGGCGGTGATCCTGGTCGAGGTGAATTGACGGTAACAGAGAAAATAAGAAAGACTATGACATCAAATTTAACTAAATTACCTAATTGAATTACAAATAGATATATTTTGTAGTATCTGACGTTAAGGGCGAAAACGGTTATTTATGGCGATAAGAATATTCTCAATAATACTAAGTGTGTGCATCCTATGTATTAGTGCGTGCGCAACCAGCAATACAGGTGTTGCTAAAAAGATGGCAAAGAAAAAGAAGAAGGCGCCAGAGGAATATAGCTATACGCCGCCTGCGCCTGCAGTTCAGTATGAACAGCCAAAAGTAGAGCCTGAAATTAGTAAAGCAGATACTACTATTACGCAACAAATAACTGAACCATCAGACTTTAATATCAAACAGACAAAAACTCAACAGCAAGTAATTGATGAGTATAAAAAAGAACATCATGGAAAACTACCATCAAAAACAACATTACAAAAATATAAGATCACAACTCTCAATTCCAAAAAAATGCGTGTTGGAGAAACCAGTTCTTTTTTGTCTTCACATTTTGAGTTAGTAAGGCTTGACAGCGAGTCGCCAGCAATTGATGAGAATTTAACTATATGTCTGCCAAATGGCAAAATATTTACAACCAAAAAGAAGAGTTATGCCCAAATAATTGAAGGCGGTGGCTACCAGATTGATCATAGCCTGTCAATACCCAAAGGGGTTCCTCTTGGGGTTTATACGTTTAAGACCGCAATTTATTTAAAAGACAAATTGGTAAGCAAGAAAGAAATCAAATATAGCGTAATTCATTGACCAGCTAAAGGTGGATGCATCGCAGACAATAAAAAAAATGAGGAAAATTCTTATTTGTCCGTCTAACGTAAACATACAAGGATATAGCGGAAAGCGGTCAATTATAAAAAAGTTGTGAAGTGTCCATTTTTGAAATTATTATTCCCTGTTTGTTCCTGAATACTTATGAACTGTAAATGCAAGGTGCAATATGTGCAATTTAAGGATGATAGCGTTTTGTTGTCTGATAACTCTGCTTCTTTGGGATTCACGTGTCTATGCCGAGAACAAGTCATTCACTAAAGAATACATTTACCAAGCAAGTGAACAAGATAGCAAGATCTCAAGCAGAACGAATGCAATAGCACAGGTCAAACGCCTGCTGTTGGAAGAATTGGGCTCTTATATAGAAAGTAACATTGAAGTAATCAACCTTCAATTAAACCGAGAAGAGATAGTTTTATTATCCTCAGGGATGGTCAAATCCGAGATAATTGATGAGAGCTGGGATGGAAAACAGTATTGGGTTAAGGCTAACTTAACGGCAGATCCTGAAGAAGTACTACAATCAATCAAAGAAAGTAAAAAAATAGCTACAAAAGAACCTGCGCTTAAACGTATCATCAAGTTGAACAATGAATATAGAATATCATTCCATTCAGCAGATATTAAGCCGGGACCATATGGCAATGACGACTCAAATCCTGCACCTGATGCATATATTATAGCGAAGGATGGGCAAGGCAAATCGTTATTTAACTCGGGTGATGTCTATGTCAGACAGAATAATACGGGTGCCTTGCTTGGCAACAGAAACAATTATTCCCCAAATTTCCGAGGGATTGGCTTCAACCACACCTTTTCCAGCGATTGTATATCGGTCACTCTTATGGACTGGGATGGATGCGAGGGGTTTCTGTGCAGCAAAAACAGCGCAGATGATGTTATTGGCTCCGATCTGAAAATATGTGTAGGCGACAAAATCGGCAAGCGTTGGATAAAATCTGATGGGTGGCAAATGGAAATCGAGATTATTGCGGTTGAGTAGAAGTGCTTGATTACGCCCATCGGAAAATTGATCTACATAATAAACACATATAGAATTTATGCCGATGTGAAATATGTTGCTAACATCCGCCCAGCCCCGACGGAACTGAACCCGTAGACTTATAGTATCACATATCGAATTTTCAATTATGCACTCCCCCGTTTAGGCTCTATGCTGGTCTCTGAGTGTCAGACGACAGCGCCCCTAATAACGCTTCATCCTCGCTACCCTCGTTATTCTAACATTATTTTAGTAATCCAATTTTTTCCAAGACATTTTCATAATTTGTCCGTCAAATTCATTCACGATGTTTGATTGCGGATTTGAGTGACCTTCATAACGTTACCATGTCAAGCAACTCTATGCGGAGGGCAACATGATAAGGATTAATTTGGGAGAAATGAATGAGGTATCACTCTCATTACAGGCCTTACGCTACAAGGAGACTATGGCCATCGATGTGGAGAGAAGAAGTAAAGAAAAACCTGTATTAAATTCAAACGATGCGGCCAAGTGTGAGGTGGCTGCAGAACTTATGATGCAGGGTTTTTCTGAAGAGGCGATATGCCGAATTCTTAATATCTCAGCCGATAAACTTCCGGATACTCTACCGTTCTGATGTTCTTTGACAATTTAATATTGCTAATCGGTAGTTATTTTTGGAGGTCTCGAAATGCGAATACCCTACATTTCATCAAACCAAACTGAAAATGGCTTTGAGGCCTGTTGCGTCGTACGGGTGTCATCGCTTCTAAACAGTGAACTGCTGAAGGAATACCATTATGGTGCAGCAGACGAGCGTTTTACTCCATCGTATTCAAAGTTGAACCCACGCCACTTGCAGAATGCCAGAGAGATGCTGCTTGCCGCCTTGGCGCCAATGACAGATACAAGCTTCGAGATCAGGATCAGCGTCGTGCCTGACCTTCTGCACAAGGCACAGGGAAACATCGACATGTCTATTTTGACCCGCTGTATTGGGGAGTCTGAAGAAAATGTAAGAGAAAAGGCTGCTGCAAGTTTTCTTGTCATCTTTCCCATTCTAGTGACCTGTCTGCCGGAGGCTGACCTGAAACTGGTCAAAACTGATGCTGAATTGGAACATTATTGTAAACCATTCGAAATCAAGCATGCCACTGCTGTTATACGTCGAATTCAAGATATTTCGCTGGTGTCTATAGTAATGACGAACAACGTCGGTTTCCTCGGCACAGAGAATAAGCAAACTGGAAAACAGGAGGTAGTATTGCGTCACTTGGCGCCGTGGGTTCCGTCTTTTGATGACTGGGGTCGTCTACTTGAAATTTTGACCGGACAAATGGAACCTACCATGTTGCTTGTTCGTCTACGTTCCCGCATTGATATAAGCAAAGAGCGCGAGCGATTAAGCAACATTGTAGAACTGTGTGAGGCTTCCTTGGCCGGGGTCGAAATCAACGAGTTTGCCATACGCAAAACGGCCTCAATGTTCGAGGAACAGAGTGTATCCCGATTGGAGAGTCTGAATCATCCCTGCTTTGATGTTGCCACGTTAATTTTATCAGGACGTCGGGTCCCCGCGACGCTGGCAGCTGCTTTCGGAACCGCTATTTCAGGGCGACGCATGGGTGGTGAAGAACCAGCCTGGCTTCAGGGTGGACATGAAACCCTCATTATCGAGGATGATTTCATGGCAGCCGATTACTTCCCCGAAACAGCCCCCTTCAGCATCGGCGAGGCAGCCTGCGCCTTCAGGCTTCCGTCACCGCCTAGCCGTGATATCCCGGGATTAACGGTACAGCGGTTCCGGGCAAATCTGGCCATGCTGCCACCAGAGCTGGATGAAAGCCCGCAGTCCATCAAGCTGTTTCTGAACGAGTTTCAGGGAATGTCGCAACCTGTGCATATTGATCCGGACGACCGGATGAGGCACTGCTACATCATGGGACAGACCGGAACCGGAAAGACATCGCTTATGGAAAACATGATAGCACAAGATATAAGGGCTGGGCGAGGGTTGGCTGTTGTCGATCCGCATGGTGACATGATCGATAACCTCCTTAATCGAATTCCCCGAGATCGTACAGCGGATGTGATTGTGTTTGATTTGCTGGATAGGGAACGCCCCATCGGTTTCAATCTCCTTCAATGGCGCTCAATTGCCGAGCGTGATTTGATTATTGATTCTCTCTACCAGCATATGGACCACATGTATGACCTTCGGCAGACCGGCGGACCGATGTGGGAGTCATATTTCAGGGGAATGCTCAAACTGTTGATGGGTGATGCTCCCCGTCCCGGTTTTACGCCTACCATCCTCGAATTCAAGCGTTGTTTCACCGACCGCAATTTCAGACACTGGTTGCTTGAATCCGTTAGCGACCAACAGGTCAAGGATTTTGTGGCTGAAGCTGAAGATGCAGGAGGCGAGGCGGCACTTGCCAATATGGCTCCTTACGTTTCTT
>Ga0194047_10000836_pt1 | contig 19588 bp, 26 predicted proteins | sample JunL225m_MetaG_2_FD_160070 | JGI IMG/M metagenome (GOLD analysis project Ga0194047, IMG submission 160070) | Anoxic zone freshwater microbial communities from boreal shield lake in IISD Experimental Lakes Area, Ontario, Canada - Jun2016-L221-5m | ecosystem: Environmental > Aquatic > Freshwater... | reverse complement strand
CTCGTTTACTTTTCTGCTCATTTCTTCAAAAAACTCTTTTTTGGTATCGTATCCCACATCCTTGTATGTATTACCTAGTGCCAAATCATTAAAATCAAATAGCATCTCAGTTAATAGCTCTTCGATATACTTATCCATCATGCCTCCACTAATTGGTTGATTAACTTCTCTACTTTTTTCCATGCCTTATCGGCCTCTTCGGTAATCTTGCCGCTCATATGCTCGTCTACTGTCAATTCAGTGTAGTACTCAATTGCGGATCTTAGCTCGCTAGCTATAAAGTTCTTATCCATCATTCCACCTCGCGCATCATGTCAGCCCAATCTTGGCCGCGCTCTTTTACCACAAAATCATAAGAGCCTACTGTGCCGGCCACTACTTGGTCGCGACTGGGTACATGGTTGCCCCAGTAATCATTGTGCTCGCGCTGGCCTAGTAAGCATAGGCCGCTTTTAATTGCATCCATCATAGTGCGGCCATATGAGCCCTGTAAGCCCCACATACCCGCGTTAATAGTGCGCTGAATGGCGAGATAATACTCTTCCTCTGTGGCCTCTTCGTCGCATTCAATTGTGTTGATATCGTTAAGTGATAACATTATTTCACCTCGTAAGTAGATTGGTTTAGGACGGCCAGTACTTCGGCCGGTGTTGCGTGTAATGTCATGCCGGTGATCTTGGCCACCTCATTATCAAATACGCGGCGGCCGGTAGCGCGCTCTGTTACATGTACGCATTCCCATGCGTTCCAATTTGCAATTGTGCCGTACTGCTCGCGTATTGCGCCGCCTTCGCTCTGATATCTATTCTCTATCTTGAGCGGATCAGAATAGATATACTCGCCGGCCGGTAGGCCATTGGTGCGCGTCTCGCGTTCGGCCTGAGCGGCCAATGCTTGTATTGATCTCATAATGTAACCTCCATATTGTGCGCGATCATCTCGTCGCGGGTAAAAATAGCGCGGTACACTCCAGCATGATTAAGCAAAAAATCAGCATAGCGCCGCGCCTCTTGGTACTGCTCAAAATAGAATCCATTGCAATAATACATATAATTAAACTCCTTCTATCTAATTGATCTAGTCATTTTCCTGATCTAGCGATATATCACAATAGGGGATTACCCTAATAGATCCTCTTTTTCTCTTATCGCGTTGATCTGCTCATTAATAGAGTGAAAATTAGCGTCTTCTAAGGCGCTCTGAAATGCGTCTAGTATCTGAATGCCATCCCACTTAAAATAGGACGATATAAGCGCTCCTAGTGCTTCGCTATCAGTAATGCCGGCCTGATACTCTTCAACGTACCGGCTTTTTATTGTGGCCTTAATTAAGGCCTTTAGTTTTTTGTCCATGGTTTTAATCTCCTATATGGATAAATTGAAAATGATCATCTATGAATTGCTTATCTTTACTATCTAGCAGATTAACAAGGCGGCATTCTATCCGGCCGCCGGTTACGCGCGCGAATTGCCGCGCCTTGCGCATTGTAGGGAATGCCGCATTATAATCTTGGCCTTGATGCCGGTAAAATACAAGGAATGGCGCGGCGCTCATAATAGGGCTTTCAATTCGGCCTTTAAGGCCTTGGCATCATCGCCGCGAAATTGTGCGGCATTGGCCAAAAAATAACGCACTATGCCGCGCGCATCGTCCTGATAGTATCTATCATTAATTGAATTGAGCGAGCTCATCGCATCAAGATACGGGACGGCGGCAAAATAGACGCGCGGCCATGCGCGCCGGATATCGCGCGCAATTGTAGAGAGCGGCCGCGCCGCTTGTTTAGTGTTTTCCATAATGATAAATCCTCCAATGGTTTAATTGGCCGCACAATGCGAGCCCCTAAGCCGCCTATATAAAGCGGCTTAGAGAATGCACTAGGCCGCGGCCATAATAGGTATAAAGCGGCTTTTTAATGATCCATGAACGATAATTACCGGATCCGCGCGGCGGGTATTCATGCCGCCGTCACAAGCGCCGCATTCGCCGCATAATTTACGCTTGCCGGCCTCTTCGCTTGCAGGGCATAAAAATTCGCCGGTTAAAACCGGCTCGCTTGCCGCGCGTACCCTGAATGTACGATATCCGGCGGCCTTGGCGGCGGCGCGCTCCATTGCATTATCGGCGCTCGCCATACATAAGGCCATAATATCGGCGCCGGCCTTGCCGTTTTGCCATTGGTGCGAATATCCGGTATGGCCGGCGGCCTTGGATATAAGCGCTTGCCAAATATAAGCCGGTACGGCGGCCGGATCGCCATAAGTACCCAATCTGACCATACGCGCGGCGCTCGCATTGGCCGCGGCTTGGATATCGGCCGGATAATTGCCCTTGATATAGGCCTTATAAACGGCATTCGCTCCTTGGCCTATGTTTACATAACAATCGGCGAGCTCGCCATGATATCGCCTATGTTTACAATCGCCGCATATAGATATATCCGCGCCGCTCTTGGCGCTCTCTAATGGGCTCATGCCGTTATCGGCCAAAATGTAAGTTTGTACCATATTGCCGGTTTTAACATTAGTAGATTTTATAATGGCAATGGCCACAATTGGCGCGCCGTCCAATAATGACGCGCCGCGATATAAAATAAAGCCGCTCGGCTTTTTAATTTTGGTTTGCATGATGGTATATCCTCTCAATTATTGCGGCGGCACAATGGCCGCCGCTGGTTTAGTTTAAGCATTATCCCAACGAATACCCGCTAAGCGCGTAATCTCGTTTTGAAATTCGTTTAGTTTATCCAGTGAGCCCTCGGCGCCTAGGATATAGGCGAATTGATGCGAAGGGCTAATCCAGCGCTCTATGAATTGCTCGCGGCTTAGCTGTACTTCGCGGCCGAATGAATTTGGGAATGGTTTAGTTTGCATGATGATAAATCCTCTCAATATTGGCCTGCGTTATTGCCTGCCATGTAATAATTTTAATCACAGAATTGGCCTAAAAACCGGCGCGCTACTTAGGACATACCCTTAAGGGTTTACCCTAATAAATCGAGATCTCCGCGCGGTAATGCTAAGGCCTCATTCCTTGAAATAATGGCGCCATGGCCTCATTAGAGGCCTTAGAATAGATCTAAGGGTAAACCCTAATGGGTAATTGGCCGGCGCTGATTAGTGAATGAGCTCGGCCGACGTGCCGTCATGCCGTCGCGTACGCGTGCACCACATTGGTGCATTATGGCCAGCGTGCACCACATTGGTGCACAGCTGTACTGAAGTAAGCGCTCACTTACATCATGCACCACATTGGTGCGTTGGCCATGTTAGTGCGCACTAACCTATGCACCACATTGGTGCGCTGCCTATGTGAGTGAGTGCTCACTTCCCCTATGCACCACATTGGTGCATACACTAGAACGATGCACCACATTGGTGCATGGGGGCGTTGTTTATAAACCACATACCCCTTTTAGGGTCCCATCGAAGGGCGGCCGGGCGGGGGCCCCATAACCCCCCAGCTTGTAAAATTTCCCAGCCCAACACAAAAACCCGATTTCCTAAAATTTTTTTTAATAAAATCATAGACTTACAACGACTTCAAGGGAACAAATGAGAATGATTCTTATTGCCTCTATATGAATCAATGAGTTACAGCAAAAGTGCAAGGGTTGCATGGGTTGCAGACCTTATTTACTCTTTTTGATATTTTTAAAAAATAAAAAAATAAATCTATGGAATGACCAAATAAGCCTCGCAACCCATGCAACCCTTGCACTTTTGTGTTTATTTTTGAAACTGGGACGATTATGACACCTTTCTTGTATTATTATAAGTATGAGCAAATACGCCTACCAAATTCAAGGTGCATTGGAGAATCCACCTGGAAAACTCCGAGGTCTTCGTGTTTTGATTTGTGATGTTAATAATTTTGATTCTGTGGATATACCTATTGAGGTAATTGACCATGAAACATCAAAGTATTTGCAGTTTCGACTTTCCATAACCGCGGAGGCTTTGAACATTCAAAGGCTGCCCAATGGAATACAGAACAAGATACGCGCGCCGTTAGGGCGATGGCTTGACCAATGGGTTCTTGAACACTTTTATGGCAATACTAGCAACGGAAAAAGTACTAACGCTTGATTACTGGAAACCTGCGGCAAAACTGCAAGTTGGGGACTATGTATTTAATAACCTTGGCAAACCGGTTAAAATAACCCTGGTTCAAGAATACCGGTCGCAGCATTGCTATGAGATACAGTTAGATGATAATTTAACTATATCTGGAGACATTCATTTAACGTTTCCCACCGAAAACAAAAAGTATCGGCTTAGAGTAGCGGAATATAAAGGCACTAGAAGATTTAGAAGGCCATTACGCCCAGTGAGTGTTGCTCAATTGTCAGAAGAATCGCTTCGAATTGAAAGCAATGCGCACAAATACTCCATCCCTACCACCAAGCCTATCGAGCTGCCACACCAAGACTTACCTGTTCCTCCCTATGTGTTTGGATTTTGGTTCATAAACAGAAGGCCAAGTAAAAATTGCAGAGCTGTTGGTGAGCATTATGACGAAGTAGAGCAAAAACTCAAAGACTATGGGTACAAAACAGTAATTGTTAAAAAAACTTTAAACAGATATGTTGAGTTTAAAATACAACCTAGCATTGAGTCTCAGTTAGCACCCCATATTCCGACCCAAATACCTAATAATTATTTATTGGGGTCTGTTGAACAAAGAATCGAGCTGTTATCCGGTATTATTGCTGCAAGACATAGGCAATACCATGATAAACAGGATATTTTTAAAATACGTGACCTGCCCCTTTCTATTTTAACTCGAATACAGGGCTTAGTAGAGTCATTAAGTAGCAAAACACGATTAGAACACCGCGAAAACACCAAAAGATACACTTTATTTTTTAGATCACACATAAAACTACTTGGAAGACAAAATCCTGCATGGATACGAGTCCACCATGCTAGGCGGTATATAACCAAAATCACTTCAATTCCACCGCAATCTTGTATTCATATTGAAACAGATGGTGTAGACAACACGATTCTCGTAGGAGAAGGCTTTATTTCATGTCTTTAACAACAAAGCAAGAACTCACGCTTAAAAAGTTTGCGGAAGCGCGAAAGCACTGGCCGAAAGACCAATTAGACGCAGCCCTATGGCGCATCAAGTGGTCACTTCAGGCATTAGAACATCAAAAAGAACCTGAAGATGGAGCATACGACACTTTTCTCATGCTTGCCGGTCGTGGGTCCGGTAAGACGCACACGGCCAGCCATTGGATTGGTATTCGTGCTTGGATGTATGATAACACCCGCTGGTTGGTCACAGCCCCCACCTCAAATGATATACGTGCAACTTGTTTTGAGGGAGACTCCGGACTTATTAATATCATCCCCGCGTCACTTATACGAGACTACAACAAGTCACTCTTTGAAATTACCCTCACAAACGGATCAATCATTCAAGGCATTCCAGCCTCAGAGCCAGAGCGATATCGTGGTAAGCAATTCCATGGAGCTTGGTTTGACGAGTTGTGTGCGTTTGATTACCTTGACGAAGCCTACGATGGAGTACAGTTTACCCTCCGTCTTAAGGACCCCCGAATCCCTCGGGTGCAGCAAATTATTACAACCACTCCAAAGCCAAAAGAATTAATTGTAGATCTTAACGAGGGCAAGGTTGGTGGCGATGTTTATGTGGTTAACGCCTCATCGTATGATAACAAGGACAATCTATCTGAGACGTTTTTTAAGCAGCTTGAGACATATGAAGGCACTGACATTGGTAAGCAGGAGATCTACGGTGAAATCCTGGACCCTGAAGCATCTGGTATTATTAAACGTAAGATGTTCCGGATGTGGCCAGCAAAAACACCCACGCCTGTGCTTGAATACGTAATTGCCTCGTATGACCCGGCGACCTCCGAAAAGACAATGAACGACCCAACGGCTTGTACTGTGTGGGGAATATTTGATCGAGAAGACTCTGGTACTTGTGCCATTTTGCTTGACTCATGGGACCAGCACCTTTCCTATCCGGAGTTACGCCGTAAGGTCATCTCTGACTTTAAAGAGGTTGTGTACGGATCAGACAATGAGTTCGGTAAGGGCCGTAAGGCCGACCTGATACTCATGGAAGATAAGTCCGCTGGTATCTCCCTTATCCAGGAGCTCCAAGGCTCTGGTGTGCCAGTCAGAGGATATAACCCAGGACGTGCCGATAAGGTCCAGCGTTTGAACATTGTTGCTCCGCTCGTTGCTAAAGGAAAGATTTTCATACCAGAAGACACTGAGTTAAAGGGTGAGTTTGCCACATGGGCAAAACGCTTCTTGCGTCAGGTGTGTTCGTTTCCAGAAGCTGGTGGTCATGATGACTACGTGGACTCACTGTCACAAGCCCTGCGCGTTCTCAGGGACTCTGGATGGCTGCAGTTAGATCCCCTCCCAGCCCGCGATTATGATTACGCAGACGATGATTATAAGAAGAAGTATTCCAATCCGTATGCCCAATAAGGGCGGATTGTGCTCTATTCTTGTATTATTATAATTAGGAACAACAAATGAACTTAATCAAAAGCCCACACGACCTCCTCTTAGAAAAAGCTGGATTGGCGCCACAATCACCGGGTATGGTTAATACCGCACCACAAATGTTACTAAACCAATCGGGTGCTATGCCCCATTTTTCAGAAGGCGGCTCCATGCCATCAACCGGAACTATGGAAGCGGATTTGATTGCTAATAACCAGGTTCCCCCACGTTTTCAATTTTCAGAAGGCGGCCAAGTACAAGGCGTCTTCTCACAAGCAGAATTTGAGCATCTCCACCCATTATTTGTAGCCTTGGGTTTTATCGACCCCAAGGATAACATTAAGTACACAAAATAATCTATGGCACAACCACAAATACCTTTACAAGTCGGCGCTAATTTGCCCGGTCTTGAGACCGAGCAAAATGTTCAAGAGGCCCAAGCGCAAGATGCGGAGATGGATTACTACGAGGAAACACTTGGACTAGAGCCAGAAGACGTTGAGCAAGAAGTTATTGAACAAGAGGATGGCTCGGTAGTAGTCAACTTCATTCCTAAGTCCTCACCTAAAGAAGCGCCAGAGTTTTATGCTAACTTGGCCGAAGAGTTTGACGAAAGTGAATTACAATCTTTAGCAATTGAATATTTAGATTTTATTGATGTTGACCGTGAAGCACGTACCCAGAGAGACAAACAGTATGAAGAAGGGCTACGTCGTACGGGTCTTGGTAAGGACGCTCCTGGTGGCGCCACTTTTGATGGTGCTTCTAAAGTTGTTCATCCCGTCATGGCCGAGGCTTGTGTCGACTTCGCAGCTTCAAGCTCCAAAGAGTTACTACCACCAGAAGGCATCGTCAAGTCCAATATTAAAGGCGAAGCCGACAGATTAAAAGAAGAAACAGCGGACCGCAAGGTTAGCTTCCTTAACTGGCAGTTAACAGAACAGGTCCCAGAATACCGTGACGAGATGGAACAACTGCTGACCCAGCTTCCTCTCGGCGGTTCCCAATTCCTAAAGTGGCGCTTTGACACAGAACAAAAGCGTCCTACTTGTGAGTGGGTACCGATTGACAATATTCTGCTACCATACGCAGCATCAAACTTTTACACCGCACAGCGTGTAACCGAAGTTCAAGACATCACAGAAGATGTATTGTTGCAACGTATTGACGCAGGTATTTACCGTGACATTGATTCTGAGTACACATCAGATGCACCAATCAATGACATGACATTGGCAACTAAAGCCAATAACAAAATTGAAGGCCGTGAAAATCCAGGTAAGAACGTTGATGGCTTACGCCGCGTTTATGAGATTACTTGCTTTATGCGTCTTGACGACGATCCTGAAACCAATGGCCGTCGTGCACCATATATTTTAACCATTGATGAATCAACATCTAAGGTATTAGCATTATATCGTAACTGGGAATGTAACGATGAGAAATTGGAAAAACTCGACTGGTACGTGGAGTTCAAGTTCATTCCTTGGCGTGGTGCTTATGCAATTGGCCTTCCTCATCTTATTGGCGGTCTCGCTGCCGCTCTTACTGGCGCTTTGCGTGCTTTGTTGGATGCAGCACACATTAGCAACAGCCAGACGATGCTTAAACTTAAGGGTGGTCGTATCTCAGGCCAGTCCGACAGAATCGAGCCAACACAGGTCCTAGAGATTGAAGGTTCACCTGGCGTTGATGATGTACGTAAGTTAGCAATGCCACTTCCGTTTAATCCACCATCATCTGTTCTTATGCAGTTACTTGGTTGGTTAACAGATGCAGCTAAAGGCGTTGTTACTACATCTGAAGAAAAGATTGCTGACGCAAACGCTAACATGCCGGTGGGCACAACCCAGGCTCTGATTGAGCAGGGCGCTAAGGTATTCTCATCCATTCATGCCCGTTTGCATCGCTCACAGGCTAAGTCTCTTGCTATTATCGCTAGGTTAAACCACTGGTACCTAGACGAGATGGACAATCAGTCCGGAACAGAAATTCAGGTTCGTGACTTTGCATCAAACAATGATGTACGTCCTGTATCAGATCCTAACATCTTCTCAGAAACGCAACGTCTTGCACAAAACCAAGCCCTCCTACAGATGGCTACATCGTCCCCTCCAGGGATGTTCGATATTCGAGCAGTGTATCGTAGAATCCTTGGTCAACTCAAGATTCCAGCAATTGATGAAGTATTACCAAACCCAATGGGAGCTAAAGAGTCCAACCCAGCGTTAGAGAACGTCTCCATGACTATGGGCCGTCCTGCCGCTGCTTACCCAGACCAAGACCATGTCTCCCACATTAAGATTCACTTAGCTTATGCAAATGACCCAGCTTATGGTGGCAACCCTGTTATTGGGCCTGCTTTTACTCCTCATGCTTTAGAGCACATCAAGCAGCATTTAACATTACATTACTTACAATCCATGCGTTCGTATGTGGCACAAGCACAAGGTGGAAAAGATACACTTGAGCTACATCAAGAAAAGCCGCTGGACTTAGAAGCACAGCAAGCACTGGCACTAGCATCACAGATGGTTGGCGAAGACGCAAAATCCGTTCTTGGCCCGTACCTACAACCAATTCAAGCTCTGGCCCAAAAAGTACAGCAAGCCCAGCAACAACAAATGGAAAAAGCTGCAGCGTCCGATCCTACAGCTCAGGTTATTCTTAAGACTCAGATGGCAGAGACTCAGCGTAAACAGCAAGAGTCACAAGCTAAGATGCAGTTACAAGGCCAACAAGACCAACAAGAGTACCAGCTTAAAATTGCTGAACTGCAACAAAAAGTTCAAGAGTTACAGGCTAAGTATTCAACCCAGACCAATATTGACAACCAGCGTAACGCTACCGATATTGCTATGGCAAATATCAACAACGCAGCAAAAGAGCGTGTTGCTCAAATCAACGCTGGCGCTCAGATGGATCAACAACAAGCCCAGCTTGAACATGAGCAGAATTTGTCCGCTTTAGATGCTATCCAGGCAGCTGACGCAGATATTCGTCAACATGGTATAGCAGTACAACAACAAACGTTCCAAGCACAGGCAGATCAAGTAGCAAAACAAGCCGATGCCCAAAAACAAGCCGCACTGTCAGCGCAACAACATAACCAGTCATTGCAACAAACTGGCTTAGATCATGCTTCACAAATACAGCAAAATGATCAGCAGCATCAACAAGCATTAGCACAACAAGCAGCAGCACCACAACCAACACCCCCAACAGGAGCATAGTATGGCCGAAAACTTAAAAGGCTTTAGACAAACATACCAGGAAACTGGCAAAGCATCCAGCGGCGGTGGCCCTGGCGAAAAAACTCTTGACGCTGGACCATCAGGTTCCAAACGCGCAAATAATGCCGTTCTTAATCAAAACAAACTCTCAACTGGCAAAAAAGTAGGTCCAGGTAAGAATTTGAAAGATATTAAGGGCGGAAACTTCTATTAAGGGCGGAATACTCATAATGTTTGTATTATTATGAGTATGAAAGACTTTATTAGTGAAATTATTTCTCGTACGAGAAACGAACAAGACAAATTGGCGGAAACTCTCACCGCTGGAATGAATGTCAACTCCTTCAATGATTACCAACGATTAGTTGGTCGACACGAAGGTTTTAGTGAGGTACTAGACATTATAAATGAAATTCTGAGAGAAGACGACGAAGAGTAAAGGATTGGCGAATGCCGATTGATTTTAATAAGCAGGACGAACCAGACCTACGCAGCGAGCAGGAGTGCTTTCCAAACGTAGACCCGGGGGTAGAAATTCTTGGTGATCGAGTACTGGTGCAATTACGCCGGGAAAAGACCACAAGTAAAGGCGGTATCATCCTAGTTGATGAAACCAAACAAACGTTACGTTTTAACGAAACGGTAGCTAAAGTAATCGGCATTGGTCCACTGGCGTATAAAAGCCCGGATGACCTAACCCCGTGGCCAGAAGGTCCTTGGGTAAAAGTTGGTGATTTAGTTCGTACGATTAAGTACGGCGGCGATCGTTACGTTGTGCAGCCAGACGACGATGGTGCGGCAGTAGTGTTTATTACGCTACAAGCACGTGAGGTGATCTCTAAGATCAAATCATTCGAGGCAGCACAAAAAATGAAAGCGTTTGTAGATTAACTTTTGTATAAAAGAGAAAGTAGATATGGCAGATAAAGAAAAAGATGTTCCAATTAAGGAACAGGAAGATGGCTCAGTAGTAGCCCGCGTTGAGGTCCCAGAGGGATTTGACGACGAAGAAGAAAAAGTCGAAATTGAGGTTGATGAGCAAACAGCTCAAGAAGCCGCAGATGATGACGCAGCAGCAGAAGACGAAGGCGAAAACGAAGACGACCGCGAAAGAATCCGCGAAGCTCGACGTGAAGAACGCAAGCTAAAGAAAGAATTAGCTAAGCAACGTGAAGCATCGTCAAAGCACAAGATTTCAGCACTTGAAAAACGAAACGAAGATTTAGCTCGCCGCTTAGCAGCGGTAGAGAACACAGCAGCATCATATCAGTTTGCGCAGATTGACAAGGCAGTGGAAGATGAAGCCACCCGTGTCGAGTACGCCAAAATGAAAATGCTCCAAGCAGCTCAGTCTGGAGACGCAGCAGGTCAAGTAGAATACCTGGAGCAACTCACAGACGCTAAGCAACGTTTAGCTCAAGTGCAGCATTATAAAAAAGAACAACTAGAGCAAGCTAAGGCACCAAAGCAAAATGTTCCAAATCCGGTAACAACGGAAGTACAACAAAATGCTACCCAATGGTTAAAGAAAAACTCTTGGTACGACCCGCAAGCTAGAGATACAGATAGTAGAATTGCCAAAGTAATCGACCAAGAACTCGCAGCTGATGGTTGGGATCCTAGTGATTCTGAATATTGGGAAGAGTTAGATAATCGTTTATCCGCACGTCTGCCACACCGCTACACAGCAAAAGGTGGCAATAACCGCCGCTCAGCCGGGCCAACAGCCTCTAGCAGAGTAGCAAACACAACCAGCGCTAAGCCAGGCACAATCACATTATCACGTGAGCGTGTTAGTGCAATTAAAGATGCTGGCGCATGGGACGATGTAGAAAAACGAAACAAAATGATCCGCGCTTATGCGTCGTATGATCGTAACAATAAAGGTTAATTATCATGGCAAATACAAGAATTAAACGCGACATGGAAGATCGTTTATCCGATCGTGTACAAGAAACTAAAGAGCGGATCGCAGCAGAAGATCCAGCAAATCAAAGTAAGCGCGAACGCGCAGAGGCGTTCAGGGACAAGTGGCAAAATAGCGCATTGCCAGAGTTGGAAGAAGGGATTATTCCTGGATTCCATTTGTGTTGGCTCTCCACCACAAATAATTATGACAGTATCGACAAACGCATGGCGTTGGGTTATGAGCCAGTTAAAGCCGGAGAATTAGGAAGAGGCTTTGAAGGACTAGGTAAAATGAGCTCGGGCAAGTTTGAAGGCTGTGTTAGCTGTAACGAAATGGTTCTCTTCAAGTTACCAGAAGAAATCTATCAGGAAGTGATGAAAATGATGCACTTGGAGGATCCACTGGATCACCAACGCAACATCACCGCCCAAGTGCGAAGTACTGCGCAAGAGGGTAAAGGTGGTCGTTCAATTCTTGAAGGTGGAGTTCTGGAGATGGAAAAAGAGGCCGCTAAGGCGAATAGTAATATTCGTTTTTCATAACATTCTTCAAAATAACAAAGGAAATTTAATAAATGTCTTCAACATTTAAACCCTTTGGTTTGAAGCCTGCTTACCATCCAAGTGGTTTGGATCGCGCAGTGCCATTCATCGGAACTAATACTTTCGTAAACGGTACTGATTATAGCGCTCCATTTTCTCTAGGCGCTGGTGAGGCTTTTTACCAATTTACTCCAGTAGCAATTAACGGCAGCGGTCAATTGATCGTGGCTGAAAATGCAGCTGCCGATGGAACCGTTTACGGCTCTTTCGACGGTGTTGAATTTACTGACTCACAAGGTCGTCGTTCCGTAGCTAAGTGGGCTTCTGCCACAACTTTAGCTGCTTCTACAGAAATCATTTTCTGGATCTTTGCTGATCCATCATTGGTTTACGAAGCTCAAGTAAACGGTTCAGTACCTACAGGTGCAATCGGTTCCGAGTATAACTTCTCTGCAGCAGCTGGTTACAGCGCTACAGGTGGCTATTCAATCGGTAACGGTGGCGCTGGCTTCTCTACATCTGCTTTGGCTGCTGCTCCAGTTACACCTGGTTCACAAGGTCAAGTTCGTGTAGTTGGCTTAGGTCGTGAGGCTGCATATCCAGCGGGCGAAACAAACACATGGGGTGATGATTACACCATTGTTCAAGTCCAGATCTCTAACAACGCCTTTACCGCTCCGTCGGTTTCGGTTTCCTAATTAACGAAAGGATAAGCAATGGCAACCCCAATGCGTAGTACAGACTTTCGCGCGGTAGTCGAACCGATTATCAACGAAGTCTTTGATGGCGTTTATGAACAACGCGCTGACGAGTGGAAAGGATTTGTTGAACAGATCCAAGGTATTCCACGCAACTATCACGAAGAAGTAATGCTGTTCGGTATGAACGCAGCTCCTGCAATGCCTGACGGCACTCCAGTTAGCTACGATCAAGGCGGTACACTGTACATCACCAGATTCATTTATCAAATCTATGGCTTGGCTTATGCCTTGACTAAGGTTTTGATGGAAGACGGCGATCACATCCGTATCGGCTCAACATTTGCTAAGCATCTTGCTCAGTCAATGATTGAAACCAAAGAAACATTGTGCGCAAACTTGCTCAACTTTGCTTTCACACCTAACTACAATGGTGGCGATGGCGTAACTTTGATCAACACAGCTCACCCTGTTGCTAACGGTTTGACATACTCTAACAAGTTGTCTACTGCTGCTTCATTGTCACAAACTTCTGTTGAGCAGATGCTCATTCAGATCCGTTCTGCTATTGACAACAATGGTAAGCGTATCCGTCTGAAAGCTGAGCAATTGATTGTTCCACCAGCACTCGAGTTCCAGGCTGAGGTTATCCTCAAATCTGTTCTCCGTTCTGGTACAGCTGACAACGATTTGAACCCTATCAAATCAACAGGCATGTTGCCTAAAGGTACACACGTGGTTACACGTTTGTCCTCTAGCAAAGCCTGGTGGGTACAGACCGATGCAGAAAATGGTCTCATGCTCGTAATGCGTCGTCCAATGGAGAAATCCATGGAAGGTGACTTCGAGACTGACTCTATGCGTTATAAGGCTACTGAGCGTTATGCTACAGGTTGGCACGATGCGCGTAACATTTTCGGTACACAAGGCGTTTAATCAAAAACTACCACAAGTAGTGTATTTGGAACCCCAGGGATAAAATCCTGGGGTTTTTTGCTTTTTAGGGCGAATAAAACCCAAAATTTGTATTATTATATATAAGGAAGACAAATCCCACTCTGACCACCGAACTTCCCGGTGAGACGACTTAGAGACAGTTTGGGATACCCACTAAGAAAAGGAATCAATAATGTCTAGTACATTCACAGCCCCCATTCGTGTAAACACACGTCAAACCACATCTAACGATGGAACAATCAGTGCAGATAACACAGGCGCTGCAGTACTTACTCAACAAGCTGCTTTTGTTGGTGGTACAGCAACTGAAGTTGTGTTGCCAGCTGGCTCCATCATTCACCTAATTCAAGCCTACGTATCAGTAGCCGCTGGTACACCAGCCACTGCTAATATATTACTTGACGGAGCCCCCGTTGCTACCGTGTCTGATGACGCTGGTGTAAACGATGCTACTTTAACTAGCGTTTCTGTAGCAAACACAGGCCCAGCCAATTCAGTATTAAGTCTTACAGCCGGTGCTGATGCAGAAGGTGTTTTATCTGTAATGTATACAGCACGTAACGCTGACGGTACAATTGCTCCATACGGTTCTGGCTACACAAATAACTAATTAGGAGCCAACCATGCGTCAAGTAACAGTAACAGTACCAAACGGTGGTAAGGGAACACAACCCGTTATCATCGACCAGTACATTTCTCCAAATGCCGTTACTTACTCTGCAAGCGCTGGTGCAACAGTTCAGGTTTCTGTTACGGACCCATATCCGTACATAAATCAAGACTTCACTACTGCTTCTTTTAGTTGGGTTACCGCACCTACAGGTGCTCCTAATGGTGTTGGCTTTTTAGGCCAACCATTTAGAGCAATTCGTATCACTGGTGCAACTGGTGGCGACACCTTAACGGTAATTCAAGCCGGAGTTAAGTAATTTGTTTTATGTGTATGCCCACACAAAACCCGACGGAGAAATATTCTACGTCGGGAAGGGCACACGCAAGCGTTTTTTAGATAAAAGAAATAGAAACCAACACTGGTATAATGTTGTTAATAAATATGGTTATAATGCTATTATTTTAGCCAATAACCTAACAGAAAACCAAGCAATTGAAGAAGAAGCACAAATAATTAAACATTTTAAAAAGTTTGGAAAATTAGTAAATATTTTGGACCGTGGAGATATAAATGCCATGAGTAATCCAGAGGTTGCCAAAAAATGTGCAGAAACAAAAAGAAAACTTGGGCAATACACTGGAAAAGAAATATCTGAATATAATAAAAAATATAAAGATAAAATCAAAAATCCAGAATTTGCAAAAAAAGTTTCAGAAAATAGAAAAAAAGCAAATTTAGCGTCAATTAAAAAACGACATAGTAATATGCAAGAAACTGTATTACAAATACGAAACCTAAGATGTTCAAATAAAACATACCAAGAAATTTCAAATATTACTAAAATTTCAGTTACTTCTGTTTGGAACATTGTAAAAGGAAATTCCTATGCCGGTGTATATTGATACAAGAGGCAACAGTGTACTTTCAGTAGCAATTTGTGATCGGTGTTCGCGCAAGTTCCCTTATGTCGACCTTATGCCGGACCCTAACTTCCCTGGCATGAGAGTCTGCAAAGATGATTTAGATAAGTTTGACCCCTGGAGATTACCAGCGCGTCAAACAGAAAATATTACTCTTCGATTCCCACGACCAGATGTATCCGTAGCAATTGGCCCAATCGGTGGTCAACAAATTGTTACCCAAGGTAACCCAAATCAAAAGACACAAAACGATAGTTTTAATCTTGATGGTTATGGAACAGACGCCGGCGAATCTGGTGATCTAAAATTATAATAAAGAGATAACAATGGCAGATCGTTCAATAACACAATTACAAGTTGCTGATCCACTAACCGGGCAAGAAGTAACTGTGCTTGTACAAAATGGTGTTACAAAACAATCAACAATTAATGCCATTTCAAATTTAGGTGGGCCTACAGGACCACAAGGCCCTAAAGGCGCAACAGGCGCACAAGGCCCTAAAGGTGCAACGGGCAGTGTTGGACCCACAGGCGCTACAGGACCACAAGGCATTCAGGGCATCACTGGCAGCACAGGATCTACAGGACCACAGGGTAACACCGTAACTGGACCGACAGGCGCTACAGGACCACAAGGCATTCAGGGCATCACTGGCAGCACAGGATCTACAGGACCACAGGGTAACACCGTAACTGGACCGACAGGCGCTACAGGACCACAGGGCATTCAGGGCATTACTGGCAGCACAGGATCTACAGGACCACAGGGTAACACCGTAACTGGACCGACAGGCGCTACAGGACCACAAGGCATTCAGGGCATCACTGGTGAAACAGGACCACAGGGTAACACAGTAACAGGACCAACAGGCGCAACGGGACCACAAGGCATTCAGGGCGTTACAGGTGATACAGGTGCTACAGGACCACAGGGTAACACCGTAACAGGACCAACAGGTGCAACGGGACCACAGGGCATTCAGGGTATCACTGGCCCAACGGGAGCTCAAGGCATTCAGGGCGTTACAGGTGAGACAGGCGCAACGGGACCACAGGGTAACACAGTAACAGGACCAACAGGCGCTACAGGACCACAAGGTATTCAGGGTGTAACAGGTGAGACAGGTGCTACGGGACCACAGGGTAACACCGTAACAGGACCAACAGGCGCTACAGGACCACAGGGCATTCAGGGTGTAACAGGTGAGACAGGTGCTACGGGACCACAGGGTAACACCGTAACAGGACCAACAGGCGCTACAGGACCACAGGGCATTCAGGGTATAACAGGCGCGACAGGTGGTACAGGTGCAACTGGTGCTACAGGGCCTTCAATAACTGGACCAACAGGTAGCACCGGGCCATCGGGGCCAACAATTTATCCAGCGACCGGGTTTGCTTACTCAATTGGATCAACCTGGGGAACATCATATGATTACACTGGCACAGGTAATGTAGTATTAGCCACTGGGGCAGTATTAAGTAAACCATCTATATTTGGATCTGATCCGTATATCCGCTTTTTTAACGGATCCGCGGTAACCGGTGGTGCTGGTTATATGTGGTACAACGGCAATGATGGGTCACTTAACTTTGGTATGGGTGGTGGCAATATTACCCAACAAGTCGGTGAAGAACTTTTTGTTTATGGCAAAGCTACTGCAACAATTTCAGATAGCCCATTACAAATTGTTTATAAAACAGGCACCATTGGCGCTTCCGGAGTTATTACTTTTGCACCAGCCGTTGGCGGTATTACAGACCCCACCACATTTGTAGGATGTGCTACTGAAGGAATTACAAGCGGTTCTTTTGGCCGTGTAACTTGTTTTGGTAAAATCCATGGCATTGATACTACAGGCGCTTCTTTTGGAGAAACGTGGGTTGCCAATGACGTTATTTGGTACAACCCAGCCACCGGTAATCCAACAAAAGTAAAACCAACCGCACCAAACATTAAAACACAAATTGGTTTAATTATCAATGTAAGTGCCACTTTAGGCACATTTAATGTTGAAATAATTCATGGCTCCTCTTTAGGGGGGACAGATGACAACGTTCAAATCACAGGGCCAACAGGTGGAAACTTGTTAGTTTATAATGGCACTTACTGGGCAAACGCAACAGGAATTTCAGGCGGTACATTTTAAATTAAGGCTCGTATGAGCTTAGAGGACAGGTATGAAAATAGCAGTATACGCAATTGCGAAGAATGAGGAGCAATTTGTCAAACGGTTTTGTGATTCAGCTAAAGACGCAGATCTTATTTTAATAGCTGATACAGGGTCCGAGGACAACACGGTTAAGGTAGCAAAAAAGTGTGGTGCAACTGTACACTCTATCTCTATTAACCCATGGCGTTTTGATGCTGCTAGAAATTGTGCTCTTGCGCTCTTACCTGCCGACGTAGATGTATGTATCAGTATGGACCTGGACGAGACGTTACTGCCAGGTTGGAGAGAAGAAATTGAGCGGTTGTGGGTTGGTGAAACAAACCGAATCCAGCATCTGTTTGATAACGGCGATAAGCTCGTATTCTCAGTGTCCCGTGTACATGCGCGAAATGGATATGTTTGGAAATATCCGTGCCATGAGTATGTAACACCAGATGTAAGAACAAAGGAAGTGCTTGTAACCTCTACATTTAAAATGATGTTACATGCGCCAGACCCAAAGAAATCTCGCGGGCAGTACTTGCCAATGCTTGAGATGGCGGTAAAGGAAGACCCAAACTGCTCACGCAGTCAGTTTTATTTAGCAAGGGAGTACTCGTTTTATTCTCGTTTTCTTGAGTGCCAGGAAGCATTTAAGAAATACCTAGAGATGAAAACAGCTACTTGGTTTGTTGAACGGTCATACGCGTACCGTATGATTGGAAGTACAGAAGAGCTTTTAGGTAACAACGGAACGAAATGGTTTTATAAGTCATTGTCCGAAGATCCAGCAGCTAGAGAACCTTGGTTAGAGTTAGCCTTTAAGGCATATAAAAAACAAGACTGGCAGCAGTGTTATCTAAACGCTAAGATGGCAATAGAGTTAAAAGAGCAATCTTTGTGGCATACGACGGACCCAAAAGCATGGACATGGCCAGCGTATGACTTTGCTGCAATAGCAGCGCATCACTTAGGCTTAAAAGAAGAATCAATTGTACAGGGCGAGGAAGCCCTAAAGTTTGACCCCACCAACGAACGATTAATAAAAAATTTAGAATTTTATAGGAAATAGACATGGCACAATCTGGCTACACACCAATTAGTTTATACTACAGTTCCACCACTGGTGCTGCGCCAACCGCTGGCCAGCTAGTAAATGGTGAGCTGGGTATTAACATTACCGACGGAAAGTTATACTACAAAGATAACAGCTCAGCAATTAAATCCTTTACTTCAGGAAGTGGTAGTGCTTACAATGTCCAAACATTTACCTCTAGTGGAACTTGGACTAAACCCGCTGGCGTAAACAATGTCCGAGTAGTTGCTATTGGTGGTGGCAGTGGTGGGGGTTCAGGTAGAAAAGGTGCGGTTAGTAGTTCTAGAACTGGTGGTGCTGGCGGTTTTGCTGGGGCTTATATTGATAAAACATTACAAGCAACTGATTTAACCTCTACTGTTACTGTAACTATCGGTACAGGCGGTACAGGCGGTGCTTCACAAACAACTAACTCTACTAATGGCAATAAAGGTGCTGCTGGTGGTAATACTACTTTTGGGGCATACATAACTTCTTATGGTGGTTTTGTTGGTGGTGGTGGAACTGTCTCTTCTGCACTCGTAATTGGCGAAGAAAAACCAGGGTTTGAATATTCAGGTGTAAGTAAAACAACATCGGCTGTACAACTACCTTCCATTGCTAGTGCTGGCCAAGCTCAATCCTCTTTTGGTACTGGTGGACTTTTCGGAATTTTTGGTGGTGGTGGCGGTGGTGGCGGCGGCGGTATACAAACTGACAATACCTTAGCTACTTTTACTGGTTTTGGTGGTACTGGGGCAACCGCAATTAATAGTGGGTTTTCTGGCGGTACGGGTTCTATAGTTGCTGGAACGGCAGGCGCCGCTGGAACTGCATCCACAACAAACAGTATCTATGGTGGTGGCGGTGGCGGCGGTGGACAAGCGTCATTACTAACCAATGGTGGTAATGGTGGTGCTGGTGCGTTATATGGTGGCGGTGGAGGCGGTGGTGGTGCTTCCGTTGATTCTTTGGGAAATTCTGGTGCAGG
>Ga0194047_10000834_pt1 | contig 19597 bp, 19 predicted proteins | sample JunL225m_MetaG_2_FD_160070 | JGI IMG/M metagenome (GOLD analysis project Ga0194047, IMG submission 160070) | Anoxic zone freshwater microbial communities from boreal shield lake in IISD Experimental Lakes Area, Ontario, Canada - Jun2016-L221-5m | ecosystem: Environmental > Aquatic > Freshwater... | reverse complement strand
GCATTTAAAAGTATTAATCCTGAGGTTATAAATGCAGTTATTAGTGTAATTTTTATAGCATTTGACCAAACACTATGCTGCCTTTGTTTGTTGTCGAAATTACCAGCTGTTTCTTTTGTTATTCCCGGAAGGAAAACTCCTCCGGCGCTACTATTGGCAATAGTTAGAATATTTTGAAATTGTCCATATGTGGAGTAGCCAGTTGGGCCTATATAAATAGCAAATAACTTATTTAATACTAATCCAGTTAATATTTTTATCGCTACTGATATCCCATTTAATAGGCTAGTTTTAACTAAGCTCATTATTCACAACTTGTATTACCTTAAATATATCCTCATCACTTAAGTGTGGGCCAATTGGTAAGCTCAATACTTTGGCTGCTAAATTCTCTGCTATTGGAAATTTTCTGTTTAAGCAGTTGAAATCACCATATGCCGTTTGAAGATGCGGCGGAATTGGGTAATGTATTAAAGTACCAATACCCATTTGAGTTAAATACTCTTGAAATTTATCCCTCTGAGAGTGGCAAATAACAAATAAGTGCCATGCTGGATCCGCCCACTCAGGAGCAGTCGGTAGAATCAATTTATCATTTTTTATATTCTTGATGTAGTCATTCGCTATTTTTTTACGTCGGCTATTCCAAATGTCTAAGTATGATAGTTTTACGCGCAGAATAGCTGCTTGTATTGGATCTAGCCTACTGTTAAAGCCACGTACTTCGTTCACATATTTATGGCTAGACCCATAATTTCTAAGCACGCTAACTTTCTTGGCAATCTCAGCATTATTGGTTGTAATTGCACCGCCATCACCCATAGCCCCAAGATTTTTTCCGGGATAAAAGCTCCATGCAACTGCGTCTCCATGGGACCCAATTCGCTGACCTTTATATTTAGCCCCATGTGATTGGGCTCCATCTTCCAATATATATAGGCCATATTTTTTAGCGATAGCAATAATTGGATCCATGTCTGCTGGCTGTCCATATAAATGAACGGGTAAGATAACCTTAGTTTTTTTAGAAATTACACCCTCTATAAGCTCGGGATTGATATTAAATGTACCCGCAATTGGTTCTACCGGCACTGGAATAGCACCACACTGGCTTACAGCCAACCATGTTGCTATATAAGTATTTGAGGGTACTATAACCTCGTCGCCGTGACCAACTCCCAGCGCTAATAACCCTAAATGAAGTGCATCCAGGCCATTTGCAACTCCAACTGAATATTTTGCTTCGCTAAAATTAGCATATTCAGCCTCAAATGCCTCAACTTCAACTCCGCCAATATACCAACCAGAATTTAAAACTCGGTTAATGGCGCCGTCAATTTCTGACTTTAACTCAAGATAAGGATTTTTCAAATCCAAAAAGGGGATCATAAGGTCAAACCTAACTCGTTAGCAAAATAAATTCATTATAGTTTCTAATATAATCTGATGCATCATACAAATGTGAAGCGAAAACAAGCAATAAGGCATCTGGGGAGTATTTATATTGCGTACCCCAGGTCATTGGAGGCATATATAAACCGCGCTCAGGATGGTTTAATTGAAACTCCTCCCTTCTCAGGCCATCATCAGCAACAGCAATTACTGAACCCCTAAGACAAAGAAGAAATTGGTGGCACTCTTTATGCGCGTGCTCACCCCGGATATCCACTAGCGGAACTTGGTAAATAATGAAATAACGTTTTGGTTCAAATGGAACATCTATGCCAAAATTTCCAACCGTTAAATTTCCACGTGGATCTTTAATAACGGATGTTTCTATTAGTCTATATTTTTGCATATTCACAATAATTTATATTTTTCTTATCTTCTTACTTCTTGAGTTTTGCATAGAATTTTCTGTTATAAAAATCTTAGTTGGGATTTTATAATTTGCTAATCTACCCAAGCACTTATGACGTATTCTTTTTTTTAAGGCCTGAATATCCTCAGGATTATCTAAACTTACTTTTGCAACAACAATTTGCCCTAATAAATTGTTTCTTTCTCCAAATACAGCAACATCTTTTATATTATCCATTTCTAAAATTATGCTCTCTACCTCTGCTGGGTAAACCTTTTGTCCGCCCACATTAATAATATCGGTTACACGTCCTAGGATTCTAAAATAATCACCATCAATTTCAACTTTATCCTGGGTATTGAACCAACCCTCTGCATCAAAATTTGAGGGTGAATTTAAGTATCCAATCATTCGATATTTTGATTTAACCCATAAAACTCCATCCAGGACTTTAGTCTCGAATCCATCGCCACCAATTTTTACCCATAAGGAGCCATCATCTCGTGACTTAGATCCTAAAACGCCAACCTCAGATAAACCATAAGTTTGCTGCAGGATTGCACTAGGAATAATTTTCTTTATTCTATCTAAGGTGGATTGAGGCATTACCTCGGTACCATAGGTAACCTTTTTAAGCGAGTCTAGCCTAAAGTTTTTATAGGAACCAGATGCTGCAAGCAATGTTAAAAATGATGGTGTTGTGGGTAATAACTCCACAGCGTACTTTTCTATTGCCCGGCAAATATTCTGAACTGACCTATCCTTAACTGTCACGAGCGTACCTAGACTAGACGTGATGGCGAGAATTGTATTTATTCCCCCAAAATGATCAATCATCAAAAATGGAATAGCTATCACTGGATGTCGCTTATTCTTAAACTTTTCTGCGACTCTATTAAGATCATGAAGCATTGCCTTCGGTTTGCCAGTAGATCCCGATGAAAATACTATTAACCCAGAGGTCTTATTATTTTTAAATTCATCTAGCATATCCGATTTTACTAAAATCTGATGCTTTTTAATGATCGCACAGGTATTAGAGCCGTCAAACTCTACAAGCCAATCACATCCTGAGACTCTAAGTGCTTCTGATTGCTCTATAACTCCCTCCCTTGCTAAAGGGATAACAATATTATTATTGAGAGATAAAGCCAACATGTAGCAAAACACCTCTGGAGAGTAGTCCCCCAAAATAACTACTAATTCGCCCTCTTTAACGCCAGAACTTTGAATATCCACTAAGAAGCGAAATACATTATTCAGAACTTCGCCATAGCTTACTACTCTATCCTCATGAATAAATGCCGAATGATTTATTGCTGATTCAAAAATCGATAATAGCCATTTCATTGATAATCCTTAAAAAAATTCAATTATTTTTATCTAAGAAATTTAAAAGGGATTTATTATTTCTACAAATATTGGAGCCCATAGAATGTTCTCCATGGCCTGGGTAAATAATCCTGTCAGAATTTAAATCATTCCAAATGCGATTTAGACTTTTCTTAAGTTCTTTAGAATCTGAACCGGGTACAGAAGATAATCCCACTCCATAACTATAAATGGTATCGCCAGTGAACCACGCATTACCAAACTCAATAATGCATGAACCCGGAGTGTGCCCTGGCACATGAGTAAATGCAAGCATATCTTCGCCCAAGCTATACGAGAACTCATCTTCAACATAGGTTATGGAGGGGAGTGTAATTCTTTGATTAATGCGACATGCCATCATTAAAAAATTTGACGCCTTAACTATCCGATCTTCCTTTTTATGGATATAAACATTACAACCATACTTCTGTTGTAATGAATGAGCGCTTCCCACGTGATCAAAATGGCCGTGTGTACAAAAAATTTGATAAGGCTTAAGATCAAGCTTTTGCAGAGCAGAATCAATCAAAAGCTCATCCAAACAAGTATCTATTAAAATGCAGCCGCCCGGAACATTCGCCTCTACTATGTAGCAATTAGACGGGAGAGCGCCACCAACAATTTTCCAAATTTTCCCACCGCCCCAATCTCCAATAATTTCGGCCATGCTTAGTTTATTCCGCCAAGATATATAGTCTGAGCGGTGATGTAAGAGCTCCTCTCGGACGCTAAAAAATCAATGACATTGAAGATGTCATCGTCGATAGTTAAGCGAGGAATGACCAATCCATTGATAATCCCCTTAAGTACGTCTGGTGCCAAGGAATTCATCATATCCGTTGGGTAACCACTTAGTGCCAATGTATTGGATGTGATATTAAAAGTGGAAAGCTCTTTTGCAATAACATTTGACATTGAAATTAGTGCAGACTTAGTTGCTGCATATATAGATCCTCCAACAGGCTCCAGGCTTGACATTATCGATCCAATATTAATAATTCTTCCCCACTTATTTTTTCGCATTAATTTTGATGCTTCTTTTGAAATCAAAAATGCACCAAAAATATTTACAGTCAACATTTCTTGAGCTGATTCTGTCGACATGATCATTGCATACTGGGATGTGGCAACTCCAGCATTGTTAATCAAAATATCCAAGGCTGGCACCAATTTTCTAACACTTACAAATGCATCCTGAACTGACTTTGGATTTCCGATATCGACTGAGATGTGGTGATATTTTTCACACTCAAAAGTTGGTTGCCCTCGAGAAAATCCAACTACTGTTGCCCCATTTTCAATCATGTACCCTGCTATTACACGGCCTACACCTCTGCTACTTCCAGTAATCAAGACATACTTATTGGCATATTTAGAACTAGTCGTCATTCCCGCTCTCAGACAGAAGCAAAAGAATGTAATCCGTTAAGGTAATTACACTATTAAACGGTGAAATTGATTGGTTCATTGCCCTCTCATCTGTCAAACTAATTTCAACTCCAGATAAGTCAGCAATTTCAGACTCTATATCAACCACAATAGATACAAGTGAAAGTGAATCAAGAGAAGACTCCCCTCCGAATAATTCGGTGTCTAGGCTAACCTTTATCTGCTCATCCAAGCCGCGCTCATCATTTAAATTATGAAGTGCTCCAAGAATAAGTTTTTCAACAACTTCTCTATCAATCATATTTCTACCTTTCAGATTTACTACTTTAAATTTTTACGAGCTAAGGTCATCAATGAAATAGCTCGAGGTAATGTTATTTTTCTAAAATCATCAGTTAAAAGGCCGATTAGAATCCCGTCATGAAATATTCCATCTTGATTAAGATGACTACGAAGCCGCCCTTCTATCTTCATTCCCATATAGCTATGCCACTTAACCATTAGTGGATTATTATCTGCAACAACCCCAAAAAGGCGAACCAACCCAAGCGTATTAAAGGCAAATTCATACAACAGCTTTACTGCTTCAACTGCAGCGGGAATACCGTTTACTAATACATCCTCCCCAATCAAAAAGCGCCCAGGTTCAGCGTGGAGATTTTCTTTATCGATATTTGTCAATGAAATCATTCCCACAGGTGTCAAACATCTTTTTATTTCAATAATGAAATTAAATTCAGAGTTTGGCCGAGATGCTATCCACTCTGCTTGCTGACTGACAGTGGAAGCGCCTTTGTTTAAGAGTTTGGCTCTTTCAGATTTACGCCAATTGAAGGTCATCTCAGCATCCTCAATACGTAAAGCCCTAAGATTTATAAACTCCCCCTCTAAAAAGATATTGGCTACTTTATTCATATATCAAGATTTCAAATCAAACTCAAAGGATTACATTGATAAGCCGCCACACACTGGGAGAGTTACTCCAGTAATGTGCCTTGCAGATGAGCTAATTAAAAACACAATCGCATCTGCAATATCCTCCGACTCAGCCAACTTTCTTAATGGGGCATTCATTTTTGCAAGCATTTTCACCTTGTCAGGTATATTTGCAATCATTTCAGTCTGAGTCATACCAGGGGCAACCGTGTTTACCCGCACTCCTTTGGGTCCAAACTCCGCCGCAAGGGTTCTGGTAAATGCTGCCAGAGCTGCTTTTGCACAAATATAAGAACTTTGCTGAGTTGGCGGCAAGCCCTCTCCATATATGGATCCAACAAATACAAAGCTGCCCCCTTTTTTTTCAATCATCAATGGAAGAGCACGCTTAGCACAATTAAAAGCGCCTTTTAACTGGACATCTATATGAGATTGTTGATTTGCCCAATCCTCATCAAGGAAAGGGCGGGGAATGGGCAGCGGCGCTGCACAATGCACAACCCCTTCAACAAAGCCGAATTGAGCTTCAGCTTGGGAAAAAATACGTCCGACATCCTCCTCACTAGAAACATCGCCTTGAATCGAGATGGCTCGACCCCCGTCCCCGATAATTTGACCAACTATATAACTAGCTTCTTTTTCAGAGTTTTTAAAATTTATAATAGTGGGGTAGCCCATTGCGGCGATCTTCTTAGCAGTGGCAGCCCCAATCCCTCTACTACCCCCTGTTACTAAAATTGCATTTTTCTCGCTCATCTCATTTTCTTTCTTTTTTGAAGGCAACTGCAACATACGCACAGTGGATTCACCTTTAATCAAGGAAATACCATTTTGGTTTTGTATCTCAATACCCAATCCCAGTATTCGCGTTGAAGGCGACTTACTTTTAACCCTGGCAAAAACTTTAATTGCATTACCGACAAAGCCTGGATTCATAAATTCAATTGTTTGTGTAAGCCACAGTGCGCCAGGCCCAGGAATCAACATTCCAATTACTGTGGAGATGTATGAAGCTGTAAGCATTCCATGAACAATAGGCTTCCCAAATTGTGTTTGTACTGCAAATTCACGATCTAAATGTACTGGATTGTAATCACCAGTCAAATCCGCAAAAGTCTGAACATCAGATAGTGTTATGACATGCTCTAAAAAATATTCAGCGCCCACTTGAATTTCCTCAAACTCAAGAAATTCAAAGGGCAAGTTAGTGGCGGGATTTAGTACCATTTCAGCACCGAAGAGCCAAATATAAATCCAGCGCCAACCCCAGAAATAACCACCAAATCGTTACGCTTTAATTTAGCCTCACTTACCGCATCGCACAATGCAATAGCAATGGAGGCATCTGCGGTATTCCCATACTCCATAATATTTACTATTGTCTTTGTCATTGGTTGGCGCATCTTTGCCATAAGATATTCAATTAAGCGCAAATTAGCCTGATGCAAGATAAAAAAATCGACATCGTTCGTAGTCTTATTAATCTTCTCGAGTGATTTTGCAATAGCTTTGGGCTGAAATTGAATTACTTGCTTCCAAACTTCAAGGCCATTTAATTCATAAAACTGAAGGCCCTGATCAATATTCTCTTTTCTCAAAGGAAAGCTAGATCCACCCCCACGCATTCTTACCGCTTCGAATGCTTTTCCATTAGCGGTAATCTCATGAGCAAGAAAACCATATCCAGCAGGTACTCTTTTCAAAACTGCTGCCCCAGCACCATCCCCAAAATATATTGCTGAATTTGGATCTGACCAATTAATAAATCGACTTTGAAGTGCGACGCCTAAAACTAAAACATATTCGATGGCAGGATCAAACATCATGCGATCAGATGCAATGCTTAGCCCCACTTGAAATCCCGTACAATTTGCCATAACATCAAATGCACCTGCATTCTTTGCCCCTAATAATTCTTGGATTTTGCATGAGACTGCTGGATATACATAATCTCCAGTAAAAGAGCAGGTAATTATCAAGCCCAAATCTTCTGGGGTAATTCCAGCCATTGATATAGCACCACGAGCTGCCTTTGCGGCCATCTCTGACGCAACCTCATTATGAGCAGCCCTTCTTCTATTCCTAATCCCAGTCTTTTCTTCTATAAGTCCTGGATCTAAATCAGTCCACCCTTCAACCTGAGTGTTTGAGATAATTTCCTCTGGAAGATATTTTCCAACGCCTGCAATCCCCACCCCGTAAGGATATGCCTGGACTAATTTCTCATCAATAGAATTCGAATGCATCAAAAGTATCTAAAATTAAATATAAAAAATTCTTCTAAAATCAAAAAGAGATCCCATGATCGCCCAACACGGCCTTGACAAGTGGGTAGCTCATAATTTCTACCGATTCTTCTTCGGTGAATGTAATGTTAAATGCCTCTTCAAGCGCTAATACTAAATTTAAATGCTTAAGGGAGTCCCACTTTTCTATTGTATCAACTGATGTTTCATCATTAATCGAAGAAGTTTCAATTTGAAAAATATTTTTAAAAACTTCTTTTAATTTCAATTCATTACTCATTTACTCTCCGTTGTTAAAGATAATTCAATCCACTCAGGGGAAAGGGGTGGAGCCTTTTCCTCAAAATTCCATTCCCAACAATACACCTCCTCCCTGGTCTCCATCTTTTTAAAGCCCTGCTTTCGATAAAAGTCTGCGACCTGAGCATTTTTCTTTGTGGGAATATAGGCACCCACAACTTTTTTAACGCCTTTTAGCTTGGCCTGTTCAAGGATATAGGTCATGAAAGCATCTTCCACCCCCCTACCAAGAGCTCTACAAGATAGTGCAAAGGTATCTATTTTGCATACGTCTTCGTCAGCTTTTGTAATCGCCACCCCAATTAAGCCCAGATCAGTAAATCTATCCTGCAACTTTAAGCAATAAACACCATAGCTGGGATCAGCAAGCATTCTAGAAATGTCCCCCTCAGAATAGCGAAATGTAGTCAAATTAAATTGATTTGTTTTTTGAGTTAACTGCGAAAATCTTGGAATAGTCGTAACTGAAGGAGCACCAATTTCAGCGCAAAGTTTAAGATTTCGCAAATACTCATCATAAGAACCTGAGTTATTTTTAAGCTCCTCGCTCTTAGCAGCACTTATATACATTTCCGAACGCTTTTTATCTTCTTCGGTAAAACTAAGCGTATCAAAAAAGCCATTATCAGCTATTTGGCGCTTAAAGGAGCTGGAGTCACCTTGTAAATGCACAACTGCAACCTGCGGTAACTGACTCTCTACCCACTCGCATTCAAAAGCATTGTCATCAGCAAATACAAAACTATCAATGCCAATATTAAGCTTCTCGGCAAGTCGTGACAAATTAGACGCTTTATCATTCCAATTAATCTGCCAGGCAGCAATATGATCTCTTCTTAGAATCATATCGGGATGTTTATCTAACACCTCCAAAACATCCTCTTCATTATTCTTGCTACATAGAGCCAATAAAACACCACGATTATATAAATTCAAAATTTCAGTCTGGAATGCACGGAATCCACTTCCGGGATGGGATGTGCCTAGCTTAATTCCATGAATACCATCCTCGCCAATAACTCCACCCCAAAGCGTGTTATCACAATCTAAAACCAGACACTTTTTACCCTTACCTTTTAATGCGCGAATATATTTTGCATACTCAATTCCAAGGGCAAGTAACATTTCACGCTTTAGCGGTGCTCGGGCAATATGCCAATACCTTTCATCGTATCCTTGATTTATTCCAACCTTAGCAAAGATGCTAAAGTAATCGACTATGAAAACGTCTGGGATTGTTTTTAGTCTACCCAATAACTCTTTATTAAGCTTTAGTATTGCAGCAGTATGACCGCTCTCCAATTGGGCATTTAAAATTCCAAGTGTTGGGGCATCTATTAATGGAAAATTATTAATTAAAACAGGGGCATTTGAGTTAGTCCTAAAAACTGAAATAAACCCCTCTATTTCGTTAACTACTCTTTTTATTTCCCGATCAATATCATTAGCAGATGAAGATAAATACTCTGTTGTGAGTACTTTCGAAATTCCCTCTAACCAATTAGCGATCAATAGAACCTGTGGGTTATGGCCATATAGACCGCTATCTTTATTTAATATTTCAGAGGCAACAACATCATAATCACCCAAATAAATATCAGCCAAGAGTCCACAACGAGCAAATTCACCTTTTACAATAGGGATAAGCGGCTCAACAGTAAAGTTACGAGCGATGCTAACCCTGATAGACTCCAAACTAGCGTTAGGATGATCATCTAATAAAGCTTCTAAAGCCGAATAGTTCGCAATATTTCTCTCTTTGCCTACTCGGTTGATAGCTTCTTGAATTCTGCCATTCTCACTCATATGTATCAACCCTTTTAAAGACTCAATATTGCACCGTAGTTAATCGTTACGAGCTCTTTTTCCCAATCTTTCTCTGGAATATTTTCAGCTGCAAATGCAACTTCTTTAACTATCCTTAAGCCTGCATCAGAAATCATTTTACGAATTTCGTCTACATTGTGAAAATGCAATACATGATCTAAAGCTGGGCTATTAGCCGCAGTAGTTAGGAATACCGTTCCATTAGGACTAAGAAGTTCCTTGGTTTTCTTCATAAAATCTAAGCCATTGTTCACATGTTCTAGAACTTCGCCCATGATGACAAAATCAAACTTCTGCTCCTGACTCGGGAGCTCCAAGAAGTCTCCATGAATAAAGGTGAACTCATTAGACTTAATGTCAAATGCTTTTAAAACATCTTTGGCAGTATCGATTGATGTTTGACTAATATCAATAATTGTCGTGTCAATCCCAGGGAAAAAATTTTGCATATTTGAAGTAAAAAGACCATGCCCAACACCGACCTCTAAATAAGATTTAATTTTCTCTTTAGGTAAATTTTTCAGGAAGAATTGAAATAGCTTGTAATGATTTGGCCAAAACATATAGGACAACAAAAGTCCTATCATGTAATACTTCATGACACTCACTTCATCGTAAACATTCTTTTGGGCTTCCTTAGCATCAGTAACGGGATATTTGCCCGTCTTTTTAAACTGAATTTGAGCTGAGAGGAAATCCTGGCACATCTTATTATAAGAAGAAGCGGCCTCCACCCTATCAGCCTCCGTCCTCATCAACTTGTGATTCAAAATATTGCTTAAATTTTCAGAAAATTCAAAGTACTCCCTAGATTGTTCCTCAATAAAATAGCGAATTCTCTTTTTTTGCAATTGGTTTTGCTGTGAAACTAAATCAATAATCTTAGTTAATTCTTTATATTCGCTTTGAGCATTCATTTTAAATATTTTTCTAAATTTACTTGGTAATAAGGATTGTGTCTCTAAGCACGCTAATTATTCTTAAAATTCTAAAACGCTTAATAGCAATACTTTAGTGCATTGACCATGCCTAACAAGCCAACTGTTTTAGTAATAACCCCTGCCTATCTTTTGCACTCATAAAGGGCTCTATCCCATCAGGTAACGGCCAGCTGATTCCCACCTCTAAATCATTCCAAGCTAAACACATCTCACTTTGCGGATGGTAATAGTCAGTAGTTTTATACAAAATCTCTGCAGTGGGTGAGAGCACTAAAAATCCATGCGCTAAACCAGCTGGAATCCACATCTGCTTGTGATTTTCCGCGCTAAGTTCAACGCTAACCGACTTGCTATATGTTGCTGAATTTTTTCTAACATCTACTACTACGTCGAATACTGATCCCTGGATTACCCGCACCAATTTCCCCTGCGGTTTTTCAGTTTGCCAGTGCATTCCTCTGAGAGTCCACTGCTTTGATAATGATTGATTATCTTGAACAAATTTGACATCAGATCCAATCACATCCTCTAAATCTTGGGCGCTAAACGATTCCATAAACCAACCAGACTCGTCGCCCAATACCTTGGGCTCAATAACCAGTACACCCTTTATTTGGGTAGGTGAAATGGCGAACTTCGCAGAAAAAGTCATGTATAAATTATTTCTTTCTACCAATTTAAATACTTTAGCCAGCTAAAACCCGATCTCTAAGTCCACGCGTCTAGAGATTCCAAAATACTGCACCGCACCATTTTCCCACAACCAATTGATTCAACTCCCAAACTACTGATTTACTTATCAATTCTGCTCAAAAACGAATCATTAAAGCCCGCTAACACCGATTAGCATCAGCCCTTACGCCCGCTAATGCCCGCTCCCGCGCACAATACCCCATCTTACTGGCTCCCATTTTAAGGGCTTGGCTGTAATCTGGTGGCACTATTTCATGCGCCGTCATGCCTTAGGCAATTCAGAGCCCGATTGCCTACGGCTTTCCTGTCGGGCCTTTTTGGCTACGCGCTTTTTAGCCCACTGATAGGCCGTGATATAGACCAAGACCAAGCACCCAAAAGCAGCGAGAGATGCATTTTGGTTTTGGGCAAAGGTGGTCGCCAACACCATGGAGGAGATTGACCAGGTGCCTACCGAAAATCCGGTGATGGAGTTGATCTTGGTGGGGCTTAATTGATGTTTGAACTTGGGATAGATCAGTGAGCCCGCAATAATTTGATGTAGGTGCAAGCGATCTGGTTGGCCAGAGCCCATTTTATTTTTGATGCGGCGGGCGATTGAGTACAAGACTTCAATGATGGGGTAGGAGCATAGGACCAGCAGTGCAAACGGTGAGACCCCAGAATTGCGATTGACCAAGGCCACGCACAACCAGGCGATGCTAGTACCCAAAAGATAGGCGCCACCATCGCCTAAAAAAATCTTTCCTGATGGCCAGTTCACACACAAGAACCCTAGGGTGCTGGCGAGCAATGCGGTAGAGACGAGGGCAACTGGCAGATCACCGACATTGAGCGCGATAGCGATTAAACCTAAGAGGATCCAAGTAGCGGCCCAGCCGGCAAGGCCATTAAAGCCATCGATCATGTTCATTGCGTGGGTTACCCCACAGATAGCAAAGGCGGTAAACGCAATCGATATGATGGGCCATTGCAAGAGCAAATCGAGCCAACCATAACCGAATTGATTGAGGGTGTAGCCCGTTAAGTAGTAGCCCACCACGCCTGGAATCATGGTTGCCCACAGGCGCATCGCCACTGGAACTCTCTTACTTAGATCCTCTAAGAGACCAAAGCTAAACGAAATTGATGCTAAGAGCAGCAGTGGGGTCAATATCACTTGACTGTGTACTGGTGCCAGGGCATCTGCAGCACACAGGCCAACAAAGATTGCGATGCCACCAACACGCGGCACCTGTCCGCCATGTACCTTTTGCACCCCAGAAAGACTGTCGTAAGAATACTTGCCGTGCCAAGAGCGGGTCCACACGATGAGCAGGCTCACCAATAAACTGAGCGCAAAGGGCAACACCACATTATTTAAACTGATTAAAGTCAATTGTAAAAATCTTTACCCGCGTTGTTGAGTACCCACATTTTGCCAGAAAGTGCATTTAGCCATTGCGTGCGAAATGCGTTTGCACTCTCGTTACAAAATGAATACCCCATTATTTTTGCTATTTTGGATTGCCATGGATTGATCGTCCCGCCATAGCCCTGATCACTCTGATAATTATAACGATTTACCCCCATTTGCACCGCAGTGTTTACCCCCCCCGCACAGGCCTTTAGATGTCTGAAAATACCTTCAGTGTGGGCTAGATTGCACTATGCAGGCACCAGGGCATGGACTGCACGGCCTTGCTGCCAGGGTCTTAGCGAGCGATTTTTTTGCGCAGGGTGGCCACTAGCTGCCAGATGCCTTTGAGCTGGGATTTTAAGGCGGAGTAAATGATTTCTAGCTTACCTTCAGACTCTGGGTTCGCACGTAGGTTCGCCCAGGCATGACGCGCAAAGATAAAGAGGATGAGCAAGAACTCGGCTGCCAGCGTAGCGATCATGGCTATTTGGCCACGCTTGGGTTTGGACTTGAGTTCGGGGGCGTAGGCCACGTCTACTTGGGTAAAGGTGGGTCCGACTTTTTCTTCGTCAACGCGCGCGGCTTCATATTGGCGGATGGTGCCAGCTAACATCGCTTGTTGGGTGTAGACATCTCTAAACTGACGCGTTGAGAGCTCTTTAATTTGCGACTCTAAGAACTCTTTGCGATCTTGCGCTTCTTGCAAGGCGAGCTTGCCGGTAAATAGGCGTAGCTCGGTAACATAGGTGTTGGCCAACTCTGCGGCAAATTTGGGATCTTCATCATCGACTGAGATGCTGATCATGCCGGTCTTTTTATCGGAGAAAATTGTGACCCTCTTCTCCAGTATTTTTCGTGCTGAGACCTTGTATTTAACGTCAAACTTTTCTAGGAGCTTGAACTTTTCGATCAAGGCATCTTCTAGGGTAGCGCTTTGCATGTACGCAATATAGAGCTGCGAGGTGTCCTTAAGCCCAGGCGCTAGGCCGCCGCCAAGACCACCGAGGGATTCTAGGAGGGCAGCAGAGGTGCTCGTTTGCGAGCCTTGGGGAGGGGGTTGGATGGTGGTCACTGCAGTAAAGGTGGGCGTGATCAAAAAGGAGATGATGAGCGCTAGAACTCCAACGACTAAAGGCCCCACAATCAGCAGCTTAATATTTTGCGCAACAATCAAGAGCAGATCGAGGATGCTTATCGCATCCTCATCTTCATTCTCCTGGTCTTGACTTGGAGTTGGCAAATTTTGCTCGGTCATGTTTGGCTATTTATTTTTCTCAATGACTACGTTAACTTATCGTATTTACTGGCTTTATTACTTCAGAACATGAATCGCAGCAGCAGCTAAGCCCAACTGGAACAATACTTGCGTCCAATCTTTTAGGCCACGCATAAATACGGTATAGCCCGTTTCACGCTGAATTTTTTCCGGAACCACGACAACATCGCCTGGCATCAGAACCACATCAAACACGGCGCCACTGGTAGACCATCCACTAGTATCTGGCGCTTTGACTGAGCCATCGGCGCGCACCAAGAAGGTCCAGTCACGCTCAGCGGTCACTGAGACGCCAGCACTATTAATATAGTCTTTAGCCTTTTTGCCTTCTTTATACAGAAGCCCGCTCTCGTTGTAGACTGCGCCAATCACCGCTACGCTGGACGGGATCTGTGGCACAGACACGAGGTCGCCGTCTTCTAGTAATAGCTCGGGATACTCGGCATCTTCTGGATTTAACTCCAAGGAGAGGCGTCCGTTGGGATTGTTATTTTTGAGTTGCTCAATTTTGGCTTGGAGTTGCGCACGATTGGCGCTCTGCATTGCTAATTGGCGTTGCCTATCGTCTGCACTTCCGCTATCAAGTAGAGGATTTTTAGCCTCAAAGGCGAGTTGGTTTTCTAGGTTCTTGATCACAGTCGCAATATTTTTACGCTGGCCATCCCTGACCGACTCACGAGAAAACTCCGTACCGTAAACGTAGGCATCACTTGAGAGGCCACCCGCACGGTCAACCAACATCGGCAGGGTGTCGCCTGCTTTTAACTGATAAATACCAGGATTACGGACCTCACCTTGAATGCGCACAATTCTGGTTTGCTTGGAAACTGGAACCTGAATATCTTTTTGACTAAAGATGGTGATGATGTCGCCAGACTTGAGTGGCACGTTGTACTTCGGATCGGCTGCACTAATTGCTTCGCCTAAGTTAAAGCTGATGATTTCTGGGCTCAGGTCATTTGGGTTGATGCGCTCAAGGAGTGCATGATCCCAGTTGATTTGATCTAGGCGTGCGCTTGCTCGAATACGGGCCTGATCATCCTCATTACCACCCTGCGACGCTGGCGGCGTAAAGCGGCGCAAGAAGTACAAGTTCGTGAGCAATGCTTCTTTATTCGGAATGACATCGCGCAAGGTAGCGCCAGGCTTAATGGGCAGGCGCACGGATGGTAATCCCAGAAGGCGCAAAGAGATGGCGTTTTCAAAGGCGGGTTTAATCGGCAAGAAGGTGATGATGTCGCCACCTTTGAGATGGGTCGCTAAACCGGACTTATCCAAAGAAATTGATAGTGCGGACAGTGGCTTTTCACGGGTGGAGTCAATCCGCTCTATAGACACTTGTAATGGACTAGTGAAGACCGAGACATTGCCCGCAAAAGAAATCATGGACTGTAAAGTATTGCTCGACTCACCAGGCGCTAATTCATATACGGCCGGGTTCGGGATAGAACCAAGCATGGCAATTTGAGGGCCCACTGGTGGAATCTTAATGACGTCACCCGTCATGAGTCCAATGTCTTTAGAGGTGTCACCACCTCGCAAGAATTGATACAAATCGACTGAGCCAACGACTCTGCCTTGGCGCACTAATTGAATGTTGCGCATGGAGCCATTGCTACTTGGGCCACCAGTAGCAAACAGCGCATTAATCATGGTACTAACGCTACTGACAACATACTTACCTGGCCGGCGAGTCTCACCGACGACATAGATCTCAATTCCTTTAAGCTGTCCAACCGTGACGTAAACATTAAAGTCAGAGATCATGCGACTTAAGTAAGACTTGAGACGCTCTTCTACATCGCTTACCTTAGTACCAGCAATCGGCACTGGGCCAATTTTTGGCAGGGCTATCGTGCCATCTTTATTAATAATGAAGCGTTGGTCAATATCAATCGCAGGGCTATAAATTTTGACGGTGATTTCATCACCAGGCCCTAATGTGTAATTACTTGGAACTGGCACTGACTCCAGCGCTGCAAAGGGATTTGCTCTATTAAATAGCTCTTCACCATAAATTGGCACTGCCTTGCCAGTAATCTGAAACAAAAAGGTTTGGAAAGCATTGGGAACCGGGACATCTTTTGTCACATCGGGGGCAATCGCCTTGCTAGAAGATGCATCCCCTTTGGTATCAGGCCTTTTATTGGCGCCCTGATTTGCATCCTGCCCTGAATTTTGCCCTGGGGTTTGATTCGACAGATCGGATTGGCGGACATTAACCCCCTTAGGAACCTGAATTCCGGGGGGGATAGAAACACCAGGGGGCAAAGTAATCGTGCCCGAAGGGGCGCCAGCAGCCGAACTAGCGCTGGCTGGGGTTAAGTTAGGGAGATTTTGCGCAAAAACCCAATGAGCATCGACACCAAGCATGGCTAGCATCAAGATTGCGGCCAAAATACGAGAAACGAGGGTTTTTTGCATGAATTGAGTCAAATTGGTTAACCAAATGATTATATGCAGTTTTTAGCAGGAATTGCGGTTTTGAGCCTTTGCTGGCTGGTTTGGCTGAATCTACCCTTTACTGTAATTGCTCGGGCTGATAGCCCGATACCAACTCTTTTAAGAGCGCAATCAGCGCCTGATCATCATTTTTCTCGATGGCTTGCGAAATTTGCTGCACTTTTAGCTCCAGCTCAGACCATGGCAAAAAGTCTTCATGAGACTTAAAGACTCTGGGGTGGATTGTTTTTTCTGGATTGCCGTCATTCAGCAATGGTTAAAAAAGCTTTGCTCTGCGATAAAGGCACCCCGATACCCTGCTCCTTGTTTTATTTACGGATTTACTTTACAAGCCACTATTTAAATACAAGAATCAGAGCATAAATATGAAACCCAAAACTCCAGAAATTATCCATACAAAAAAATAGTGAACTGCTGTCAATTTAGGTCCACTACCAAAGAGAGTTTTCTTATAGTAAATCATTGCAGCAAACTGGGTTGATTTAGGATTATTTGAGGCACCTTGGTTTGAGGTGCTGGTGGCCTGTAACCTAAAGCGCTATGGGGCCTGATATGGTTATAGTGTTTGACCCATTCCCCAACGATGATCTGTGCTTCCCTCAAGCTGTAAAAGATTTCTCCATCAAGCAGGTTGTCTCTGAAGGTGCCATTAAAGCTTTCACAAAAGCCATTCTCCCAAGGACTACCGGGCTCAATGTAAGCAGTCTTTACTCCAATACCAGATAACCAGCTACGTAGGTCTTTGGCAATAAATTCTGGACCATTATCACTTCGGATGTACTCTGGGATACCGTTGTCAATCATGGCATTAGCCAGTTGTTCAATGACTTGGATTGATCCAATTCTTCTGGCGCAGTGGATCGTTAAACACCTTCTAGTGTATGCATCAATCATCGTGAGCATACGGATCTTGCCACCATAGGCATCTCTGATAAAGACAAAATCGTAACTCCAAACATGATTCGGGTGGGTAGCTCTCAGGCGCATACAACTACCATCGTTAAACTAGAGCCTACCTCTAGGAGGCTGCTTTTGTGGGATCTTCAAGCCTTCTTGCCGCCAGATACGATCGACCTTTGCTGTAGTCGCTTGTCCCCAACCGCTATTACGCATCATGCCTGCAATAAATCGGTAGCCGTACCTGCCATAGGTGCTCGCCATACGGATGACCTCAGCTCGCAGCGGCCCCTCCGTCATCTCGAGGGAGCGGCATGTACCGATAAGCTGCTCTGGAGAGCCCTACCAAACTACAGGCAGACCGCTCAGAAATAGAATGCTGGTCTATGAGCAGCTGCGCTGCATTTTTACGCCTAGTAGGGCTTAGAAGTTTCCCTTAATGACTTCCTTGAGCATCACTTCTCGTAGCGATAGGTCCGCTACGAGTTTCTTAAGCCGGGTATTTTCTAGTTCCAGATCCTTGTACTTCTTTGCCTGGTCTACCTTCATGCCGCCGTAGATCTTGCGCCAGCGATAGTAACTTTGCTCTACTGTTCCTACTTCTTTACAGGCTTGAGCCAGGGTTTTGCCATTGGTGGTTAAAACATCGATTTGACGCAATAAGGTGACAATTTGTTAGGGTTTAAGACGTTGACCTTTAGCCATATTTAACACTCCTTTAGGGTGAAGATTATCAAAAATCCTCTCTTTTGGAGTGGTACTAAAAATCAGGTCAGTTCACAGTCGCATCAATATCGACAATACATAAACTTAATCAGTTTCCAGATCCCATGCAATTACCTGCCAGTAAATTAGAGCTTAGAAGAATGCATCGAACTCTTGGACGAACCAACAAACAAGCCTTGGGGATTACAGAACACATAATGCATAAAATGATTTTTACGGTCAAAAATGATTTACGTGGATTGAGGGATAAGGCGTTAGTTTTGCTAGCTTATGATTCCTTATGCAGAAGAAGTGAATTGACATCACTAAGAGTGAATGAAATTAAATACAGTCATGACGGGTTACCTACGCATATTAAGCTTTGCAAAAGCAAAACAGATCAGGAGTGCCTAGGAAAATATATAAGACTGACCACCAAAACTCAAATTGCAGTCAAAGAGTGGATTAATGTCGCCAAAATTAAGGAGGGGTTCTTATTTAGAGGGATCTGCAATAGCGGGGGCCTAAACGAGAGAATGAGCCCCGGACAAATTAATCGTATTTATAAAAGATTAGCGAAGGCATCCTGCATGCCAGAAGAGCTAATCAAAAAATATTAGCGGGCATTCATTTAGAGTAGGAAGGGCTCAGGATCTTGTTGCCTCAGGAGCAACCCTACCAGAAATCATGGCTTATAGCCGGTGGTCAAAACCCGACACCGCAATGCGATATGCAGAGCATTTAAAATGCATTAAGAAGCACTAAACAAAGAACCAAAGCTCAAGCTTCTTATATTTTTCAAGTACAGCATACAGAGTAATGAGGCCAATACTGCTGGCTGTTGCAATTCTGAATATCTCCGTTAAATGTAAAGAGCTAGATATCAATAAAAGCGTAGCCAAGGATAGCTTGGCTAATGTTGAATTTGAGGTCTTATCGCGAATCTTCACCAGCGAAACCATAAAGACTGCTAGATTTAGGAGCCAAACAATACTGATAAAAATCCAGCGCACCTCACCATGACGCCAACCTTGATCCACGGCCTTAAATACTGCACTGAAAATATGGCCACTACCAATGAATTGAAAGCTATCTTGAGCGTAGATTTTCGGTAAATCGAAGGACAATAAAATCCAATAGGAAATTAAATTGTGCTGATATAAATAAGTAAAAAACATCCCTAAAGATAAAGTCAGGCCAACCAACATCAACCCATAATGGACTAGAGAATCTTTTCGCACTTTGCTATCTTCATGGAAGAGGTCATAGATAAACGAAAGGAGGATTAAAAGAGCTACGGCAGGCGCCAAACCCTCTCTAGATAAAACGGCAAAGCCAAAGCTCAAACCA
>Ga0194047_10000830_pt1 | contig 19644 bp, 21 predicted proteins | sample JunL225m_MetaG_2_FD_160070 | JGI IMG/M metagenome (GOLD analysis project Ga0194047, IMG submission 160070) | Anoxic zone freshwater microbial communities from boreal shield lake in IISD Experimental Lakes Area, Ontario, Canada - Jun2016-L221-5m | ecosystem: Environmental > Aquatic > Freshwater... | reverse complement strand
TCCTTTGACCTTAGGGGGGGGCCTTCCTTTGACCTTAGGGGGGGCTTTCCTTTGACCGAAAACCGTTGAAGCCCGCATGAATAATAGGTTTGCGAGAGGGACAAAGGTATTAAAAGCTTTTTCTTTAAAAAAGCAGCATGGAAAAATGTGTTTTTTTGAGACATCAAAAGCATGATCATTGCTGCTGCTTTTTCTTTCAGAAAAACTGTCACTGACCGCCGTAATTGAGCAAATCCGAAGTCAGAACATGGAACATGGCCAGTTACAAACGCATAGAGGGCAAAAATCTGGCGATAGGCGCGTTTTTTGTTGCTAGACAGGTGTTGGGGTGTCCTTCGTATCAAAAACGCCTCTACGGGCGTTTAAACGGGCTTTATGAACAAGCCACGCAACACACCAACTTTTGTTTTCTGTCGTGTTTCGTGTATGATTACATAAATTCATACTTTCATTTAATCATACACACCATGCCAACTATCGCTTTTCTATCTCAAAAAGGAGGGGCAGGGAAGACCACTCTTGCCACATGTGTTGCTCGTGAACTCGTATTGCAAGGGTTGGATGTAGTGCTCGTCGATGCTGATGCTCAAGGCAGTGCAAGAGACTGGCGAGCAGCTACAGAAAGTGAGACCGTGCCAGTTGTCGGGATGGATAGGCCGACACTGGATAAAGACATAAAAATTCTAAATCCAATGGGTGGCCGTTGGATCATCATCGATGGGGCAGGACGAAGCGAATCTATGACGGCTTCCGCTATTCGGGCGGCGGATGTGGTGCTGATTCCAGTTCATCCGTCGCCCTATGACATTTGGGCGGCGAATGACATTGTGGATTTAGTGAAGTCACGCCAAGTTGTCACTGATGGAAAACCTAAAGCGGCGTTTTTGATTTCTAAAGTGGTGAAGCGAACCCGTCTCACTGGGGAAATAAACGAGGCTTTGGCAGAGTTTGTAATTCCTGTTTTTAATTCTTTCACCACACAGCGCCAAGCCTATCCGACGGCGGCGGCTCAAGGGCTTACGCCATCAGATACAGAGCCAAATGGCGAAGCGGCAAAAGAAATCCGTTCAATCGTTCAAGAGTTGCGTTTGTTCGTGAATTCATGATTAATAAATTCATACAATCATACAATCATACTTTCATTTAATCATACCATGATCCTAAAGCCAAAACTTTTGAAGCCAAAGGCACAAACAAAAACTTCCCATAACCCCGATTTGCAAACACTCATGGATGCGGTTCAAAAAGTGGCGGAAATTCCGTTCCAAGTGCGATTAAATGAAGACCTCGCAACGCGGGTAAAGATGTACTGTGTAACAAGCAAGCTCACTCATAAGCAACTAGTCACTGCAGCGTTAGAAGCATATTTGGCAGAGAAAAAATCAACAGTATAAAAGTATGACTTCATGCTTTCATACTGGTTTTACTTTGGTAGTTTTCTTGATGTATGGACAATATCAACAATTTCCCACGAACCACTTTGAAGTTCTCTAATAAAGGCAACATAGGGGAGTTTTGAAATAACGAGCTTTCTTGTTCCTGGAAAAATATAGCTTTCTGGGATACTCATCTCAAAACCATTGAGTGCATCAACTTGTTTTATTATTCTATCTTCAATAGAGTCTGCAAAATCTTCATTCACAGACTCTTCATAATATGTCAGAATTTCAAGTAGGCTTTCTCGTGCCTCAGTAGACCAATTGATAGACATATTTATATAGGTGAATCGAGTATAGTATTTCGTGTGGCTCTTCGTTTTGCTCGTTCAACCTTTAGATAATCTCGGACTTCATCAAGAGAATAACTTTTAATCTCTCCGCTATCCAATTTTTTGATTGTGCTTTCTAAACGGGAACGAAGCCATTCATCGTAGCCTTCTTCTTTCTCTTCAATAGCAGAATTTGCCGTAACGATAAAGGGGAGCGTTTTTGTTTTTTGCACTTGTTGCAAAAATAGTTGCAATGCGGCGGATGGGCTAATTCCCATTTCATCAAATACGGCAAAAGCCCCATCCTTGACGATCGAGCTGGTTCTAAATTGAACAGTTGCGTTAAGTCCCATAGTGACACCCATAGTAGAAAATTATGTGCTGTCATTGTATTGACAACGTGTGACAAGTCAAGTTTTTCTTTTGGTTTGTATGTATGAATGTATGAAAAAATGAAAGTATGATTTCACTCATTCATAACATGTTGGTTTCAGGAGACGAATGTTGAGAGGTGTCGTCTCAGAATTTGGAAAAAATCGTACGCTAACGGTCACAGAAGCAAACAATGGCGCGGTTTATGGCTTTTTTACATTCTCAAAACTCAGGAAACCTGTTGGGTTGTTTCAAGAATGGTTTTTGAGACGCTTGCTTTACGTCTTGTCACTACCGATGGTGAAATTCTCAACATGGATGCTCAAAAACGATCGTTTTTGAGAGCCAGCCAACCACCTGAAAAGCTTAGCGTACGATTTTTTCCGTTTTTTGAGACGACCCCTTGTTATAAATTTTTGTCTTTATTCTTGGTGTCATGCAAACGCCGTTTTTGGTGACACAAGACGCAAACTGTTGATTTCATGTCTCTGAAATTTTTTTGGATTTTGGCTTAGAACAACATTAATAAGTCAAGAAAAAATAATTTAATTGAATAAATTTTAGAAAAAAAAGCCCCAAGCTAAAAGCTTGGGGCTTGATTACACATAGATAGGACGTGTAAGTCATCGTATTTAACTATTAGTCAAATACTATTGTGGTACTTAAGTACCTGGACTGACGCAGTCCAGTAGGTTTGCTGGTTTGGGTTCTAAGCCAAAACCATCGAAATTTCGAATATTGCGATATTGCAAATTCTACTTTTAAGAAATATAGAACGTTTTTCCATTGGTGCGGCTTGTGGCCGTCAAGTGGATTTCTGTCATCAATGGGTATAGATGATAAGTTTGTTACCTCTGTTAAAAACACTGACAAGTCAGCGTGATTGAAGCACTCAATGGTGATTCGTATCGGACATTCGTCCAGACGTGTTTAACCATATCTGCTAAGCAGAAATTTGAAAAACATTTTTTGTTGTCTATCACCAGTTCGCAAATACTCTAAAGTTCCAGGATCGCCAAATCCGGTACCCAGCACATCCGCCAAGATGTGCTGGGTGCTTCCATGACCCCGCCAAGGGTCAACACTGCTATCGCTTGACTCGCTGCCACTCGTTACGGTTTGTTCCGCTATGCTGATTACCTTTCGAGTATCAGTCTTTACGAGGTCAGCTACGCATCGGTTTTTGAGATTTTGCAGATCGTTAATCTACCGTCGATGATTGCCACATCACCGACGAACTCTCTGACCGAATCAGGTTCAGATATACCATTGGTTTTTGGGTGAATATAGGACTCCCCCAATATTGCATCTAGTCTGTATTAGACTTTCATTTCAGATTTCAGTGACCCGAAGAGGGTAAAGCGGTTCACTTACTCAATGCAGCATTGTTGTATGGGGTGTGCAGGCATCTCAGCCCTACCATCCATGTTCATTCATTTGCTCGCACCATTTCTAGGTGCTTGTCCGACTTCGCTTCCCGTGGACTTTTTAGCTTGCGCCAAATCATTCCCCGATTTCTCTACAGCACTTGCTGAATGAAATCGACGCTGGCAAAACCAGCTTCACGTATGCCGTTGCAAATACGGTTATACATTTTCATGCATCCCCGCTTGTCGCGCCCATTGCGACATCCTGGTATTCCTACCTGTACGCACCTCTTGATGGAAATTTCACGGACTGGAATGCATGGGTTACTCCAGTGGAATTAACCACTGGTATTAACCACGCACCCCGTCCTCGCACCCGGCGGGCAGCTATTAACTGCACCGGGCGCCAATCAAGCTACCTGTTGGCTAAACAGGCATGCACGCATTGCGCGTGCGCAGTGTTTTCACAGAAATGATGGCGGTTTGCAAATTGGCGTTTGCACTTCATGCCCCTTTAACTGTCGAAGGGCATCAAGTGCAAAGGCCAAATGCAGGGACTTCATCACAGCTTGAAAACATTTGCCTCTGGTGACATACAACGTGATCCCCCCGCGTCACCTCGGGGCGTTTGCGCATATGCGCTTTGCTCAGGAGACATTGGCCTGCGGCCTTACCCCCTTCATATGACGTCGCCTGCATTTGCATGCAAACGAACTCACGACGTTGTAGATTACTGACCGATGTCATATAATCGCCCTCCACCTTGCTCTATGCGCTTGCCACGTCATGAGTCGATGCGCCATGTTACTTTTGTTTGTTTTAACAAGTACACATAAAATGGAATATCGACAACATGAAAATTTATTCTGACCTCACGCATGGCATGCAGGCCACGCTGCTGCACGCTACGCGCGGCTATACACTGACAACGAAGTCACCAATCCTGGTAGATATCAAAAAGCTGCCAGGCATCGGAGCCAAATTCATTGATCAGTATGGCACCAATCTTCCATCCTGGAAACGGTACCAGCGCAAAATAAAAGGATTACCAAATGCAGTGGGGGTGGTAATACCCGTTTTGGGTAATCCATACCAACGGCAAGTGATTCTTCTGTGCACGCCATTTGACCCACTTCATCTGAAATCATTGTCCGAAAAGAATCAATTTCTTAGAGAAGAATGGAGGACTCAAATACGTGTAGGTGATTTTGAGATCGTCAGCGACAAGCGAGACAGGGGAGATCAGGCGATGACATGGAAACTCACCAAACCTGCGTATCTGGGATTTGAGAGTCATCTCCAGAATAGGTCGAGAAACAACGACTGGACAAAATTGATTCAAGAGCTGAACCGTGCAGTTCGCATCTATCCAATGTTTGGTGGTATTCGTAGGCAATTGCGCAGGTTAATTGCGTCATATAAAAAACTGTATGAACACAAATTTATGAAGGAATGGTCTGGACCTGATCCAGAAAACTTACCGAGGATGGTTGGATTTAGGCGAGACCAGTCAGATTCAAATAAAAAACAACAAGAAGCTCCCGTTGTTTCTGTATAAAATTTTGTGCAATGAAAAATGGAAAATAATTAGAACTTATACAAATTTTAAGTAAATAACAAAAATGTTTTTAAAATTTCATATGGTGTAACACACATGATTTTATTAAATACATTGGTATTGTTAAATGCCTTTACATTAATCCAGTCAGTATTGGATTCATAGATGCATAGTCAAAAAAATAAGCGCCAAAACCTACAACATGAATCTCATTTTGTTAATTGAGTAATTTATGCATGCGCCGTGAAATATTGGTTTCCGCAGATAGGGTGCGTTTAAACAAACGACAGAAAAGTTTCATAGGAATTTCTGTAAAGCCGCGCCAGGCTTTGGTTCTAGTCGAATTTTGATCTCCAAAATTTAGAGCGTATCCAGGGGTGTATTTTTTGGAAGCGCCAAACAAATAGAGTCGGCCACCCGATCATCCGAGAAGTCGAACTCCATATGCAGGTTGAAGTGTGTCCAAGTAGCCTCCGAACCGTTGCGAATAGCTTCGATCAACTGCGCCCTACGATCATCGTTGTTCTCGGTAGCAAGCCGGTACCGTTCACCAGCATGATTATTGGAACATGAAGCCGTAGCTGGAGTTAAGCGCAAGTTCAGGCAGAAATATCGTTCAAAATCTTATGAAACTTTTCTGTCGTTTGTTTAAACGCACCCTATATTGGTAACTTTATTTTTTATGACTATATTTATAATACATAAGTTGTTACGCATTAATCGCGCGTTGGATCGAATATAGATGTTGGCATCCTAGAGACAATATTTATTTTGTCTCTAGGATTTATATTTTATATTATTTTATAACCTCTTTTTTTCGTATTTTTATTATTTTATTCATTTTATCTTTTGCTTTCTCTTCGCTTTCAAAAAATTCGCACTTTTGATTACCCTGTCGTATTTGACCATACCATATTCGATGCAAGATGAAAAAATTTCTTTTTCCATCTTGTTCTATCGTCATTTTGTAAGATCGTTTATTTGAAGGGTTATACATATAAATATATGACATAATAACTTTCAATTAAAAAAATTTAATCCGTTGCTTTGTCAGCAACAGACGCCCTAAGCAAATCTTGCGACATGCTTAGGTGTTATTGCCGTAACAAGTGCACGTAAGGGAGGTTTTTGCAAAAAAAAGCACACTCTGCGCCAAGCAGACGGGTGAAAGCAAAGGTCAAACAGGTGAATGCAGCTCAACAAGAAGTGTTGACTGATGGATAAAAATACAAAAACGTAGTAACATTTATGTTATGCAAACGCAATTTGAATGGGATGAAGACAAGGCGAAAACGAACGTTGCCAAGCATCGTGTGAGCTTTGAAACGGCGGTTCGTGCGTTCTCTGACCCATTTCAACTGACAGATCAAGGCCGGATTGAAAACGGTGAGTACCGCTGGCAAACCATAGGCATGGTGGATGCACAAATCGTGCTTTTTGTGGCGCACACCGTCGGTGATGATGGCCATGGCGCTGAAGTGATTCGAATCATTTCAGCTCGCAAGGCTGATCCAAAGGAAAGAAAACGCTATGAACAAAACTGTTACCTATCACGTTGATCTGGCCAATTTGCCGCCACTGACGCAAAAGCAAAAGGATGAACTCGCCACGTTGGTCAATATGCCAGACGACCAGATCGACTACAGTGACATTGCGCCGGTGACAGAAGATTTCTGGCAAAACGCGACTCGTGGGAATTTGTACCGGCCCGTCAAATCATCCACAACGGTTCGCTTGGACTCTGACGTATTAGCATGGCTCAAGAGCCAAGGAAAAGGTTATCAAACACGGATGAACACGATCTTGCGTGATGCCATGTTGCGATCTGTGCGCCGTGATGAATGTGAGATAAAACCGTTATGACTTTGTCGGTTTTGCTTTAGCCAGCGTTGGCTGACCAGGTCAGGTAAAAAGCCAAAACCTTTAGATGCTAAAGAGAGCGGTCTTCGCTGTCTCCAAGAGGATTTTCATCAGTAAGTGGAGGAAGATCTTTGCCAATGTTTTGTGATTTGAGATCGATAACACTTGATGTATCGTTTTTCATCATTGAGGCACAAATCACCTTTCTCTGACTCATGGGTAGCAAACGGATCAGCAGGTCATGATCAAAAACATACCCCAACTTCTCCAGTAACATGACTTTCAAGTCAAAAGGTGGCTCACGTCGTCCAGTCCGAATTTGCGAAATCATGGCAGGGCTTACCCTGATCAGGAAAGAAAGCTCCACATCGGTTTGAGGTGTACATAGAGCGCGTAGTTGATCTAGGGGGTCTAAGCCTGAAACCAAGAAAATTCCGTCACTGGGGTTTTAAGCGCAAACCAGTGGAATTTGTTCGGTACCAAAAAACCATAGATTTCTTTGCGTACAACGATGTGTCAAATGGACGGTCGTTCGTGTGACACCGAAAATTAGCACAAGAATTGACAAAAATTTAGTCACATAACCCGTCTCATGGACTATGTCACGAGAAGGATGCTCAAAGTGACAACAAAAACGTGGCATGGACAAATTCCGCCGGTTTGGGCTTACAACCCCGATGACGGAATTTTCTATGGTTCCGGCTTAGACCCCCATCTTGCGATATCCTTGAATAAGAGATACAATGTATCGCAACACAAAGGAGAAGCGATGGTTACAACCACTATGGTTCATGTGCGAGTAGATGAACAAATCAAAACACAAGCTGCCGAAACGCTGGCGGCGATGGGGCTGTCAATATCCGATGCTGTGCGTGTTTTTTTGATGCGTGTGATCGCCGACAAACAGATGCCATTCGCACTGAAGGCACCCAACGCACAAACCCGTGCAGCGATGGCCGAGGCCGACGAGATTGCGAGATCGCATAGCGCTCGTTTTACCTCTGCTGCTGAGCTTTTTGATGACATCGAAAAGAACTGCGGCCAGTAAGCGTGCCCCGCTTCCGCGAGCGTCTGACTACGCGAAATCCTTTTTGAGCGACTGGGATCGTTTAACTTGGGCCGGTCGGTATGACATGAACCGACTCAGAGAAGCCATGCTACTGTTGATCGCCAATGATGCGCCACTTGGGCCTGAGTGGTCGGATCATCCGTTGGGTGGTGACTGGGATGGTCATCGTGAGTGTCACATTGGAGGTGACTTTTTGCTGACCTACAAGCTGGTTGAGAGTTCAAAGCATGGCCTGATTGTGTTTGTGCGAACAGGAACCCACGCAGAGCTGTTTGATTAGGCACTACACGTTTAATCAGTCGCAGGCGACGGGGGTTATGTAAAGTTGCGACTGGGTATGAAATCCATTCCAAAGTTGTTCCAACGCGGTCTGCAAGCCACGCAGACAATGCGAATGTGCAACTTTTCCATTCTAATCATCACTTTTTACGCGTAATGTTCAGCACTGTATGTCAACGCGAATCACCACCCAATTGTGAGTGTTCATTGATCAAGGATTGCACATGATCGAAAAACTGGAGCGGCTTATTGATGAAGTTGGGGCACTTCACAGCAAACTCATCTTGATCATTGGTGCGCCGCATACAGGTAAGACAGCGTTGCTGCACGCTCTGGCAAACAACATGGGTGTCGAAGTGCTAAGTGTCGGCTCAGAATTGGGTCATCGGCTCTCGGTAGTTCAACAAAAACAACGACACTTGCAAACCATAACTCTTTTGCGCGAACTGGCCGATCAACGTGCGACTGGTGATTTGCTGCTTCTGGACAACCTCGAACTCTTGTTTGACAAGTCACTACAGATTGATCCACTTGACTTGCTGAAACGGCATGCGCATGTCAAACGCGTCGTGGCGGTTTGGCCAGGCGAATTGCGTGGCGGTCGTCTGACCTATGCCGATAGGGGGCACCCAGAACACCAGGACTACAGCCTTGTTGGCGTGGTTCCATTTGAAGTTCAGTAATAGAGAGAAAAGAAGGCTATGCGCTACAGCGATCTCATTCAATTTGAACCCATCGAATCTGTCATTCAACTGCTCGATGCCAATCGACCCATGGAAGCCAAAAAGCTAGTGGCGACCTACGTCATGTCAGACGACATGGCCGAGCGAATCGCCAAGCAGATGATTCCGCAAATCTCTTTCGACGAGTCTGTTGACCACATGGGAGTTCTGGTGGTCGGTAACTATGGCACCGGAAAGTCACATTTGATGTCCGTACTCTCATTGGTGGCCGAGGATGCAGCCTACCAGACGGCTATCCGTCACCCAAAGGTTGCTGCCGCAGCCGAAAAAATCGCTGGCAAATTCAAGGTTCACCGCATCGAAATATCCAGCCAAATGTCGTTGCGAGACATCATCACCCAGGATCTTGAGTTATTTCTAGAAAAGAACGGTGTCATCTTCGCGTTCCCGGCCGCCGACAGGGTGGTCAACAACAAGGCAGCATTCGAGGAAATGATGGCCGCGTTCGCTGAGGTTTATCCCAACCATGGTGTGCTGCTTGTGGTCGACGAGTTTCTTGATTACCTGCGTTCGCGTAGGGATCACGATCTGGTACTGGACTTGTCTTTCCTGCGTGAAATCGGCGAAGTCACCAAGCACTTGCGTTTTCGCTTTGTGGCGGGTGTCCAAGAGGCCATCTTCGACAGCAACCGTTTCCAGCATGTCGCCGACAGTTTGCGACGTGTCAAAGATAGGTTCACACAAATTTTGCTGGCTCGGCAAGATGTCAGCTTCGTTGTTGCAGAACGTCTGCTAAAAAAGACTGCTGACCAGCAGAACACAATCCGTACATACCTCACTACATACGCCAAGTTTTACAGCTCAATGAACGAACGCATGGACGAGTATGTGCGTCTGTTTCCGGTTCATCCAGAGTACATCGGCACATTTGAACGGCTCATCTTTACCGAAAAACGCGGTGCACTGGTGACATTGCGCGACCAGATTCAGGCCATTCTGAATGACGATGTACCGAACGACCGCCCAGGACTCATCAGCTACGACAAGTTTTGGGAAACCGTCACATCCAACTCTGTGCTGCGCTCCGACCCAGGCATCAGCCCAGTTCTGAAGGTGTCTGAAGTTTTGTATGAGCGCGTGTTAAAGGCCTTCACTCGCCAAGCATACAAATCCATGGCACAGCGCGTGATCGCCGGCTTGTCGGTGGTTCGGCTCACCACAGGTGGGGACATCTATGTTCCAGTTGGGCCGACCGCTGCCGAATTGCGGGACACGCTGTGCTTGTATCAACCCGGCATTGAAGACATGGGTGGTGACCCTGCAGACGATCTGCTCACTGCTGTGCAGACCACCCTGAAGGAGATCGTCAGGACGGTGAACGGTCAGTTTATCTCTAAGGCCGCTGATACCGAGCAGTACTATCTCGACCTTAAAAAGGACATCGACTACGATGCTCAAATCGAAAGACGTGCCGATACCCTGTCCGACGATGCGCTCGACCGTGCCTACTACAGTGCCATCAAACAGTTGATGGAACGAACCGACGAAAGCACCTACGTCACAGGCTTTCAAATTTGGCAATACCAAATTGAATGGCAAGACCGCCGAGTTGATCGCAACGGATATCTGTTTTTTGGGTCACCCAATGACCGGCCAACCGCGCAGCCTGAGCGCGACTTCTACGTTTATTTCATTCAGCCTTTTGATCCGCCACGCTTCCGCGACGAAAACAAGTCGGATGAAGTATTTATTCGTCTCAAGGGACTTGACGAGGCCATCAGGCGACATCTGGCGTTTTATGCAGCAGCGCTTGACCTTTCCTCCACAGCCAGTGGCGGTGCCAAGACCGTCTATCTGGACAAAGCCAAAAACGCCCTGCGTGACATGAGCAAGTGGTTGCAGGAAAAGCAAATGACCGCCTTGGAGGTCACCCACGCTGGCAAGTGCAAAACGCTCCAGGACTGGGCAAAGGGCGTATCCATCCGTGACAAATTGCGCATCGGGTCTGACGAGCGTGCCAATTTCCGAGACATCGTCAACGTTGTGTCTGGCCTGTTGCTCAAACAACAGTTTGCCGATGTTTCACCGGAGTACCCGACATTCCAGGTACTGGTGACAGAGCAAAACCGCAAACAACTGGTAGGCAATGCGCTGAAGGCACTGGCTGGCGGCACACGCACCAAAGATGCCAATGCCGTACTTGACGCACTGGAGATGCTCGATGGAGACCGCATTGACCCTGTGCGTTCTCGCTACTCGCAAGAAGTGTTGAGCCGTTTGCAAGCAAAGGGACATGGCCAGGTGCTGAACCGCAGTGAGCTGCTGAACGGGCAAACCGACGTGGAGTACTTTCATCCGGTGAAATTCAGGCTGGAGGCAGACCTGCTGGTGGCAGTGCTTGGTGGTCTCGTCTATTCTGGCGACATCGTTTTGTCGATCACTGGCGACAAGATCGACTCCAGCAAGATCACTCTGCTGGCTGAGCGCGGCCTTGAAGAGCTCAAGCAATTCAAGCATATTGAATCACCGAAAGAGATCAACGTCGTTGTTTTGCGGTCGTTGTTCGAGATGCTTAGCCTGTCACCTGGCTTGGCACAACTGGCTACGCAAGGCTCCGAGGAACCCGTCAAGCAGTTGCTCGAAGCGGTGTCCAAGCTGGTCGGTCGTGTCTTGATGGCAGGTACGGATCTGCAAGGCAAACTCACTTTCTGGGGTAAGCCACTGCTAACAGAAGACGAAATCCGTGACTGGCGCACCCGCATTGAAGCGCTCAAGACGTTCACCGAGGGTCTGACGCCGTACAACACGGTCGGTAAATTGAAAAACCTGCGCATCGGAACTAACGACATTGAAGCCCAAAGCAAGAATTTTGAAGTTCTGGCTACCGCTGAAAGGCTATTGGGGCTGGTTGCAGAGCTAGGCAGCACAGCCGCTTATTTATCCCAAGCCGAGATGGTACTGACCAGTGATCACCCTTGGGTGAATCAGGCGCAAAACACCCGTAAGGACATGATCGACCGGATCGTGCTGGACAGAAACACACAGCATGCCGCTGAGTACCGTCAGACACTGGCAAAACTCAAGAAGGACTATCTCAACGCCTACATTGCACAGCACAGCAAGGTGCGCCTTGGCGTGGCCGAAGACAAAACTAAGTCGGCATTGCGCAAAGACTCCCGTCTGGTCACCATGCGGGCACTGGCGGGAATCGCGTTGATGCCAACCAGCCAACTCACCACCTTTGACGACAAACTCGATAGGCTGAAGAGTTGCGCATCGCTGATGGAGTCGGATCTGGCAGCCAGCCCATACTGCCCACACTGCAACTTCCGCCCATCCAACGAGCAAGGCGAATTTCTTCCATCCGCCAATGTGCTCAGGCAAATGGGTGAAGAACTGGATCGATTGCATTGTGGCTGGCAGCAGACGTTGCAAGACAACCTGGATGACCCCATAGTGCAGGCTAACCTTGACCTGCTAAAGCCATCCGCCCGTGAGCTGATCAAGAAGTTCGTCACATCGAAGAAGCTGACAGACCCCGTGACCCCGAACTTCATCAGCGCCGTTCAGGAAGCTCTGTCGGGATTGGAGAAGATTGGCATCAGTGGTGACGACATCAAACATGCCCTGCTGCAAGGTGGAACACCTGCCACGCCGGATGACTTGCGCCGGCGATTTGAGGCCTTTCTGAATGACCGCTGCAAAGGCAAGGATTCAGCCAAACTGCGGTTCGTGGTGGAGTAACGGAGACACCCATGCTACTTAAATCCATTCAATTGACCAATTTCATGAGCTTTGGTTCAGCCACCCAAGCTCTGGCTTTGTTACCCCTTAATGTGGTGATCGGCCCAAACGGATCTGGCAAATCCAATTTGCTGGAAGCCATCAACCTGTTACGAGAAATTCCTCGCGACCTGCACGACCCCATTCGCAAGGGTGGCGGTATCCGCGAATGGTTACGCAAAGGCCCCACCGGCGTGGCCGCCACCCAGACCAGCATTGAGGTCACGATACCCGTGCATACTGTTCCTGGTGATTGGCTCGAATACTTTTTTATGCCCGTATCTGCCCCTGCCAATATCAAAGCTGGTGCGACTCACCTGACATACCAAATCACCTTGGCCGCCGTAGGTGCCAAGCCAGATATCGTTAGCGAAAGCCTGCTCGAACACGACACCCAGGGCGATTGCGTTGTGCCTTGCACTCATCTTCATGTGAGCAATGGACAAGCCCAGGTCGAGTCAGCCGGCACATCGCAGCAGCTCAGCAGCTTTGAATTTGATGCCAGCCAGTCTTTGCTCTCGCAGCGCAAAGATCCGCGTCAATACTGGGCTATGACCTACACCGCCAGCGCTTTTTCAAACATTCGCCTTTATCGGGAATGGTCATTCGGTCGTGACAGTCGGCTACGCCAACCGCAACCGGCCGATGCCCCCAACGAGCACCTGGCACCTGATGCCAGCAACCTTGGCTTGGTACTTAACCGTCTGCGCCGAGAGCCTGCCGTCAAAAAGCGTTTGTTAGAGGCTTTGCAGGTACTGTACGAGGGCATCGATGATTTCGATGTGCAAATTGAAGGAGGCACCGTGCAGGTCTTCTTCCACGAAGGCCCCAACCCCATACCGGCCACACGCCTGTCTGACGGCACGCTGCGCTACCTTTGTCTGCTGGCCATTCTGTGCCACCCCAACCCAGGGCCACTGGTGTGCATCGAAGAACCCGAACTAGGCCTGCATCCCGATGTGTTACCTACCTTGGCCACGCTCCTCAAGGAAGCGTCTGAGCGCACCCAAATCATCGTCACCACACATTCTGATGTTTTGGTGGACGCGCTGACAGATTCCCCCGAGTGCATATTGGTGGCTGGGCGATCAGATCAGGGCACTCTGATAGAGCGGCTAGATGCAGAACAGTTAGCGCCATGGTTAGAGAACTATCGCCTCGGTCAACTGTGGATTCGCGGACAAATCGGGGGAACGAGATGGTGAAGTCAAAGACAACCCATCAGGGAAATTCATGTAACCGTAGAGTGACTCTTTTTGTGGAAGGCGGTGGTGATAGTTCTGCGCTACAGATTGAGTGCCGTAAGGGTTTTCGCGAATTTCTTGAAAAGGCCGGGTTCAAAGGAAAGATGCCAAGTATTACAGCTTGTGGTGGTCGAGCGTTTGCTTACAAGGACTACTGCACTGCGATCGCCAACGGCGAATCATCGGTGTTATTGGTGGACAGTGAGGCGACAGTCGCTGAGGCCTGCCAGCAAGGTATCCCAACGACCTGGTTGCCATGGGAACATCTCAAGCAGCGTCAGGGTGATGGTTGGGATAAGCCAGAGGGTGGTCAAGACACCGACTGCCATCTCATGGTACAAATTATGGAGAGCTGGTTTTTGGCCGACCGTGACATACTGATTTCCTTTTTTAACAACGGCTTCAAGGAAGGCCAGCTTCCAGCAATAAGCCGACCTATCGAGAGCCTTCCGAAGGCGGACGTTTACGCTGCATTGCAAAAAGCCACGGCTGATTGCAAGACCAAAGTGCCCTATGGCAAAGGTGAACATTCCTTCAAAATTCTGGCAAAAATAGATCCGAATAAAGTTATTGCGTCATCGTCTTGGGCTAGGCGCTTTGTTGACGAACTGAAAAAGAAAATGGATGCCAACAAACTGCGGTTCGTGATGGAATAGCGATGGATGCAGCTTATTGAATACTACAAACATTGTAGCTGCCTACGCTTATAGAACGTGGGCTAGAGGCACTTTTGATGTATTTATTGCAGTTGTTTTTCTGTCCACTTCTGCCTGTGCTGCACCATGGATAAAACTTTTGTCAATCCATGCAGAATACTACTAAAAATATAGCTACTAACGCATACTGCATAAGGGCTAGAGGCACTTTTCATCCATTATTTTCCAACGCTGCGCTGGCATGCTGGCTTTGATCATGAACATCAACAGGAACTATCACCATGAATGACTTACTGCATGACCAAGCCGCAGTCTCAACTGGGCCAGTGCAGTGTCTGGGTCAAACCTTTGCCAGTGAGTTGGAGCGGCGAGAGCACTACTTGGCGATTCTTCGCGAAAAGCTGAAAGACCCTGACTTTCGCAAGATTGAAGGATTTCCCATTGGCAAGGATGAGGACATATTGGCACTGTCTGATCCGCCGTATTACACCGCTTGCCCGAATCCTTTTCTTGAGGACTTCATCAAGCATTATGGCAAACCATATAACCCATCAATTCCTTATCACAAGGAGCCATTTGCGGCAGATGTGAGCGAAGGAAAATATGACCCTCTTTACAAGCTACACCCATACCACACAAAGGTGCCGCATAAAGCAATTATGCGATATCTCTTGCACTACACCAAACCCGGCGCATTAGTTTTCGATGGTTTTTGCGGCACGGGCATGACGGGCGTCGCTGCTCAATTGTGTGGAGACCGTGCTTCGGTAGAAGATCTTGGATATAAAACTGATAGGGATGGCGTGATTTATCAGCGCGCCGTTGATAGCAATAGTACGGAGTGGACTCCGTTTTCTCATCTCGGACAACGCTTCACTGTCCTGAATGATCTCTCCCCTGCTGCAGCTTTCTTTTCATACAAACACAATGCGTCGTTAGATCTTCTGGTATTCGAGAAAGAATCAAACCTCCTATTGGAAAGAGTCGAAGATGAATGCGGATGGATGTACAAGACACTTCATAAGCCAAACGAAGGTCAAGTCAACAGGGCGGTTGCATTAATTCAAGCGCAAGAAAGGCCAGACCTTGCAAGTATTGGCCCTATCGGGAATATTAACTATGTTGTCTGGTCAGACGTATTTTCCTGTCCACAATGTAGCGGCGAGATTATTTTCTGGAGGGATGCCGTCGATGTGCGTGCAGGGAAGATTCGCGAAACCTTTGATTGCCCCCATTGCGGCATTACACTGACCAAAAGGGAATTGAACCGAACTTGGCTACAGAAGATCGATGCAGCCACAGGACTCGTGGAAAAACAAGCGAAATTGACACCTGTGCGGATTAGCTATTCGATGGGAAGTCGCCGTCATGAAAAGCAACCAGACTTGAGTGATCTTGCACTAATTTCGAAGATCGAGTCATCTCCTCCATCTCATTGGATGCCGATCAGTGAATTACCAGATGGATTCAATACAAGACAACCAAAAGAATCTCACGGGGTTACCAGGCTACATCAATTTTACACAGCACGATGCGCAAGGTTGCTTTCTAACTACAGGTCAAAGTGCATCATATCTGATGATCTATTCGTTCTTACAAGAATAGCAGCACAAGTAACTATTCGATATCGATTTACATATCAAAGCGGAACGTGGGGTGCGGGAGGTGGCCCAATGTCTGGCACGCTTTACATTCCATCGTTAATAAAAGAACTAAATCCAATCGAACAACTGAAGCAAGCATCAAGCGACCAAAAGAAGAGAATAGACAGATCGTCAGCATTTACACCGTCAATAACGTCAACTTCGTCATCGACAGAACTCTGGAATATTCCAAGCGAATGCTTGGACTACATATTTATCGACCCTCCATTCGGATCGAATATTATGTATTCAGACTTAAATCTGCTTTGGGAGGGCTGGCTTCGTGTATTTACAAATAATCGGCACGAAGCAATTGAAAACTCAGTACAAATGAAGGGGCTTGACGATTACCGACATCTAATGAATCGTTGTTTTTCTGAGGCATTTAGAATTCTTAAGCCAGGCCGCTGGATGACGGTCGAATTCTCAAACACTCAAGCCTCCGTGTGGAATGCAATTCAAACTGCACTACAGGAGGCTGGATTTGTGGTTGCAAACGTGTCGGTCTTAGATAAACAAAAATCGAGTTTCAAGGCCACCACGACAACCACAGCCGTCAAGCAAGACTTAGTCATCTCTGCCTATAAGCCAAACGGTGGCCTGGAAGAACGTTTCGCCAAATCAGGCGGCAATGAAGCATCTGCCTGGGATTTTGTCCGTACCCACTTGAAATACTTGCCAACGGTCAAACTCAAGGAGGGGCAGCTTGAGTTTGTCGCCGAGCGCGATCCACGTATTCTTTTTGACCGACTGGTGGCCTGGTTCGTCCGACATGGTTTGCCAGTACCACTCTCCAGCCAGGAATTTCAGGCAGGTTTGTCACAGCATTTTGATGCACGGGACGGCATGGTTTTTCTGCCCGATCAGGTCAGCGAATACGACAAAACACGAATGCAAACCGCCAAAGCGCCTCAAATGGAAATGTTTATCTCTGATGAGCGCTCCGCCATCGACTGGTTATCCGACTTTCTGAAGAAGAAGCCTTCAACCTATCAGGAGATTCACCCCGAGTTCATCAAACAACTTGGGGCTGGCTGGAAGAAACACGAGGCCAAACCGGAGTTGTCTCAATTGTTGGAAAGCAACTTTCTGCGCTATGACCCCAGAGACAAGGATGGTTTTGAAGTCCCATCGCAAATTCATAGCTACCTTTCAACCAACTGGGCAGATCTGCGCAACCTTGAAAAATCAGACATCAGATTGAAAGACAAGGCAACCGACCGCTGGTATGTACCAGACCCCAACAAGGGGCGTGATTTGGAAATGATTCGCGAGAGGGCGCTGCTCAAAGAGTTTGAGACCTACCGTTCATTTACCGGTCGCCGTCTGAAAACCTTTCGACTTGAAGTGATGCGAACCGGTTTCAAGAATGCTTGGGCGAAAAAGGACTATGCCACCATCATTGCCGTTGCACAAAAACTGCCTGAAGATGCGCTGCAAGAAGACGAGAAACTGCTGCTGTGGTACGACCAAGCGCTTACTCGCATGGAGGAGAAATAAATGGCTGTTATCGAGGGGTTTCGAGTACAGAACTATCGTGCGCTGCGTGATGTGACTCTGGGCAAACTTTCTAGCCAGCAAGCCGGGGAGCCATTGACGCCTTTCACTGTGGTGATTGGCAAGAATGGCGTTGGAAAGAGTACATTGTTCGATGCCTTCGGTTTCATTGCGGATTGTTTATCTGCCGATGTAGAAAGCGCCTGCGACATGAAACAACGAGGGGGTTTTGATCGCCTTCGATCAAAGGGGGTTGATGAGTCCATCCGGTTTGAAATCTATTACCGTGAAGCGCCCAATGAGCGGCCGATAACCTACGAGTTGGCGATTGCGCTGGATGCCTCGGGTCGGCCATTTATCGAATTCGAGGTACTCAAACAGCGTCGCAAGGGCCAAAGCCATGGTCGGCCTTACCCCTTTCTGAGACTGCACCATGGCAAGGGCACGGTCTGGGCGGGTGAAGAAGCGGTAGAGGTCGAAGGGGAGGAGGATCGTGCCCAGACACCTGTGGAACTGACCGACACCCGGCAACTCGGTATCGCCACCCTTGGCACACTCAAAGAGCATCCGCGTATCAAGCGTTTTCGAGACTTCCTCAAAGGTTGGTATCTGTCTTACTTTTACCCGGATGCGGCGCGCAGTCTGCCGAGCGCTGGTCCACAGCGGCATTTGAACATCCACGGCGACAACATTGGCAACGTGGTGCAATTCATGGAACGCGAGCACAAAGGGCGGTTCAAGGCCATCCTTGAACGCATCGCGGCCAAGATTCCAGGAATTGCCAGCATCGACACGCAGGAGACTCAGGACAAGCGCGTGTTGCTGCGCTTCAATGATGGCGCTTTTGGCGACCCCTTCTTCGCACAGCAGATGTCTGACGGCACGCTCAAAGTTTTTGCCTACCTGCTGTTGTTGGAAGACCCTGACCCGCCTCCGTTCATTTGTATCGAAGAACCAGAAAACGGGCTTTATCACAGGCTGTTAGAGGCGTTGGCTCAGGAATTTCGTTTGCATGCCACGGGCAAGAAAAATGCACCGCAGATTTTCGTGACGACACACCAGCCGTACTTTGTTGATGCGCTAGCACCCGAGGAAGTATGGATTCTGGAGAAAGGTACGGATGGCTATTCCAGCGTGCGTCGCGTTTCTGCATTTCAGGATGTGAACAACCTGGTGGCTGAAGGATTACCCTTGGGTGGTCTTTGGTACAGCGACTATCTTGATGCGAGATGAACATGCACATCGAGATATTGGTGGAGGACAGTTCGGGAGAAAAGTTACTGCAAGTGTTACTGCCTCAGCTTCTTGGGCCACAAGGCGAGCCGCACACCTGGCGTTTACATGCCTACAAAGGCATCGGGCGAATTCCACAAGGCCTGGTGACGAAGGCCGATCCCGCAAAGCGAATTCTGCTTGATCAGTTGCCAAAGCTGTTACGCGGGTATGGCAGGACACCAGGAATCGACGCGGTTGTTGTTGTACTCGATACCGACAAACGTGACTGCGCTGCATTCTTGTCCGAGCTGAAAGCTGCCGCCGATGCTTGCAACCCAGCACCTGACACGCTGTTCAGGCTCGCTATCGAGGAGATTGAAGCTTGGTATTTAGGTGACCGCGATGCTTTGTTGACCGCTTATCCACGAGCCAAGCTGGATGTGCTCGGGAAATATGTTCAGGACAGTGCATGTGGTACATGGGAGCTGCTCGCCGACGCGGTTCATCCTGGCGGATCGGCTGCGATCAAAAAAGCCGGCTGGCCATTGCCGGGACAGGTGAAGCATGCATGGGCCGAAAAGATTGGCCCATTCATGGACCCAGAGCGGAACAGTTCCCCAAGTTTTGGAAAACTGCGGGATGGATTGCGCCGGCTTGTCGCAGGATCGGCTTGAAGTGAATTGGATTATCGGCGACTGGAGCTGGCACGC
>Ga0194047_10000828_pt1 | contig 19675 bp, 16 predicted proteins | sample JunL225m_MetaG_2_FD_160070 | JGI IMG/M metagenome (GOLD analysis project Ga0194047, IMG submission 160070) | Anoxic zone freshwater microbial communities from boreal shield lake in IISD Experimental Lakes Area, Ontario, Canada - Jun2016-L221-5m | ecosystem: Environmental > Aquatic > Freshwater... | reverse complement strand
TGTGCATAGTAAGTGTAAGCTCCTTTCTATTGTTTCCTTATATTGTCAATCCTTATTTTAAACAGTATATTTTTTCAATTGGGATTGGCTGGGTATTGATGCAGATTTTTATGGTACTTTTTTTCTTGGTAGACGACTTAAGAAGAGGTGCTTTTTGGACCATGGGGCAGGTAGCTTCTGCTGCTGGTGCTAAATTTTTAAACACAGAAAAAGGCATTCCAAGATCTACTTTTTTAAGTTGGTTGGGTGTGGGGCTTTCCTCCACTTTATTTTTATCGCTTTTGTACGGATTTGGAAACAAATACAAGTACCATTTAATTAAGAAAAAAATTACATTAAACGGATTGCCTCCTACATTTAAAGGGTTTAAAATTTTGCATATAAGTGATATTCACAGTGGAAGTTTAAAAGACCAAGCCGCTGTGCTAAAAGGAATTGCGTTGATTCAAAAGCAAAACGCAGATTTGGTTTTATTTACTGGGGATTTGGTGAATGATAAGGCAACAGAAATGAAAGATTGGATGTCCGTCTTTAATCAAATTAAAGCACCGCATGGGGTTTTCAGTACTTTAGGAAATCATGATTATGGAGATTATGTGCGTTGGGATACAGAGGCTGCAAAAAAACAAAATTTAGAAGATTTAAAAAAAGTACATCAGGATTTGGGATGGAGATTACTCATGAATGAAAATGTATTGATTCAAAAACAAGAAGCCTCTATTCGATTGGTGGGTATTGAAAATTGGGGTGCAAAAGCGCGCTTCCCAAAATATGGCAAAATGGATTTAGCCATGCAAGGGGTAAGCGAAAATGACGTAACTATTTTAATGAGTCATGATCCTAGCCATTGGGAAGCAGAAGTGTTGCCAAAATATCCAAATATCAATTTAATGCTGTCTGGTCATACCCATGGTATGCAGTTTGGTTTGGAAAATCCTTATTTTAAATGGAGTCCCGTGCAATGGGTATACAAGCAATGGGCTGGCTTGTATCAAAATAAAGACCAACAATTGTATGTAAACAGAGGCTTTGGCTTTTTGGGCTATCCAGGCAGGGTGGGCATTCTCCCCGAAATAACTTTAATTGAATTGGTATAGCTTTTTAAATATAATTTTGTAGAGACACAAAATAAAAGCCATGAAAAAAATTATAACAGTTTTGATTAGTTTGATTGTTTTAAAAGCACAAGCCCAAGATAAATTTGCGATTGGTATTAAAGTGGGTCAAAATTTTACAAGTGTTAGCAATGTAAATGTGGACCACAATTCGGCTTCTTATCATTTAGGGGCAAATGCACAAATTGGTATAGGCCCTTTGTTTAGTATTGTGCCTGAAGTTATTTTAACACAAACAAAATTAGAGTCTAATCCAAGTCCATTAGACTTAGTTGGTAACAATAGCTTAAAACCAGAAACCTATCATTTGAATTATTTGTCAATACCTGTATTGGCGCAATACAAACCATTTAAAAGTTTGTTGTTTCAAGCAGGTCCTCAATACAGTATTTTATTAGATCAGAAAAAAGACGGAACTGATGCGGCTAGAACTGCTTTTAGTAGTGGGGAGTTTGCCATTGTAGGTGGTGCAAAACTTGACTTAGGTGGATTCTTTTTATATGGCCGCTATGTGGTAGGCATGAACAATATTGGCTCGGCAAGTCAACTTTCATCCAACTTGCAAGACCAAAGTACATGGAAAACGCGCCAATGGCAATTGGGTATTGGCCTAAGTTTATTTAACTTTTAGTTGCGCTTTTAGGGATGCAACAGTTAATTCAGTTGCTTTAAGTGCAACATTTTGTTCCTTGATAAAACCATTGTCTTTTAAATCACCTACAACTGCATTCATTTCTGCTTCATTTGCATATACCATTTTTCTAAATGGATTGCTGTAATCCTTAGCCCTGGTTTTTTGTATGCGATCGGTGACATCAGTCCTAATGGCTAAGTAGTCATCTAGCCATAGGTTAAGTTGTTTATTGGTGATGCTGGCTATTTTTTTCTTCGTGATGATTTCAAGTGCCAACAAAGCATGATTTTTTTTCTTGTCTATATATTTACTCGAAGCGGATTCGTAAAATTCATGAATTTGATCCCAGCTTTCAATACTGTCATTTTTAATTTTACTTAACAATGTGTTGACTACTTTTTGTGGCATCAATTGACCACCTATATTTACCCATATTGCTTCACTATGATTGATAATCGTATTTTTTAAGCTGTTTACCATATTTTTTCCTTTATTTTTTTGAAGGTGGGCAACAACTGATTCCATCCCATACATAAAAATCATTTTTTCAAATATATGGTAAGCATCATAGCATTTAATAAGTCTTGTTTTACGTTTGCTATTTTCAAAGTCATCAGCATAAACGGATAATGCGTCTATTTCTTTTTTTGTTTTGGTAGCCAATAAGTTTTCGCCTAAAGCAATCATTTGGTCTTCTGATAGGACCTTGGTTTTTTTAGCAGCTGGATGTGCTTTGGCAACTGCCAAGGCAATTATTTTTCTAGCTTGTATGAGTTCATTCACCGTATCAGGTGCTAAATAATCGTATTCGAATAAAGGGTTTTTAGGATTTCTTTTGTCTCTATCTACGTATTTCCATGCATTTCTGGCTAAGGCATAAAAATTATACAAAAACCAATAGCCAGGCATAACAATTAGCTCATCTTTCAAAGTATCGTTGCTAATTAAGGAGAATGGAATGGGAATATTTAATTCGTAATTGTAATCACCTTTGTTTAATAAAGAGAAGCTTGCAAAAACCGAATTGTGTTTTACACTTACACATAAACCTGGCCAAAAGCCTCGACCCATGATGACTTCTCCATCTGCACCGCGACTATTGTGATTGGAACCAAGGGTAGCGCCAGCAGCAATATTACTTTGCCCCATCACTAAGGCAGCGCATAAGAATGAATTGTTATGGTGTTGCTCATGTGCTGGGAAAATCAAGGAGTTTAATACTTCGCAACAGGAAATGGTGGCATTGGGTCCTAAGAAAGAGTTGATCAATCTAGCACCGTATTTTAATTGAGAATGATCTGATAAAATAAATCTTACTGCTTTAATGCCATAAAATATTCTGCAACCAAATCCAATTAAACCATTGACCAATTCGCAACCTTCTCCAATTTGTGTTCTGGCTTCGGGAGAAGAGTTGATGGTTACATTTTTTATTTTATTGGCACCTTTTAAATAAGCATCAGAGCCTATCCAAACATCTTTGATGATTTTACAATTTTTGATAACGGTACGATCGCCCACTTTTCCATAGTAGCCTAATTTGTTATCAAACCTTTTTTCGGTTAAACTGATGAATTTTTTTTGTAGCAGATCGTCCTGTCTATTCCTCGTCCATAAATAGGCGTCCCCTGCAGTCATTCCATTAAAGGGCATTACTCTTCGTCCTGTATTTTCATTGCAAAGCTCCATCCAAATACGCACCGACTCGTCTTCGCCTTTTTTTATAATGCCGTTTCCAAATTTCGAATGATTGGTAGTGACAATTTCATTAACATTGGTAATGATTACTTCGTTGCCAATGATGTAATGCGACAAATAATTTACATTGTGAATAGCTACATTGTTTCCAAAGTCGGAACTAATGATAGTAGAATTGTAAATTCCAACGGGGACAACCAAATCGCTAAAGCTTAGACAGTTGGCTTCTAAGTCTCCAATGCGCACTAGTCCAAAAAAGGAACAGTTTTTGACTAATTCTGGATGGAATGCCTTGGACACTAAAATTTTATTCCAATCGTCACTGGTATTTCTATTGCGAACGAGTATTTCTATTTCTAATGAAGTCAAACTTCTGTAATGAATACCACTTCTATTTTGTTGATTGCGTAAATAGTATTCATCTTTTCCTTTGGGCAAGTCTTTTATAAAACCATAACCAAGGGATTGTACAGGCATTTTTTTAATACTGTTCATACTTAATTTTTAAATAAAACCGGATGTGTTTTGTCCCAAGGAGTTGCTTGTTGGTAAGCATTGGCAATGGCTAAAATGGTTGCTTCGTCGTACAAGTTTCCAACAAAACTTATGCCGGTAGGTAAATTGAATTTTTTATCAAAACCTGTTGGCACACAAACTACTGGGTTGCCCGTTAAATTAGTAATGGCAGATTGATTGCCATCGCCTCTGGAGGGGCAAATGATTACATCATACTGTTGCATCACTTCATTAACTTTTTGCATAAGAGTGTAACGATGTCTTTGGGCATTGATGTATTCAACAGCAGGGATAAATCGAGAAGTTCTAAATTGATTGGGCCAATCATTTTTTGTTTGTCTGGTGAGTTGGTCGTCAATATTCAATCTGGTCATTTCATCAAATTGAGCTGCACATTCTGCGCCAATCACTACATGCATGATATTGAATTGATAAACGCCGCTGTCTGGAAAATTAACAGGAATTAATTGAACGCCTAATTTTTTAAACACTTCCAATACTTTAAATTCATTTCTAGAAGTATCTTTTATTTTATCAAAATAATTTTTTGCGTAAGCAATTCTAAGTTTTTTTATGTCTTTATTGGGATTGTAATTGAATGGCATGTTCACAGCACTTCCATCTTTACCATCTGTCCCATGAATGTAATTGAATACAATGGCGGCATCTGCAGCCGAACGACAGATGGGTCCAATTTTATCCAAGCTATAACTTAATGCCATAGCGCCTGTTCTGCTCACGCTTCCAAATGTAGGTCTTAGTCCAGTAGCACCACAAGTAGTGGAAGGAGAAACGATACTGCCCCAAGTTTCAGTACCAATTGCAAAAGGTACTAAGCCTGCAACCGTTGCAGAAGTAGAACCAGCAGAGGATCCCGAAGATCCATATTTTAAATTCCAAGGATTTTTTGTTCTTCCACCAAACCAATAATCACCCATGGCTAAAGCACCTAAGGTAAATTTTGCAACAAATACTGCGCCTGCATCTTGCAACTTAGTATATACAAAAGCGTCAACATCAATGCTTTGATCTTTATAAGGTGCAGCACCCCAAGTAGTTTTGGTTCCTTTGACTGCAAACAAATCTTTTAACCCATAAGGAATGCCATGCAATAGGCCTCTGTATTTGCCTTGCGCCATTTCTTGATCTGCTTTTTTAGCTTGTGCAATGGCAATGTCTTCTTGTAAACTAATTACACATTGTAAAGTATCACTCCATTTTTTTATTCTTTCAATAAAAAATTTAGTAAGTTCTACAGAACTAATTTTTTTATTTTTAATTAAGGAGGCTAGTTGTTCTATAGAATAAAAAGCCAAATCATTTCTATTTGTTGGTAAACTTACCGTATTGTTTAATTTCCATTGAATAGGAACCTGCACTTTATTAAAATGCATACCAGGTACTACCGGTGTTTGCCATAAACTTAAAGGAACACTGTTGTCTAATTTTAAAGCATGCATGGCTTTAAAATGGGCTAAATTGTCAATAACATCCGAATACAATGTGTCAATTTCCTTAGTTGTAAAATTAAGGTCCAATAATTTAGCTGTGCTGATGACATCATTTTTCTGAATGGTGGTATCCTGTGCTTGAATACCAAAACAAAAACATAATAATAAGCTGGTAAGAAGGGTGCGCATGATAAATTTTTTAAGTTTATCAAAGATAATATTACCTATTTGGTTTTGGGCTACTAAAACGTCTTTTTTGGCCACCATTTCCGCTTGCTTTTGACCGAGCATGTCCCGAATTGCCTCTTCCTTGTTGTTTGGCTTCCTTAATGGGGTTGAAATTGGTCATGGGGAAGGGATGATTTTCGATAATAGGTATTTTTTTAGCGATCAGCTTTTCTATGTCTTTTAAGAATGCTCTTTCTTCTGCATCACAGAAAGAAATGGCTGTTCCATTCGCACCAGCACGACCTGTTCTTCCAATACGGTGCACATAGGTTTCTGGAATATTCGGAATTTCATAATTCACCACATAGGCTAGTTCATCTACGTCAATGCCTCTTGCAGCAATATCGGTGGCTACTAATACTCTTGTTGTTTGTGCTTTAAAATTGGTCAACGCTCTTTGTCTTGCATTCTGCGCTTTATTGCCATGGATGGCTTCTGCTTTAATATTATTTTTCAAAAGTAGATTGACTACTTTGTCTGCTCCGTGTTTTGTTCTTGTAAAAACCAAGGCCGTTTTAATGGCAGTATTTTTTAGTATTTCAATAAGCAACGCATTTTTATTTACTTTGTCAACAAAGTAAACCGATTGTTCAATGATGTCCACTGTTGATGAAACAGGCGTAACACTTACTTTTAAAGGATGAAATAAAATAGTATTGGCTAGGCTTACAATTTCAGGAGGCATGGTTGCAGAGAAAAACAAGGATTGTCTTTTCTTAGGTAGTACGGCTAATAATTTTTTTACATCATGTACAAAACCCATATCCAACATTCTATCCGCTTCATCCAATACAAAAATTTCTACTTCTCTAATATTTAAATGCCCTTGATTCATTAAGTCTAATAATCTTCCTGGGGTCGCAATGACAACATCTACACCATTTCTTAATGCAGTTACTTGAGGCCCTTGTCCAACGCCACCAAATATAACAGTGCAATTTAATCCGGTATGTCTTCCATAGGCGTTAAAGCTTTCTCCAATTTGAATGGCCAATTCTCTCGTAGGCGTTACAATTAGACTTCTAATTTTTTTTCTTCTTTCACCGGTTTTATTTTTAACCAATAACTGTAAAATGGGAAGGGTAAAAGCAGCAGTTTTGCCTGTACCTGTTTGGGCGCAACCCAATAAATCTTTTCCTTGCAAAACAATGGGTATCGATTCCGCTTGTATAGGAGTGGGAGTGGTGTAGCCTTCTTCTTGAATGGCTTTTAATAGGGGCTCTATTAGACCTAGGGTCTGAAAATTCGTGTTCATAATAGAGTGCAAGGTAGTGCATTTAAATTTGGGCACTAATTTGGAGCTAGATGTTGCTAGTAAATCAAAATTTAAATGGGTAGCCGTATTGAAAGTTATTTCCTTACTAATAGATAAGAACTGTGTACCATCTCTTTAATAATGGGAGAGGGAACATGTCTGTTCAGATGTAAAGTGTTCCAATGTTTTTTGTTCATATGAAATCCTGGAAAAATGGCATCAGGATAATCCTCTCTTTGTTGGATGATGTCTTCAGGATCTGCTTTGTAATTCATCGTAGCAGGCAGTGAAATCAAATCTAAAATTATAAAAATCTTTCCCTTTGTTTTTAATACCAGATTGTTTTCACCAAAGGGGAAACATTCTTCTGTATCAGGAAGCGAAAGGGCGTAAATTCTAATTTCATCTATTTCCATACTATTCCACCGTTACACTTTTAGCCAAATTACGCGGTTTATCAACATCAATTCCTTTGGCAACACCTACATAATAACTTAATAATTGCATAGGTACAACACTTAACAAAGGAGCAATGACTTCATCTATATCTGGAACAAACATGATATTATCGGACATGGTCGGTAATACTTGATCTCCTATACTTGCCACAGCAATGATTTGTCCTTTTCTTGCTTTGATTTCTTGAATATTGGAAACTACTTTATCATAATAAACATCCTTGGTCGCTATAAATACAACAGGCAAGGTTTCATCTACTAAGGCGATAGGGCCATGTTTCATTTCGGCCGCAGGATAACCTTCGGCATGGATATAAGTAATCTCTTTTAATTTTAAGGCGCCTTCTAAGGCAATTGGAAAATTGTAGCCTCGGCCTAAATATAAAAAGTCTTTGGCGTCTTTAAATTTCAAAGCAATTTTTTGTATCACCGATGTATCTGCTAAAATTTCTTTCACTTTTTCAGGTACGGAAGCCAGTTCATTGGCTAAATGCAAATATCTTTCTTCACTTATACTACCTTTTGCTTTAGCCATTTTAAGTGCAATCATGGCAAGTACAGTTAATTGTCCAGTGAAAGCCTTGGTACTGGCTACGCCAATTTCAGGGCCTGCATGGGTATAGGCACCTGCATGACTTAACCTAGCAATACTGCTGCCTACTGCATTCACAATGCCAAATATAAAGGCCCCTTTTTCTTTGGCACTTTCTAAAGCCACCAGGGTATCTGCTGTTTCTCCACTTTGAGAAATGGCAATAATTACATCTCCGGGATGAATCACTGGATTGCGGTACCTAAATTCGGAAGCGTATTCCACTTCCACGGGTATGCGACAAAGTTCTTCAATCAAATATTCGGCATACAAACCTGCATGCCAACTGGTGCCGCAGGCGACTATTATTATTCTGGATGCTTTTGTTAGTGCATCAATATGATTGTCCACGCCCGCCATCACTATTTGTTGTTGTTCTACTAACAATCTTCCTCTTAAACAATCGTAAATGGTTTCAGGTTGTTCAAAAATTTCTTTGAGCATGAAATGATCATAACCGCCTTTTTCAATGGCTGCTAGTTCCATGTCTAATTTTTGAATAAATGGAGTTTGTTTTTCGTTACCTAAATTCTTTAAAATAAGTTCGTCTTTTTTTACAATGGCAATTTCATAATCATTCACATACACTACTTCTTTGGTGTATTCAATAATAGGAGAGGCGTCACTGGCTAAAAAATGTTCGTCTTTTCCAATGCCTATCACCAAGGGACTTCCCTTGCGTGCTGCAATAATGGTTTCGGGATCGTCCTGGTCAATCAATAAAATACAATAAGCCCCCACAATTCTTTTTAAGGCAATTCTCAAGGCTTCTTCTAAACTACTTTTATTGTTGTCTTGAATGTCTTGAATAAAATTCAACAATACTTCAGTATCCGTATCGCTTTTAAAAGTGTAGCCTTTGGAAAGTAATTCTTTTTTTATGGATGCATAATTTTCAATAATACCATTGTGTAACATAGCCAGTCTGCCATTATTAGATAAATGAGGATGCGCATTTCTATCAGAAGGTTCTCCATGGGTTGCCCAACGGGTATGTCCAATTGCAATATGGGAATGTAAATTTTTACCAATGACTGCTTCTTCCAATTCAGCAACCTTGCCTTTTTTCTTATGTACTTGTAATTTTCCATCTTGTATGATGGCAACACCCGTGCTGTCGTAACCACGGTATTCTAAACGTCTTAAACCTTTAATAACGATAGGGTATGCTTCTCTATTTCCAATGTATCCTACAATGCCGCACATATTTCTTTATTTGAATGATTACTCGAAATTAGGCATTAATAATCTAATGAATGTTAGCAACGCAACTAAAGTAATGTGCCTCTTAATATTAAAAGCGCTACACTAAAATAAATCACTAGGGCGGTTACATCCACCAAGGTAGCAACAAATGGTGCAGAAGATGCTGCAGGGTCAGCGCCTAATCTTTTCAATAAAATGGGTAACATAGAACCCATAATGGTTCCCCATAAAACCACCCCCACCAAGGTCAAGCCAATAGTGAAAGCAATCAAAATCCAATGTTCACCATACAAACCTGGTGCAATGCTGTGCCATACCATTACTCTAAAAAATCCAATGAGTCCAAGTACTGCTCCTAACAATAAGCCACTCGTAATTTCTCTTCTTAATATTTTCCACCAATTGGCAATGGTGATTTCTCCAATGGACATGGCTTGAATAATAAGTGTGGATGCTTGTGAACCTGAATTACCTCCACTGGATAAAATCAATGGAACGAATAGGGCCAATAAGGTTACTTTTTTAATCTCTCCTTCAAAATAGCCCATCGCTGTAGCGGTGAACATTTCTCCAAAAAACAAAACCACCAACCAAGTAATTCTTTTTTTAAATAATTTAAATATAGAAATATCCAAATAAGGTTCATTCAAAGCTTCGGTACCTCCCATTTTTTGCATATCCTCGCTAAATTCCTCATTGGTCACCCATAAGATATCATCGATGGTCACAATACCTAACAAAACATCGTTGTCATCCACTACAGGAATGGCTGTGCGGTTATTCATTTTAAAAACCTGACTGGCATGTTCTTGGTCGTCATAAACATTTAAGGCAACAAAACGGCCATCAATAATTTCTGAAATAATGTCATCTGGCTTGGCCAATAATAAATCTCTAATTCTGATATCATCAATCAATCCTCCCTTTTCGTCAATAATATAAATGACATCAATGGTTTCGGAATTTTTTCCATATTTACGAATGGTATCTAAAACTTGAGCGACTGTAAAATGAGGATACACATAAACATAATCTGGCGTCATCAAACGACCCACACTGTCCTCGGGGTAACCTAAAAGTGATAAAGTAATTTTACGTTCTTCTGGGTCTAATAATTTAATCAAGTCGCGTATGGCAGCCTTAGGTAATTCTTCTAAAAAGTCGGTACGGTCATCTGGAGGTAGTTCATTTAAGATTTTGGCTGTTTTGCGTGCAGGCAATTCTTTAATGATGTCCTTTTGTTGATTGATGTCTAGAATCTTAAATACACTTACGGCACGGTGCACCGTCATATTGTCAATAATGGTAGCTTCATTTTCGGGGAATTCATTCACCAACTCCACTACATCACTGATGTTTTGCTCATCTAAAAATTCTTTTAATAGATGCATGTCATTCTTAGATAATATATCTAAGAATAGTTCTGATAAATTCACTTCTTCTGTTTCTAATTCAACTGACATGGGTGCAAGTTAAGAAAAATAATAAAGTATGCCTTATATTTATAGTATGATTCTTCCCATATTGACCATCGCCCCTTCTCAAAATAGAGGACGTGGGGTATTTGCTACGGAGTTAATAAAAGCGGGCACTTTGATTGAAATTGCGCCTGTAATTGTCGTTGATAAAGTGCAAAGGAATAAATTAGAAGAGACTTTGTTATATGATTATATTTTTGAATGGGGGGAAGATCATCAAAATGCAGCCATTGGGCTTGGATATGTATCCATATACAATCATGGCATTATGCCCAATTGCAGATATGATATGGATTATGATGCGGAAACCATCAGTATTACCACCATCAAAGACATTGCAATTGGTGAGGAATTATTTATCAATTACAACGAAGAAGGGGCAGAAGAAAAACCGGTATGGTTTGAATTGCATTAAGCAATTTTATTGTGCTTAGTAAAATAATAAGCATACAGGCATGGAAATTTTAATAGTATTTCCAGTACTGATTAAATCTCCAGTAGTTTTATCGCGTTTAAACACCACAATATTATCTGTATTTTGATTGGCTACTAATAGCCAATTGCCGTCTGGGCTAATGGTAAAATTTCTGGGTGCATTGCCCTGTGTAGGATAATAGTTCATGTGTTTTTCATCCAATTGGCCATTGGGCAATACAGGAATTTTGACAATATTATTTTCAGTTCCTCTATTGCTGGCGTATAAGAAAAGACCATCGGGAGATAAATGAATGTCTGCACTACCATGTAGCGTATTCGTATTTGCTTTATGAATGGCAATGGTTTGAACATAAGAAGCTATCCCTTTTAAGAATTTGTAAACACTAACGCTTCCGGTTAGTTCTTCAATAATGTAAATAAATTTTCCATTGCTTGAAAAAACCAAATGACGTGGGCCTGATCCAGGTTTGTTATTGATGTATTTAACTTTTTGAATATCAAGCGGCGGACTATTCTTTGTTTGATAAGGGTAAATAGCAATTTGATCCATACCTAAATCGGGCGTCAATAAATACTTTCCATCTGGTGAAAAAAACAAACCATGCACATGTGCTTTTTCTTGACGCTCTTTGTCAACACTACTTCCTATGTGTTGAATAAATTGTTGCGGGTTGGACAATTGTCCATCTGCAAAGCGATGAAAACTTGTTATACTTCCTCCAGTATAATTGGCAACAAATAAATTGTGTTGATCGGGGCTTAAAGTAATGTAACAAGGATCCGCACCTTTGCTCGTTTTGTTTTGTTGTAAACTAAGTTGATCATTATTTAAAGTGTAAACATTCACACTACCTGTTGCAGTCTCATTCACTGCATATACATTTAGTTTATCTTTTGATAGGGTTAGATAGGATGGATTGTTCGTGCTATCGGTATGACTAATTTCCAAAGCTTTACCTGTTGCAGTATCAAAGTGAATCAAATAAATACCCTTGCTTCCTTTTTGTGTATAAGTACCTACCAATAAATTTGCATTTTGTCCAATAGCATTCAATTGCAACAAACCGCAAAGACAAACCATCCATAAATTTCTATGATACAATTTCATGGTACTTTTTTACTGGTACACCCTTACATAATCTATTTCCATTCTTACTGGGAAAATGGTGTCGTCAATGATATTTCCTGCAAAATTTCCGCCAATGGCTAAATTCAAGATCAAAAATTGCGGAGCAACAAATGGATAATAATCGCTACCTCTTCCATCATTGGGTACATTGTAATACAAAACACCATCTACATAAAACTTAATCATGTCTTTGGTCCAATCAATACTATATACATGAAATGAATCTGTAACATTGTCAATATTTGTTTTAAATGTTTTTTGTGTACCTAAGGTCCAGTTCAATAATTTGGAATGTGCAGAGAAACTTATAGCGCCTAATTCCTTTCCAGTATGTTCCATAATATCAATCTCGCCACATGCAGGCCAACCAACGGCACCTGCACCTTCAAAATTGTTACCCAACATCCAAATGGCTGGCCATGTGCCTATACCTTTAGGTAGTCTTGCTCTTATTTCTAATCTTCCATAAGTCCATGATGCTTTACCTTGCGTTAACAATCTGGCCGAAGAATAATTTTTTCCTCCTATGCTTTGCTTTCTTGCTTCTATTATTAGGGAACCATTCACTACTCTTGCATTAGCAGAATCTTTGGTATAGTATTCTGATTCATTATTGCCCCATCCATTGGAACCAGTACCAATATTATAGGCCCATTTAGTTGTGTCTGGCAATCCATTTTGATTGAATTCGTCCGACCATACCAATTTTTTTGTGGTATCCGTTACTACTGGGGTGATAGGTGTATTTGGAGTAGTAGGAATGATATCAACTGTTTTCGGAGCCTCTTTTTGAGAACAAAAGGTTAAGGACATAACAATTAATAATGAGGAAAGGGGTAGAATACGCATAAAACAACGGTTGATTGTGAATTTTTAGTCAATCTTGCAGCAAATTAATCAAAATATTTCTTTTTTGTTGGGTAATTTCTAAAAGGGTTGTAAATTTGTGGTATGATTTTAAATAGCCATACACATCATTGTCATTTACTCTACAAGGGGTAAGCTATGGGTGTAGGTATGTAACTATATTTAACCAAAGGGCTTACTCACAAGTAAGCCCTTTTTAGTTGGAAATAGGGCAAGAAAAAAAAGGACAATAAAATATATAATATAAAAAATATGCGTTTAAAATTAGCAATACAAAAATCGGGTCGATTGCATGATGATTCAATTAGATTATTGAAAGAGGCAGGCATCGATATTGGCAATGGTGTCAATAAACTAAAAGCAGAGGCTACCAATTTCCCCCTTGAATTATTTTTTTTAAGAGATGATGACATTCCTCAATACGTTGAAGATGGTGTGGCAGACATCGGTTTCGTTGGCGAAAATGTAGTGTATGAGAAAGCAAAAAAAATAGAAGTGGCGTATGAACTTGGTTTTGGAAAATGCAGATTGAGTTTTGCAGTAACAAAAGGAGAGCATTTTACAGGGCCTAGTTATTTATCAGGCAAGAAAATTGCAACCAGCTACCCTGTTTTAGTGCAAGCTTATTTAGACAAGCACAAAATTAAAGCAGAGATTCATGAGATTAGCGGCAGTGTAGAAATTGCACCTGGAATTGGTTTAGCAGATATTATTTGCGATTTGGTAAGTAGTGGATCTACCTTATTTATGAATGGACTAAAAGAGGCAGAAACTATTTTAGATTCACAAGCAGTTCTAATTAAGAGAGCATCATTAGAACCAGCACAAGCAGCAATTTTAGAAAAATTATTATTTAGAATTGAATCGGTAAAAAAAGCAAAACGTAACAAATATGTTTTATTAAACGCTCCCAATAACAATTTAGAAAAAATAATTTCTTTATTGCCTGGTATGAAAAGCCCTACGGTGGTCGCATTGGCTACACCAGGTTGGAGCAGCGTGCATAGTGTAATTGATGAAAGTGATTTTTGGGAGATTATAGAGCAATTAAAACTAGCAGGTGCCGAAGGAATATTAGTAGTGCCTATTGAAAAAATGATATTGTAATGATTAAGATTTTTAACGAACCACTTGTAAAAGATTGGCCAATATTATTGGAACGCCCTGCTATAGATGCAAGAGAATTGTATGCAAAAGTACAGCCAATTTTGGATGCCGTCAAATCAAAGGGGGATGAAGCATTAAAAGCATACACGTCTACTTTAGATAAAGTGGTATTAAAAAAAATAAAATTAGCTGCGGTACAAATAGCTGCCGCCGAAAATGAATTAACACCTAGTTTAAAAACTGCTATTCAGTTGGCCAAGGTGAATATCGAAGTTTTTCATCAAAGTCAAATTCAGAAAGAAGAAAAAATTGAAACGATGCCGGGGGTTTGGTGTTGGAGAAAATCGGTAGGTATAGAAAAAGTGGGGATTTATATTCCAGGAGGTACTGCACCTTTATTTTCAACTGTGTTGATGTTGGGTGTGCCCGCTAAACTAGCAGGCTGCAAAGAAATTATTTTGTGTACCCCGCCCAATGAGCAGGGAAGTATTCATCCTGCAATTATATATGCAGCTTCATTAGTGGGTATCACCTCTATTTTTGCTGTGGGAGGCGCACAGGCCATTGCCGCTATGGCTTATGGAACAGAAAGTATTCCTAAAGTGCATAAGCTATTTGGTCCTGGCAATCAATATGTAACTGCAGCAAAACAATTGGTGCAACAATCAGGTGTTGCTATTGATATGCCTGCTGGGCCTAGCGAGGTATGTGTTTGGGCAGATGAAACTTGTATTCCTTCTTTTGTTGCAGCAGATTTATTATCACAAGCAGAACATGGCGCAGACAGTCAAGTATTACTCATTGCCAATTCCATGGCAATTGTCGAAGCAGTGCAAAAAGAAATCGATCAACAGTTATTATTATTACCAAGAAAAGACATTGCTGCAAAAGCATTGGAAAATTCAAAAGCAATTGTTTTAAATAATCCAGATGCAGCCATTGCATGCATTAATGAATATGCGCCTGAGCATTTAATTTTGTCAATAGGCAATGCTGCACAGTTGTCTGAAAAAATAATCAACGCAGGCTCCATTTTTATTGGCAACTTCTCACCAGAATCGGTAGGGGATTACGCCAGTGGCACCAACCATACTTTGCCCACCAATGGATATGCAAAAGCATACAGCGGTGTAAGTATGGATAGTTTTGTAAAAAAAATCACCTTTCAACAATTAACAGAAAGAGGATTGACAAATATTGCACCAACAGTAATGGAAATGGCCACTGCCGAAAGTTTGCAAGCGCATAGTAAAGCAGTAGAAATTAGGATGGATTGGATAAAATCTAAAATATAAGGGTATGAAATTTGACATTAAAAAGATAGTAAGGCCTAATATTGAAACTTTAAAAGCCTATTCTTCTGCTAAAGATGAATATACTGGGGAAGCCAATGTTTTATTAGATGCCAATGAGAACAGTTTGGGTTCTCCGTTGACCAAATGGTACAATCGTTATCCCGATCCTTATCAAAAAAAGGTCAAAGAAAAATTAGCTTTTATCAAACAAATAAAAGCGGAGCAAATTTTCTTGGGCAATGGGAGTGATGAATGTATTGATATTTTATTTCGAACTTTTTGCGAACCAGGTAAAGACAATATAATTATATGCCCGCCCACTTATCCAATGTATGAAGTAGGGGCGAACATAAATAATATTGCCATCAAATCTGCACCACTCTTGCCTAGTTTTCAATTGAACGTAGCGCATATAGAACAATTGGTAGATGCGCAAACAAAAATAATTTGGATCTGCTCGCCCAATAATCCTACTGGGAATTCTCTGGATAGAATTGACATTGAAACCATATTGAATCATTTTAATGGGTTGGTCGTAGTTGACGAAGCGTATATTAATTTTTCTAAGCAAAAGTCATTTGCACAATCATTGATTGACTACCCTAATTTAGTTGTACTTCAAACTTTAAGTAAAGCATGGGGATTGGCAGGGCTTAGATTAGGTATGTGTTTTGCAGACGCGTCTATTATTAAATACATGAACAAGGTAAAAGCCCCTTACAATATAAATATAGTGACGCAAGAATTGGCTTTAACTGCTTTAGAGGAAGTGGGTCAGGTAAATGACATGATCCAGCATTTAGTGGATATGCGCATTGCACTTGCCGAAGTAATTGCCAGCATGCCTCATGTGGAAGAAGTGTATCCGTCTGATACTAATTTTTTATTGGTAAAAATTCCCAAAGCAACCCAATTGTACCATTATTTATTAACTAGAGGTATTGTGGTAAGAGATAGGTCTAGCTTGGAAAATTGCTCAGATAGTTTAAGAATTACTATAGGAACAGAGCAAGAAAATACACAATTGGTGGATGCAATGGCAAACTGGATTGATTTAACTTTTTCAAATGGCTAATTTTACAAAGATTGTATTAAATTACAGGTTCATAAATTTTTAAATTAAATATCGATAGAATATGAAAAAAGGATTACAAATTTTATGTTTGATCTTAGCTGCTTTTTCAATCAAAGCAATAGCGCAAGAAAATGCTGGTCTGAAATTACCAGAAGGATTTAAAGCAAGCTTATATGCCAACAATATTGGAAGTGCAAGGCATATTGCGGTAACAAAAGCAGGCGTTGTTTTTGCGAAATTAAATTATCCAAATAAAGAAGGCAATGCCATTATTAGATTAGAAGACGTCAATAATGATGGGGTAGCTGATAAAGTGAATGGTTGGGCCAAGTTTGGCGGAACCGGAATTTATGTAAAAGGCAATAGTTTGTATGCAAGTTCTAACGAAGCGATTTTTAAATATGAATTAAACAATAAGGATGAAGTGGTGAATCCGCAAACGCCTTTGACCATCGTGACTGGATTGATTAACAGAAGACAACATGAGTCCAAGTCAATCACTTTTGATCAACAGAGCAATATTTATGTAAACATTGGTGCTTATTCCAATGCTTGTCAAACAAGTGATAGAACACCTGGATCTCAAGGTATGATGCCTTGCCCTATTTTAGATTCTGCTGGTGGTATTTGGAAATTTGATGGCAATAAACAAAACCAAACTTACAAAGATGGCAAACGTTATGCAACTGGATTAAGAAATGTAGTAGGTCTAGATTGGAATAACCAAACGAATCAATTGTATGTGGCACAACATGGACGTGATCAATTGAATAGTTTTTATCCAAACTTATATACCGATGCTCAAAATGCAGAACTACCTGCTGAAACTTTTTACGCCATCAACGAAGGTGACAATGCAGGCTGGCCTTATGTTTATTACGATCCAGCGCAACATAAAAAAATTGTTTCACCAGAATATGGTGGAGATGGTCAGAAAGAAGGTTCTAAGGATTTCAAAGAACCTGCTGTTGCATTTCCAGCACATATGGCACCTATGGGTGTATTGTTTTATACAGGAAATCAATTCCCTGAAAAATATAAAAATGGGGCATTCATTAGTTTTCATGGTTCATGGAATAGAGCACCATTGCCTCAAGAAGGATTCTTTGTAGCTTTTGTTCCATTTAAAGATGGTAAAGCAACAGGTGAATGGGAAATTTTTGCCAATGGTTTTGCAGGTGTAGAAAATGGTGCAAAAGTAACCAATACCGCAAAGGCTAAGGCAAGACCTTGCGGTTTAGCACAAGGTCCAGATGGTTCTATCTATGTAAGCGATGATACGAAAGGAGCAATTTTTAAAATTAGTTATAGCAAATAATTCAATTGAAAAAAATGGAAATGAATAATAACAGCAGTACTTGGGGTCGTTTTTTATTTTTATCGATTGTGTTTTCTATTTTTTTTGTCGATGGACAAAGTCAAAACTTAGTCAATGGTAAAAAAATATTTGAAACCCGTTGTTTAGTTTGTCATCAAGCAGATGGAGGAGGAGTTCCCAATATGAATGCGCCTTTGGATGCATCCACTAATGTGGTTGGAAAGGATATTGCTAGATTGGTATACATTGTAAAAAATGGACTGAATGAAAGAGTAGCATTGGATGGCATGTATTATAGCAATGCCATGACGGCCAATCCCGACTTCACCGATCAGCAAATTGCAGATGTATTAAGTTATGTAAGAACCAGTTGGTCCAATAAAGCTAGTAAAGTAACCCTTGCACAAGTACAAGCTGCTAATAGTAAAAATAAAATCAAAACAAAGAAGTAAACACAGATAAATTCAACATGCGACCAATTTTATTCATAGATAGAGATGGAGTGATTTTGCAAGAACCCAAAACGGATTTTCAAATAGATGCTATTGAAAAAACAAGTTTTGTTGCAGGCGCTATCTCGCATTTGCAAAAAATTGCAGCAGAATTAGGGTATTATAAAGTAATGGTCACCAATCAAGATGGTTTAGGAACAGCATCTTATCCTAAGCAACAATTTGAACCTTATCAGGATTTGATGCTTAGAACCTTAGCAGGCGAAGGATTTGTTTTTGATGAAATTCATATAGATAAAACTTTTGCAAAAGACAATGCGTCAACTCGCAAGCCTGGTATTGATCTTGTAAAGCATTTGATGTATAACAAGGATTTTGATTTAGTGCATTCATTTGTAATTGGTGATCGTTGGAGTGATATTGAATTAGCAAAAAATTTAGGTTGTAAAGCCATTTATTTAAAATCGGGTAATCACGAACTTAGTGCGGAACAAGAACAATCTTTAAGAGATACCATTGCACTGGAAACCGATTCTTGGGATGCTATCTATTCTTTTTTGAAATTAGGTCTTCGAAAAGTTGAGCATGAAAGAAATACGAAAGAGACTAAAATTAAAGTATCCTTAAACCTAGATGGCACGGGTAAGGCCAATATTCATACAGGACTTGGATTTTTTGATCATATGTTAGAGCAAATAGCAAGACATGGTTCCATTGATTTAAATATTCATTGCGAGGGTGATTTACATATTGATGAACACCATACTATTGAAGATGTAGGTTTGGCCTTAGGGGAAGCCTTTGCAAAAGGCTTAACGGATAAAAGAGGCATGGAGCGTTATGGTTTTGCGCTACCTATGGATGAAGCAGAAGCGAAAGTATTAATTGATTTTGGAGGCCGTAATTGGATTGTTTGGGACGCAAAATTTAGCCGCGAGAAAGTGGGGGAAATGCCCACTGAGATGTTCTTTCACTTCTTTAAGTCTTTCAGCGATGCTGCTAAATGTAATTTGAATGTAAGCTGCCAAGGGGAGAATGAGCACCATAAAATTGAGGCCATTTTTAAGGCCTTCGCTAAAGCCATTAAAATGGCCGTTCACCGCGACCCACATAGCAATCAACTGCCCAGTACCAAGGGGGTTTTATAGGTCCTAACAGCTGGTAGCCTGGCTCAGAGGTTTTTTTGGTAGAAAATACACATTGTCTTAGCTTTGCAATAGAATGAAACAAACAAACAACATATGGTGGTGGCATACAAAATCCTTTAGGGTATTGTAGTGACATAACTATATTGTCAAATTATACATGAACCCTAACAGCAATGTTGGGGTTTGTTTTTTTAACGAATGACCGCAGGAATATG
>Ga0194047_10000827_pt1 | contig 19677 bp, 18 predicted proteins | sample JunL225m_MetaG_2_FD_160070 | JGI IMG/M metagenome (GOLD analysis project Ga0194047, IMG submission 160070) | Anoxic zone freshwater microbial communities from boreal shield lake in IISD Experimental Lakes Area, Ontario, Canada - Jun2016-L221-5m | ecosystem: Environmental > Aquatic > Freshwater... | reverse complement strand
ATGACAACCCATGGCTCGTCGTAAAACGAAGAACTGTACCAGTAACCGTTATCGTAGATATAATAGCTATTGTCATAATACATGCAATCATACGGGCTCTCAACGGCTACTGAATAGCCAAGTTCCGGCACATAGACAAACAAAGGTGGTGAATCCACATACAATGACGGTCGGCTACCGAGAGCAAGAAGAGATCCGTTCACTTCTGCACAGACAAGTAATGGTGGGTTTCCGAGAAGCATCGCTGCAATCCCAACTGCGAACAACATATTTTTTTTCATGGCTATACGTTTGTTTGCTTTTACTACAACCATTGAAACATCGTCTCACTAATGCCAATGAAAAAAAGAGATTAAAAGTTGCCCGATATTCTCATGGCTATACAATTTTACATGCAATAACTGCGTCTTCATCATAAGCGTAGATTGCACACAACCGATGATATCCATCAGCAATGATGACCCTGCCTTGTATGGATTCCCGTACTAAAAGCAGCGGCGAAATTTCATGACCTGATTCTATTTTTAGCTGATCTTTTGCGACATGAGAATTGCTGACACCAAGCAGCGATAAGCTGGATGCTCTGAAAATGTCCTTGGCCTTGAAGTGAGTGAGAGGCGCTTGTTTCAATTGCTCCACTTTTGCTTTTACTGCATCTTCATCATACATCAGGCTCAAATAAGAGCATGCTGCGGGATAGTCATGATCTTCCGGTTCGTTAAGCCAGTTGATATCAATTTTTTTCCTGGACACCGTTGTTTTTCCTTATCTGATTGGTTTAAAGAAGTGTTTTAATGGCCTTTTTTTCCGGTTCGCCCGCTATTGACCATTTGATTGAGTCTTCATGCAGCGAAGCATAGAATGCATGAAATTGTGCGTAAGAAATCAAGGCGGTAATAGCCACAGAGCCGATAAGCTTTTCAAAAATAGTGAATAACCACATTTCAACCTGGTTACCCGGATCTCTGAATGGCCATGGATAAGTGACTATCAGAAGAATAACAAAGACTGATAAACCAAAAACTCCAATACTATACTCAACTTTTTTCTGTTTTCTGGCATAGGAAAGACGGTCTTTTTTAGAGGCAAGTATTTTTCCTTCAATTATAGGATCTTTTCGATTTCGTTCAACAAGCTGCACTGGTCGATCATAAAATTTTATTGTTTGTTGTATTTGATTGGCGTGTTTAATGCACTTATGAACAAATACCTGGCAGTCAAGCTGCAGAAGAGAGAGGTTCGGATTAAGAAGTCGGAGAACCCATGTATTAAGCTCAAACGATAAGGTTCCGTGCGTTTCTGTGACAGCACTTAACAGGACAAATTTTTTACTTTCCAGAAAAAGTGGGATGTCACTTTCTTTCACAGAATCTTTCATCTCTGTAATAATTCTTTGTGCGTCACTTGATTTCTGGTCAAACGTAGGCCACCACTGATTTCCTTTAAGAATTATGATGAGAGACTCATCTTCAAAATTGCATGTGAACATGATTTTTGCATGCATTGCTTTTCCTCATCAAAGTTTACAAAACATGGCGATATGCTGGATGAACAGACAAAATTTCAGAATCCATGGAACTGAAGATAAAGAATAAAAAAAACGGCGTGATGATCGCCGTTTTTTTATTGGATTTTTTATTTGAACTTTTGTTCCTCAGCTGAATGTGGTACGTGCCGCCAGGTATTCATAATGAGCCCACCGTGCATCGACCTCTTTCTGGATAGCCGTGTAATACTCATCGGCAAGAGCGGGGTGACTCTTTTTGAGCATTCTGAAACGGTTTTCCATATCAAGAAAATTCGCAACCGGAATTTTTGGCTTTTTCGAATCGAGAATAAGCGGATTTTTCCCTTCCAGCAAGCGTTGAGGATTATAGCGGTAGAGTATCCAGTGCCCGGAATCAACTGCAGCTTTCTGATTATCGAATGCTGTGGACATGTTTATACCGTGGGCAATACAGTGTGAATAGGCTATGATGATGGATGGACCGTTATATGCCTCGGCTTCAAGGAATGCTTTCAGCGTCTGGTCGTCACGGGCGCCAAGAGCAACAGAGGCAACGTATGCTGTTCCGTAGGACATGGAGATCATACCGAGATCTTTTTTAGTCGCTGTGCGGCCAGCGGCAGCGAATTTAGCTACTGCTGCTTTCGGAGTTGCTTTGGACGCCTGTCCTCCCGTATTGGAATAGACCTCCGTATCAAGCACCAGAAGGTTGATATTTTTGTTTCCTGCCGTTATGTGGTCAACGCCGCCGTAACCAATGTCATAGGCCCAGCCATCACCACCGACTCCCCAGACACTCTTTTTTACCAGCATATCGGCTACTGAGAGCAGATTTCTGGCATCAGAAGAGTTGATATGACGAAGCTTCTCCTTCAGAATGGCAACCCTTGTTCGCTGTTCAAAAATTTCCGGTTCACTGAGTTCCAGTGCCTCAAGGATATCTGTTGTGAGCGGATCACCTATCTCAGAAGAGACTCTTTTCAGCAGTTCGCAAGCATACTCACGCTGTTTATCAATGGAAATTCTAAAACCAAGTGCAAATTCCGCAGTATCTTCGAAGAGCGAATTCGACCAGGTAGGCCCCCGACCATCTGCATTGGTGGTATAAGGAGTTGTCGGGAGGTTACCCCCGTAGATTGATGAACAGCCGGTGGCATTACCTACAACAAGACGGTCGCCGAAGAGCTGTGTCATGAGTTTGACGTACGGTGTTTCACCGCAGCCGGAACATGCTCCTGAAAACTCAAACAGTGGCACCTGAAGCTGCTGTTCCTTGATCAGCTTTGTATTGATTTTGTTCCGGTCAAATTCCGGAATATTGAGATAATAGTTCCAGTTGTCTACCTCTGTATCCCTCAGTGGCAGCTGAGGTTTCATATTCAGAGCTTTTCTTTCATGGTTGGCTTTATCCCTTCCCGGGCAGACATGTACGCAGATTTCACATCCGGTACAGTCTTCAGGTGCAATCTGAATGGTGTATTTCATACCATCCCAACTTGCACCCTTGGCTTCTATGGATTTAAATGTCCGTGGTGCGTTTTCAATATATTTTTGGTCATAGACCTTGGCACGGATAACGGCATGGGGACAAGCCATTGAGCATTTAGCGCACTGTATACAAATATCTGGTTCCCAAACCGGAATTTCGTCGGCAAGGTTACGTTTTTCAAATTTTGAAGTTCCAGTCGGGTAGGTGCCGTCGGCTGGCAGATCGCTGACTGGAATGTCGTCTCCTTCTCCGGAAATGATTTTTGCCAGTACATTACAGACAAAATCAGAGGCTTCACCGACAATAGGCTGTCGAAGTTCTTTTTTGCTGTCAGCAACAGAGCCGATGGTCACCTGATGCAGGTTGGAGAGCGTGTCGTCGACAGCCTGTATATTCTGCTTGACCACCTCATCACCCTTTTTGCCATAAGTCTCTCTGATGGCGTTTTTAATCTGTTCAATTGCCTCTTCGCGGGGCAGGACTCCGGAAATAGCAAAAAAGCAGGCCTGCATAATGGTGTTGATGCGCTGGCCCATGCCGCTGTGATGAGCGACGATATAGGCATCGATGGTGTAGAGCTTCGCCTCTTTCTTAATCAGGTGCTCCTGAACAACTTTTGGCAGTTTGTCCCAGAGATCTTCGGGCGCATACGGTGTATTCAGAAGCAGTGTACCTCCTTTCTTGAGATTTTTAAGGATGTCAATCATCTCAAGAAAAATCCAGTGATGACAGCCGATAAACTGGGCTTCAGTGATCAGGTAGGTCGAGCGAATTTCGTGAGGACCGAAACGCAGGTGAGACGTGGTGATTGAACCGGCTTTTTTAGAGTCGTAGACGAAATATCCCTGTGCATAGTTATCCGTTTTTTCACCGATAATCTTGATGCTGTTTTTATTTGCACCGACTGTGCCGTCCGATCCAAGACCGTAAAAAAGAGCACGGAACATCTCATCCGGTTCTATAGAGAGGGAACGATCAAACTCAAGGCTTGTATGGGTAACATCGTCATTAATGCCTATGGTGAAATGATTTTTTGGTTTTGCCAACGCCATGTTGTCGTAAACAGACTTGACCATTGCCGGCGTAAATTCTTTGGAAGAGAGGCCATATCTGCCACCGGTAATATTCGGCAGGGATTTGAGCAACCCATTCTGTACACCTTCAAGCAGTGCATTGACAACGTCAAGATAGAGCGGTTCGCCAGCACTTCCAGGTTCCTTGACTCGGTCAAGAACGGAAACAGATTTAACTGTTGTCGGTAATGCTCCGACAAATCTTTCGATATCAAACGGGCGGAACATGCGGGCATGAATGACGCCTACTTTTTCGCCTTGCTGGTTGAGATATTCAGCGGTTTCACGTGCCGCTTCAACACCTGATCCCATCATCACAATAACGCGATCAGCATCCGCCGCACCATAGTACTGGTAAAGTTTATAGTAACGTCCCGTCAGATCACCAAATTTATCCATCAATCGCTGAGTGATTTCGGGGCATGCATTGTAATAGCTGTTGACCGTTTCCCTTCCCTGAAAATAAACGTCAGGATTCTGCGATGTTCCGCGGAGGACTGGAACGTCAGGGCTCATGCGGCGGTTGCGGTGCGCTATAACGAGCTCATCGCTTATCATAGCTTTTATGATATCATCAGAAACGATCTCGATTTTAGCAATCTCATGAGAGGTTCTGAACCCGTCGAAGAAATGAAGAAATGGAACCCTTGATTCAAGTGTTGCGGCAGCGGAAATAAGTCCAAGATCCATGACCTCCTGAACGGAACTGGATGCAAGCAGGGCAAAGCCTGTCCCACGGACAGACATGACATCGCCGTGGTCACCGAAGATCGAGAGTGCCTGTCCCGCCAGGGCGCGAGCCGAAACGTGTATGACGCAAGGGGTCAGTTCCCCGGCAATTTTATACATATTCGGAATCATCAGCAGAAGGCCCTGCGATGCGGTGAAGGTCGTCGTCAATGCACCGGTCTGCAAAGCACCATGCACTGCAGCTGCTGCTCCTGCCTCGCTCTGTAATTCATCAATTTTGGGAATTGTTCCCCAAATGTTCTTTTTTCCTTGGGCTGCCCATGCATCAGAATATTCACCCATCGGCGATGCCGGAGTAATCGGGTAGATACAGATAACTTCACTGGTACGATAAGAGACATGAGCCAAGGCTTCATTTCCCTCCATTGTTTTATAAGTCCGGGTCATACTGGCAGTCTCACTTGATTTTGTATTGATGAATTAGTAACGTGCCGGGCACTGATGTGTAACACCACGATAGAGCTAAAGAGTTCCTATCATAGTCAGAGAAATCAAATCGAGGTGACTTAAAAGATATTAAAAAAAATGATTTTTGATAAATTTAATTAGATTCCGGTTTTTATGTACAGAGCGCGCTGACAGTGAGCAGCAGCAGTATCCTTTGCTATTCTTAATACTTAGATAAGGAAAAGAGGTTTTATGGACGCGGAACATTCCGAAAACATTGTTTATGGCAGGAATGCCGTTCTTGAGCTTCTCCAGCAAAAACCGGAGAGCATTGAGAAGATTTATTTTCAGTTTAATACCTCTCATCCGAAGCTGAAGGAAATTGTTATTACTGCCCGGAGGCTGAAGCTTGTAAGCGGCAAAGCCCGGCTTGAAAAACTTTCCCTTATTGCCGGAACGACAAAGCACCAGGGTGTTTGCGCGCTTATCAGCTCTGTTACCTATTACTCTCTGGAGGAGGTGCTCCAAAGTCCCCGCAATACGTATCCTCTTTTTGTGGTGTTGCAGGGCCTCGATGATCCTCACAATATCGGAGCTATTATCCGAACAGCTGAAGCTGTGGCTACCGATGCCGTTGTGCTGGTTGAGGGGAAGGGTTCACCCGTAAACGCCGTTGTTCATAAGGCATCTGCCGGTGCACTATCTCACATGAGAGTCTGCAAGGTGAAAAGCCTTGTGCGTGCCCTGGAATTTCTGCATCTGCAGCACGTTCAGATTATAGCTGCCGATATGGATGCAGAGCTTAATTATACTGATGCAGACATGAAAAAATCTACGGCGATTGTGCTTGGCATGGAGGGGAGCGGTCTGGCTCCTGAAGCGCTGGAGTTCTGCGATCATGTTGTCCGCATTCCAATGGCTGGTTGTGTGGAATCCCTCAATGTGAGTGTAACGGCAGGAGTACTTCTCTATGAAGCCATGAGACAGCGGCTTGGATAACCCCCTCTGCTGGCCCTCAATGATTTGACGGGGTTTTTATGCATGCATTTTTCAGCTCTTTGAAAAAAAATAGTACCTTGTTTATCACTGTTCAGTTACTACTATCGCAACTCAAATAACACACCATCTCTCTCTGTCATGACTATCCCTGAAGATCTTCGTTATACCAAAGACCATGAATGGATTAAACTGCTTGAAGACGGCAGTACCGCACTGGTCGGCATTACTGACTTTGCTCAGTCAGAGCTTGGCGATATTGTCTTTGTTGAGCTGAAATCTGCCGGAACAAAGCTGAAAGAGCATGAGGTGTTCGGTACTGTTGAGGCCGTCAAAACTGTCGCCGATCTTTTTGCACCGGTTGCCGGTGAAATACTTGAAGTGAATACGCAACTTGACAATGCAGAAATTGTTAATCAGGACCCTTACAGCAACGGCTGGCTGGTCAGGATAAAGGTTGAGAATCCGGAAGAGGTCAACGCATTGCTTGACGCGACGGCATACCGTCAGCTCACAGGAGAGTAACTATGCCATTTATCGTCAATACCGCCAGCGAACGGGAGGAGATGCTTCGGGCAATTGGTGCAGGCTCTTTTGAGGCACTTATTGCCGACATTCCTCAGGAGATTCGCCTGAAAAAAGCCCTTGATGTTTTTCCTGCTTTAGATGAACTTCAGGTTCGGAAGCTCCTTGAGGGTCTTGCCTCCGCTAACCGGAGCACCTCCGATTATGTCAGCTTTCTGGGTGGAGGGGCATACGATCATTTTATTCCTGTAGCCATCAAGACTCTTGCGTCCCGCAGTGAGTTCTATACGGCATACACGCCTTATCAGGCAGAGGTATCTCAGGGTACTCTGCAGGCGATATATGAATACCAGAGTCTTACATGCCGTCTTTATGAGATGGATGTCGCCAACGCGTCAATGTATGACGGGGCCACAGCTCTCGCTGAAGCAGTACTGATGGCGATGAATGTTACAGGGCGGGGTCAGGTTGTGGTAGCCGGAAAGCTTCATCCATATAACAGCTCTGTTCTGAAGACCTATCTTGAGGCTTCAGGTCACAATGCCGTTATACAGAATACTCTTGAAGATGGTGTCGGCAGTATCTTTTCTTTAAAAGAAATTGTCACCGGCAGTGTGGCCGCAGTCGTCGTTCAGCAGCCAAATTTCTATGGCTGTCTGGAAGAGGTTGAGGCTATACGCGATGTTGCTCATGCTCAGGGAGCACTTTTTATTGTGTCAGCCGATCCTCTCTCTCTTGGTGCACTGGCTGCTCCTGGCAGTTACGGAGCTGATATAGCGGTTGGTGAAGGTCAGCCGCTGGGTAATGCTCAGAATTTCGGTGGGCCATACCTCGGAATATTTACCGTGAAACAACAGCTTGTCCGCAAGATTCCCGGCCGTCTGGTAGGGATGACAAAAGACAGGGATGGCGAGGATGGTTTTATTCTTACACTCCAGACCCGCGAACAGCATATCCGTCGTGAAAAAGCTACGTCAAACATCTGCAGTAATCAGGCATTGAACGCCCTTCAGGCGGCAGTCTATCTTTCATTGCTCGGCAAAGAGGGTATTCGGGAGGTTGCGGCACAATCCGCACAGAAGGCGCACTATCTGGCGGGAAAAATTTCCGAAATTCCGGGATTTTCCCTGAAGTACACGTCACCTTTTTTCCGTGAGTTTGTGGTTGAGACTCCTGTTCCAGCCGCAGCAGTGATTGCCGCGATGCTGGAAAAGAAGGTGTTTGCTGGTTACGATCTTGCTGCGCATGATGAAACCGGTCTGCTTGTTGCCGTCACGGAAAAGCGGACACGACAGGAACTTGACAGTTTTGCTGAAAACCTTGGGGCTATCATATAAGCCCCAGGGACTCCATCTCCTTGTCAAGACGAGCCTTGTTTTCGGCTGACAGCGATACAAGCGGCAGCCTGTAGATCTCCTCAATCACGCCCATATGGGCAAGAACATATTTTACGGGTACCGGATTACTCTCGATAAAGTTCAGTCGGAAAAGTTTGCGGTACGTGCTGTTTATTGTCCGTGCCTCTGCCAGATCTCCCCGCTTGACAGCCTCAACCAGCCTTTTGACCTGAGAGGGGATCTCGTTTGCCGCAACAGAAATAACGCCATCCCCACCCATAGCTATAAACGGCAGAATCAGCGGATCTTCACCGGTCAGCACCGAAAAATTGTCCGGACGTTCTTCAAGAAGCTCCGCGATCTGTGTAAAATTGTCTGATGCCTCCTTGACAGCTGCAATGTTTTCAAAATCACGGGCTAATCTGAGAATGGTAGACGCAGCAACATTGCATCCTGTTCTTCCCGGAACATTGTAGATAATAATCGGTACCGGGACAGCTTCCGCTATATGCCTGTAATGCTGGTAGATTCCCTCCTGCGAAGGTTTGTTGTAATAGGGTGCTACAGAAAGAAGTGCTGCAGCGCCTGCTTTTATGGCGTTTTGTGCCAGCTCAACGGCATGTGCTGTCGAGTTGGTACCGGCACCTGCGGCTATCATTATTTTTCCATCGGCCTCATCCCTGACCGTGCGGATAATTTCAAACTGCTCATCACCTGTAAGGGTGGGCGATTCACCCGTTGTACCGCAGGGTATGATGATATCGGTTCCTGCTTCGATATGAAACTGTACCAGTCTCCGTAAAGCATCGGTATCAATGGATCTGTCCTGCCTGAACGGTGTTACCAAAGCAACGGCGGATCCTGAAATGTATCGTCTGGACATACTCGTTTATCCCTTGTTATTGAAAGTCGTTGTACTTCTCATCGAAGAACTCGTTGACAGCTCTTTTGTCGTTCTCACGAGAATATACAGAGAATTTCAACATTAGAACATCAATCCTTATCCCTCATCTTTCCCCGATTTTTTCAATTCTTTTTCAAGGATAATGGTTCTGGATGATGTCTGAACGAATTTATTATTGTTTTCCCCCTTGAGAAGCGCACATCGAGAGATAAAATATTTACAATCAAGATCAAAAAGAAATGGTGACGCGTAAGTTTAACCGTTGAAGATTCTCAAACTGTTTTTAAATATGCTCAAAGGTAACTGTCCTGTATTTTATAAGAGTAATAAATAAAAAGAGTTGTGGCTACAATATCATAATACTTTGTGCCGTACAGGTTTCCGCAAGATGGATCTTAAAATCGGTTGTCCGGTCATTGAAGTGACCGTTCTGAGGTTCTAAACGGATTCAGCGGCAGCAACAAGTTCGGCGGCGAGATTGAGGGATGAAGTTGAATTTTCCTTTCCGCTGATGAGTCCGGCAATGGCCTCCAGACGGCTTGCATGGTCAAGCGTGGTTACTTCGGTAACCGTTCTGTCGTTCTGCAGAGATTTTTGAACCTGAAGGTGCAGATCAGCCATGGCGGCGATTTGCGGGAGATGGGTAATGGCTATGATTTGATGCAGGCGTGAAAGTTTTTTCAGGCTTTTGCCGACGGCTTCTGCCACACGGCCGCTGATACCGGTATCAATTTCATCAAAAATAAGGATCGGGAGCTTGTCTGATCCAGCCAGGGCGCTTTTCATAGCGAGCATGATTCTTGAAATTTCACCGCCGGATGCTACTTTCTCCAGTGGTCTTGGTTTTTCACCGAGATTGGCTGAAATAAGAAATTCAATCCGATCAAAACCGCTGCTGAATGCGGAAAATTTTTTTTCTTCGATTGATATGTCACCTTCACTCTCTTCTTCATGCGCTATGCTGACGATAAAGGTGGCGTTCGGTATACCGAGCTCTGCCAACTGCTGCTGTATAACGGTTTCAAGGAGCTGTGCCGCTTGATGCCGTTTTCCTGACAGAGTTTCAGCAAGTTTTGACAGCTCTGCTTTCTGCAGGGTGATGTGCTGATCGATACGGCTGATCTCTTCATCAAGGTTGTCTTCAAGCGCGATCTTGGCTTCAAGCTCGTTTCGCAGATCAATCAGCCCGGAGAAGGTGCGTCCGTATTTTTTACAGATACGTTGGAGTTTGAGCTGGCGTTCCCGCAGAAAATCGAGCCTGCCCGGGTTAAAATCCACATCTGACTGGTAACTGCGGGTGAATCGGGCAAGTTCATCGATGATACTTTTTGCCGTACGCGTTTCTTCAAGATGGATCTCAAAGCGGTTGTCAATAATGGCAAGTTTTTCGAGAAGCTGCACTCCCAAAGCTATTGATGAATAAACGGAGTGCTCGCTGTCGTAAAGCAGTTCGCTCAGGGATGTGCTGAGACTGAAAAGTGCTTCTGCATTTTCAAGCAAGGTTATTTCGGTTTCGATAGTCTCATCTTCTCCACTGGTAAGGTCAAGCAGGTTGATTTCGTTCAACTGGAAGTCCACCATCTCTTTTTTCTCATGGATGTCAGCAGCCTCTTTTTTAAGTTTGTTCAGCTGCTGCTGCAGTTTCTGAAGCTCTAAACGGGAAGCTTTATATGCGGTTACTTCGGGTGTGCACCGTGCGAAATCATCAAGCAGGGTTTCGTGCGTATCGGTATTCAGCAGCATCTGGTGCTCATGCTGTCCGTGCAGGTCAATAATGACATCTCCAACCTGTTTAAGGAGTGATACCGAGCTTGGTGTATCGTTGATGAAACAGCGAGATTGGCCGCTCGTTGAGAGTTCCCTGCGGAGAATGAGTTCTGATGTTGTTTCTATCTCTGCCGTATTCAGAAGGCAATCGATCTTTTCAGAGTGAACATCTTTGAGTACCGCTTCAATAACAGCTTTAGTTGATCCTGACCTTACAAAATCGCTGCTGGCCCGTTCACCAAGAACCATATTCAGTGCTCCTATAAGAACAGACTTTCCTGCGCCGGTCTCACCAGTAATAATGGTCAATCCAGGGGTGAACTCAACCGTTAGTTCCTGGATAAGGGCGTAATTTTTGATATAAAGGCTGAAAAGCATGGCCGGTTATGTTGGTGTGCACTTTCAGTAAAAAATATAAGGGTAACAACAGAGCTGAAGTGGAGCCTTACTGGTTATTATCAGACATAAAGCCCTGTCGAGGGCTTTATGTCGCAGGTTATCCTTGATCAGAACAGAGTTATTGTCACTTTTTCGGCTTTTCATCAGCCTTGTTGATAATCTCGTCCTCATCTTCATTCTGAGCTTTTTTAAACTCCTTGATTCCTTTTCCCATGCCCCTTGCAAGCTCTGGAAGTTTTTTTGCACCGAACAACAGCAAAACAATAACCAGAATAAGCAAAAGTTCCTGTCCACCTATTCCAAACATCGTGGATCCTCCGGGGAATTAAAATGATGAAGAGTCTGTATCGTGCTCGATATATAAGCAATCTGCTTTTTTAAACCAACTCTTCAGAGCAAACAGGGTTTTCTTTCCATGCTTAATATCGAGCAAGAACGGTTTCGCCGGCACGGGTTATCTGACCGGGCTGAACCTGAACTGAGGCTGAAGCGGGAAGAATGACATCGACCCTTGAGCCAAACTTGATCATACCGAACCTGTTGCCGGACATGACCGTTTCACCGTTATGGAGTGAGCAGACGATTCTTCTTGCTAAAAAACCGGATACCTGGTTGAAAAACACCTCGATTTCGCCATTGTCAATGCCTATTTCCATTTTTTCATTACTCTTCATGCTTCGGGGGTCGAATGCCATAAGGAACTTACCGGGACAGTATTGAAGATGTGTCACTTTTCCGCTGATCGGTATACGGTTGACATGGACGTTGAATGGTGACATAAAGATACTGACCAGGGTTGAAGGCATGCCGCTGCCCTTGTGGTCATGATGCTGTACAAGAAGGACTTTTCCGTCGGCAGGTGCCAGAACAGTGCGTTTTTCGTCGGGAACGTTTCGGTTTGGATCACGGAAAAAATAGAGGGTAAAAAGCATCGCGGAGCATGCGGTAAGCAGAATCGCTGTCCGGGGCCAAAAGGGGAAAAGCAGGGCGCCAGCGCTGATGAGAAGGCTCATGATAATACCCTTTGTCATGGTGCTGTAGCCGTATGAAGTGAACATCTCTTTTGGTCTCTATGCGGTTTATTATGATAACTCCACCTATGATAATTATTTATCTTGTACATGAGAAGAATGGTAAATTTTTTTTTTGATTTTTTTTAAATTCGGTCAGCATTATTTCGTTGAAGATAATGTCCGGTATGGAAGGGGAGTGGTGAGGAAGTGAATGTGTTCGAAAAAAAGTTCCTTGAGCAGATTAGAACAAGGCGTCTCGTAGAAGAGGGTGAACGGGTGCTTGTTGCTGTTTCGGGAGGCCCGGATTCGATGGCTATGCTTTCACTGTTTTGTGCGGTAAAGCCTGTTTTGCATTGTGAACTTGGCGTTGCTCACTGCAACTTTCAGCTTCGGGGGGAGGAGAGTGATGCTGAGGAACAATTTGTGCGGAATCACTGCCTTTCACTTGGTATAGAGTGTTTTGTCGAGCGGTGTGATACCCTGCGGTATGCCGGGGAGTGGAAAAAGTCTGTTGAGGAGAGCGCCAGAATTCTGCGATATACTTTTTTTGAGAAGGTGATGGAGGAGATGGGTTTTACCAGGATTGCAACCGGCCATCATGTCAATGACAATGCCGAAACAATTCTTTTTAATCTGTTCCGAGGGGTCTCTCTGCCTGGATTAAAAGGTATTCGAGCCCTTCATGGTAAAATCATCAGACCTATGCTCCTGTTTCCTAAAGTTGCTCTTACCGCATACCTGGAGGAAAAAGGCATTGAGAGTAGAACGGATACCAGCAATCTTCTCAACGACTATGACAGGAATTTTATCCGTAACCGTGTCATTCCACTGATTGAGGAGCGCTTTCCTCATAAACTCATGCCATCGCTTCGGAGGCTGTCGGAACAGGCAGGGGAGCTCGAAGAGTTTCTTGAGCTTTATTTTGAGAACCTGCTTGAGCGAGAACCGGGGCTTTCACTCACTGACGGAGAGCTTGATCTTCAGGCGCTGCAACGGCTTATGGCTTTTGAGCAGAAAGAGGTTTTCAAGCGGGCCTTACAGGATATGGATATTCCTGTTGACAATCAGACGCTTCAGAAACTGGTTGATCTTTTGTATAGGCAGCCGGGAAAAGTGATTATGGCCGGGCGGCAATTGCGGGTGCTCAGGAAAGGGGCGTCACTGTGCTTTATGCGTGATACCCCATGAGTTGCCGCAGGTTACTTTTTTTGCCTGGCGTGCTGAAAGAGTTCAATGGGCAGATTGGCATGAATGAGAACTGACTCAAGGTTCTGCTCTATCTCGATATTTTTAAGCAGTTGTTTTGTCTGTCTGCCAGTTCTCGTTCCAGAAAGTTCCGAAAGTTTAAGTGCCCCCCACAGGAATGTTGAGGCGAAATATGCACTTTTTCGATTTGCATAGACCCATTCGCTTTGCCCTTCAATTCCATTGTTGAATTTTACAGAAAGAGCAAGGTTCTGGATGCTGTTCAGGTTACCCAGGGTTTTTATATCCCCGTTTGCTGACGTGAGGCTTTGAAGCGCCCCTATGGTCCATACCGCGGACGGCAGTGCAAACCAGAGATGTGATTTGTAGATGGCTTTGTTGATAAGTGCTGCAGTGAGTGAGTCCCTCTGATAAAAGCTGCCGACCGGGATAAGAAACTCTTTCAGCATTTTTCTGTTGTTTGACAGTGCTATTTTCCGTGGGCTGAGCGGGCAGAGCCAGAGGGTACTGTCGAGTGAATAACATTGATAGCCACCGATTTTTTCAGTCGAAGTGCTGTTTTTCAGAAGAAAGGATGGTGGAAGTTTTTGCGAAAAAGGACCCCAGGCAATTCCAAGATATTCCTGTTCTTTGTACCCATGGCGTTTAAAACTGACCAGCAGCGTATCAATGTCGAGAGAGGGATTGATACTGGCTGCTTTCATGAGCGTGGTGAGCTGGCCTTTTGCCTGGAACAGTGGAGTTTTTTTCAGAGAATCAGGAATGATTTTCTGCCAGAGAGTGCTTTGACGGATATCTTTAAGACCGATGTAGATCAGTGCATCAGTTTTTCCGGGAATGTGATCAACAGTTGCTTTAAGCTCGGGACTCAGGGGTTCTGGCTGCAGTCGGGTTTTGGGGTAGTTGATCCAGAGAACAACGGCAAGAAAGCAGAGAAAACTGAAAACGCTGATTGATAAGAGGAGTCCTGCACCTTTTTTCAGGGAGCGTTTTTCGGGTGTTGCTTCCTGTTCTGGATTCCTTGGCATACTTCAGCTGATTAGGAGTTATTTTTGATTGCCTGACGGGCCAACTCATCACAGCGGTTATTATACGGGTTGTCGCTGTGGCCCTTTACTTTATGGAAGGTAACGTCCTGCAATCTAATTAACTTCAGGATTTTTTGCCACAGATCAATGTTTTCTACGTTTTTTTTTGCCGAGGTTTTCCAGCTGTTCGCTGTCCATCGTTTCAGCCACCCCTCATTGATGGCGTTGACGAGATAGCTGGAGTCGCTGTAGAGGTGAACCTCGCATGGTTCCTTGAGTGCTTCGAGCGCTTCTATCACTGCGCTGAGCTCCATGCGGTTATTGGTTGTTGCAGGTGAGAACCCTGAAATTTCACGAATGGAAGAGCCAAACATCAGGAGTGCTCCCCAGCCGCCTTTTCCCGGGTTGCCGCTGCAGGCTCCGTCGGTGTAGATGATTATTTTTTTTTTCATCGATAAAAAAAAGCTCAACCATGAATGATTGAGCCTTTATAAGATAGTGAATAATCTTTTATAGCCGGTGTGACCCTCTCTGCTTACCTTACCAGTTTTGCAAGTTCGGCAGTTCCGGTTTTAGCGATAATTTTCATGGCTTTAGCTGAAAGCTTTACCTTTACAAACCGCTTTTCCTCTTCGATCCAGATTCTTTTGGTATGGAGGTTTGGCTCAAAACGGGTACGGACATGGTTGTTCGCATGGGATACCGTATTGCCGTATTTAGGTCTTTTGCCGGTCAGTAAACAAACTTTAGACATGGTGCAATCAATTGGTGTTAAAAAAACGAATCGGAATATAACAATAGTTTGATAAACTGGAAACCTATTGTTTCATGGTCGGATGCCGAAAGCGCAAACCATCATGGATATGACATAGAGCAGTGTTCCGAAGGCGTTGTACCAGACTGCTTTTTCTCTTGGATTATCAACAAGTATTTTCTGCATGGGAAGCTGTGCGACCAGAAGAATTAGGGCAATCATCATCGTCGTCATGGAACCTTTGAAAACGAGAATGGTGATGGCGGCCAGTTGCGCGACATCCATAAAAACAGCAGCAAGTATCGCGGCCTTTTTTTCGCCGAGCTGTACTGGAATTGAGGCGACCCTGCGGATATTGTCGCCAACGACTGATTTGAAGTCATTGAGTGTCATGATGCCGTGTGCACCAAGTGAGAAAATAATGGCTAAGGCAATAGTTTCCCGCGAAGGGATACCTTGCGTAATGGCAAAACTGCCTGTCAGCCACGCGACGCCTTCATAGGCAAGGCCGACAATAAGGTTGCCAAACCAGCCGTTTCTTTTTGCCCTGATTGGCGGACCCGAGTAGGCGTGGGACATGAGCACACCGACGAAAGCAATCACGACAACGTATGGGTGAATGGAGAGTGCGACAAGAAAACCTGTAATAATAAGGGCAAAGGTAATAAGCCAACTGGCCGATTTTGATATTTTGCCTGCAGGGATTGGACGGTCAGGCTCATTGATAGCGTCAACCTCCCGGTCAAAGTAGTCGTTCATGGTCTGCGACATGGCGCACATGAGAGGCCCTGCAAGAAGAATCCCCCTGAGGAGGATAGACCAATTTGAGGCAATACCTTCCCCTGTCGATACAACACCACAGGCAAAAGCCCACATGGGCGGAAACCAAGTGACCGGTTTCATGAGCGGCAGGATTGCAGATGGCTCGATCCTGAATCCTGGCTTGTTGACGTTCTCCAGAGCCTTCTGGATGGCCTTTTGTCTCGAATCGCTCACTCCTGAGGAGCGAAGCTTGTCGCTGATGCTTTGATGCATATCAGGGTTTAGCGTTCGTTCATGGGTGTAATGATCCTTTCTTCGGCTGTAAAACAAGGCAGTTAGTATACAAGTTTTTTGACAAAAAGATAAGAATTTAGTTTACAGCGAGCCTGTATTGTGAAGAGAGTTCAGCGTTTATTTTCAGAATCTCATTAAATTTTTTCTCGGTATCACCGCTTTCCAGAACCTCTTTAGCCAAAATAAAGCCATCGTTGATGCAGGGGGATGTTCCTGAAACATAACAGGTCATGGCCGTGGTGAAAAGAGCGGCATCTATGTAGGCCGGGGGAGCACTGCCGTCAAGAATATTGCGGATAATACGTGCGTTTTCATCTCTGTTTCCCCCCTGTATCTCCGACAGTGCATGTCGGGTTATTCCAAAATCTTCGGGATAAACCGTATGCCGGGTGACAGAGCTGTTCTGAATTTCAATAATATCCGTAGGCCCGTTGAGACTCGGTTCATCAAGTGCAATGCCCTCTTCAGTCATTGCATGAACAACCATAGCGTGTCGTGTTCCTGTCTGCAGCAGCACTTCAGTATAGAGTTCCATAAGTTCCTGATTGAAAACACCGACAAGCTGTCGTTTAGCTCCTGCAGGATTGATCAGGGGCCCGAGAATATTGAAAATAGTTCTTATGCCCAGTTCGCGCCGGATATGGGCTACCTTTTTCATAGATGGATGATAGAGGGGTGCAAAGAGGAAGGCAAATCCTGTCTGTTCAAACAGCTCTTTTGTGGCTTCAGGGGGAAGGTCTATAGCAAATCCGAGTGCTTCAAGAACATCGGCACTTCCACAACTGCTTGTTACTGAACGGTTTCCATGTTTGGTAATGTTGACACCGGCACTGTTGGCTATAATTGATGCAGTCGTTGAAATATTAAATGTCCCTGCATGATCTCCTCCAGTGCCGCAGGTATCGACAGCATCGTCATCAAGAACGATGGTGTTTGCTTTTGCCATAAGACTGTAGTATGCACCGGTAGCTTCGGTCGGGGTCACCCCTTTTTTCTGCAGGAGGGCGAGCATTGCTGCAATAACTATCTCTGAAAAATGACCATCCATAATGCTGTTCATGCAGAATGTCATCTCTTTTTGTGAATAGTTTTCCCCTGCAAGCAGCTTTTGCAGTAACTTTTTTTGCGGCATGGAGTGTATTGATTGGAAAATAAGTGCGAATATTCGTAAATGTAAATAATAAGAAGAATTGATTGTATTGTAAAAGGCCGAGTGCCGATAGGCGGAAAATAGAGGAAATATATTGAATCTTATGAAGAGTAAACAGGTATCACCATTCAGGGAAGAAGCTCTGCGGATGGTTCTCATGAAAATGATGAGTCGGGCACTTGATGCCTGTATTGTTACCGATCTTTCTGTTATCAGGTGGTTGACCGGCTTCAGCGGTTCAAGCGGGAGACTCATTGTTACGCGCGAAAAAAGCTGGTTGTTTACTGATTTCCGATATAAGGAGCAGGCTGCGCGAGAGGTTGAAGTGGTAGAAGTGGTTATTGCCGCTGATGGATTTGTGGCAGAGCTTGAGTCTGGGCGGTATCATCTCGGAGAAACGGTCGCTCTCCAGTCGGATAATATCACCTGGCATGAAGCTACCCGGCTGATGGAACAGTTGCATGGTAAACAGCGGATAATACCGGTCAATACTTTTTTCGATGAATTCAGAATGGTCAAGCATGAAACTGAACTTGTAAAAATGCGTCGTGCTGCTGAAATCAGCGAGCTTGTGTTTGAAAAAGTGCTGCCAATGATCTCTCTGTCTGCTACGGAACTTGATATTGCAGCCGAAATCTCTTTTCAGCATAAAAAGTTTGGAGCAGAAAAAGACTCTTTTGATCCTATTGTGGCAGCGGGGCCTCGATCTGCCATGCCTCATGCCAAGCCTTCAATGGCTCTATTCAAGGTGGGAGAGTTGATTGTGATCGATATGGGATGTATCTATGAGGGGTATGCTTCCGATCAGACACGGACTGTTGCGCTTGGTCATGTTTCAAAAGAGGCCCGCAATGTTTATCGAATTGTGAAAGAGGCGCAGGAGCTCGGTATAACTTCGGCGCGGTGTGGCATGACCGCGAAAGAGCTTGACGGTGAGGTTCGAGGTTTCATCAACGCTCATGGCTACGGCGAAGAGTTCGGCCACGGTCTTGGGCACGGTGTCGGATTTGAGGTGCATGAGGAGCCCCGGATCAGCCCCAAAGGGGAGCATGTGCTGCAGGAGAATATGGTTTTTACCATTGAGCCTGGTATTTATCTTCCTGGAAAATTCGGTGTGCGCATTGAGGATACGGTGGTGATGGGCCCGTATGGTGTTACTCCGTTGCAGGGTTGTAGTAAAGAGCTTATCGTCTTGTGAACATTACAATTGTTCGAGAGAGTATGGAGAGTGGGTATTGCATGGTTATTACGACCGCTCCTGACCGGGAGGAAGCTGAAAACCTTGCGGACGGGATTTTGAACAATCGTCTTGCGGCCTGCGTGCAGATGGCCGATATCAGAAGCTTTTTTCTGTGGGAAGGAGCTATGCAGAAAGAGAGTGAGGTTGCTCTCTATATCAAGACCACAGAAGCTCGGTACAGCGAGCTTGAAGCGCATATTCAGGAGTACCACCCCTACGATGTGCCTGAAATTATAAAGCTGCCAGTAACCGGCGGATTGCCTGTCTATCTCAACTGGCTCGACTCAACCACCGGTACTCCCAAAGTTTGAACAATCAGGACGTCATCAATCAAAGTATTGTCGATATTTTAGCTTCGTTGCAGCACTCCCTTGATAGTGGCAGTGAAGGATGCCATGACAAGGAGGGGGCTGGCGTTGCGTTCGATGGCGCGGATAGCCTCTTCGGTGATTGTTGAGATCTGGAAGAAATCGGGATTGGGAAAATTTTTTACAAAACGGTCAATGGCATCGCTAATGTCCGGGTTGTTCAGTTCCTGAAAGTCGGGTTTAATGCTGCGGTGGTTGACATCCTGAAAAAAGAGCAGCAGGGCGGCAAGAAAGAGGGTAAGTTCTCCGCGCGAAAGATTTTTGGCGTTCTGCTCGCATGCGATAATAGCTTCGTGGAAGCGGCTTGGTGTGAGTACCTGGCGAAGAAAGTCGAGAGCCTTGTTGCGGAGCACAATAGTTGTCGTTTCCGACGGGTTGCTGTCGCGGCTGTTGATAAGCTCCCATGCAAGACGGAGGTTCCCTCTGGAAAAGCTGATAATAAAGCTCAGCTCCGGGTCTACGATTTCGGGGCGGTGTTGCTGCAGCCAGAGCCTCAGTTCTGCGGCGGTAATCCGCGAAAACTGGATAGCCTGGCATCGTGAGCGGATTGTGGGCAGCAGGGCTTCAGGTCTTGAAGAAACAAGTATAAATAAAACGTGGGCAGGAGGCTCTTCAAGGAGTTTCAAGATTTTGTTAGCTGCCGAAGGGTGCAGTCGTTCTGCCTGCGAAATAATGAATATCTTTTTGCTCCCTTCTCTCGGCATAAACGAGGCTTTATGCTGCAGAGT
>Ga0194047_10000826_pt1 | contig 19686 bp, 21 predicted proteins | sample JunL225m_MetaG_2_FD_160070 | JGI IMG/M metagenome (GOLD analysis project Ga0194047, IMG submission 160070) | Anoxic zone freshwater microbial communities from boreal shield lake in IISD Experimental Lakes Area, Ontario, Canada - Jun2016-L221-5m | ecosystem: Environmental > Aquatic > Freshwater... | reverse complement strand
CATTTTTTGCTAATGCAAGATTGTATTGCTCCTCAATATTTGCAGAAGTGAATTCGGAAAGCGATGATAAATTTTCGATCAAACTATTTAAAACGGCAGGTGATTTTTCATTCCATCGTTTTGTAATTACGGCTTCATCATATTGAGCAGGGTTGATGAAAAAATAATTTCCCATCGACCATAATTCTTTTACAAAACTTATTTTTTCTTTGATAAGAGAAGTAGCTTTTTCGATATAGGCATCACTGAATGCCAGACCGTTTTTTTCAACATCTTTTTTCAACTCAACAGCTAAAATATTATCACTGGTATGACGAACATATTGTTGGTTAAACCACTTCGCTTTATTCTGGTCGAACTTAGCCCCATGCTTGCTCACACGGTCAATGGTAAATGCATCGACTAATTGCTGCATCGAAAATATTTCTTGGCTTGTTCCCGGATTCCATCCTAAAAATGCCAAAAGATTTACAACAGCTTCGGGTAAATATCCAGCTTCACGGTATCCGCTCGAAATTTCATTTGTTGTTGGATCTTGCCATTGTATTGGGAAAACTGGAAATCCTAATCTGTCGCCATCACGCTTGCTTAATTTTCCGTTTCCTTCCGGCTTTAACAAAAGAGGCAAATGCGCAAATTTCGGCATCACATCTTCCCAGCCTAAATAACGATATAACAAAACATGTAAAGGTGCAGATGGCAACCATTCTTCACCACGAATCACATGTGTGATTTTCATCAAATAATCATCAACAACATTGGCTAAATGATAAGTTGGCATTCCATCACTTTTAAATAAAACCTTATCATCCATTTGCGAAGTATTCACACTTACCCAACCACGTATTTCGTCAAACAATTTCACTTCTTCTTTGCGAGGTAATTTTAAACGGATAACATAATGAGCACCACTATCCAACAAACGTTTTACTTCATCTTCGGCAAGGGTGATTGAGTTTTTCATTGTTGAGCGTGTGATGGCATCGTACTTTGCATCAACATTTGAAGCCTTTAATCTTTCACGCATGGCGTCCAATTCTTCGGGAGTATCAAATGCGTAATAAGCATTTCCTTCATCAATTAAACGCATTACATATTCGCGATAAATTGGTTTGCGTTCGCTTTGGCGGTATGGTGCATAAGGACCGTCACCAAAACCAATACCTTCATCGGCAGTAATGCCTAACCATTTTAACGATTCAATAATATATTCTTCGGCACCCGGCACAAAACGACCTTGGTCAGTATCTTCGATGCGAAGTAAAAAGTCTCCACCATTTTTTTTGGCGAATAAATAATTATACAATGCTGTGCGAACACCGCCAATATGTAGTGCTCCTGTTGGGCTTGGAGCAAATCTAACTCTAACTCTTCTTTCTGTCATAATCGGGGGCAAATATACTTATTTGCTAAGGAGTAAAATGTATTAAGATTGTAATACGCGATCTAATAAACTTTCAAACAACATTCGTCCGTCTGTATTGTAAATATCAGCATCAACAGCACGTTCAGGATGTGGCATCATACCAAAAACATTTCTTTTTTCATTACAGATACCTGCAATATTTTGAAGTGAACCATTTGGATTTGATTCGGGTGTGATGTTTCCGTTTTCATCGCAATAGCGAAATAATATTTGATCGTTATCGGTAAGAGTTTTTAAAGTAGCATCATCGCAATAAAACTTTCCTTCGCCATGAGCTACTGGAATTTTTAATGCTTTATTCAAATCGATTTTTGAAGTGATCAACGAATTGTTTGTTTGCGCTTTGATGTATACATTTTTGCAATTAAATTTCTGATGATCGTTATGCAATAAAGCTCCGGGAAGTAAATGCGATTCACACAAAATTTGAAATCCGTTACAAACGCCAAAAACTTTTCCTCCTTTGTTTGCAAACTCGATAACGTTTTGCATGATGGGCGAGAAGCGAGCAATAGCGCCACTTCTCAAGTAATCACCAAAAGAAAATCCTCCTGGAAGAAATATGAGATCGCAACCCTGAAGGTCGTGGTCTTTGTGAAACAACTCAACAGTTTCGCAACCATAAATATTTTTAAATGCATACACTGCATCTTTATCGCAATTGGATCCGGGAAAAATTACCACACCTACTTTCATGTTGATTTTATTATTTTATGAAGAAATGAAATGCATCACATTTCAATGTGCGAATGTAATTTTAGAAGTTGGAAGAAGGAAATTTGAAGTTGGAAAAATTAACTTAAAGTATAAAACTCTGTTTTTTCGGTGGTATGCGAACGAAGAATCCCTGTACTAACCAAGTTCACCAACATTTTTTGCGCCCTCCACCTCGAAATATTTAACAACTTACATACTTCTTTAAGCAAGATACGATCATTTTTTTCTAAATATTTTAGCAGCGCTTCTTCGTGATGAGTGTATTTAATGAGTGTTCCTTGTGATGACGAGCCCCTTCTCAAAACATCTACTACCACTTTGCTCGCAAGCAGTGATTGATCTTTTACGCGTATATAAGCCCACCATTTTCCTTCATCATCTTTTGCATAATATGGTTTGTCTTTTCCTTGAGGGATGATTGCTTCGATGACAACCTTTTTTCCCATTTCCCATTCAACAATTTCGATATCAATTTCAGGCTTACAATAAAAATGCGCGGCCATATCGAGCATATATTTTTCGTCTTCACTTTTTACACCGGAAATTGTTTTGTTATCATTCACACCAATTAATAATCGCCCGCCTTTATGATTAGCAAATGCACTGAGGGTTTTTGCAATTTTTGAAGCAGAAGAAATCGTTTTCTTAAAATCGAGAATTTCCGATTCGCCTTTTTCAATTAACTGTAAAATATGATGTGCCATTTTGAATTAAAGCAGCAAACTATCATTTTAAATCGTTCACACAAATTTAAAAACAAAAAGCGCTTAAAAGCGCTTTGTATTTGGTGGGCCCACTTGGGATCGTCCCGATAGCTATCGGGACAAGCACCCACAGACCTAGGCTATTTTTAGACATGGTTTATTTATACGCTAAATTTCACTTTTAAGTTATCAATCAGTTCTGGATATTTTTTTAAGTTTAAAATAAACCTTCGGCTTTTCATTTTTTTGATATCCTTTTCAATTCGAAGAGCTTGATTAAATGAATGGCATTCAATTAAAAGAAATAATTCCCAGTCAATAGTCTTTGCAGTATAAACAGACTTACCATAAGTTTGATTATTGTGTTCAAAAATTCTTTGTTCCACACCATTTTGTGTAGCCCCAACATAAAAACGATTTAAAGTTTGGGAATAAATAATGTAGCAACAAATCATTATTACAAATTTAAAAACAAAAAGCGCTTAAAAGCGCTTTGTATTTGGTGGGCCCACTTGGGATCGAACCAAGCACCCACAGATTATGAGTCTGTTGCTCTAACCGAATGAGCTATAGGCCCTATTAAATTGGAGTGCAAACATATATTTTTGCACTCTTAATACAAACAAAAAATATTAAATGGAAAAAATAAGTACAATTATATTGGATTTAGGAGGTGTGATCCTCAATTTGGATCAGGAGCTTACATTCCAAAATTTTTCAAAGTTGGGGTTTGATCTTGAGAAGTTAAATGATGAATCTACTTTATTCAACGATTTTGAAAAAGGGTTTATAAATGAAACTGATTTTAGAAGTGGTTTAAAAAAGTTGATAGAAGAAAATGTGAGTGATGAAAAAATAAATGAAGCATGGAACAGCATGCTCCTCGATTTACCGGAAGAAAGAATAGAACTTATCAAACAGCTTAAATTAAATTATGAAGTTTATTTGTTAAGCAACACAAATTCAATTCATATTAGCTGGTTTAATAATTATTTTGAGAACAGCTTTGAAAATGAAAAATGGGAAATGTTATTTAACAGAATATTTTATTCTCATGAAATTGGTTTTCGAAAGCCCAATGCTGATATCTACGAATTTATTTTGAATGAAATTGGCAAAACACCCAAAGAATGTATTTTTATAGATGATAACAAGTTAAATTTGGAAGGGGCTGAAAGTATAGGTATACGAACGATTTGGGCAAAACAACCTTTATCAAAAACAACCCTTGCCGAAATAAAAATGATTAGTGATGCTGTTGCTGAAAGAATGTAAAATGTTAAGCAGTAAAATAAAAATCCCCTGATTCATATTTCATTGCTTCTTCCACAGACATTTTTTGTAATTCGCTATTATTTAATTTACAGATTGCATATCCCACAGGAATAAATAAATCAAATATCTGTTTGCGGTTTTCTTCACTCGAAATTTCCATTTGAATAAGTGGTTTAAACTTTCCAATAGTTTTCATAAAATGCGGCATGATGAAAACTTCATATCCTTCCACATCACATTTAAGAAAATCAAATTGTGTAAGAGAAGAAAATAACTCATCAGGCACACACATTTTTACATCGTAAGTGTGCATGTTCTGAGCTTCTTCGGCATTTACAATTTTGGTTAGCCCGTGTCTGAAAACGCCATCAATTAGAGGAGTTCCCATCTGAATGCTTTTGTTTTCACTGCCTAAAGCAGTTTGGTAAAGAGTGATATTGCCAATCGCAAATTCTTTTATGTTTTTTCTTAAAACATTAGCAAAAAGTTCAACAGGTTCAACGGCATAAACGTGTCCGCTTTTTTGAGAATATACTGAAAGAAAAGTTGAATAATATCCAACATTAGCCCCAAGATCAACACAAATAAATCCGGGTTTGATTATTTCTTTCAAATAAAATAATTCGGGATATTTCTTTTTAAATAAACCGAGTTTAATAAATCTGATATATGCATCACTAACTAATGAAAGATAGCTTTCGAGGCCAAGTGTTTTTAATAAGATTGAGCGTATTTTTTTCTCCATTATTTTATCTCTTCATACTCCACATATTCGCCCAAGTTTTTGTCGTCATGCTTTGTGTCTTTGATGGTTTTAGGGTCTATCACTATTTTGCCTTCAGGTTTTGCATTTTGGTGATAATGGTTGTGATTGATATTGATCACTTTTGCCTTAAACACGCCTTTCAATAAGGTTCCGAAAATAAATCGGAACAGTATGTAGAACAGAAATAAGTATAAAAGAAATTTGAACATAATTTAATAAATATGGTTGGCAAAGGTAATTATTTCTATAAAAAAACCTTTTAATTTTATGTGTTGCGATACACCCCGAAAACAAAATCACTTGTATGGGTTTTGAGGAAAGTTTCTTCCTTTTCAAAAACCACCTGAAGGATTCTTTTTGTTTCATCAGATCCATCAATAAAATGATGTGCGATATCTTTAAATAATGGCATTAATAAATTGCCACCCAAAGATTTTTCTTCTTCGATACTGTAATATTTATGAATGGTTGGAATAATCTCAGACGATTCAACAGCTTCTGAAGGGTCAGAAATAATCATTCTTAATTTTCCCGAACGATAGGCTCTTGATTTTACAGCTTTGATTTTATAGCGTTCTTTATATTTTAATGGAATGGTTGTAAGAATTTTATTTACCTCATTGAGTTGATCATTTGTCCATTGAATTCTGTTGGGACCAACATATTCGTGAATAATTAACAACCCATCTTTTTTCAAACATTTTTTGATGGTTTTTCCTAACAACGTATCCAAATTTTTGAAATGATGTAAGCTTGAATGGAATAAAATCACATCAAAATAATCATCGTAAAAATGGGAATTATCAATATCAGCAACAGTATATTGCAAATTTGATAATTGATTTTGCTTTGCATTTTTATTTGCTTCTTCGATTAATTTTGGAGCAAGGTCAATACCTGTTATTTCATTAAAGTTTGAATGTTTGGCAAATTTGATTTCATGACTTCCTGCACCACAACCTAGAGAAAGCATTTTAAGATTTGTTTTGTTTTCGAAATAATTTTTTACAATGTAATCAGCGTATTCTTGGTTCGAATTTCCGGAAATAATTTTATTCCAATGTTCCTTAATTTCGGGAATGATCCAATAGTTTGAGGATTCAATTTTTACTTGATTGAATGTGTTTTTTACACGAATGTTTTTTTGAAAAGTGAATTTCGAAAAGAGGTATTCAACCCCTCGTTGTTTCATTTTAAAATACGTTTCAATGATGTCGCCCCTAGTAATCATTTTATCTTTTCAATTTGAATAATCGTAAGAATATGAATGATTCAATTTCCCTTTTTTATTATAGAAATCCATTTTCACACAAAGATCTTTTTCATTATAAGCATAGATATATTTTTTCTTTAGCCCTTTGGGATTATAATATAATATTTGGGTAGTATATCCTTTTTTATCGTGAGTGTATTCCCATTTATTTACAAGTTCATTCTTTTTATTATAGACTTCATTTTTTGTCAAGTTTGAATCAGCAGTATAATAGTAAACAGTTTTAGTATGCTTTCCTTTTTCATTGGTGTATTCAAAAACTTCCATAAAACTTCCATCATTATGAAGTTCTTTTTTTGTGCAATAATTTCCCTGTTTCACGCTGTTTGATTGTATCTCACCTTTTTGGTCACAATCAAAAGACCATTTATATTTAAGTATATTTTTTTTATTGAAGTAACGCGTTTCTTTTCGGCTTCCATTATCATAAAAATCATATTCATATCGGTAGCTATCATTTCCTTTTTTATCTACTAAACTATAAGCCGAAAGTTTATTCATGTTGTTATATTGATATTTCCATTTACGATCAGGAACGATAAAAAACGAGAACTTATATTCTCTTTGTATTAATCGGTTTTTGGAATCATAATCATAAGTCATCCAACTTGACGAATCGGAGTGACGGTTCAATACTGTGAAACTTGTAATCAGCGTATCGTTTTTGTAAGTATAATTATGAGTGTAATTTTTCTTTCCGTTTTTCCGGAAATTAACAAGCTTAGTAAGTCTAAGGTCAGCATTATAGAGGTATTCGTCAGTTTTAACATAGCCTTTGCTTGTAAGTTTGTTTAGTGTGCATGATTTGATATGATTTGTTTTTAATGCATCAGATGTAAAAGATGAGCGCTTTAAATTAAAGGCAGCATTTTCAAATTGCATGAACTCAAATTGAGCATGAACATACGAAGTAGAAAATATAAAAAGGATGATTATCAAGAAATGATTTTTCATAACGGGTGCTTTTAAGCAAAACGAATTTAGCTTTTAGAAATTGTTTTAATAGAACTATAGAATAATTCGTTTTAGCACCTTATTCAATTAGCTGTTATTGTGTGTTCTTTAATTGAGCCACAGATTTCACAGATTATTAAGATATGCTTTAAAATAAATCAGTGTAATCTATGGCTATACCTTTTTTGCAGATAACTCACTTCTATACACTATTGATATTTATAAGTGTAAATTAAGGTTAGTTAAAAGTATTATACTATAACACTAATTGCCATACTACTAAACTAAAAAGGGTGAATGTTTTTTGCAGTAAAACCCAGTTTAAAATGCATTAAAGTTTTTTAGTTAAGTGGAGAGACTTTTGTATAAACGAGGAATATTTTGCAATTAAGAATAAAAAAACGTCAATGTTTTAAAACAAAACGGCAAAGTGATAGTTGGTTATTGAAATTGAAATTATTTTTTTATACTTGTTATTGATTAGTGTTTTTGAGTAGAGCACTAATTTTGTTTCATAGGCTAGAAAAGGTTCTCGGAGGGGAACCTTTTCGTTTTTTTAAGGGGTTAGTAGCCAATTCCGGTTTCATTTTAAAAAATATTTCATCCTTATTTCTGTTTAACCTTTATAACAATTTGGTTTGGTTTGTGGGAGCAAGCCAATTCATTTCTATAAAATAAAAAAGCCATATACGTTAATATATAGCTGCTAAATTTTATTTATCGAGGTCTCGCACTAAGACTTGCTGTAAAGTTGTAATCATCGTTTTGTTAATTCAAACGAATTGTAATGATGCAAGGGAACCCCATTTTAATTGAAAACTAAAATGCAGTTAAAACTAATTGTTTACCTGGGATGATATTAAAATTATAAGACCACCAATAGCCGAAATAATAAGCCCCACTAACGTAAAAGCACATCCATATATATTATCGACATCACCTATATGAAAAGAAACTAATAGTAAAACAACTACTATAACTAATAGTAAAACAACTACTATAACTAACACACCTATGCCTACGAAAACAAGCCCAACATTAACCCCATTATGTTCTGGTTTGGCAACACTTACCGAAGTGTTTTGTACTTCTTCAACAACGGGCAACTTTTTTATCTCGTATGGTTTTGGAGTATCGATGCTTGCTGTTAATAGTTCAAAGGGTATTGAGTGTTTTGCATTTTTTAAAATAATAGTTCCCTCTTTCAATTTTGGAGCAATATTTTTTTCATTTGATATTGTTAAAACATCAAGTGATTTTGTAGGATTTTTTTGAAATACTTTAGCAGAATTGCTGTTATGATATACTCGCACTTTTTCTCTAAACCCAAAACGTTTTTCAGAATTACAGTTATTTAAAAAAAACGAAAGGGTAATGATGCTTGCCAATAAAATCCCTTTAGTGGCAAGTGTGTTTAGGTAGTTGTTTTTGATTATTGTATATTTTAATTGGAGTGAATTGTTTGTTATAAAAATATTTGAGTAATTTATTTATTTGTATCATATCAACCCATGAGGAGTGAAAATAAAATATAAAACTAAATAAACTAAAAAGGCTGGCCATAAAAAAACACTAACAATTGCAAATCCTTTACCTTTCTGTCCATACTTATTTATTTGATGCCAGCCAATTATGCTAAAAATTAAACCACCATATAAAAAATAACCAACAACTGTAAAGATTAAAATGAAACCAATAACCGCATTTAAATTATATCCGTTAATTTCTCTTGGATAATTGACATTTGGTTTATTTAGGATGTTTGATTTCCCTAAATTATTTTCTTCTTCAACACTGGGCAATATTTTTAGCACATCAGGTTTTGAATTATAAATACTTGCTGTTACATTTTCAATTGGTAAAAGATGCTTCTCAGATAAAATTTTTGTTTCTAATTTTTTTGAAACAACAGTTTCCACTTTCAATTTAGGGGCAATATTTTTTTCATTAGATGTCGTTAAAACATCAGTTGGTTTTGCGGCAACTTTTTGAATCACTTTAGTAGAGTTTCTGTTATGATATACTCGCACTTTTTCTCTAAACCCAAAACGCTTTTCTGAATTACAGTTATTTAAAAAAAGGGTAAGGGTAATGATGCTTGCCAATAAAATCCCTTTAGTGGCAAGGGTGTTTAGATACTTGTTTTTGATTATTTGTATTTATTATTTAACAATGCGTTTTGCTAAAAATGTTTAATTATTTATTAATCCAACGATTGTTAAAACGAGGCCAACAGTGCCAAGAGTGCAACTTACCGCAATCGCTGCAAAATATTCAATAATATCATTGCAGCCATTTTGGGCTGTCTGAGCAGAAAATATATTATCTTTCAAAACAGTAAAAGATAATATCAAACCTAATACACCAATTACTAAAAGAATTATGCCCACTAACAAAGATTTAGAGGGGTTTTTATTCTGTGCTTTAGGTTTCACATACTTGTTTTCTTCTTCAATAAGTGGCAACTTTTTTATGATATCCGGTTTTGAATTATTTACACTTGCTGATACATTATCAAAAGGTGAAGTTTGTTTCAAGGAAGTAATTTTTGTTTCTATATTTTTTGTAAAAACAATTTCCTTTTTCAAAATAGGAGCAATAATATTTTCATTAGAGGTTGCTAAAACAGTAATCGGTTTTGCCTGATTTTTTTGAATTACTTTAGCAGAGTTGCTGTTATGATTTACTCGAATTTTTTCTCTGAACCCAAAACGTTTTTCAGAATTACAGTTATTTAAAAAAATCGAAAAGGTAATGATGTGCCAATAAAATCCCTTTAGTGGCAAGGGTGTTTAGATACTTGTTTTTCAATATTTGTATTTATTATTTAAAAGTTGATGTTGTTTAATTTATGGATAGAATTATTTTTAAAAAGGAGTGGATTACTCTAAAATTATTTTCTTATTGGTTATACTTTTTCCGGTGGTAACTTGTATCAAATATATTCCTTTGGGTTTCGAGCTTAAATCAATCTCAGTTTGTTTGCCAATAGTTATATTATTATTGGTAGATTGATACATCTCTTCGCCTAATAAATTAAATACTGCAATATTTGAAATGCCCTCTCCTAAATTTTGAATACTAAAAATACCATTGGAAGGATTTGGATATACTTTTAATGAATTGACAACTGGTAATGATGATGAAATTCCTGTAAAACTTGCAGAGTATAATGCAGTAATTTCTGCTTGAGTTAATGCACGGTTCCAAATACCGATATCATCTATTTTACCTATAAATGCTCCACCCATTGAATGGCGCCCGTCCCCAATTTTAAGATAGCTTCCACTAACAGTTCCTTGAATAACTGATGGGAATGCTTGTGTATTAATTAAATTTCCGTTAATATACACTAATGAATACCTTAACGAATTTTTTATCACAATATTCATCCAATTGTTGGCATAAGCAGCACCTCCTTTCACTCCATCATAATATCCTTTATCTTGAAATAAAAAACTTACAACAGTTGATGATGGTGTATTAACTTCGAATTGACATGTAATAAATAAGTTTTCACCCTCTATAAATGTAGGATATACCATTGTGAAAGTATCGATATTCACCCAAATTGAAATGGTAAAATCACCATCAAAATTTATGCTTGATATGGGCAACGTAATATAAGAGCTGTTAAAATGATATGCAGCATTATTGGCACCAAATCTATCCGTTGTTAAAGCTGCTCCATTAGGTGTTCCATTATTTCCTTTTCCACTTAAATCATTTGCATTTCCGTTAAAAGGCCACCATCCTATTAAACTATTGGTTGGAACATAGCTTGGCAGTTGAGCCATTGTTAAATTTGCTAATCCTAAGATTGCAATTGCTGTGTAAATTATTTTTTTCATGTTGGGTTAGATTAGGAGACAAACCTAACCCACATGTATACTTGAATATAATTGATTGATGCGTATTTTTTTATATGTTTAGTGTTTAATGCATATACAGCCAATCATGCTATTGATTTATGCAAAAGATTGCGTATTTTTTACTACTACTCTGAGTGTAAGTTATTTTACAAAAGCGCTATTTAGTTATTTTTCAATACTCAAATTGACTTTTAGCTTAGTAGAAATTGGAGTAGTATAAATGTTTTTTTTGTCCTTAAAAAAACTTTTGTAAATAATAAAGGGTTGATAAAACATTGAATTTATCAATGATACCAACCCTTTGTAGCCCCGGGCAGAATCGAACCGCCAACAGAAGTTTAGGAAACTCCGATTATATCCGTTTAACTACAGGGCCAGATATTTATTAATAATTATGAATGTCAAAGATAGCTATCAAATCATCTCATCATCAAATCAACATTTACTTCACCACGCTACCGGCTTCAATTTCATTTTCGGGTGAAACCACAAACAGTTTTCCGAAATCATTTCCAGCCATTAATAGCATTCCCTGACTTTCGATACCTCGAATCTTTCGGGGAGCTAAATTAGCCACAACCGTTACGTTTTTTCCAATTAACTCTTCAGGTTTATAGTATTCGGCAATACCTGATAAAATGGTACGCTTCTCAAATCCTAAATCAACAATTAGTTTTAAAAGTTTATCTGCTTTGGCAACTTTTTCTGCTTCCAAAATTTTACCTACACGTAAATCTAATTTTTCGAAATCTTCGTATGAAATGTCTGTTTTAACTTCGTTAATGCCTTTAGCTGCCGGCTGCTGGCTGTTAGCTTTTTTTATTGTATCAAGTCTGTCCAATTGTTTTTGAATTTCTTCATCTTCAACTTGCTTGTATAAAATTTCTGCTTTATTTAATTGATGTGCTGAGGGCACAAGAATAGCGTGAGATAAATCATTCCAATTTAGCGCAGTTTTGTTAAGCATCTTTTTGAATTTTTTTGAAGTATGCGGTAAGAATACATCAGCAGCAATTGCAAGCTTTGCACATATTTGCAAGGCATCAAACATAATTCTGTTTACTTGTTCAGCATCAGTTTTAACAAGTTTCCAAGGTTCGGTATCTGCCAAGTATTTATTTCCTGCTCGGGCAATATTTATAAAATCGGCAAGTGCTTCACGAAGTTTAACAGCAGTTAAATTGTCGGTCATTTGCTTCACACTTTTTGCAATTTCATCAAAAGCATTTTGTTGTGCAGTCTTTAAATTTTCACTGTGTAATTCGGTATTACTTTCGGGTACAATTCCATCATAAAATTTTTCACTCAGCACCATTACACGATTCACAAAATTTCCGAATATGCTTACCAACTCACTGTTTACACGTGTTTGATAATCTTTCCAGGTAAACTCACTGTCTTTTGTTTCGGGCGCAATTGAAGTGAGCACATAACGTAATTCGTCTTGACGATTTGGGAAATCAACTAAATATTCATGTAACCAAACGGCCCAATTTCTTGAAGTAGAAATTTTATCTCCTTCTAAATTTAAAAATTCGTTTGCAGGAATATTTGTTGGAAGAATATATTTTCCATGAGTCATTAACATCATCGGAAAAATAATTGCATGAAAAACAATATTGTCTTTGCCGATGAAATGAATGAGTGCAGTTTCATCATTTTGCCACCAATCGGAAAAAGCTGCGGGCTTTTGGCTGCTAGCTGTTTGCAAAGAGTTGGAATTAGCCGGAGGCTGAAGGCTAGAGGCTAAATTTAAATATTCTTTAGTTGCCGAAATATATCCGATCGGGGCATCAAACCAAACATACAAAACTTTTCCTTCGGCATCTTTTAATGGAACCGGAACTCCCCAATCAAGATCGCGGGTCATTGCGCGAGGTTGTAAACCTTCTGTTAACCAACTATTGCATTGACCTTTGATGTTTGATTTCCATGAATCAAAACGTTTGATATAGTTTTTAAACTGATCCGATTTTTGAATATTATCCATCGGTAAAAACCAGTTTTTTGTTTCTTTCAAAACAGGCTTCTCTCCACTTAATGCAGATTTTGGATTAATGAGATCAGTAGCATTTAATGATGTTCCACATTTTTCACATTGGTCACCGTAAGCGTTTGTGTTTCCACAACGAGGGCAGGTTCCTGTGATATATCTGTCGGCTAAAAATTGTTTAGCACTTTCATCATAATATTGTTTAGTGATTTCTTCTTTAAAAACACCTTTTTCATACAATGTTTTAAAAAATTCCTGCGCAGTTTCGTGGTGAGTTTTTGAACTAGTACGACCATAATAACTGAAATCAATTCCAAATTCAGCAAATGAATTTTTCATCATTTCGTGATATTTATCTACTACTTGCTGAGGTGTTATTCCTTCTTTTTTAGCTTTAATGGTAATTGGTACACCATGCTCATCGCTTCCACAAATAAATAATACATCTTTTCCTGTAGCTTTTAAAAAGCGAACATAAATATCAGCAGGCAAATAGCATCCTGCAAGATGACCGATATGAACCGGACCGTTGGCATAAGGAAGTGCCGCAGTTATTAAATATCTTTTTGGATGTGTCATGTTATGCTATAAAAAATTTGAAAGAGATTAACTCGAGTTAGATTGCTCCTGCAGCAGTTCCGGCAATAAATCCTGTTGTCCATGCTGCCTGAAAATTAAATCCTCCGGTAAGCCCGTCAATATCTAATACTTCTCCGGCAAAATGAAGGCCTTTAACTTTTTTGCTTTGCATCGATTTGAAATCTATTTCATTTAATGACACTCCACCACATGTTACAAATTCTTCTTTAAAAGTGGTTTTGCCCAAAACTTGATAAGTGTCGAATAAAATATTTTTTGCAAGCGTATTTATTTCTTCTTTAGAAACCTCTGCCCAGTTTTTATTTTCATCAATTGACGATTTGTCAAGTAAGAATTTTGTAAGTCGAGAAGGCAATTTAAATGGTAATAATTTTCCAACTTGCTTAGTAGGATTAGCAGCTTTTATATTAAATAATTCTTGTCGCAAAGCGTCTTCCTTTTTCTCGTTTAACCAATTAATTTGAATAGAAAAATCATATTCTCTATCGGCAAGTTTTCTGGCACCAAATGATGAAAGTTTTAAAATTGCAGGACCGCTTAAACCCCAATGAGTAATAAGAACCGGGCCCGAGTATTCAAGTTTTGCATCAGGAATTCTTACTTTGGCAGGATCAACAGAAAGTCCCATCAATTCCACAATTGGATTATCAGGAATATTGAAAGTAAATAAAGATGGAACAGGATCAATAATTTCGTGACCAAGTGATTTAAGCCAGGTAAGTCCTTCTTCTTTTGGACTTCCACCTGTTGCTGCAATAATTTTATCACAAAAAATGCTGTTGCCATTTTTTAAAAAAACATCAAATCCACCATGAAAAGAAGGAACAATTTCTTTAACTTCCATTTCGGTTTGGATGGAAATTTTATTTTTGTTGGCCTCTTTCATCAGGCAGTCAATAATAGTTTGTGAGCTGTCAGATACCGGAAAAACCCTTCCATCAGGTTCGGTTTTGAGTTTAACTTTGCGGTCTTCAAACCACTTCATTGTATCAGAAGTGTTGAATTTGGTAAAAGCGCTTCTTAACTGTTTGTCGCCACGTGGGTAGTTTTGACAAAGTTGTTTGATATCAGTGCAGGCGTTTGTAACGTTACATCGTTCGCCACCTGAGACTTTTACTTTTTGCAAAAGTTTGTTGGTTTTCTCTAATAAAACAACTTCGTTTTTACCGCCAGCGGCAGCATGAATGGCAGCAAAAAAACCTGCTGCTCCTCCTCCTATTACAACAATTTTCATCCTTGGTTATTAATCAACTAATGGGCGAATTTAATTAATTTAACGTTAAGGTAAGCATGTTTGCTTGTAATTTCATTCATCTTTAGTATGTTTACAAACAAAGCAAATATAAAAATTGGATAGTTTCTGGGATTTGTTTAAACCTGAAGAGCTTGTCAGATATGGCGGCTTGGCATTAGTGTTGTTAATTATTTTTGCCGAAAACGGTATATTTTTCGGCTTTTTTTTGCCGGGAGATTCGTTACTTTTTACTGCAGGACTATTATGTTTCCCTACGGTTGATGTTTTACATGTAGAACTTACGACTCTTATTTTAAGCATTAGCATTGCTGCTTTTTTGGGATATTATGCTGGGTATTTTTTTGGATTTAAAACCGGACAAGCACTTTACAAAAGGAAGGATTCCCTGTTTTTTAAAAAGAAATACATTTATACTGCCGAAAGTTTTTACAAAAAATATGGTGGTAAAGCTTTGATATTGGGAAGGTTTTTACCAATTGTGCGAACATTTGCTCCAATACTTGCGGGCATTGTTAAAGTGGATCATAAAATATTTTTGTTGTACAATATTGTTGGGGCATTGCTTTGGCCAAGTATTGTGGTTTCGGCCGGATACTATGTTGGAAGTGTTTTCCCCAAAGCATTAAATTATCTCGATTTTATTGTAATTGGCTTTATCGTGGTTACAGCAATTCCTGTAATAAATAATTATAGGGAACAATCTAAATTGAAGAAAGAAAAATTACCCGAGGAATAATTGTTTCGCTTTTTTTGCGGGATACAAAGATGTTAGCCAGCCTAAAAACAGCACCGTGGCAAACACAACAAACACGTCTGATAATTTTAGTTTAACCGGATAATGGTCAACAGTAAAACTTTCAACGCCACCTATTTTTACAATCCCGAATTTTTCCTGAAGGATACAAATGATCATTCCCAAAATTAACCCAATTACACAACCGGTAAAGGCAATAAAAATTCCTTCATATTTAAAAATGGAAGCGGCTTGATTTCTGGTTAACCCAATACTTGAAAGAATTTGCAAGTCGCGTTTTTTTTCCATTACTAAAATATATAAAGAGCCAATAGTATTGCTAGCTGCAATAAATACGATAAACAACAAGATTAAAAAACTCACAGCTTTTTCTGATTTCATTATTTTAAAAAAAGCATCGCGTTGTTCAAATCTGTTTTGCACCTTAAAATTCTCACCTAGTTGTTTGGAGATTTGATCTTTTACATCATCCATTTTTGCACCTTCTTTTATGCGAATGTCTAGAGATGAAATTTCATTATTTCTATTCAATAAATTTTGCAAAAAGCGTAATGGAACGATCACATATTTATTATCCACTTCTTCCTGAACACTGAAAATTCCTGCTGTTGAGATTGCTGCTTTTGTGAATGAGTTTTCTGGTTGCAGCACATCTGTTACTCCTCTTTTTGGAACAAAAATATTTAGTCTGTAAAAAACATCATTTGGGTCAATTGATAATTGATAGGCAATTCCCTGACCCACTAAACAAAAATTGGTATCGCCACTTTGCAGTAATGGTACACCAGCAACAATTGAACTATCGAGATCTGTTACAGCTTCAAAATTTTCATCAACACCTTTTATGGTTGCAATGTTTTGGCGCTCTCCATATTTCAACAATGCATTTTCTTCGAGAACTTCAGAGATTTTCCAAACCCCGTCAACTTTTTGTATGGAAGGAATATTTATTTTATTTACATCGAATACTTTTCCTTTTGCAGCAGTAATTTTTATATCAGCATCAAATTTATTGTACATGCCAATAAATAAACTTTCGAAACCATTGAATACCGAAAGCACAATAAGTAATGCAGCTGCGCCAACAGTATAACCCAATAATGATATACCCGAAATAATAGTGATGAGATTAAATGAACCTCCGCTTTTGCGTGAGAAAAAATATCGTCTTGCTATTTTAAAGGAGAGGTTCATGTTTCAAAATAAATCATTTCAAGCAATGTTTAGGATAAATTTCTTTTATGGAAAAAATTCGTATATATCTTTTCGGTGCATAAATCTGAGTAATAAAATTGCACCTTTATTTTCTTTAAAACCCAAACGATAAGTACCTATTCGTATTCGATAGTAATTTGTTGTGGAAGTCATTTTTTTGAGATGCTTTATTTCAGAAAGTGAATTGCAAATTCATCAATTACAGCAAAAATTTGCTCAGCTAATTTTTTATCTCTGATTTTAGAAATATCTTTTTCAAAAGATTTCTGAACATCAACTTTCATTTGCCGGAAATCACTTTTGAAAGATGTGATTTTACTTTGCTTAAGTTTCCTTTACCCGATTTTTCGGCATCTTTAAGTGCAGAAATAAAAGCAAGGTCTTCCATATTTTGTGACGAAAGAGTTGATACTTCTTTGTGCATTTTTTTTAACAAGTTTTTGAAAAATGCAGTTTCTGTTGCCGAGTTGCTTGGTATTACAATATATTCCATGAGTGTGATTTCTTATTACAATTATAAATTATTTAAACGAAGGTTAAATTTTCTGTTTCAAAATAATTCATTTCGGAAAATTTGTTAGTGGTATTTTTTTGTTAAATTTATTATTCTATAAAGAATCCTTATCATTATTATATACAATTTAGAATCTTATATGATAACTAAATAGCCGCAACTATGTTTTAAATGTTCCAAAGTATAAAAAATAAGTAAACGGTTTTCTTAGAAATAGTCATGCTTTAAAGTCTCCAGAATTCACCTTAGGAAGTTTCATAACTGTCTTCATAAGTCATTAAAAATAGTCCTATAATGAAGTAAATGCAACTATTGCATGAAAAATAAGAGGTCGATAAATCTTATCTTTAAATTACGCATTTCACTTCCAAGCTTTCACAATCAAACCGGTTCCGGTTTTATGTGTGGAACAAGTATCAATCCAGTTTAAAACATAACTGAACGGATAAGTGATGATATAATAAAATGGCAAAAGAATAAAAAATAGTTTTGTTGTATTAAGCATTTGCATTGGGTATTTCATTGAAAGTTTCCAAGCAATTTTTCCGGGAGTACCGTATGAATATAAAATTTCAGTTTTTTCAAATCCTGCGGTGTTAAGCTTCTGGCGCATTTCTTCAACAGGATAACCATCACGTACATGCTCGCCAATAAATGATTCACCATGATGATCGGCATCACTGCCACCTTGATCGCTTGGTGTTGAAATAAGCAACATTGCTCCGGGTTTTAATGCTTGATTAAAATGGCGAAACACATCCACATCTTCCAAAATATGTTCCATCACATCCACGCATAAAATCAAATCATATTTATTTGTTGCATGAGGTTTTGTAAGATCTCCAAATTGAAATTTCACATTGTTCAATCCGCATTTAGCAAAAAAGTTATTGCAATCAGCAATCTGTTCTTCTTTCACATCAACGGCAGAAATAACACATTTTTTATTTCTGTTGGCGATGTAAAATGAATACTGTCCGAATCCCGATCCGGCATCCATCATTTCAAAACTCTTTTCTGCAAAGCCCCACTTGCGTAACTCACGATGGATATGCCATGTGCGTAACAACAACAGGTCAAGCAGTTTATAAAATAATTTTCTTAAAAATATTGATTGATTAAAAACCTTTCCAAGGTCATTTTTAATTGGGTCGTATTCCATGTGTTATTTTAAAAGTGGCGGCAAGATAAACATTTTACATAATCTCGGAAAAAGTTGAGAGAAAATCGTAAATAATAATTGTGCAATGTTTTAGTGCGATAAATTTTTAACACAGAGAACACAGAGGTAATCGCTGAGGTTCACAGAGGAAAATTTCAGTAAGAATAAATATCTACCGAATTTGGTTTGAGTAAAAACAATCTGTCTTTTTCGATGCTGATCTGTTGAATGTAAGTGGTGTCGGGCAATTGGAACTCTGATTGAGTAAAAGTTTTGAGATTATATTTCATCAACTTACCGGATTGATTATAAAACAAATCGTCTTCAATAATTTTAATTGTGTTGCAATGTTTTATAGGAATTGTTTTTATAAAATTGGCAAAGACATTAAAAACTAAAATTCCAACGTTCGAATCATTCACAAAAACTTGGTCATTATTATCATAAATAAAATTGGGTTGAAGATTTCCATTTACAAATTGTTTGATGTTTCCACTCATTTGTAAAGCAGCACCGTTTTTACTCATTCGTTTTAATTGCAAATCGCCATTATCAAATACCCAAATGCCATTATCAAAAGATCTTGCAATAGCTGAGGATTGTGAAATCCCATAATCGTTCAATAATATTTCGCCTCTATAAGCAAGGTTATTATCTAAAAATAAAATCTCATTGAGCTCTTTGTAAAACACATATAATTCAAACGGATTAGATGCATCGATAAAATTGATATTTCCAAGATATTTATAATTGAGAGTGCCTAATAAATTCCCTTTCGAATCATATTTATACAATTGATTTGATTTGGTGATGATATATAAATTTCCAATTCTGTCGGTTTGAATATCTTTAGCATCGATGGAAATGCTTTTTATTAATTGAAAGCTTGCCTGTCGCTCCAGGCATTGCTCGACAGGCAGGTTTGTTGTTTGAGGTTTGGTGTTTGGTGTTTGAAATGAATAAAAACAGAATACTATAAACAGAAGAAATATCCTACCAACAACTGAATACCGAACACCGAATACCGAACACTTTAAGCTATTCATACTTTTTAAGTTCAACTTTCTCTCCATCAAAAACTGCGTAAGAATTATAGGTAATCCAATCACCTAAATTTATTAAATGTGCATCTCCAATTATTTTATCCATTGGCAAATGGCGGTGACCAAAAATTAAGTAATCAACTTTTTCAACTTCCAAATAATC
>Ga0194047_10000825_pt1 | contig 19696 bp, 22 predicted proteins | sample JunL225m_MetaG_2_FD_160070 | JGI IMG/M metagenome (GOLD analysis project Ga0194047, IMG submission 160070) | Anoxic zone freshwater microbial communities from boreal shield lake in IISD Experimental Lakes Area, Ontario, Canada - Jun2016-L221-5m | ecosystem: Environmental > Aquatic > Freshwater... | reverse complement strand
CTATTCATAATATGCAATTATGCTAAGAAATAGATATCTGAGCAACAGATACAAAGTAAACAGGGTTACGAATTGAGGTTTTTGGTCTGCCCAGCACGATTCGAACGTGCGACCTACGCCTTAGAAGAATTCTTTGCCGTTCGAATATCCAATGATTTTAATGACTTACAGCATAAAAATAGAACTGTGTAATAAAGTGTGCAACAGGTTTGGTGGATTTAGCTCACTATATCAAGACCTAAAGCAGTCATTCGCAGACAATAAAAAATGCTCATGCGGTACTTCTGAGAAATTTATTAAGGATTACAGGTGTTTAGTGTGGTTCTTAATTTCTTGGGATCGCGATTACCGTAAATACACCAGCATTTAATTTCTTCAAACACGTTGTTGAGATCGGTATGGGATAGTTCTTGCATATCCTCTAAGCTGATATGACCACAGTCTTTTAGTTGTGCAATGGCTTCTGGATACGAATATATGCCTAGATGATCTACTGCTAGAAATCGAAGCTTGGGTGTTTGATTCGGATCTAACAAGTCAATTGATGCCTTTAATGCAAAGGGGGAAGTCATTTTTTACCTTTACTTAGAATGCCTACCCTATTCCCTATAAATAGATTTCTTTTGATCTAGATCAATTACTACCCACCTCTATGACGGATTTGTGACTCTTTTGCTATACGGATAAATCAGGGATTAGCGAAGGATGCGTTAAGTGACGCTCGATAGTCGGGTCAAACCGACGCTAAATGACTGGGGTCAAATATAAATCAGGCCCTAGATTTAATCAAAATAGTCTTAGTCGCAGTATCCCGAACTATGTCTTCACAATATTTCAACACCCCAACCCACATCCAAACCATTTAAGGCGTAATCCATAAGCTGATAGCTTTTTAAAGTACTTACGCCCGCCCTGACCTTATAACCCTCATTTAAAGGGTAGTTAAAAATAATAGGTACCTTAGTTTCAGATGTTCCGCCATGAGTACGTAGTCGGTGCCCTTCAAGGCCAGAAAGATCATGATTGCTTGCAGACGAGCCAATACAAACATCTTTTCTAGCAATGACTGCTACATCGCCTTCTCGATCAGGCGGAAGATCAAATAATTTACAAATGTTTTCTTTATCTAAAGCCTGCTCAATACCGTCGACTCCAGCAATCGCTTCAATCACCTCTTGAGGGGTTGCTTTACCACGACACCAAACCCTCACAAAGCCGCCTAATGCACCATGATGTCCAACATAGGCATCCGTAATCGGGCAAACCACCTGGACATCATCCTTACCTAATTTCTTATCTAGAATATCTTGCAACCAAATCACATTCGGCTTGCCTTCGATATTAGATTTATCACTCATCCCATGATCAGCAGTCAAACCAAGCACGGCGCCTAACTGATCTAATTCACCAAAGCATTGATCTAATTCTTGATAAAAACGCTTGGCTTCGGAGTCACCGGGAGCGTACTTGTGTTGTACCCAATCCGTTAAGGAGAGATACATCAAGTCAGGCTTTTCACGCTCCAAGAGTTTGATGCCCGCTTTCAATACAAATAAAGAGAGCTCCATAGAATAGACATTAGGCTCTGGCATCCCAACCAACTCCAAGACATTTTCAATACCATGTTCTTGCAGAGTGCATTTGCTTGCAAATTCAGATGAAAAAGAAATATTACCTTTTGAGATGTCGAGATTTTTGCTCAGCTGCTTGCGTAATTTATCTTTAGCAGTAATCGAAATCACCTTAGCACCAGCATCGGCAAACTTAGCCAAAATGGTATCACCCCTAAGAAGCTCAGGCCCAGTCATTACTACTGGCTCCCATGTTTTGGTATCTAAGTAGTAGTTACCCGAAATGCCATGTTTAGAGGCTGGAGTGCCGGTAATGATCGACATATTGTTGGGGCAGGTAAAGCTAGGCATCGTGCCATCAGCCACCGTACTAAATCCATGCTTGATAAACCGGGCAATATTGGGGATTGCTCCCTCAGCCAATAACTGCTGGAGATATTCAGGGTCTCCCCCATCAATACAAACTAATACAGTGGGTTTCTTAGGCCATTGGTAGCTTGTTCCATTAGCTTGAACAGTTTTAGTGGAGGGTGTTGAGGCCATTTTCAATCTCGCTTACTAAAGAAGGTGTATATAACAATATACATCCATTAGATCCGTCACTTAACTGTCACAAATCTTAATGAGAATGGCGCTTCTACACACCACTTTTAAAAAGAGGGTATATGACCTATCTTTCCGCTCAACTCAGAGCTTTTCTTATCCCGGCTATTGCAATAGCCCTTTCCTCTCTTGCTTTAACCGCTGGCGCGCAAAACTGGCCTGACAAACCAATTCATCTGATTGTTCCATTTCCTCCTGGAGGTGGCACTGATACCTTTGCAAGACCACTAGCCGCTCAGCTCTCCAAGGAGCTTGGGCATCAAGTGATTGTGGAAAATAAGGGTGGCGCTGGGGGCACTATTGGGGCAGCCATCGCAGCGAAAGCACCATCAGATGGTTACACCATTTTCATGGGGGCGGTTCACCATACTGTTGCTGAAGGCATCTATAAGAATCTTTCTTACAATCTTGATAAAGATTTAATCGCTATTCGTGGGGTAGCTTTTGTTCCTGACGTTTTAGTGGTGAATAACAAACTTCCTATTACTTCGGTAAAAGAATTAATCAGCTATTCAAAAACTAACCCAGGTAAAGTCAACTATGGCTCTTCTGGCAATGGCACCACCAGACATCTTGCTGGAGAGATCTTTAATAAATTAACAGGCACTTCTCTTGTACATGTGCCTTACAAGGGGTCCGGCCCAGCAATGGTCGCCTTAATGGGCGGTGAAGTGGATCTGATTTTTGAAGGGCTCGGTAGTGCCGCCTCTTATATTCGAGCAGGATCGATTCGAGCTTTAGCCGTTACTTCGCCAAAACGTTCACCAGCTTTTCCCGATATACCAACAATGGCTCAAGCAGGGGTCACTGGATTTGAATCTATTTCTTGGTATGGATTTTGGGTGCCTGCAGGAACTCCACAGATAATTCAAGACAAAATATTTGCAGCTACAACAAAGGCATTAAATGCACCTGAGATTAAAACACTTTGGGCAAATCAAGGCGCAGAAATCGGACCCGCGACACAAAAACAATTTATTCAATACGTTAAAGATGAAACCGATAAATGGGGCAAGATTGCTAAAAATGCCAATGTAAGCATTGATTAAGAAGTCATTATTTAATGGAGCTAATGGGTGGGGCTGTAAGGCAGATCACTCCCCCACCCTACGGTCGGGTTAAGCCGACGCTAGACCCACAAGGTGACCCACACGCTAATCAAGCTCAGTCATGATCGGCCACAATCGAGCCAATAGATCAGCCTGAAACTCATTAAATTAGGAGAATTTGGCCTGCCCAGCACGATTCGAACGTGCGACCTACGCCTTAGAAGCTTTAAAAATGAGTATAAACAATAAGTTAAACAATGGCTTAAGCCCAGCAAGATCAGGTGTTCGATCGGCACCGAGAGCCTTGGTGTTGAGTGGAATTTGGTGGATATTGCTTGGCATCTACAGGCAGCTGCATGGTTCGTCGTCTAATTTGTCGGGTAAACCGACAAATTAGAAAGCAAAAGGCCCCTGCATAACTAACTACAAAATAATCCTCCAAATCAAAATTCAGAGGATTATCTTTCTATCAATTTAGTTGTTGTAAGAGTTAGGCTTTTGTCCCAAATCTAAGCGTCTATTAATTTCATCAATGACGGGTAGTAAATCTGCAACGGAATCAATCACGAAATCAGGCTCCATTTCTTGCATGTTTGCTCTCGCTTCATTTTTTAGACGATCCGACTCTTCTTCTGGCAATGCACCTAACTCCTCAAGAGAAAGACCGAGAGCATTTCCACTAACTGCGACGCCAACAGTCCAGCAGCCGAATGACTTACCCTCTTCAATCCCTGGCTGGGTATCATCTACCTTAATGAAAGAAAGTGGATTTTCCAAACCTAGCTGTCTGGCACATTTAATCATCATTTGAGCGGATGGTCGACCCAACGGAGTATCCCCTGAATAAGAGAAGACATCAACTTCATAACCTTGCTCTTTAGCTATTGGCAGCAACAAATCTAGGAGCTCTCTGGTATATCCAGTTGTTGAGCCAATTTTAATGCCGCTATCACGGAGTGCTTTGGTGAGCTTAGCCGCCCCTGGAATTAATTGACCACACTCTAAAATACTCACCTTATTCATCGGTACAAAAATATCTAGCAGTCGATCAACATCCGCATCAGTATGAGTTTTTTCGTGAATCTTAAGCCATTGAGTTTGAATCTCTGGGAGGCTTAAGAGCGCATTGATATGGTCCCACTTATTAATACCCATCGGGATACGGGCTTGGGCAATAGTCATTTTAATTCCCTCAGATTGGAACAATTTGACGAAAGCACCCATAGGAGCTCTGCTGCCATAATCGACCGTCGTGCCGGCCCAATCAAAAATAACCGCTTTCACTGATGTTTTCATTTCTACCCTAACCATTCATCAAAATTATCTTTTGCAATCCCAAACGCTGTGCTTGCTCCTGTTCCACTACTGACTATGGCGACCCTCATTTCTGGAGATACTTTTTCAATCAATGCATCGTATTGATTGGATGATGGATAGACGCCCGTCCAACGCTCAATCACTGTGTGCTCAGTGATACTTAGAACCCGGTACATCAATTCAATAATCAGTTGTTCAATTTTGTCACTTGCAAATACTTCTTCAGAAGACCCATAGCGATGGGAATCTCCAACTACCAAGCTACCATCAGCACTTTGCACAACGATCAAATGAATGCCTTCTTTGACATAGTCAGGCATATCTATTGCGATGCGTTCTTTAAGGGCTTTAGCTTCAGGTAGTTCTGACCATCCTAAGTACCTAGCTAAGCTGTTATCAGTCATCACGCTACCAGGTAGCACGAAGCCATCCTGCACTTTAATTCTGAGCATTTGAAGAGTGCACAGCCTTAAATCGTGCTTCTCAATATAGGGTTTAGCTACCCCAGTCAACTCAGCCCCAGGACACACCACAATTCTTTGAGCGTCCAATCGATTATTTGAGGTGTGAACGGATGACCCGTCAATAGATAAAACCTCGGTCTCCCAATAAAAATCTACGCCCATTGTATTTTGCAAATAATTGGCTAACTGTGGAATTGCTTCTCTAGATTCCACCCTAAATTCATGGGGGCTATATAGAAGACCAAGAGAATTCTTTAAATTGAGGCTACTAGTATGTTTAAAGCCTAGAGCTTCCAACTCTGTATAGCTCGCCCGAGGATAGTATTTGCAATCTGCTCCCATGGGGCTTTGAAGAAAGGCTTTTGCAACCTCAACTGCCTCAGGACGTTCACATAAAATCCAAGTGCCCTGATGCAGTATTTTTATGTCGGCCAAAGAGGACAACTCTCTCCAAACCTTCGCTGAGTACACCGCCCTACGCCATGTGTCCTGTGCGCCTTGCCCCGATACAGTAATAAAACCAAAATTACGTATAGAGGCGCCTGTACAGCGAGTATTTTGCTCAACAATGGCTACAGATAAACCTCTTTTTTTTGCCTCATAAGCATGAGCCATGCCCACAATGCCAGCACCTACTACCAGTAGGTCGTAATTTTTATTCGCCATTGATTCCAAATCCTGCAAAATTTTTTCCTCGAGCAGAAAGTCTCACTGCACCTACCTGCTCTTCCACCGTTTTATCACACTCTAGTGGTGAATATACTGAAAACCCTAGAGCAAGTAACCATTGATACATCGCTGTGGGATTTGAAAAATACTGGCCTAGAGCCCGCTCCAAACTGATTAATATAGATGGATCACAATCACTTTTAATTAACAATTGCCATACGTAAGGTAGCCAGTAAGCACAAGATTGCCCATGACTTTGTTGACTTCTGGCCGTTTCTGAGTAGGACAAAGCATGGACCAGCGCTGTTTGTGTTTTAGCCATTGCTAAACCAGCAGATAAGGCAGCTTCTGAAAGCTGTTCACGAAACTCTAGATTACCTAAATCATCTTGAATGAGTGGCAAGTAACGACAGATTTTTTTAGCTGCAAATATCGCAAGGTTGGTTGTTTCTTGTGTTCTATTTGTATTCCAAATCGCCTCTAGAGCATGTGAAAGAGCATCGATTGCAGAATCTCGCGAAATGATCCACGGAGCCCCAAGGCATAGGCAAGGATCAACGATCGCTACATCAGCAAAAATCTTAGATCCAAAAAAAGAATGCTTTCGGTGTTTTGTGAAATCCCAAATGGTTGCAGTTGGCGTGACCTCACTGCCCGTTCCAGCTGTTGTTGGAGCGAGTATTAAAGGTATTTTAAGATGAGATTCATCATCTATTGATACATCTAGATGTTTGCTCAACCAAGCAGCCCTATCCGGCTTATAACGCAGTACTTTTGCTGCATCCATAACACTACCGCCACCGATTCCCACTAATGCTGAGTTTTTTAAATCAGCTCGAGTCCAAAAATCGTGCTGAAGTTCTTGAATGCTCGTAATATCTGGCATCCCCTTTTCGTAAATAGTTTCAGAAAGAATCCTACCGCGTAAAGACGATCGTATTTTTTTTAACTCTTCGTTAGAAATTTCTGGAATTCGTAGGATATGAAATCCACAGTCAGGGTATAAATTACCCAGCTCTAAAATTGATCCGGTACCGAAATAAATACTGGGTTTAGACATTGTTTAACTTGCAAGCTTCCTTAAATAGGAAGAAATCAAATCGATGATAGTTACAGTTGCAATCAAAATGATGAGCACTGCGCAAGTTTGAGAGTATTGAAAGCCGCGAATCACTTCATACAAAATGACTCCAATTCCGCCAGCCCCTACCATTCCAACGACAGACGCAGAGCGAACATTGGACTCAAAGCGATAAAGGGAATAAGAGACCCACAAGGGCATTACCTGAGGCAAAATTCCATACACAATTTCAGCCATCGGATGGGCACCCGTTGCCCTAATTCCTTCTATAGGCCTGGGGTCTACCGCTTCTACCGCTTCTGAAAATAGTTTAGCCAATGTTCCAGTCGTATGGACAAATAATGCAAGAACTCCCGCGAAAGGCCCCAAACCAACCGCCACAATAAACAACATTGCAAAGACCATCTCATTGATGGCACGTAATGCATCCATGAGACGACGCACAGGCTGGTATACCCATGGACTAACCACATTAGATGCGCATAGTAAGCCCAGAGGTATAGCAGCTAAGATTGCCAGTAAAGTTCCCCAAATGGCGATTTGGACTGTTACCAGCATCTCACTCACATAGAGCTTCCAGTCCTTAAAATTGGGAGGGAAAAAATCAGCTGCATATTTACTCATATTCCCAGAATCTTTAATCAGATCCAGTGGACGCATTTCTGCGCCCTGCCAAGCCCAAGCCAGCACTAAAAAGAACAGGGCCCACCCTAAGTAATAGGAGAGGCCATGTCTTTCTTCAAAAGCGCGTACCTTAGCTCGATTTAATGAGAGCTCTGAAACAGACTCGCTCATTTGATCTTAGCTAGAGCCTCATTCAGTTCTGCAACTTTTTTCGCCTTCTCTGCATCGCTAATCGTAGTATCCGTCTCTACCTTACGTAACTCTTTAAATAACTCTAATTGCCGAATAGGATTTAATTGAGCATTTGTAGAAGGTCTAAATCCGCCATAGTTATAGATGTTTTTGAGTACAGCCTTTTCTTCTGGATTTGACTTAGCATAGTTAAATACAAACTTTTTCAATTTCTCTTTTGTATCTTTATCCAAGTCGGTTCGCCATACAAATGGATCGCTAGGAATTAATGGACTTTTCCAAATAATCTTGATGTCCTGAGCTGCTTCAGGTTTAGTTGCAGTCAAACGATCAATCTCTTCAGAGTTATTGGTCGCGACATCAAGCTGTTTAGCAAGAATTGCTTGGAGATTTACACCGTGACTTGCATTTCTGACTGTCTTAAAGGTATCTCTTGCATCTATATTTCGCTTAGAAAAGATGTAATAAGTTGGGACGAGAAAACCGGATGTTGAATTTGGATCTCCAATCCCGAAATTAATGCTCTTACCATTTTTAATTACATCATCAACATTGTTGTATGGGGAATCTTTTTGAGTAATCAAATAGGATGTATATCCTAAAGCACCATCAGCAAAAACTACCTGCGCAAACACTTCTCCGTTAGCACGATCAACTGCCTCCATAGCAGCTTTATTTCCAAACCAAGCAACTTGCACTTTGTTAAAGCGCATTGCCTCAATGACCCCAGCGTAGTCTGGAGCATAGAATGATTTGACTGTTAGGCCAGTTTGCTTCTCCATGTCTCTAAAGAATGGCTCCCAACGATCCCTTTGTGCAGACGCAGAATCGGTTGAGATGACGCCAAAACTAATTTCCTTAGCTTGCACTAGGCAAACTGATAAAGAAATAAGGCCTGCCAAGAGTATTTTGCTTAACTTCATTTCAATCTCCCAATAAAAAATTAATACCTAGTGAACTAATGTGAGTTTTGGCTCAGAAATACCAGCCTCTTCGATAGAAGAATCCTCGTCTACTACCAAATCTTCCAAATTTGATCCATATAACTCTGCCAATATGACTGCAGTTAGCTCTTTGGTGGGGCCATCAAAAACCACAGCACCTTTATTCAGAGCAATCGTTCTCTCGCAATACTTCCTAGCCACTGGAATCTGATGCAAGCTCGTTAAGAATGTCAGATCCAATTTTTGAGATAAGTTCACGATTGTTTCCATCACCTTTCTGGATGACTCAGGATCTAATGAAGCTACCGGCTCATCTGCCAATAAAATTTTGGCGCCTTTAATCAATGCCCTAGCAATCGCTACTCGCTGCTGCTGTCCACCGGATAGTGTTGAAGACCTTTGATAGGCAAAATCAACCAAACCAACCTTATCAAGCGCATCTAATGCTCTAGCTTTTTCTTCTAAGGAAAATCTCCTGCTTATAATTTCGAAAATACTTTTTTGAGGACAAATACCAATTAAGACGTTTGTCATCACATCTAGTTGATTAACTAGGTTAAATTGCTGAAAAATGATGCCAATTTCATTTCTAATTTGACGCACGTTCTTACTTAACTGCCCATGAGACTGAATTACCCGGCCGTTAATCCATAATTCCCCACTACTTTTATCTAGCGTCTCTAAGCCGGAAATCGCTCTTATCAGAGTAGATTTGCCAGATCCAGAAGCGCCAATTAATGCCACCCTCTCACCAGCCACAATATTTATGGTGACATTACTTAAGGCCTGATTGTTCTTTCCGCCTGAATAAAATGTCTTGGTTGCTTCTTTGATTGACAGCACGCCACTCATTGACACACCTCAATTAAATTACGTAACTCAACTATTGCGTCTGCTTTTGCAGGACTTTTCAACTCAGGATTTTTAGCCAGATCATCCCATCTTCGTAATGAAACCGCATCTTTAGCAAAAGGGTGTGCAATAAATTGGGAGCATTCATTTTCAGTCATAGCACCACCTTGAAGCTCTAGACTTCTAATTGAATCTGCAGACAAAGATTGGCGATAGTCAGAATAAGTCGCCACAAGGTAACGTTTAGCTAAGACATGCATCAACACGGGCCGGCTCACTTCTTCAGAAAATATACTATGGAGATAATTTCCGCCCACATCCTCATGACGATCATCGTGACCATAAGTCGTTGGAGTGCCCTCTTTTTTGGATAAGAGATGGCCAATATCATGTAGCCATGCAGCTAATTGCAATTTAGAGCTAGCGCCATCCGCCTTAGCAAGCTGCCCGCATTGCCAAGCATGAACCAATTGAGTGACCCCCTCACCTTCATAGTGGAGATCTCCTTTTTCAAGGTATAGATCAACTATGTGGGCGACAGGTAATTGCATCTTATCAATATGACAAGTAAATATTACGAATTTATGTCACTTACAAAATGGCTCAAAAATACTATCTAGAGCGATATCTACAGGCCAATAAAAAGGGATCCTATTTTTAAGTGAGCGTATTAATTACAAGAAAATGTTTCAGAAAATTTAGTCTGCGCTGCTTTTTGTGCCATTATTTCGAATCGACCACGAATACTATTTTTCATAAAATACTCAATCACAAACGATGGAATACCAGAGTTAGGGTCAAAAATAGCCTCGTATTTAAAGAGGGTCTTATCCTTCGCCTCACTTAGTCTCCAAGACCCTTTATATTCTTTGTTATCTCCACTAAGTTGATTAAAAATAAGAAGTTTATTTGGGGTCTCCGTATATTCCATAAGGGACTTCATCTCAATAGGAATAAAGAGTATTTGCTCTCTAATGAGTCTTTGAACTCTTACTTTGTTTCGAGCCCTCGATATTACTCTTGACTCAACAATTCCTGGAATGTTCTTAGCTCCCTCATAGTCAGTAATAAATGCATATGCAGAGCAAATATCAATGGGCACCTCATAGCTTGCCTGAATTTTGAAGTGCCCATCCTCAAAAATGACGCTAGCTTGAACGTTATATAGATTTACGTTTTCTTGAGCATGAATTTGGATCATGCTGACAGATAGAAGTAGGCTAATAAACCATTTCGCCATTCACTTACAGGCCCAAACAGTAAAGTCAGCTTCCGGGCTATTTGGGCTCACTAATATAAGATATTTCCCATCGCGCGCTTTAGCTAGCAGAACACCATAATCAATTAGTCCTTTTGATTTGGCAACTTTCTCCGCAGCAAACCAAACACCCTCTAAGTTATCAACATGAACCGTACTATATTGCTCAAAACGAGTTCTAGCATTTTGATCTAATCTCAGTATGTGTAAATGCAGCTGATTTTGCGTACGTTGAGACGGCGGATTCACAACCAATGCAAGTGATTCAGCCTCGATTCGCTCTATTCCTACGTCCCATGCAAATTGCCAAATGTCCTCTTCCCGATTGGGGTCCTCAACTCCAGTAAAAACCTTCCTTGGCATCGCAAGACCATGAATGAAATCCGATGGGCAACCGCACATCTTAATATCTCGGATTGCAGCATAGCGTGTACTAAGCCTCCAAACCTCATTCGTTTGTTTACACTCGGAAATGTTGTTACACCTAGCATCAGCTCTTGGTAGCATGCAATTTGCACAGTAATTGATGGCAGATGGGTCTACACACTGAGATACGATATGTAACAGAATATCGCTCCTAGCAATATTACTTGCTATAGCTTGTGATGAAATGCCAATAGCGGCTGTTAGTAAAAATAAAAACTTAAGCAATGGACATTTGATACTAATAGTCCACACTATTCTTCTAGCGCTAATTCAAGATGCAAACTTACTTCAGCATCTGCCAATTCTGCATATTCCAGGGCATTCATCTGATCTTCAAATGATAACCATATCTGATTAATTTAGGGAGAGTACTCATGACTACCTTTACTACTGAAGATCGCGAGTTTGTTGAAAAGGAACCAATTCCTTTTTACGGCTTCTACCACTTAACTGATTCATCCCCAAAAGATAAAAATGTTCTTTTGCATCCGGTCTTAAGGAAAATTAAAGTGGAATATCGGGTGGATGACAGCAGCGAGGATTTAGGGGATTAGACTTTAGTGTTCTTTATGTTTCTTGCCTAATTTTTCAGGCTTGCCATTACCGTAAAGACACCACTGTTTGATTTCTTCGGTGAGAGCCTCAACATCATTCATTTTCAGACTTCTAAAGTCTTCCAGTCCAATAGATCCAGTCTGTTTCAATTTCTCGACAGTCTCATTTAATGCGCTCATCTTGATGCCCTTTCCTAATGAAATAGCGGAAATAAATCTTAGTTCTGGACAAGACGGCGGTCAAGAAATTTCCAAAATAGCTATTTTGGATGAGCCTAAGAGGTATTTGGCCTGCCCAGCACGATTCGAACGTGCGACCTACGCCTTAGAAGCTGGAAAAATGATATAAATCAATAGCTTAGACAATGGTTTAAGCCTTACAAGATCAGGTGTTCAATACGCACCGAGATCATTGGAATCATGTGGAACTGACTATGTGGTGTGTGGCATCCACAGATGTAGAGTCGGTAAAGCCGACATGATGAGTTGGGTAATTAAATGCGCTGTTTGCGGGGGCAATCAACAAACAGCGCTTAGAATAATTAACAGTTAAATCGTCATTATTTAATAACAAGAGGGCAGCGACTTTTAGATAAGGGTTGAAATGCCTCTGAACCAGGAATAACAGCTTTGATTGTGTAGTAATCCCAAGGATATTTTGATTCTGATGGTTTCTTGACCTCAGCTAGTAATAAGTCGTGTACAAGCAGTCCATCCTCGCGAATACGGCCATTCCTGGCATAGAAATCGTTTACAGGCAATGCTTTCATTTTTGCCATGACAGCAGCCGGCTCATCTGTACCGGCAGCCTGTACAGCCTTAAGGTAATGCATGGTTGCCGAATAATCGCCAGCCTGATAATCAGTTGGCATTTTTTTCTGTTTAGAAAAAAATCTTCTTGACCATGCGCGAGTCTGATCATTCGTATCCCAATAAAATGGGGTTGTTAATTGAATGCCTTGAGCAATTGGCAGTCCAAGGGAGTGAACATCAGAAATAAACAGTACTAGCGCAGCAAGTTTTTGTGGGTTCGCGCCCGTCCCAATACCAAATTCCTTCGCCTGCCTAATGCTATTGATGGTATCACCCCCAGCATTTGCTAAAGCGATGACCTTGGCTTTGGAAGCCTGCGCTTGTAAAAGATATGCTGATAGATCGGAACTATTTAAGGGGTGCTTAACAGAGCCGAGAACCTTACCCTTTTCTTGCTCAATGACATTCGTTGCATCTTGCTGCAACGAATAGCCAAACGCGTAATCTGCAGTAATAAAATACCAAGTATCGTACCCAGCTTTAAGTAACTGTCTCGCTGTTCCATTGGACATTGAGTAGGTATCAAATCCGTAATGAACGCTGTTGTTGGTACAATTTTCATTTGAAAACCGAGTTGAGGTGGCTCCAGTCACCATTGCAATACGATTTTTGGACTTAGCAATTTCTACTGCAGCCAAGCCTGTAGCAGAACCAGAAAAACTAATCATCATGTCCACATTTTGTACGTCAATCCATTGGCGTGCAGCATTTGATGCAATATCAACCTTGTTCTGGTGATCGGCATAAACTATTTCAATAGGCCTATCAAGTACCTTGCCCCCAAAATCTGCAACTGCCATACGAACTGCCTCCAGACTGCCGGACCCAGTCATGTCTGAAAATAGACCAGTCATATCTGTTAAGACTCCAATTTTGACTACATCATTGGACACCTTGCTTGGCTGGGCAATGGCTCCAGTAGCAATCGAAAAAATAACCCCAACTAAAGCGGCCTTCAGTTTCATGATATTTCCTTTGCGTGTATTAGCTATTCATCTTGATTGATTAATTTACAGCGAATAATTCAGCCGACATTAGCTTCAGGCTGTCAGATATTTTGAGATCTTTAGCTTCCATTTGATCCAGAATCTGCGTTTGCAAATCAATACCCGGGGCAATCTCTATTAAAAGTAAACCTCCTGATGTCACTTCAAATACAGCTCGCTCAGTGATTAACTTAGCTTTCTGCCCTCGCCCTTTAACACCTTCTTGAACTCGATAAGTAATATGTCCAACATGATTGACCAACTTTTTCACTTTTCCTTCTTTTTTAATTCTTAATTTGCCATCTACCACTTCTATTTCTAGGCCACCTGTTGTAAACGTACCTGTAAACACTAATTCTTGTGCGTTATGGGCGATATCAATGAATCCACCCGCGCCAGGATTGGCAATGCCAAAACGAGAAACATTCACATTGCCATAACTATCAAATTCTGCAAAAGCAAGGGCAACAAAGGGGCAGCCACCCCCATCAATAAAATCGAATTGGGTTACTCCATCCAATAATGCCTCTGGAAATCGATTGGCTGAAAATTGCCAACCACTCATCACCAAGCCACCAAAAGGTCCGTGCTCGGTAGTAAATTGGTAGTCGTAATGATGACCATTAGATAACTTACCCTCCTCCATTAATATTGTTGGCACATCTGAGGATGCACCAAATCCAAAAATAGCCGTGACTCCTGACCTTACTTCGAGAGCAGCTCTGCGGGCAATGATTTTGTCTGGCCCAAAAGGGAGTCTTACATTAGCATCTGGTTTCCAATCTATACCTCCCAAATAATCTACGTCATGAGATATATCGGTTGTCATCATTTGATCAGGCACTACAACAACCTTGTCAACCAGCACTCCTGGTACCTTACATAAATGGGCGGGACGACTTCCTCTAGCCACTAAATTCCTTACCTGAGCAATGACAGTACCGCCACATGCTTTAACTGCCAATGCAATTTGAAGTGAAGATGAATGTATTGGCTCATCCTCAAAAGATAAATTTCCAAATTCATCTGCAGTAGACGCTCGAATGAGTCCAACATTTAAAGGCCAGGTGGGGTAAAAAAGATATTGGTCACCTTGAAAATCAACCTTTTGAACTAGATCCTCTATTGCTTTTTCTGTAAAACGACCGCCCCCGTTTTTAGGGTCAATAAAGGTGCCTAATCCAATCTTTGTGAGATAACCTGGGCTCTTGCGGGCAACCTCCCTTAACCAGTGCATCGATGCGCCGATTGGCCAGGTATAAGCTTCTATTCTATTTTCCTTAATGAGACGCATTAACTCGGGACGTTTACCTGTTTTAGGGTCAATTGGATTGATATACGAACCAGCAACAATCCGTTTCATAAGGCCTTCAATCGCCACATGATCCATGCCTTTTATACCCATAGCATCGCCAGTACCACAAGGGAAATAAAAGCTAATATCTTTTGGGTGCCCTGTTTCCTTAAATCTATCTGCTACACCCTTTAATAATGCATCTGGAGTTATCCAGCCAATCACACCAACTGAGGCTACAGACTGCCCATCTTTAATTTCGGACACCGCTTCTTTTATTGTGCAAACTTTAGTCATTCTTTAATCCAAATTTCTTGAGGGTTAATTGAGCAGTAGAGAATCTGCAGTTATCCTTAAATAACTGCGTAACTAGTTGATCGCCAGACTCACCAATTGGCATAGTGTTAGTAGCAAAATATAATTTTGTCGATGCAACCGCCTCTGCTGGTAATCGCGCTAGTTGAGCCCCAATTTCTAAGGCTTTTTCTAAAACATTTTCATCTTCAGCTAAATAATCAGCCAAGCTAAGTCTAAATGCTTCCTCACCGCTAATTGCCGACCCACCTAAGGTAAGCAAACGAGCTTTAAATGGTCCCACTCTATAAGCCAGCATTTGTAGCCCCCACGGAGGAATCCAGCCAATCTGAACTTCTGGAAGATGCCAACGCGCTGTGTGACTAGTAACAACTATGTCGCAAGCAGCTGCCAATATAAATCCACCGCCTAGAGCAAATCCCTCAACCGCAGAGATAACTGGCACTCTAAGGTAGGCAATATTTCTTACAAACTTAGCCGTTCTTAGTTCATGTTCACACATTTGATCTAGCGTCAAACCACTTAGCTCTTTGAGATCGCTACCTGCACAAAATCCAGGTGCCTGGCCAGTTAGAATAATTGCCCCCACTTCTTTTTGTTCAGATAATTCATACATTGTCTTTTCTAAAGAAGAAACAATGCCATCAGAAAGGGCATTACGTCTCTCTGGTCGATTGATAGTTACCAAAGCAACATTTCCAACTAATTTAGTTATTAAAAAGTTATTCATCCAATAACGCCCCTTCTTTAATCATTTGGCGTCTAACATCGTGGGCCTTTAGATCTCGGACTGCAATTCCCTCATTAATTGATAATGCAGCTGCATGACCAATTGCATGTCCATAACTGAAACATTGAGCGGTAACACGAGCAGATGCCATGGCTTCATGCTCAGCAGAGAGACATCTTCCCGCAGCCAATAGACCCTCGCCTTTTATTGGCAGAAAGCATTCCAAAGGAATATCGTAATAATCCTCATACAGCCATACTAATTTAGGCTTATCTCCACTATGAAGTTCAATCGGCCATGGAGATCGTGCAATAGATGATGCATTTTTCTTCTTATTTAATACATCTTCGTTTTTTAAGACCTCTAATCCTTGGATCTGTCTAGATTGACGTATTCCCACTTGAACACTAGTTTCGTTCACATATGCATTTTCACAGCCAGGTAAGTATTCCCTGAAGAACTGCTCATATTGCCGAACCTGCTTTCGACCCTCTTGCTCTGCTTCGGTTAGATCCACATAATTAAGAGGGTTTAACTCTCTACCATCCCTGCCGATTACACGAGTGCAATTGCATAGCAGTTCATTATCTTTAGGCGTTGGGAATAGAAATATTTTTGTGCGTGGTAACTTGTATTTACCCGATTTATTGCACTCAATTATTTGCTCAGTCACGCTTTTTGGCATGATGGAATCATTTCCATAAAAATCCAGAAAACGATTTACATTAACCCCGCCTATACGAAATATTGCAGTAGGATTTTGGACTCTCCCATCCTGGCCCATAAAGGTTTCTAAGCCAGTCATTGCGAAAATATCAGCATCTCCGCTAGCATCAATGACGATTTTTGAGCGAATTTCCAAAATACCTTGTTTTGTGTACGCTGTAACGCCAGCAATACGATCCCCATCCAAAAGCGTTCCAATTACTGTAGCGTGGTAAATAATATTGACTCCACTTTCCTCTAGGAGATCATCTGCGCTTTCTCGCCATACTAAGGGGTCGTGAACTAAGGTATAGGTTTCACCGTAACGAATAGGATCTGTTAAGCCATTTCTTCTATTCATAGCATTAATGAAGTTCTCTACAAATCCTCCAATAATTTTTTCTGGCTTACCCATAGCCCCTTCGCGGGCTAAATATAAGCCACAAATAGTGCCTGACATGCCAGCAACGGCAGCCCCCCCACAAAATCCATATCTCTCTAAAAGAACAACATTAAGACCTTGCTTTGCAGCGGTGCATGATGCCGCTAACCCTGCGGCACCGCCACCTACTACAACAACATCGACATCCAATCGCGATTGTTGTCTCAAATCCTTATATGGTGATGACATGTTTTACTAATTTCCTAAGAAACAAATAAAGGGACTTAAGCGGTAGCTGTAGTTGGATTATTGGTTTTAATAAGTGAGGCGGCAAAAATTCCACAAATTACGCAACCAGCAATAAACACCCACCCCATTGTGTAATCTTTACCCACAGCAGTTACAACCACTAAGGCTGCAAATATTTTGGAACTAAATGCCGCTACCATATAACCCGCACCATTTACAAATCCCATTGCTTTTCCATACACTTCAGGCGTGAATATCTCTGCTGGCACGGTCAGGAAAGGGCCCCAAGCCATATTTGCAAAAAACCCCATTCCACATAAGGCAAAGGCCAATAAAGTGTGATCGGCATCTCCCTTAAGAGATGCCAACAAAAGAATGAACGGCGCTAATCCGATAAAGCAAACCATGATCATGATTTTGCGATTTCCATTAAATACCTTATCGGATAAATATGAAGAGGTAAAACTTCCGACTGCACCCGCTAAGAAATACAAAGCACTCCAATAGCCCATTGTTTGCAACTTGAAATGAAACACATCAGATAGATACAGAGGAGTCCAAACCAATGCTCCATAGAATGTTACTTGCATCACAATATCAATAAAGATAACAGCGATATAGCTTCTATTTTTGAATAATTCTAAAAATGTGAAATTTCGCTGAGCTAGAATTTTGCTCTGAACATCTTTAAAATTATCTCCCTTAAGAATTCCGGCATCAATTTCATCTTTATACGCATATTGCAATTCTTCTGGCGTAATATTTTTATATTGTTCTGGCCGATCAAATATCAGAACGGCGATGAGAACTAAAGGAATCACGCCTAAAGTAGCTGTGATATAGAACACCAGACGCCAATCGCCAGTTTCAGCTGCTAACTGTGTTGCAAATATGCTTGCCCAAGCAGGTGTTAAGATCCAAGCCCAAGATAAAACTGACTGCGCTCTAGCTCTTCCGTTTTTATTAAACCAACGCATCAGAATTCGTGCAGACGGTACATACTCTGTTCCAATCAGCAATCCAAAAAGAGCCATTCGAAAGAAATATTCAGCAGGAGTTTGAATGAGCCCCATCCACGCCGTCATGATAGACCATGCGATCACAGAAAAAATGAGAATTTTCTTGGCGCCAAAACGATCGGTTAAGACACCAGAAATATATTGTGCAGGTCCATAACAAAGTAACATCAAGAAGGCACCTGTACCAATATCGGAAGTAGTTAATCCAAGATCTTTGGCAATCATGGGATTTAAGACGTTGGTTTTAACCCTATCTAAATATTGAATGCTGTATGCAATGAAAAGGGTTATAGCGATTACCCAGCGGTATCCAATCTTATTGATCATTTCTTGTCTCCTTCTTGATATATTTGTAATATATCAGCGAAGAAAATAAATAAAATATAGGTATTTATACCTATGATGCAACTCAAAGGTGTAAAAAGAGGTCTTTTGTAAAAGTTTCTGAAATATCGATGACAGAATTACAGTGGAAAGTTGTCTTAGCCTCATCACCAGAGGCAATTGCGCGGGCTAAATTTGCATGAGCCAACCCCACCAGCTTGAGGTTATTAAATTTTTTGTGGTAAAGGTAGAAAAATCGTTGAGATTTTGTGTGCAGAGGATGCAAAGCTTTTTCAGCATAGATATTTCTTGCGGCTCTAGCCACATAGCGTTTGATATCAAAGTGATATCGTAAATAATCTAAGACATCATTTTTTTTGCCCGCAGCTTCAATTAGTTTCGCGATCTGTAATAACTCTTTACGCTCATCATCAGTAGCTCTTAACGCCGCACTGACTGACACAAGCTGCTCAATTACCCTTCTGAGTTCAAGCACCCTCAATTGATCTTCGATAGATACCTCTGGAACGGTAATTCCAACGCGCTTAACAACAGTTAAGAGTCCATCATAGGAAAGTCGAACAATAGCCTCCCTTACGGGCGTTCTTCCAATTTTTAATAAGTCACTTAACTGACCCTCAGTCCACTGAGAACCGGGTTGAAGCTTTAAGGTAACGAAATACTCTTCTAGTAATCTCTGCGCTTTATCTACAAGGGAGGCCGTAGATGAAAATTTACCTGTAACAAAAATATTGCTTTTAATTTTCATTTTAAAAATTTGTCCACTGGAGGATGGTTGGTCAGTAAGGGCAATATCATGCTCTATTAGAACCATATCAGCATAAAGCTTATTTACCAAATATTTACCAGTTATGCCTTTGGTCTGCCCAGCACGATTCGAACGTGCGACCTGGGCCTTAGCTAAATTTGGCGCACAAGGCTTCAACAAATATATCGGCCTGATTAACTGCCCAAGTGGCATCTTCTTCTAAGATGGAGTCACCCTTATAGTCCGCCATCAATCGAAGATCCTCAACCTTGTTTAGGGACTTGCCAAGCTCTACGGAAACTTGACCAGATTTAACAAGCTCAAGACTAAATTTTGAAATAAGACCGCTATGGGTTTTCGTATTAACTGTTGACTCGCTGACACCAGATGCTAAAAGGGCTGCCCTAGCAGCATCAAACATCGCATAATAAGCGCGGTTGCAAGCACCATCAACATCCCCAGCATTTAACAAAATTCGAGCTGAAGTTGCTGCAGTTTGAGCTTTA
>Ga0194047_10000824_pt1 | contig 19726 bp, 16 predicted proteins | sample JunL225m_MetaG_2_FD_160070 | JGI IMG/M metagenome (GOLD analysis project Ga0194047, IMG submission 160070) | Anoxic zone freshwater microbial communities from boreal shield lake in IISD Experimental Lakes Area, Ontario, Canada - Jun2016-L221-5m | ecosystem: Environmental > Aquatic > Freshwater... | reverse complement strand
CAGCTATATATTCATATACGCCTGCAGGGCAGTAGCGTTGTTCTGGACCTGCATACGTCTTGAGATTGATATCCACTGGTACAGAATCATTTTTCAAGGTTAAATGAACCGGCTGATTTTCTGCATGGTTGGTATTGGAGATAAATACCGAGGAGAGGCGATCAAAGGTCAGTTCGCCGTCTGGTTTTGGATACTCTATAGGCTTATGAAGTGCTGCGGGTTCTAGGCATTCATGGTCTGCATGTTTGATGTGGACTGTCCATGGCATATTGCCGCCTAAGAGCTTTTGTTCTATGCCAACCATCAAGGTACCAAGATAAAGTCCTTTAGACATCCAAGGCTTGAAGTTCCGCGCTTGATTTAGTTCGGTATAGAGCCAGCTATTTTGGAATGCTGTTGGATATGCCGATAGAACATCGGCAGAGCGATTTTCATGAATAGCAACTACTGCCGCTTCGGCCGCCAACATACCTGTTTTAATCGCAGCATGACTACCTTTAATGCGTGAGGCATTGAGAAAGCCTGCATCACAGCCAATCAAAGCACCACCAGGAAATACGGTTTTAGGTAAGCTATTTAATCCGCCAGCAGTCAGAGCGCGTGCTCCGTAAGCAATTCGTTTGCCGCCTTCAAATGTTTGACGAATCTTAGGATGTAATTTATAGCGTTGGAACTCCTCAAAAGGAGAGAGGTAAGGGTTCTTATAAGAAAGTCCAACTACCAAGCCAACAGCAACCTTGTTATCTCCTAAATGATAGAGAAATGAGCCGCCATAAGTATCACTCTCCAATGGCCAGCCGGCAGTGTGAACGACTAGGCCAGGCTTACTTTGAGAGGGTTTAACCTCCCAGAGCTCTTTAATGCCAATGCCATAGCTTTGTGGATCAGCATCTTTATCTAAGGCAAATTTGGAAATGAGTTGCTTGCCAAGATGCCCACGAGATCCTTCAGCGAAGAGTGTGTACTTAGCGCGTAGCTCCATCCCTAGCTGGAACTGATCAGTAGGTTTACCTTCTTTATCGAGACCCATCGAGCCAGTAATGACTCCACAGACCGCACCTTGCTCGTTGTATAAAATTTCTGCCGCCGGAAATCCAGGGAAAATTTCTACGCCAAGATTTTCAGCTTGTTGACCTAGCCAGCGAGTGACATTGGCTAAGCTAACAATGTAGTTACCTTCATTCTTAAAGCAGTGGGGCAACATCCAATTGGGAACTTGATAAGAATTATCCGATGTAAGGAATAAAAATTGATCTTGGGTCACTGCAGTTTCCAGTGGGGCGCCCATTTCCTTCCAGTTAGGAAAGAGTTCGGTGAGGGCTTTAGGATCCATTACTGCGCCAGACAAAATGTGGGCGCCGATCTCAGAGCCCTTTTCGAGTACGCACACGCTAATATCTTTACCGGAGGAGTTAGCTAGTTGTTTAGCCTTAATTGCTGCTGAGAGACCAGCGGGACCGCCGCCAACGATGACTAGGTCATAGTCCATAGACTCCCTGGGCCCAAATTGCTCTACTAGTTCTGCAGCATTCATTCCAATTCCTCAAAAATAGGCTTTTTAACCCCCATTAGTTTAGTGCGAATAGCCAAAAACCAATTTAGTGCCTATGTAGTGCCTAAGCAGTGCCTAATCTGCCCAGACTTGGGAGCCTGAAGCGTTATGATTGCGTTTTTACCCATTTTGGCAATTATTAGGACAAAGCAATGAATAAAACCTACCCATCGGCAGCAGATGCCCTAAGGGATATCTTAAAAGACGGACAAAAACTCGGCGTTGGTGGTTTTGGTCTATGCGGTATCCCTGAGGCTTTAATAGAGGCAGTAAAAGAACTTGGCGCACAAAATTTGACCGCTGTATCCAATAACGCTGGCGTGGATGGTTTTGGCCTAGGTATTTTGTTGAATTCTCGCCAAGTAAAGAAAATGGTTGCATCTTATGTGGGTGAGAACAAAGAATTTGAACGCCAATATCTTGCAGGTGAGTTGGAATTAGAGTTCACTCCACAAGGTACTCTGGCAGAAAAATTACGCGCTGGTGGTTGCGGTATTCCTGCCTTCTATACAAAGACTGGTGTCGGCACATTGGTTGCTGAGGGTAAAGAGGTAAAAGAATTTGATGGTGAAAAATATATTATGGAGCGCTCGATTGTTACCGACATTTCTCTGGTGAAGGCCTGGAAAGCCGATCGTTCTGGTAATTTGGTCTATCGACATACTGCCCGTAATTTCAACCCAGTGGTTGCTATGGCAGGGAAGATTACGGTTGCTGAAGTAGAAGAGATTGTTGAAAACGGTGCTTTAGATCCTGCTGAAATACACACCCCAAGTATTTACGTGCACCGCCTTGTGATTAATCGTAGCCCTGAGAAGCGCATTGAACAGCGCACTATCTCGGCTGCTCGCTAAGTAACTCAAAGAACACTTAAAAGAATTTAGGAAGATCAAAATGCCTTGGACTAGAGATGAGATGGCAGCACGTGCTGCTAAAGAGTTAAAAGACGGTTATTACGTAAACTTGGGAATCGGTATTCCGACCTTAGTAGCCAATCATGTGCCAGCAGGTATAGAAGTATGGCTGCAGTCTGAAAATGGCTTACTAGGTATCGGGCCATTTCCAACCGAAGATCAGATTGATGCTGATTTAATTAATGCAGGCAAACAAACTATTACGACTTTGCCTGGCTCTTCTATTTTTTCATCAGCTGATGCGTTCGGCATGATTCGCGGTGGAAAAATTAACATTGCATTTTTAGGCGCAATGCAAGTAAGCGAACATGGTGATATCGCCAACTGGATGATTCCGGGCAAGATGGTTAAAGGCATGGGCGGTGCAATGGATTTGGTTGCAGGCGTAAAACATGTAGTGGTCTTGATGGAGCACGTTGCTAAAAAGAAGGATGGCTCAGAAGAACTCAAGATTCTGCCTAAATGCACATTGCCATTAACGGGTGTAGGTGTAATTAGTCAAATCATTACTGATCTTTGTGTTTTAGATGTCACTCCTGCTGGTTTGAACTTGGTTGAATTAGCCCCGGGAGTCACTAAAGAAGAGGTAATCGCCAAAACGGGTGCCCCTGTCGATACAAGCGGTTTCTAACCCTTCTCATCGTTTAATGAAATAATGGGATCACCATGTCGGGATCCCATTCTTCACCTTCAGCAAAGCCTACGGCTCAAATGAGCTCTGATCTAGATCCTTCTTTGCACGCCCATAAAAAGGGCGATGCTCAGCATACTCATAGCAAGCAAGTTTCAAATCAAAATTTACTCTTAATTGCTCTCGTGCTGACTCTTGGGTTTGCAGGAGTCGAGGGCGCTGCCGCTTATTTTGCTAATTCATTAGCCTTGATTTCCGATGCAGGTCATATGGTGACTGATGCTGCTGCTTTAGGTTTGGCGCTCTTAGCGCAAATTATTTCTCGTCGCCCCCCTTCACCAAAGCATTCTTTTGGTTTTGGTAGAGCAGAAGCCTTAGCTGCCTTTGTCAATAGTATTGCAATGCTGGCTTTGGTTGTATGGATTGTGTTTGAGGCAATCAGTCGCTTCTATGACCCCCATAAAGTCGATGGCTTGACAGTGACTGTCGTAGCTAGTATTGGCCTGCTCATGAATATTGTGGTTGCTTGGGTTCTGTCACGCGATAAGAAAAGCGTGAATACCCGCGCAGCTCTAGTTCATGTCATGGGCGATTTGTTGGGATCGATTGCTGCCCTGATTGCCGGTGTTGTCATTCAGTTGACCGGATGGATGCCAATTGATGCGATTCTTTCTATCTTGGTTTCCCTTTTGATTCTTAAATCAACTATTTCTATTCTCAAAGAGTCTTATCACTTTCTCATGGAGGGGGTGCCATTACATATTGATTATTTAAAAGTTGGCAGGGATCTCAAAAGTGTGCCGGGCGTTTTGGCAGTCCACGATCTTCATGTCTGGGAAATGACCCCTAGCTTTCCAGCATTAATTGGCCATATAGAAATTGCAAACATGCAAGAGTGGCCACAAATCATGTCTCGTATCAACCTCATGCTCTTAGATAAACATGGCATTGATCATGTGACATTACAGCCCGAGGAGTTCCATGGTGCAGATGAGCATACTCATGATGATCTCTCAACACCAGTAAATTATCAGGGCGATACTTTTTATGTGCAATGCATTTCTGGTGATAGCACCCATCGTATGGCTTATCACGCTTGGGGCAATCCTAGCAATCCCAGAGTCTTGCTCTGCGTACATGGCCTGACAAGGCGTGGCAGTGACTTTAAGACTCTTGCTGAGTCAATGTGTAATGACTATTACGTGGTTTGCCCTGATGTAGTGGGTAGAGGTGACTCTGACCGATTGAGTAACCCCATGCAATATGCTGTTCCACAGTACGTTGCTGATATTGCTCAACTTGTAAAATCGCTTGGCGTATCACAAGTCAACTGGTTGGGAACTTCAATGGGCGGTCTGATTGGTATGGTTTATGCGGCAATGCCAAACTCCCCGATTTGTAGAATATTGATTAATGATGTGGGTCCAAAAATTGAGCCTGAAGCTATCAAGCGCTTAGGTTCTTATGTAGGACAGCCATTTTCATTTGCTAGCAGAGCTGATGCGCTCAAACGCTTAAATCAAATCTGCGCATCCTTTGGTGAGCACACTCCAGATGAGTGGGAAACCTATAACGGCCCCATGTTGATCGAACGAAATGGTTTATGGATCATGCATTACGACCCTGATATTGCTGTGCCATTTGCCTCTGTCAATCCCATCATGGCTAAGGCAGGTGAGATGGCAATGTGGCATGCGTTTAAGCAAATTCATATTCCGATGCTGATTGTCCGTGGCGCCCAATCAGATTTACTGTCCGCAGCTACAGTTGCCGAGATGTGCAAAGTGAATCCTTATGCACATAGTATTGAGATTCCAAATGTGGGTCATGCACCTGCATTTGTGAAAAAAGAACAAATCGCTCTAGCAAAAGAATTTTTCAGCTAAGGCTTAGCTGCCAATGGCAAATGTCTCCAGCAAACCAATATTCATTGATGCTTGGTATGGTGAGCCGGCAGAAAGTCATGCTGCTGGTGTTTTACAAATACTCCAAGGCCTCAATTTAGATGAGGCAACCTTAACTGCCGCTAGTAATATTGCACGTACCCATGGTAGAGAAGCGCTGACCAAGCTGATCGGTGAAGAATCTACCAAGCTATTGATTGGTTATCGAGGATTACGTCAAGCACAAGCAAAACTAGTGCGTGACGATGGTGGTTTAAGCGTCACAGGCCAAGAAGAGATGTTGCGCAAGATGCTGCTTGCGTTTGGCGATGATCTGCGGGTAGTCCTCATCTATTTAGCTTCCCGTCTGCAAACGCTGCGCTGGGTTACTCAAGAGAAAATATCGATGTCTTCTTCTTGGGCACAAGAGATTCTGAATATCGATGCTTCATTAGCTAACCGACTGGGTATTTGGCAAATGAAGTGGGAGATGGAAGACTTGGCATTTAGAGCTAAGTCGCCAGATACCTATCGCGACATTGTGAAGATGCTTGATGCTAAAAGAATTGAGCGTCAGTCATTTATTGATCGCATTGCTCTGCAACTTCAAGAGGAGCTGACAATAGGTCATATTGCTGGTGAGGTTCTAGGCAGGCCAAAACATATCTATAGCATCTGGAAAAAGATGCAAGGTAAGTCACTAGACTTTGCTGATCTCTATGATGTAAGGGCATTTAGGGTCTTGGTTGCAGATGTCAAATCTTGTTATGCAGTCTTAGGTATCGTACATAACATCTGGCAGCCAGTACCGCGTGAGTTTGATGATTACATTGCAAGGCCAAAACCCAATGGCTATCAATCACTGCATACAGTGGTAATGAATGAAGATGGTGCTGCTTTTGAGATTCAGGTGCGCACTCAAGATATGCATCAGCAAGCTGAGTTCGGTTTAGCAGCGCACTGGCGTTATAAAGAGGGTGCTTATATTGGGATGGCTACACCACCTAAACCCACCAAGACAAATAAACCTAGCGCTCTACATCAGGAGGGTACCCATAGCGCAGAGGTCGCTTATGAAAGGCAGATCGCTTGGGCAAGACAATTGATTTCTTGGAAGGAAGATGCGTGGGAGCAACTCAAGCATCATGAAATAGACGATCACATCTATGTGCTCACACCCTTAGGTAAGGTGATCTCCCTTGAGAAAGGTTCTACCCCGATTGACTTTGCTTATGCGGTTCATACCAATTTAGGCCATCGCTGCCGTGGCGCACGCGTCGATGGTGCAATGGTGCCATTAGAGACTGCATTACAAAATGGTCAAACCATTGAAATCATTGCAGTCAAGCATGGCGGTCCTTCACGAGACTGGATTAGTCCAGATAAACACTACTTACGCTCACAGAGAGCGCGCTCCAGAGTGCGCGCTTGGTTTAATGCGCTAGATGATGAGGAGACTGGAGTTGCGGCAAAGCCCACAGAGTCAAAGCTTGAAGGAAGTCCAGAAGTAAAAGTTCCTGCCCCAGAAATTGTTCTGCGTCATAGCACTCGTAAAACTGGGCAGAGTGGTGATGTTTTAGTCGTTGGTGTAGATTCTTTACTAACGCAATTAGCACGTTGTTGCCGACCAGTTCCACCGGATGTAATTGCAGGATTTGTGACTCAGGGTAGAGGGGTCTCAATTCATCGACGTTCATGTAAAACCTTCAGAGGACTCTTAGAGAGAGCCCCTGAACGCGTTATTCAAACAGCTTGGACTGCTAAGGCCAACTCAGGTTCTGAGAACGATCTAAAGCGGGTGTTCCCGGCTGACTTGGTAGTTAGTGGGGTAGATCGCCAAGATCTGATGCGCGAGCTCTTTGAGCTGTTGACTCGGCAGGGTGTTCACGTGATTGATCTGCGTAAATCAGCTAAAAAAGGCCTCGCCCAGATCCTTTTAACGGTTGAGGTGAAGGATTCTGAAGTATTGCGTTTAGTTCAAAATAGCCTGGAGGAGGTCAAAGGGGTCACCCAAGTGCGTCGCCGGTGATAAACTCTATGGCTGTATAGGCTCGTAGCTCAGCTGGTTAGAGCACCACCTTGACATGGTGGGGGTCGTTGGTTCGAGTCCAATCGAGCCTACCAACGAATAAGACCCAGTGGGGAAACCCAAGGCGCGGATGCCCATAAGCTGCCGCGCTTTATTTTTAGGTCATAGTAGTAAAACGGAAGTTCAGTAAATAAGATGGAGTCATCATGTTAGTTGTTACTCTGCCCGATGGATCAAAACGTGAGTTTGAGGCTCCCGTTCGCGTAGCGGATGTGGCCCAAAGCATCGGAAGTGGTCTTGCAAAAGCAGCCTTAGGCGGCATTGTTGATGGCAAGATGGTTGATACGAGTTTTGTCATTGATCAAGATAGTCAGTTGGCCATCATTACTGACAAGAGTCCTGAAGCTCTTGAGATCGTACGTCATTCCACAGCACATCTGTTGGCATACGCTGTAAAAGAGTTGTTCCCAGATGCGCAAGTCACAATTGGTCCAGTGATAGACAACGGTTTTTATTATGACTTCTCTTATCACCGCCCCTTTACTCCAGATGACTTAGCAGCTTTAGAAAAGAAAATGACTGAGCTTGCTAAAAAAGATGAGCCAGTTACTCGGACTGTGATGCCGCGCGATGATGCCGTTAAATTCTTCAAAGATCAGGGCGAAAACTATAAAGCAGAATTGATTGCAAGCATTCCACAAGGCGAAGATGTTTCCTTGTACGCAGAAGGTAATTTCACTGATTTATGTCGTGGACCCCATGTTCCATCTACTGGTAAGTTAAAAGTATTTAAGTTGCAAAGTGTTGCTGGCGCTTATTGGCGTGGCGATAGTAAGAATGAGATGTTGCAGCGTATTTATGGCACAGCCTGGTTACGCAAAGAAGATCAAGATGCGTATTTGCATATGCTTGAAGAGGCAGAGAAGCGCGATCACCGACGTCTTGGAAAATTGCTTGACCTCTTTCATTTTCAATCTGAGGCTCCCGGTCTAGTTTTCTGGCATCCAAAAGGTTGGTCGATCTGGCAAGAAGTTGAGCAGTACATGCGACGCGTGTATCAGCAAGAAGGCTACCAAGAAGTAAAGGCCCCGCAAATTTTGGACCGTGGTCTTTGGGAAAAATCGGGTCACTGGGAAAACTATAAAGAGAATATGTTCACGACGGAGTCGGAGAATCGTGCTTATGCATTAAAGCCGATGAACTGTCCTGGTCATGTACAAATTTATAACTCTGGTCTACATAGCTATCGCGAGTTGCCATTGCGCTTTGGTGAGTTTGGTCAATGTCACCGCAATGAACCATCCGGTGCATTGCATGGTTTGATGCGCGTTCGTGGTTTTACGCAAGACGACGGCCATATTTTCTGCACTGAAGATCAAATTCAGTCTGAAGTAGCCAGCTTTGATAAAGCAGTTCGCGACGTCTATCAAGACTTTGGGTTTACTGAAGTGGCCGTCAAGCTCGCTTTGCGCCCTGCTAAACGCGTTGGTGACGATGCAATTTGGGATAAAGCTGAAGAGGCCCTGCGTGGCGCCTTGAAGGCTTCGGGCCAAGAATGGGAAGAATTGCCAGGTGAGGGGGCTTTTTATGGCCCGAAGATCGAATACCACCTAAAAGACTCGATTGGGCGTACTTGGCAGTGTGGCACGATTCAGGTGGATTTCTCGATGCCAGAGCGTTTAGGTGCTGAATATGTGGCGGAAGACAACAGCCGCAAGACCCCAGTCATGCTGCATAGGGCAATTGTGGGCTCTTTAGAGCGTTTTATCGGTATTTTGATTGAAAACCACGCAGGAAACATGCCAGTTTGGCTTGCCCCGACCCAGGCTGTAGTCCTTAATATCTCCGGAAATTCTGCTGCATATGCACAACAAGTCCAGCAATCGCTGAAAAAACAAGGGTTTAGAGTTGAATCCGATTTGCGGAATGAGAAAATTACGTATAAAATACGCGAGCACGCATTACAGAAGATCCCATTTTTATTAGTTGTAGGGGATAAAGAATCTGAAAGTAATACGGTAGCCGTTCGTGCCCGTGGCGGAGTGGATTTAGGTGTAATGCCTCTTGATGCCTTCGTTGCCCGACTCCAGCAGGATATATCCCAGAAAGTCGGACCCGAGCCTAGCTAGGGGTTGAGCGGTTTTTATTGTTTTTTTAAAGGAATTAAGAAGATCGCTACTGAAAAATTGCAGCGCATTAATCGGGAAATTACTGCTCCTGAAGTGCGTTTGATTGGAATTGATGGAGAGCCCATCGGTGTAGTTAAGTTGAGTGAAGCCCTGGCAGCAGCAGAAGAGAAAGAGACCGATCTGGTTGAAATTGCTCCAACAGCTGAACCACCTGTAGTCCGGATCATGGACTTTGGCAAATTCAAGTACCAAGAAGCTAAGCGGATGCATGAAGCAAAGCTCAAGCAAAAAGTGATTCAGGTAAAGGAAGTTAAATTCCGTCCTGGCACAGATGATGGTGACTACGGTGTGAAGCTTCGCAATCTAATCCGCTTTTTGGAAGATGGCGATAAGACAAAGATTACGTTGCGGTTTCGGGGTCGTGAAATGGCCCACCAAGAAATCGGAGCAAGAATGTTGGAACGTTTGAAATTGGACCTTGTTGAGCATGGCCAAGTTGAACAGTTTCCAAAAATGGAAGGCCGCCAGATGGTGATGGTACTGGCCCCCATTCGTAAGGCTAAGTAATCAGGTTTTACCTGGTTCTTATGTAGGGAGGCGTTGTAAAACGCTGGCAGTTTGAAGTGCTGCTGGGTACAGGAAGAGTAACCGTCGGTTACCACCTATGTTGCACAAGTGAAAGAAGGGGTGCTTTATGCCCAAGATGAAGAGCAAGAGTAGCGCTAAAAAGCGCTTCACGGTTCGCGCAGGCGGAACGATCAAACGAGGTCAGGCTTTCAAACGCCACATCCTCACCAAGAAAACCACTAAGAACAAGCGTCATTTGCGTGGTTCCACAGAAGTTGCGAAAGCTGACGTTAAGTCAATTCGCTCCATGCTTCCATACGCTTAACCTCAGACTAGATTAGGAGAATCAAATGCCAAGAGTCAAACGTGGGGTTACAGCAAGAGCCCGTCATAAGAAAATCACTGATGCCGCAACAGGTTACCGCGGACGTCGTAAAAATGTATTCCGTATTGCTAAGCAAGCAGTTATGCGTGCTGGTCAATATGCCTATCGTGACCGTCGCAATAAGAAACGCGTATTCCGTGCTTTATGGATTGCTCGTATCAACGCGGCAGTTCGTCAGCATGACATGACCTATAGCGTATTCATGAATGGTATGAAGAAGGCGTCAATCGATCTCGATCGTAAAGTGCTTTCCGATATGGCCATTGCTGACAAAGCGGCTTTTGCTGCTTTGGTTACTCGGATTAAATCCGTAGTAAACGCTGCGGCTTAATTCTTAGTTTTTTAAAAACTAAGCTGCAATGCTTTCTCTCGACCACATTGTCGAGGATGCTAAACGTGATTTCCTCGGAGCTGTTGATTCAGCAGCTCTAGAGGACGCGAAAGCCAAGTATCTCGGTAAATCAGGTGTTCTCACTGAGCGTTTAAAAGCGCTTGGTGGAATGTCGCCTGAGGAGCGCAAGAGTGCTGGCGCCCAAATTAATGAAGTCAAAACTCAAGTAGAAGTTGCATTGCAAGAGCGTCGCCAGGCTTTGGCTGATGCTGTGTTGATGCAACGTCTTGCGGCTGAATCGATTGATGTTTCTATGCCTGGCCGTGGCCAAGCGGTAGGTAGCTTACACCCGGTGATGCGCACTTGGGAGCGAGTTGAAGAGATCTTTCGCTCAGTGGGTTTTGATGTTGCAGATGGCCCTGAAATTGAAACTGATTGGTTTAATTTCACTGCCTTGAATAGTCCTGAGAATCATCCCGCACGTTCAATGCAGGACACTTTTTATATCGATGGCAAAGACTCGAATGGGAAGCCATTGTTGTTACGAACTCATACCAGCCCTATTCAGGTTCGTTATGCGAGTGAGCATGTCAAGAAGTATGCAAACGCAGATGTGATGCCACCCATTAAGGTCATTGCACCAGGTAGAACCTATCGTGTAGACAGTGATGCTACCCATTCACCAATGTTTCATCAGGTTGAAGGTTTGTGGATTGCAGAGAACGTCTCCTTTGCAGATCTCAAAGGTGTATATACCGATTTCTTAAGAACCTTTTTTGAGACGAATGAATTGCAAGTACGTTTCCGGCCTTCGTATTTCCCATTTACAGAGCCATCTGCAGAAATCGATATGGCCTTTAGTAGCGGTAAACTTGCTGGCCGTTGGTTAGAAATTTCTGGTGCAGGGCAGGTTCATCCAAATGTCCTGCGCAATATGGGCATTGATCCCGAGCGCTATACCGGTTTTGCTTTTGGCTCTGGTTTAGAGCGCTTAAGCATGTTACGTTATGGCGTAGATGATTTACGTCTTTTCTTTGAAAACGATTTACGTTTCTTAGCGCAGTTTCCCGCATAAGAGAATATAGATAAGCTATGCAATTTTCTGAATCCTGGCTTCGTCAGTATGTAAACCCATCGCAGAGTAGCGATGCGCTAGGCCATGCTATGACCATGGCAGGTTTAGAAGTTGAAGAGCGACATTCAGTAGCACCAGAATTTACCAAGATCGTTGTCGCACAAATCCTCTCTGCTGAGCAACATCCTGATGCAGATCGTTTACGAGTTTGTAAAGTAGATGCTGGTACAGGTCAAGAATTGCAAATTGTGTGTGGTGCGCCTAACGCGCGCGCTGGCATCAAGATTCCTTGTGCCTTAGTTGGCGCAGAATTGCCTCCATCTGAACCCGGCGGCAAGCCATTCATGATTAAGGTAGGCAAATTACGTGGTGTAGAAAGCCAAGGCATGCTGTGTTCTGGTCGTGAACTTGGCCTTGGTGACGATCATGAGGGCATCCTAGAGTTACCCGCAGATGCACCAGTTGGAAAAGATATTCGTGACTATCTAGATTTGGATGATCAAATCTTTGTGATTAAGCTAACGCCTAACAAAGCGGATTGCTTATCTTTAATGGGAATGGCAAGAGAAGTATCTGCTATTACTGGAGCTGCACTCTGTGCCCCTAAATGGAACCCACCGGCAGTATCAATACAAGATAAACGTAAAGTCACGGTGGAGAATAAAGAGCTCTGCGGTCGCTTTGCCGGACGCGTGATTCGTGGAGTTAATCCACAAGCAAAAACACCCGATTGGATTGTGAAGCGTTTATCACGTGCTGGACAAAGAAGTATTTCAGCGCTAGTTGATCTTTCTAACTACGTCATGTTAGAAATGGGTCAACCTACCCATGTATTTGATATTGATAAGTTAGAGGGTGATATTCAGGTTCGTTGGGCAAAAGCCGGTGAAACGCTGGAATTGCTTAATGGCCAAACAGTTACTTTAATTGGCCCAGACTCTTCAGGCAAGATGCAAGAAGCTGGGGTGGTTGCAGATCAAAAAGGTCCAGTAGCGCTTGCAGGAATCATGGGCGGTAATCACTGCGCTGTTAGTGATGACACGACAAATATTTATGTAGAGGCGGCTTATTGGTTGCCTTGGGCTATTCAGGGGCGTGCCCGCCGTTTTAATTTCAGTACTGATGCATCCCATCGTTTTGAGCGCGGCGTAGATCCCCAAAATACGGTTCATTGCCTTGAGTATCTATCAGCCCTGATTCTAGAGATCTGTGGCGGTCAAGTAGGGCCTGTAGATGATCAAATTTTGAATGTTCCAGAGCGTAAGGCAGTGCGCATGCGCTTGGCTCGTGCTCAAAAAGTGATCGGCATTCCTCTTAAAAATGAAGTAGTCGCAGACATATTTAAGCGCCTTGCTTTTGAATTTAAACAAGAGGGCGATGTATTTGTTGTGATGCCCCCAAGCTATCGCTTCGATATTGAAATCGAAGAAGATTTAATAGAAGAAGTTGCACGTCTTTATGGCTTTGAAAATATTCCTGATCAGCCACCGTTAGCTTCATTAAAGATGAGCGCAAGAGCAGAAGCCAAGCGTGGTGTTCATCTTTTGCGCCAGCGCTTTGCATTACAAGGCTATCAAGAGGCGGTTAATTTTGGCTTTACTGATCTTGAGAGTGAGAAACGACTTGCTGGTGCCACAGAAAAAGACATTATTGAAGTACTCAATCCGATTGCAAGTCAATATGGAGTGATGCGCAGTACTTTATGGGGCGGCTTACTGAGCAATCTCAAGGCCAATCTTAATCGTGGCGCAGGTCGTGCGCGTCTTTTTGAGTTGGGCCGTGTATTTAAGCGTGATTCTAATGTTCAAGAAGAGCCTGGCAAGGTTGCTGGCTTTAGCCAAGCGCAAAAGCTGGGAGGCTTAGCTTATGGTTCTTTTGTGCCAGAGCAATGGGCAAGCGCTAATCGTGCGGTAGATTTCTTTGATGTGAAGGGTGACATTGAAAGAGCTTTAGATCCATTACATTTCGTCACTGAAGCTGCGCAACATCCAGCTTTGCATCCAGGTCGCTCTGCACAGATCTTTCTAAAAACCAATGCTGGAAAAGTATCAGTCGGATGGATTGGTGAATTACATCCAGGTTTACAACAAACTTATGAGCTTGCTCAAGCACCAGTGTTGTTTGAATTGGATGTAGATCCTATTCAGGAATTGGGCTTACCTATGCCACAAGAGCTGAGTAAGTTTCCAGCAGTGCAACGTGACTTAGCTGTAGTGGTTAAGCAAAATGTTTCTACACAATCTTTATTAGATGCAATGAGTGCTGCAAAGCAAAATTTTGTTCGTACGATTGAACTTTTTGATGAATTTAAGCCTAAGGCAGGTTCTAGCAGTATGGCTGATGATGAGAAGAGTTTAGCTTTCCGCATCACTTTATTAAATCCGCAAGAAACACTGCAGGACCCCCAAATTGATGCCGTAATGGCTGCTTTATTGGGCGCCGTAGAAAAAAATTGCGCAGCCCGTCTGCGCTAGGTTTAGTATTACAGAAATACCAAATTAATAGCCACAGAAGAGACTTGCAATGAGTGAACTAATGACCAATGACACTGTTACCAAGAATGAGCTATCAGAGGCGCTCTTTGATCAGGTTGGCTTAAATAAACGCGAAGCAAAAGACATGATTGATGCATTCTTTGATCGAATTGGCCATTCTCTCGAAGCGGGTGTTGAGGTAAAGATTTCAGGCTTTGGTAATTTCCAGTTGCGCAATAAATCGGCTCGTCCTGGCCGAAATCCAAAAACAGGTCAAATGATTCCAATAGCAGCAAGACGTGTAGTTACTTTTCATGCAAGTCAGAAGCTCAAAGATGTAGTGGAGTCACATGCTAGAGAAAACCGAGTTTGATGCAAGCTCGGCACTCCCGAGCTCTCAACTTCCCCCAATCCCAGCGAAACGTTACTTTACGATTGGTGAAGTAGCGGAGTTGTGTGGTGTACGTTCACATGTATTGCGTTATTGGGAGCAAGAGTTTTCTCAGCTTAGTCCACAAAAGCGCCGCGGTAACCGCCGCTACTATCAGCACCATGAAGTAGTTTTGATCCGTAAAATCAGAGCACTTCTTTACGAAGAAGGTTTCACAATCAGTGGAGCTCGAAATCGCCTTGAAGAAGTGCGTGGAGAGCTACGCCTACGAGATGAATTACAAGCGGTTCTGCAAATTCTCTCTAAATAGTAGCTGATACAATTTTGTTTTTCGTCGGGGCGTAGCGCAGCCTGGTAGCGTACATGCATGGGGTGCATGTGGTCGGAGGTTCAAATCCTCTCGCCCCGACCATTGAGTTTTAGTGGTTTAATTTATTTCATGACAAACATCCAAAACCCCGCTGCAAAAATAAAAGCGCTAGATCCAAATCAAACTAATTACTTTGGGCTTAACATCCCCTTTTTAGATCACTTGGGAGTGGTTGCTGAGTATGTACAAGATGGTAAATCTCGCATCAGCCTTGAGCTAAAGCCCGAATTTACTAACAGCTTCGCGGTTGCACATGGGGGGCTCATCATGACCTTACTAGACTTTGCTATGGCAGCTGCAGCTCGTAGTGCGGCTAAGCATCCTTTAGGGGTAATTACGATCGATATGACTACCAGCTTTCTACGCCCTAGTATTGGCAAAATTGTGGTGGAAGGTAGTGTTCTTAAGGCTGGAAAGATCATCCATTACTGTGAAGCAGTGGTATTAAATGATGCTGGGCAGATTACTGCTAAAGCAAGTGGTACCTTTACCTTGAGAAGGTAGTAATTTCGATAAATTCACCATAATCGACCATAATATTTATAACGATTATCTCGATTAATGCAAATATATCAAGGATATAAGCCTTTAAATAAAAGGTTAATAATTTGTATTCTTGTTTAAATGTATTTATATATATAATTAATCTTCAATTAACTTTATTGTATTAATTCAGTTATTTTAAATAACCCCATTATTCGGAGAGAAATATCCATGTCTTCTTATAAAGACCTATTGGCTCAGCGCGAGCAATTAGATAAGCAGATTAAAGAAGTGATTGCCCGTGAAAAGGCAGATGGCATTGCTAAGGCTAAATTGATTATTGAGCAGCATGGGCTAAGTGCCTCAGACTTATTTAGCCGTAAGGCGGGCGTTAAAGGGGCTGGTGGCAAGGTGGCACCAAAGTATCGCAATCCAGCTACTGGTGAAACCTGGACTGGACGTGGCAAGGCTCCTAAGTGGATAGAAGGTAAGGACCGTAGTGGGTATTTAATCTAAGCTTCTTGGGAAGAATACAAAAAAGGCCGCAAATGCGGCCTTTTTCTTTGGACAAGAAAGCTATTAGGCGCACTTTCTGGCCATAGCTTCTATAAATAGGGGCTCTAATAGTTGGTGCCGGTCCTCATGAAGCCATGTTTGGTCATCTTCTAAGCTAGTAGCAGGATAAGCAATGATAAGTGGATTGAGGTCAATTAAGCCTTTTTCAAGCTCTTGCTTCATGTTCTCAGTTAACTGGGGCCTATTACCCATATTTTCATCTGCTAGGGCAACCACGCCAGGATGAAGCTTAATAAAACCTTCATCTACTAGTATAGGTATCCTCTGTGTGTCCTTGTTTTTACTGAGGTAATGTATTAAGTGAACCTGTTCTACTGGTGGTATCAAGGCATCCAAAAAGATCAAATCTGGCGCTATGGAAACCGCCTTCATGAGGCCCTCTAGGCTATCTACGGCTACTTCCATTTCTACCTTTAGTTGCCAGTCTAGGATGGATTCGAGAAGGTCCTCGCTATTCTCAACCCGCCTAAATATGCCCATGGCGATGCAATTTTGGCTAATTTTTTGGCGCATAGCCCTTTTTCTTCTCTGGAGCTGCTGTTCTAATGAGCTTGCAAGTATTCGCCTATGTCCTCCACGGGTTTTCCAGGCGACTAATTCTCCCAATTCCACCATCTTTTGAACAGTTCCGAGAGATACCTGCAAAATCTTGGCGCTTTGTCTGGTACTGAGATATTCCATATCTGGGGTAACGGTTTTCATATTTTCCTTAATTTCATTAATTCATTTGGAGATTTAGAGAATAAAAATCAAATAGATCTGAATCTGTCATCCCATCTTTAAAGCAAAGTAGGAAACTTCTTATTCAGTGTTTCTCGATGGGGAAATACCCCCAAATCCTAAAAATGAGGCAAAGTCCTTTATATAACCGAGGTTAATCGTGTTAAATTAGTAGGGTAGCAACAGTATTTGCACAGATCAATTCGTGAAACGGTGAAGCCGGAAAGCGAATGGTTATAACCACAGTTTGACTCGGGAAACCCGATGAAAGGTGAGCATCATGATGCAGGAATCAAGAGATAACTCTTATCTCTTTGGCGGTAACGCACCCTATGTAGAGGAACTCTACGAATCTTATTTGCATGATCCAACTTCAGTAGGTGATCATTGGCGCACTTATTTTGATAGCGTGAAGCAAGTCCCAGCTGTTGATGGGTCATCCCGAACTGACATTGCTCATGCACCCATTGTTGCCTCTTTTGCTGAGCGCGCTAAGCAAGGCCCCATCAGAACCATTTCTGATTCGGCCAGTTCTGACATGGGGCGTAAACGTGTAGCAGTTCAGCAGTTAATAGCGGCGTATCGTAACGTCGGTAATCGTTGGGCAGATATCGACCCTTTGAAGCGCACTGAGCGCCAGGACATCCCTGAGTTAGACCCCGCTTTTTACGGATTTACTGATGGCGATATGGATATCGTCTTCAATATCAGCAATACCTTCTTCGGCAGAACCGAAATGAGCTTGCGTGATTTGATGCAAGCATTGCGTGAAACATATTGCGGCACGATTGGTGTTGAGTATATGTTCATCGCTGACCAAAAGATTAAAAAGTGGTGGCAAGAGAAGTTAGAGTCGATTCGCTCAAAACCCGCATTTGATGTGGAAAAAAAGAGCCATATTTTAGATCGCGTCACTGCAGCAGAGGGCTTAGAGCGCTATCTGCAAGCAAAATATGTTGGTCAAAAACGCTTCTCTCTTGAGGGGGGCGATAGTTTTATTCCCTGCATGGATGAATTAATTCATCAAGCAGGTGCCAAAGGGGTGCAGGAGATCGTCATTGGCATGGCTCACCGCGGTCGTCTCAACGTTTTAATCAATACTCTTGGCAAAATGCCAAAAGATTTGTTTGCTGAGTTCGAACACAAAGGCCCTGAAACATTACCCGCTGGTGATGTAAAGTATCACCAAGGTTTTTCTAGCGATATCTCTACACCAACCGGCCCAGTTCACGTTTCTTTATCATTTAATCCATCTCATTTAGAGATTGTGAATCCCGTAGTCGAGGGTTCAGCACGTGCCCGTATGGATCGTCGCGGGGATGTTTTAGGTCAACAGGTATTGCCAGTGCTGGTTCATGGCGATGCTGCCATAGCTGGTCAGGGTGTGGTGCAAGAGACTTTATCGATGGCTGAGGTACGTGGCTACTCCACCGGCGGCACAGTGCACATCGTGATCAATAATCAAATCGGTTTCACTACATCAGACCCACGAGACTTACGCTCTAGTTTGTACTGTACAGACATCATGAAGATTATTGATGCGCCAGTATTGCATGTGAATGGTGATGATCCTGAGGCAGTTGTATTGGCAACTCAGTTAGCCATCGAATTTCGCACACAGTTCCACAAAGATGTGGCAATCGACATAGTTTGTTTTAGAAAGTTAGGACATAACGAGCAAGACACACCCTCGATGACTCAGCCCTTGATGTACAAAATTATTGCTGCTCATCCTGGTACACGTAAGCTATATGCTGACAAGCTAGAGGCAGAAGGATCTCTTCCTGTTGGAACGGGAGACTTGATGGTTAAGGAGTACCGTGCTGCGATGGATGCGGGTATACAGACCTCTGATCCGGTCTTGAGCAATTACAAGGGCAAGTTCGCAGTAGATTGGTCACCATTTTTGAATAAGAAATGGACTGATGAGGCTGATACAGCTATACCCTTGACGGAATGGAAGCGGCTAGCTGAACGCGTTTCAAGTGTGCGTGAAGGCTTTAAAGTACATCCCTTAGTAGAAAAGGTATTAAATGACCGCGCAGCAATGGGGCGTGGGGAAATTAATATCGACTGGGGTATGGGTGAGCACATGGCGTTCGCCTCTTTGGTAGCGAGTGGTTATCCCGTTCGTTTATCTGGTGAAGATAGTGGTCGCGGAACTTTTACTCATCGCCATGCAGTTTTGCACAATCAAAATCGTGAGAAATGGGATACCGGTGTTTATATTCCTTTACGTCACATTGCTAAAGATCAAGCACCATTTTTAGTAATTGATTCAATTTTGTCTGAAGAAGCTGTACTTGGCTTTGAGTACGGCTATGCCTCTGCAGAGCCAAATACTTTAACTATCTGGGAGGCGCAATTTGGTGACTTCGCTAATGGTGCCCAAGTAGTTATTGACCAATTTATCGCCTCTGGCGAGGTGAAGTGGGGGCGTGCTAATGGCTTAGTCATGATGTTGCCTCATGGATATGAGGGTCAAGGCCCTGAGCATTCATCAGCGCGTCTTGAGCGCTTTATGCAGTTATGCGCTGATACCAATATGCAGGTGATTCAGCCAACTACTGCAGCGCAGATCTTCCACGTATTGCGTCGTCAGATGATTCGTCAGTTCCGTAAGCCGCTGATCTTGATGACACCAAAATCATTACTCCGTAACAAAGAGGCAGCATCTCCTTTGTCAGAATTTACCAAAGGCAAATTTTATACAGTACTGCCAGAGCGCGATGAGGCAATTGTTTCTAAAGAAGTTGTCCGTTTGGTGATGTGTTCAGGTAAGGTTTATTACGACTTAGTCAAGCAACGTGCAGAGAGGAAGATTACTGACGTGGCTATCATTCGTCTAGAGCAGCTTTATCCATTTCCACACAAAGCACTTGCTACCGAGTTGAAGAAGTATCCAAAAGTGGAAGAGGTGATTTGGTGCCAGGACGAGCCACAAAACCAAGGAGCATGGTTCTTTGTGCAGCACAATATTTTGGACAACATGACTGATGGCATGAAGTTGGCTTATGCGGGACGACCTGCATCCGCTTCACCTGCCTGTGGATATGCCCATCTCCATCAAGAACAGCAGAAGTCTTTATTAAATGCGGCATTTGCCAAACTCAAAGGTTACGTGATCACGAAGTAATCGTCGTCATACCTCAACACATATATCACTAGGATTAATCATGGCTATTTTTGAAGTTAAAGTTCCACAACTCTCTGAAT